>Ga0209023_10001726_pt1 | contig 28688 bp, 24 predicted proteins | sample LakOneMetagenome_FD_187468 | JGI IMG/M metagenome (GOLD analysis project Ga0209023, IMG submission 187468) | Freshwater and sediment microbial communities from Lake Erie, Canada (SPAdes) (version 2) | ecosystem: Environmental > Aquatic > Freshwater > Lentic | place: Lake Erie, Canada...
GTGCTGCCGCGCTGGTGGCGCTTTGCGGCGCACCCAGCGCACCGGCGAATGCCGTCACGGCCCCCACAGGCAGTCCGCCAAAACCGGGTGGTACGAAGAAGGAGCTGGCGGCGCCCGGTATCACCATCATGGCGCGTCCCTCCCCCAGGCCGGCAGGCGGCCCGCCTCTGCGTCCCCTGGCTCATCCAGCACCTGCATGGCGGTAGGTACCACCACGCGCCAGCTTGGGCCCACACGGCGCGGTGCCGGCGATGGAGATCGGCCCGCAGCGTGCTTCAGATCATTCACCAGAGCTACGTCGCCCGCGTTGGCCGGGGCCAGCGGGCCGGGCCCGCTCCACAGCATCCCGCTCGAAAAAAAGTACAGAAACGCCATGGCGTGCGCCGGTTGTACGGGCAGCAGCACGCGGGCCTGGCCTGACTGCAAGAAGCTGCAGAACAAGGCGTCTCCATCGGCTCCGGTGCCCCCAGGCCCTGCAGTGCCGGGCAGTGATCCGCCCGGGTCTGGAGAGGTGTAGAAGCTGTACGCCATCTCGCTCCACTCGAGCACCTCGTCGAAGAACTGCAGGTAGCGGGGCTCGTCGACCGTGAATTGCGACGGCGGCACAGGTGGCGAGGACCCTGCGGCATGCTCAGGCTCAGGCAACCCCGTGAGCAGACGCAGGCGCTCCAGCAGCAGCCGCAAGCAGGCGTTTTTCAGTTCGCGCTGCTCGAGTTGCCGGCGTGCCAGCGGCGACCGCACGGCCGTGCCGCTCGGTGCGCCCTGGCCCGCACGGGCGTGGTACGCGGCCAACCGCGCCTCATACCCCCGCACGATGCTTGCGTAGGTGCGGATGCGCCACTGGTCCGTGCACTGTGCGGACGGCACGCAGGTGATCTCGACATTGACCTGCGCCAGGCTGTCGCTGGGGGGCGAGAAAAGCGGCTGGCTGTCCATCACCGACACCGGCACCGTCTCATCCTCGCCGTTGAGTGCCACGGGGGCTGCGGCCGAGCCAGGGGTCACGGTGTGCCGCCCCACCAGCACCACCGGTGCGGGCTGGCCCGGGTATGCACCGATGCAACTGACGAAGGCACTCGTCGCGCAGTAACCCGCCGGAACGGCAATCTGCTTTTCCTCCCCGCTGCGCAGCGTGGCGCAGGCGCAGCGTTCCGCCAGCGGAGGAGGCTCCAGGTCCAGAACGCCATAGCACGCGCCCAGGTAGGCATAGTTGCGCGGACCGTCCGCACGGATGTCTTCGAACGTGGCAACGCCCAGATGAAGCGGGGGTAGTGGCCTGGCGAAGTCCTGTCCCGCCAGCGCCTGTTCGTGCGCGATGAATGCGGCTGCGGGCTGGAGCACCATGAACTCCATCATCAGCCGCTGGCCGTAGTTGACCACGCAGGCCTCATACACCTTGTTCACCCAGCGGAACACGGCCCGCAGGTTGTCTGGACCTGCGGTGTTGTCGATCAGGCTGACGACCGCGTCTTCGGTCTGGCTCATGGTGCTGCTGGAGCGCGTGTGGCTCACGCTGCGGCTGATGCGGTTGACCGTCTTGTTCAGGATGTCGCGCGCAAAGCGGGTGGTGTCATCGAGGCCGGGCTGCGCGCCCTGCTGCACGGTCTTGGTCCAGGAGCCATCCAGCGTGGCCTGGGTGGGAGGGCCGTAGCTGCTGGTGAACTTGTTGTACTGCTGGGTTTCGGCTGCCTCTGCCACCGTTTTGCGCGACTCTTCCTGCAAATTGCTGCGCTCGTCCGCGGCATCGTTCTGCAGGGTTTGCATCTCCGCCTGGGTCTGCTTTTGCTCCGCATGCTCCCGGTGGGTGCGCTTGTGCGTGACCTCCCGGCGCTCTCCGCGCATCACGTTTTCTATGCGTGCGATTTCACCGCTCTGGTAGTGCAGCAGACGCTGGCGCACCATTTGCAGATCGCCGATGGCGTAGGGCTCGATCCATCCATCAGGTGCTCCCGGGGAGCCTTCGAGGGAGGCCCCCGGAGGTGAACCGCCAGCGTCCCGATAGGGCGGCAGAGGAAAGATGTTTGCAGGCAGCACCAGCGTCGCCTTGCTCAGCGAAGCGAGTTGGGCGGCGGTGATGGGCGGCGGTTGCAACAGTGCGGGAGTCGCCGCGTTGCCGCCTGTTGCCTCGGTGCCCGGCGCACCGCGCGGCCAGGCCACTGCGATCAGATGGGCCATCTGCAAGGTGCGCGTCAATGCGTCCAGCAATGCAGTGTCGTAGCCCAGCACGATGACCAGGGCGAAGTAGCTTTGCCAGACCCGGTCCAGGGTCTGTGCGTAATTTGAAGACTCGAAGTAGGCCCAGGTCAGCGCGTAGCGCTGCAGCAGCTGAGTGACCTCTGCATGGGCCGCAGCCAGCCATTCGCGTGGGTTGTCGCTGGGGGCTGGCAGCTGCGCCAGCAGCACTGCGAACTGGCTCACCGGTCCCGGCAGCAGATGAAGGTCCGCGATGAAATCCCCCTGGTAGGGCGCATCTCCGTCGATGAATTGCAGCGCCAGGGATCGTGCCACCTCGCGGCCCTGGTGGCGCGCCGTCACCAGGTCGTCGACAAAGCTGCTGGAGGGAGGGCTGGCGCTGGTGTACTGCACAAAGCCGTACAGCAGGTCTGTGGCGGTAACCTTCGGCCAGCGGCGCACATAGACGTAAGGGAACAGTTCTTCGGGATGGTCCTGGATGCGAGGCAGCGGGTCTGCTGGATCGACCGGTTCCGGCGGCTCGATCGGGGGCTCCGGTGGAACGGGACCTGGCGGGAACGGCCCGGGTGGCGGCACAGGCCCGCGCATCGGGCAGGTCGCCATGATGCCTTCGAAGTGGTGGTCGTCCGCCTGCCCGCGCATGCCATAGTGGATGTCGGCAAAGATGGCGGTGTGGGTCACCCCGTCGATGTGCACCGGGGTCTTTTGCTGCAGGTAGCCGGACACATAGTAGCCCGAGCTGAACCGGAATTCGAACGGCTGTGAAGGCCAGTGCCGGGTCACGGTGACCAGCTGGCTTTCCGATTCGACTGAGCGGCTGGACACGCTGACGCAGGAAGGAACATCGTCGTGCGGCGCGCGGTTGATGGTGATGTCGAAGACCAGACACCCATCCATGGCGCGCCATTCTCTTTTGGCCATTTCGTTCACGGGATGTGCTTCCTGTTGAGCCGCGCGTGCGTCGCCAGCATCGGCGCTGGGCACGGGTGGTGCCCTGCGCCGATGCGGGGCTTCAGCACATCACGATGTTTTCGAGGTTGAACGCGAACGGCGTGGAGTTGCCGCCAGGGCCGCCGCCGGTCATCACGATGTCGGCGCTGGCAATGCCCAGCAGCGACAGCTCGGTGTTGATGTTGGAAATGATGGCGGAGTTCATGACCTGGCCTTGCACGATCTGCGAAGCCACGCCGATCCAGATGGTCGGCTTGAACTCGAACACCGCCTTTTGCTGTGGGGCGATGGAGGTTTTGACGGCCAGCAGCTTGCCGTCCTTGTAGCAACTGGCGTTGATCGCGCCCTTGGGCAGCGAGTTGAGCACCTGGACTTCCTTGGAACTGGTGCCACTGCCGGCAGCGACCAGCCGGTCGCCAGACGTCGTCAACGCCATCTGGAACAGTTGACCGTTCTGTGCATTCAGTTGCGGCGTGTAGTTGCCGTAGCTGTCGCTGGCCCCCACCTGCATGCCCATGGGGAAGGTGAACGGGTGGTTATCGCCCTGGCCACAGTACTTGATGACCTGCCAGGCCACCGCCAACTCGTCGAAGTTGGTAGCAACGTTTTTCTGGAAGATCACGACCTCCGAGTTGTTGGTGTCGTTGGAGTTGTTGATGAAGTTGAGTTGGACGCCCATGAGATTTCTCCTGTTGGTGGAAGTGGTGGCAACGCACGGCGCGTTGCCCGTTTGCCCCACGGTCTTGCCGACCGAAAGGCGAACCTTGTGTGCCCGGATCTGCCGTGATGGTCAGATCTGGACGATGTTGTCGAGGTTGAATTCGTAGGGGGTGGAGTCCTCGCCAGGGCCTCCACCCGACATCACGATGTCGGCGCTGGCGATGCCCAGCAGCGACAGCTCGGTGTTGGCACTGCTCATCACCGCCGAGCTGATCGCGTGCCCCAGTACGATCTGGGACGCCACGCCGATCCACAGCACCGGCGGGTACTGAAAGACCGCTTTCTGCCCGGGAGTCACGGTGGTCTTGGCGCCTACCATCCGGCCGTCCCTGAAGATGCACACATCAACGGCACCCTGGTCGAGATCGTTGAGCACGTCCACTTCATTGGAGGCACTGGCCGAGCCCGCACGCACCAGACGCCGAGAGCCCGACGCGGTGGACTGCAGTTTGAGCGACTGACCGTTTCCTACAGCGACGCGGGGCGAAAAGTTGCCGTACCCATCGGCCACACACACCTCAAAGCCCGCGGGGTAGACAAACGGGTGAAAACAATCGCGGCCGCAAAACCGGATGACCTTCCAGGCCATTGCCAGCGAAGTCATGTGGTTCAGCAGATTCTTTTGATAGATCACCACCTCGGACTTGTTGCCGTCCGATGACTGGTTGACGAATCGCAGCTTGATATCCATGAGGAACTCCTACCTGGTGCCTGGGTCGCTGGTTGACTGTTCACTGCATTTCTGAGGCAGTGAAGCGACTGTAGGCAGAGCTCACGGGCAAAGCGATTACAGCGAATTACAGGGCGGTGGGGGCGGGCTGCAGAGTACACAAGCTATGTGCGCGCAGGGCGATAGCGGCCCTTCCTCTAGAGCTTTACAGGCAGGAAGCGCATGGGCATGGGGAGAGGCTTACGCGCCGGGCAGCTGAGGAGAGGACAGGCCTGAGCTGTTTGCCCCGCTATCTAAGTGTCAAGTGCGTGGCCAAGAGTGAGGGATGGGGTCATACCGCGGCCAGACGCAGTCTCCATCCTTCGGACGAGAAGACGAAACCGCTGACAAAGCTGGTCGCACGACCGTGGCTGCGCTTGCCAACGGCTGACCCCTGCATGCGGTGGATGGACCGCAGATGGACCGCCCCTCCCGGCGGCCCAGCGGCCATCAGGGGAGGGTCTTATTTTGCAGATGTGCGCCGCTTCGCGCGGCGGGAAAACATGTTGAGCAACTCGACCAGTGCAGAGAACGCCATGGCCGCGTAGATATAGCCCTTGGGGATCGCTGCGCCGAAACCCTCTGCAATCAGCGTGGTGCCGATCAGCAGCAGGAAGCCCAATGCCAGCATCACGATGGTGGGGTTCGCCTGGATGAAGTTGGCCAGCGGCGTGGCAGCGAAAAGCATGACACCCACGGTGACCAGAATGGCGATCACCATGATGGGAATGTGCTCTGTCATGCCCACCGCCGTGATGATGCTGTCGATGGAGAACACCAGGTCGAGCAGCAGGATCTGGCCGATGGCTGCGGTCGTCGTCAGCCCGGCGCCTTGCTTCGGTGTGAAGACATCCGGCCCGGGATCTGGGTCCACGCTGTGGTGGATCTCCTTGGTGGCTTTCCAGACCAGAAACAGGCCGCCTGCAATCAGGATGATGTCGCGCCAGGAGAACCCTTTTCCGAAGACGGTGAACACCGTGGCGGTCAGCCCGACGATGAAGGCGATGGTGCCCAGTAACGCGAGCCGCATCACCAGCGCTGCCCCGATGCCGATGTTGCGTGCCCGGGCGCGGTCTTTCTCGGGCAGCTTGTTGGTGAGGATCGAAATGAAGATCAGGTTGTCAATGCCGAGCACCACCTCCATCGCTATCAGGGTCAGTAAAGCGATCCACGCAGCGGGGTCCGACACGAGTGTTTGCAGGTAGTTCATAGGTGGCCAGTGGTGTACAGGGTTTGATAAACCATGAGCGGGGCGGCGAGCCTCCCCGGCATGCAGTGAACGCTGCGCATCTTAAGTCGCCGTGGACCACCGCGCTATCGCATTGCCAGGCGCGCTGACACAATGGATGGCGTCCTACGCAGTGCGAGCCGGGGCCTGCAAACTGCCACTGTGGATGTGCTCAACATGGTTCAAAAACCGATCAGCACGTGGCCGACGTTTGTCGTCAACGATGGCCTACGACCCGCGAGCACCGCCAAGGCGACATTGTTTTGTCTTTCATCCAAGGAGGCTCCATGAAGACCAACCTTATCGCCGTCGCCATCGCATCGGGATTGTTCGTTTGCTCGGGCGCACATGCGTTGACGAGCGACCAGTACAAAGCAGAAAAGAACAAGATCGAAGCGGACTACAAATCGCAGAAGGTGCAATGCGACACCCTGAAGGCCAACGCCAAGGACGTCTGCGAAGAAGAGGCCGAAGCCAAGGAAAAGATCGCCAAGGCCGAGCTGGAGCAGCAGTACAAGCCCAGCCCTGCCCATGCCCGCAAGGTCGCGGAGGCCAAGGCAGAAGGCGCGCATGACGTCGCCAAGGAAAAGTGCGACGACCAGACGGGCGATGCCAAGAACGCTTGTGAAAAGCAGGCCAAGGCAGATTACGAAAAAGCCAAGGCCGATATCAAGGCTACGAAATATTGATTTGGCGAAGTGGGGTGCGCCGGTCGCCTGGTGCACCCACTCACCGCCGGGATAAGGCGGCCTGAGCGTTGCTTTAAATACTGCACTTTTTAAGGTGCATTGCGCCTCCAGGATCCTGCCGTATCGCGAAACATGCCGGCTTCGGTCAGCATCCAGTCGGCCACTGATTTCACGTGAGGGCTGGCTTTGCTGCGCTGGGGTCTCACCAAGTGGTACCCCGCAGCCATGGGTACATAAAACGGCCACGCTTCCACCAAACTACCCTGCATCACGTCGTGTGCGATCAGCGTGTCGTGCCCTATGGCGATGCCCAGGCCTGCCACCGCAGCGGTCAGGGTGGTTTCAGTGCCCTGAAGCCGCATGGTGCTCGCGCCGGCGAGGTGAGTGGCGCTGCACGCCGACAGCCACTGCTGCCACTTGCCTCCTCGCAGGGAGTCGTGCAGCCAAGGAAAGCGCTGCAGGTCGCTCAGGGATTGGATGGGCCGTTGCGCCACCAGTTGCGGAGAGATCACGGGCACGAGGCTGTCGTGCATCAACAGCTTTGATCCGGGGAGCGACCCATCCCCGTAGTGGATGCCGATGTCGAAACGCTCCTTGCGAAATTCCGTGTCCCAGATGGAGGTGCTCAGCTCTATCTCTGCATCGATGCCGGCCAAGTGCAGGCGGGACAGCCGCGGGATGAGCCAGCGCGAGGCAAACGAAGGCATCGCCAGAATCTTGACGGTGCGCGAGCGCAGCGCAGACCCACTGGCAAGCTTTGCGGCGCCGCGCTGCAGTTCTTCCAGTGCGCGGTTGACCGTTTCCAGGTAGATCTCGCCGGCATGCGTTAGTTCTGTGCGCCGGTGCCCCCGCAGGATCAGTGTCTGCCCGGTGCTGCGCTCCAGTGATGCGATGTGGCGGCTGATGGCGGACTGTGAACACGCCAGGTCATCGGCCGCCGCCGTGAAGCTGCCGCAACGGGCCACGGCCCGAAAGGCCTGCAAGGCTGCAATGGTGATGTCGCTCATGGGCTGGTTGGGCTGGGCTGTCGGGGCACGGCAGGTGATCGGGAACGATGGGCATCACAGTACCTCAAGCGGAGGCCGGCCGCACGGGCAGACTGCGAGCGCGGTACCCCATGGCAGCGTGCACCGCATTGGCCACCGCCGCGATCACCGCCGACGTGCCCGGCTCCCCGATGCCTCCGGGCGACTCGTCGCTCTGCAGCACATGCACATCCACCTGTGGTGCCTCGGACAGCCTGAGCACGCGGTAGTCGTGAAAATTGCTCTGCTCCACGCGGCCGCCCTGCAGCGTGATCTCGCCCCACAGCGCTGCCGTCACACCAAACTGGATGCTGCCGTCCACCTGGGCATGCACGGTGTCCGGGTTGACGACCATCCCGCAGTCGACGGCACACACCACGCGGTCTACGCGAATCTCGCCTGCGGCGTCCACGGTGACTTCGGCCACCTGGGCCATGAAGCTGCCAAACGCCGACAGCACCGCAACGCCCCGGCCCCTGCGAGAGCCCTCGGCGTTTGCTGCGGGCAGCGGCTTAGCCCACCCCGACTTCAGCGCCACCAGTTCCAGCACGGCCCGCGCGCGGGAACCTGGGGGCAGCAGTGCCAGGCGGTAGGCCACGGGGTCCTGGCGCGACAGGGCGGCCAGTTCATCCACAAAGCTCTCGATCACGAAGCAGTTGTGCGTGGGGCCCACCCCGCGCCACCAGCCCGTGGCCAACCCCGGCATGGGCTCATGGCGCACATAGTCGAGCTGGGCGGCAGGCCATGCGTATGGCCCGAGACCGGCCTCGACCGCATCGCCATCCAGGCCATTGCGAACAGCGCCCGGAGCGACCCGCGCGAGGATGGACGAGCCCACCACCCGGTGGGTGATGGCCGTGGGCCTGCCCTGCTCGTCCAGCGCTGCGCTCAACCTGTCGGCGTACATGGGCCGCAGGATGTCGTGCTGGATGTCCTCCTCGCGTGACCAGATGAACTGCACGGGGCCCTGCACCGTGCGTGCGAGCGCCACGGACTGCTCCACATAGTCCGCCTCCAGCCGGCGTCCAAAGCCGCCGCCCAGCAGATGGTTGTGGATACGGATCTTGTCGGCCGGCAGCGACGAGGCCTTCACTGCGGCATCGCGCGCGCGGATGGGCGCCTGCGTTCCCACCCACACGTCGCAGCCTTCCGGCGTGAGGTGCACGGTGCAGTTGACGGGCTCCATCGCCGCATGGGCCAGGAACGGCGAGTGGTAGACCGCCGAATGCCGCGACGCGGCGCCTGCCAGGGCGGCTTGTACATCGCCTTTCGACAGCGCCGATGCGGCATCCTGGCGGTCCAGCTGTTGCTCCAGGTCCTGGCGCAGCTGCGCGGTTGATACACCCGCCCCGGCGCCGTGGTCCCACTCGATCTTCAGTGCGGCAAGGCCTTGCTTGGCCGCCCAGGAGTGGACGGCGAGTACGGCCACGGCATCGGAGATTCGCACCACCTGGCGCACACCGGACACCGCCAGGGCAGCGGCTTCGTCCACGCTGGCGAGTGTGCCGCCGAATACCGGACTGGCCGCCACCGCAGCGTAGAGCATGCCGGGCAGGCGCACATCGATGCCGTAGGTGGCCGACCCGTTGACCTTGCCCGCCACGTCCAGCCGCGGGATGGGTTTGCCAATCAACCGGAACAAGTGCCGCGGCTTGAGCGCCACCTGCTGCGGCACGGGCAGCCGCGCGGCGCTGCGGGTCAGCTGCCCGTAGCGCAGCTGGCGTCCGCTGGGCGGATGGCTGACCTGGCCCTCGCGCGCCTGGCATTCGGCAGCGGGCACGCCCCATTCCTGGGCCGCTGCGCTCACCAGCATGGCCCTCGCGGTGGCGCCTGCCACGCGCATCGGCTCCCACGCGCCCATGATGGAGTTCGACCCGCCGGTGATCTGCCCGCCGCCCGCACGCGGGTTGCCGTAGCGGGCTGCGTCCGGCGGGGCATGGGCCAGCGTGACGCGCGAGAGGGGTACTTCCAGCTCCTCGGCGATCAACATCGACAGCGCCGTGTAGATCCCCTGGCCCATCTCCACGCGCGCCATCGTCAGCGTCACGCTGTCGTCGGTGCCGATGCGGATGAACGCGTTGGGCTCGAAAGGCGCAGGCGCTTGTGTGGCTGCCAGCGCCTCGGAGTGCCGGCCCGCAGGTTGCGCAGGCAGCGCCACGCCCAGGGCCAGCGATCCGCCGGCCATCAGCAGTACCCGGCGGGTCAGCAGGGGCGTGGCCGCGCGTTCTGGCTGCAGCGGCAGTTCGCCCTGTCCACGGCGGCTGGCCGCTGGTTGCATCAACTTCGTGGGGCTCATTTCTGGCCTCCGCTGCGGGCCGCCCGGTGGATGGCCACCCGGATGCGCGTGTAGGTGCCGCAGCGGCAGATGTTGCCGGACATGGCCGCGTCGATGTCGCCATCCGTGGGGTGGGCGTTCTGGGTGAGCAGCGAGCACGCCGACATGATCTGCCCCGACTGGCAGTAACCGCACTGCACCACGGATTCATCCAGCCAGGCTTTTTGCACCGCGCGCCCCACGGCGGTTTCGCCGATGGCCTCGATGGTGTTGACACGCTGGCCGGCCACGGCGGACACCGGCGTCTGGCACGAGCGGATCGCCGTACCGTTCAGGTGGACGGTGCAGGCGCCGCAAAGAGCCATGCCGCAGCCGAACTTGGTGCCCGTCAGGCCCTGCACGTCACGCAGTGCCCACAGCAGCGGCATGTCTGCCGGCACGTCCAGGGCCACGTTGCGGCCATTGAGTTGGAATTCCACCATGGCTCACTCCACCGCGATGGCTTCGACTTCGATCAGCCAGTCCGGGTGGACCAGCCCCACCTGCACCACCGACATCGCCACCTTGTGGTCGCCCAGGTAGCGTTGGCGAATGTCGGCGCCCAGGCGCCAGTCATCGTAGTTGGCCAGCCATATGGTCAGTTTCGCCAGATTCTTGCGCCCCATACCGGCCGACGCCAGCGTGGCCTCAATGTTGGACCATACGCGGTTTGCTTGAGCCTCGAAGTTCTGAACCAGGCTGCCGTCAGGCTCCAGCCCCATGGTGCCGCTGATGAACAGGATGCGTTTGACTGAGCTGGCTTCGACGGCCTGTGCGTAGGGGCCGATGGGTGCGTAGATATCGGAGGGGGTATGCGTTTGCAACATGGACGTCCTTGGCGCGCGGGTTGGATGAACGTCCATTAAAGGAGTGAACCCGGCGTGGGCTGATGCCGATTCGTGATCGCATGCCATCTGTTTTTTGCATGGATGCTGCAGAGGGTCATGCCCGCAGGCCATCGATTGCAGGCCATTGCGTGCAGGCCAGAACCTGTCGCTCTGGCCATCAGGGTGGAGCCGGCGACACGCTGTTTACGCTGTTTTGCACTGATGTGGTGCAATTTTTGTCTTTTGCGCTCCCCGCAAATAGCGGGTTCTACGAACCAAGGATCAGGCCAAAAACGCTACCATTGGTTACCGTTGCCAACGCCCGAAGGCGGGCGTTTTTTCCCCAGGTCCCAGGCCATGCTCAAGCGCATCCAAATCCAACACCTCACCCTGGGCATGTACCTGCACGAGTTCTGCGGCTCGTGGATGGAGCACCCTTTTTGGCGCGCCAAGTTCCTGCTCAAGGACCCCAAGGACCTCGCCCGCATCCAGTCCACCGCCATCCACGAGTGCTGGATCGACACCGACAAGGGCCTGGATGTGGCCCCCGGCACCGCCTCCGTCTCGCGCGAGGAGGCCGACGCCAAGATCGAGACCGACTTCAGCCGCCTGGAAGACCTGCCCCCCCTCAAGGTCACCCTGCCGCCCCCACCGCCGCCGCCGCAACGCGACCGCGCTGCCACGGACATGAAAAGCGAGCTCAAGCGGGCCGCTGCCATCTGCGTGGAATCCAAGCAGGCCGTGGTCTCGATGTTCAACGAGGCCCGCCTGGGCCGGGCGGTGGACGCCGCCGGTGCCCAAAGCCTGGTCGAGGAGATCACCGACTCCGTGACGCGCAACCCCGGGGCGCTCATCAGCCTGGCGCGGCTGAAGACCGCGGACGACTACACCTACATGCACTCGGTGGCCGTGTGCGCGCTCATGGTGGCGCTGGCCAAGCAGCTCAAGCTCAAGGACGACCAGCAGCGCCTGGCGGGCCTGGCCGGGCTGCTGCACGACCTGGGCAAGGCGGCCATCCCGCTGGCGGTGCTCAACAAGCCCGGCAAGCTCACCGACCAGGAGTTCACCGTGGTGCGCAGCCACCCGGTGGAGGGCTACCACATGCTCAAGGAAGGCGCCGGCGTGCCCGAGGCGGTGATGGACGCCTGCCTGCACCACCACGAGAAGGTGGACGGCTCGGGCTATCCGGACAAGCTCAAAGGGGACGGCATCAGCATCATCGCCCGCATGACGGCGATCTGCGACGTGTACGACGCCGTGACGTCCGACCGGCCCTACAAGCGCGGCTGGGACCCGGCCGAGTCGCTCAGGCGCATGGCCGAGTGGACGAACGACCACTTCGATGCGCGGCTGTTCCAGGCCTTCGTCAAGAGCATCGGCATCTACCCGGTGGGCTCGCTGGTGCGGCTGACCTCCGGGCGCATCGGGGTGGTGACGGAGCAGGCGCCGGCGGCGCTGACCACGCCCACCGTGAAGGTGTTCTTCAGCACCAAGTCGGATTTGCGCATACCTCCGGAGCTGGTGGACCTGGCGGCGCCGGGGTGCAGCGAGAAGATCGTGGCGCGGGAGGACCCGGACAAGTGGCGGTTCCCGGATTTGAACGAGCTGTGGTCCGGATCCATCGACAAGGTTTGGTGAGGCGCTGGCATGAAGCTGCCCACCCCTGCATCCACCGGCCTGCACGCATGATCCGTCGCGGCCCTGCATCATTGCGCCCATGAAGAGTTGGCTTCACCCGATGTTTCGCACGCGGCTGTCCATGGCGTTTGCGGCGCTGCTGGCGCTGGTGTGTGTGCAGGCCGCTTTCGTTTACTGGGGCGCCTACCGCGTGAACGACTACGCGCGCCACAGCCGCCTTACCAGCGACATCCTGTCGGAGCTGTTGGACCTGTCGGCCAACAAGCAGCGGCTGCGCGTGTGGGCCATGCAGCGCCTGATGAACGCCGACGCACTCCCCGAGGTGCGCGAGCGGTTGATCGAAAACATGCAGCGCAGTGCCACCGCGCTGGAATCACTGGCCGTGCAGGACGTCTCGCTTTGGCGAGAACTGGCCGAGCGCGATGGCATTGCAGTCCCGCCGGAGGTGCACCAGTTGGTGGGCGTCTCCGAGCTGCTCAAGGACAACATAAAGGCCGTCGATGCGCGCCTGAAGCCTTTGACCCCCCTGGAGCCCGGCGCCGAGTTCGCCGTGCTGTGGGGAGAGATCAACCAGGTGTTCGACATGGCCAAGGGCCGTGACCTGCGCGAAGTCCTCAATGGCGCCATCGAACGCCAGCGGCTCACCGTGCCCGTGGCGCGGGCCGCCACCGAGCGCGCCCTGGCCGCTCTGCGCGAAAAGGCCATCGCCATGGCCATCATCACCCTGGCGGCTGCGATCGTCATGGCGCTGAGCCTGAGCCGCCGCCTGCAGCAGCCGCTGGACCGCCTGCTTGCCGGCACCCAGGCCCTGCAGGCGGGCGCGCTGGACCACCGCATCGCCACCGGGTCGCGAGACGAGTTCGACCACGTGGCGCAGAGCTTCAACGCCATGGCGCAGGAGCTGCAAAGCCATCGGTCTGCAGCCGACGCGGCGCGGCACGACCTGGAGGTGGCGGTGCACGACAGGACGCGGGAGCTCAGCGCCGCGCACGACACGCTCAAGCAGCTGGACGAGCGGCGCCGCCAGCTGTTTGCCGACCTGGGGCACGAACTGCGCACCCCCGCCACCGCGATCCGCGGCGAGGCCGAGATCGCGCTGCGCGGCAAAGACAAACCCACTTCCGAATACCGGCAGGCCCTGGGCCGCGTGATCAGCGGCATCGACCAGATGACGGGCCTGATCCATGACCTGATGCTGATCGCCAAGGCCGAAGCAGACCAGTTGGTCATGACGCCGACCACCACCGACCTGCCCGCGCTGCTGGCCGAGGCGGTGGACCAGGCTCGAACCCTGGGCGCCGACCGCCGGGTCGATGTGCAGCTGGACCTGGGTGGTGCGGCAGCAGGCCCGGTGCGCGTGCATGCCGATGCGAACAGGCTGGTCCAGGCAGTCATGATCGTCCTCGACAACGCCGTGCGGTACTCTCCCGAAGGCGCCACGGTGGCGGTCGCGCTGCGCAGCGAGTCATCGGTGGCGACCATCGTCGTCAGCGATGCGGGAATCGGCATCGACGAAGACGAGCTGCCCCATATTTTTGAGCGCTTCGTGCGCGGCCAGCGGGCCCGTGCGCACCGTGCCGACGGCACCGGCATCGGCTTGTCGATAGCCCAGTCCATCGTGCACGCGCATGCGGGGCAGATCGATGTGCACAGCGTCGCCTTGCGCGGCACCACCGTTCGCATCTCTTTGCCGGTCATTGCGGCCGACGCGCCTGAATGGGCCTTGTGACCTTATGAACATCCTCGTGGTTGAAGACGATGCCCGTGTCGCGGACTTCCTGCTGCGCGGCCTGCGTGCCGAGGGCTACCGCGTCGAGCTGGCACGCAACGGTACCGACGGCCTGGCCATGGCGCGCACCACCGAGCCCGCCATACTCATTTTGGACCTGATGCTGCCGGGCCTGAGCGGCCTGGAGCTGTGCCAGACGCTGCGTGCCGAAGGGCACCACGTGCCGGTGCTTATCCTGAGCGCGCTGGGCAACACGGCGGACAAGGTGCAGGGCCTGCGCCTGGGGGCGGACGACTACCTGACCAAGCCTTTCGCCTTTGACGAACTGATCGCCCGCATCGAGGCCCTGATGCGCCGGGGCCGCGGGCAAAAACCTCGCTCCACCCTGCTGCATGTGGCGGACCTCACCCTGGACCTGGAGCGGATGAACGCCAGCCGTGCTGGCCAGACCATTGCGCTCACCGCCAAGGAGCTGGCGCTGCTGGAGCTGCTGATGAACTCGCCGGGCCGCGTGTACAGCCGCGAACGTATTTTGTCGAACGTGTGGGGTACCAGCCAGGACCCGTTGACCAATGTGGTGGATGTGTACGTGCGCCGTCTGCGCGCCAAGATCGACGAGGGGCAGCCGCTCGCCCTCATCAAGACGGTGCGGGGCTTTGGCTACCGGCTGGACGACCTGCCGGAGTAATGCGCGGCAGTTTGGCACGCGCTGACACGCGCCGTGCCCTGGCCTTACGTTACGGCTTGGGCGGGCGCCCGGCGATGCCCAGCTTGCGCAGTCGATAGGCCAGCGTGGCGCGGCTGATGCCCAGCAGCCGGGCCGCAGAGGCCACGTTGCCTCCCGCCGTGTGGAAAGCCTGGCGCAGCAGTTGCGCCTCGGTCTCGTGCAGCGGCGCCATGGTAGTGCCGGGTGGTTGCGCTTGCGGGCGCACAGGCATCGGCGCGGGTGCGTGCGCTGCTGAAGAGGCTGCTGGCGCATTGCCGTGCAGCCTGGCGGTATGGTCTGGCGCTACCCTCAACGACAGCACCTCGTCGCCCAACTTTTCGCCGCCGCTGAACAGATGGTGGGGCTCGATGGGCTCGCCATCGGCGGCCAGTATCACGCTGCGCTCGATGAGGTTCTGCAGCTCGCGGATGTTGCCCGGAAAGGCGTAGTGGAACATCGCCTTCACGGCCGCCTGGCTGAAGCCGGGCACCTGGCGCTGGTGCTTTTGGCGGTAGTGGGCGAGGAAGTGGCTCATCAACAGCGGGATGTCGTCGCGCCGGTCGCGCAGCGGCGGCAGGTGGATCGGAAAGACATTCAGGCGGTAGTAGAGGTCCTCCCGAAAGCTGCCCGCGCGCACGGCCTGCCGCAGGTCCACGTTGGTGGCCGCCACCACCCGCACATCGACCCGCAGCGTCTTCGTGCCGCCCACACGCTCGACTTCGCCTTCCTGCAGCGCGCGCAAGAGCTTGCCCTGGGCGACCAGGCTGAGCGTGCCGATTTCGTCGAGGAACAGCGTGCCGCCGTGCGCTCGCTCGAAGCGGCCCGGGCGGGAGGCCCCGGCCCCGGTGTAGGCGCCGCGCTCGACCCCAAAAAGCTCCGACTCGACCAGCGTGTCCGGAATGGCGGCGCAGTTGAGCGCGACGAAGGCCTGGTCCTGCCGCGGGCTGATGCGGTGCAGCATGCTGGCGAACATCTCCTTGCCCACACCCGACTCACCGGTGAACAGCACGGTGGCGGTGGTGGGGGCCACGCGCTGCAGCATGTGGCAGGCGGCATTGAAGGCCGATGAGGCGCCCACCATGGCAGCGTCGGCTGGGGCGGTGCCGTTCGCTGTGCGCTGGCTGCCCGCCGGCGTGCCGAGGAACGACTTGCGCGGTGCATGGGCTGCCGACGCAGGAATGGCGCCCACGAAGTGCTGTGCGTTCAGGTACGCGAGGTCTTGCTGCACATCGTCCCAGCGTTCGGCGGACTTGCCGATCACGCGGCATTGGGCAGACCCGGACGAACGGCATTCCACCTCCCTGAACACGATCATGCGGCCAAACAGGGTGCTCACGTAGCCGGTGGCATAGCCCACCTGCATCCAGCAGGCCGGCGAACCGCCCACGCCGTAGGCGGCAATGTGCTCGTCGTCCTCGCTGGAGTTGTGCCACAGGAACTCGCCCTCGTAGTCGCCCGTGTCTGCGTCGTAGCGCACATGCACCACCTCGACCTGCACCACACCTTCGAGCGCGTGCAACCGGGTGCCGGCGATGGCGGCTGCGAGTGGGTCGGCATCGGGCCACTGCTGGCGCACCAGACGCGCGTCGCGCGCGCCGCTCACGTAGCCTGCGCGCGTCAGCAGGCCGCGGGCCTTGTCCAGGCCGATGCTGTCGATCATTTCGCGCCGCAGCGAGCCGAGGGCCTCGGAGTGCAGCAGGATCATGCGCTGGTCCTGCAGCCAGATACGCCCGTCGCCCGGAGAGAAAAACAGGCATTCGCTGATGTCTGCCACCGTGGGGTGCACCTGCTCGCTCAGCCCTGCGGTGGCAAAGCCCGACAGCGCGTTCTGCGCGTCCGCAGTGGACGGGGTCTGCGCCACCGCATCGGAGTCGGTGCGGCCTGCAGGGGCGCGTTTCAGGTCGGCCAGAGATACGCGGCGTTGGGTCATGCGGTTCACCAAAAATTGATCATCTGAGCAACTGGCAGTCGCTCATTTGGTTATTGATGGTAACTATATGGCGTTCAAAAGTCGCTACCGCCAGGCTGCATTCAGCCTAGGGAAAGTCCGTAGCTGCGCCTCTCACACGACCCAGGTAACAGCCCTTGGTGCCCGTCCCGGCCCGCATGCCTGGTACGCCCGTTGCAAACCGCTATGCCAGCGCCGCGCCTTTGCGGCCAGTGCATTTACCAAGGAGCAAAACAATGGGTGTTTCAGAAAAACCAGGCCTGCTGGACAACCGCCTGTGGACGGGCAAGGCCTTCGACGGTGCGTGGTCCACCTTGCTGAGCGCGGCGCGTGATGTGACCGAGCCCGCCACAGGCCAGGTGCTCAGCCGCGTGGGCATTGCCAGCGCGCAGGACATGCGGGCGGCCATTGGGCGTGCGCAGCAGGCGCAGCCTGCCTGGGCGGCGCTCGGCCCGCGCGAACGCGCTGCGGTGTTCCACCGCGCGGCCAGCATCTTCGAGCAGCATGTGGACGAACTGGCGCTGGCCATCGCCCGCGAGACCGGCGGCATCGTGGCCAAGGGCCAGCACGAGGTGCGCGAGGCCATCACCCTGTGCCACCTGGCCGCCGCACTGCCCCTGCAGGCGCAAGGCCAGGTGCTGCCCAGCACGCCGGGGCGCCTGTCCATCGCCCGGCGCGTGCCGCACGGCGTGGTGGGCGTAATCTCGCCGTTCAACTTCCCGCTCATCCTGGGCCTGCGTTCGGTGGCCCCGGCGCTGGCGCTGGGCAACGCGGTGGTGCTCAAGCCCGACACGCGCACGCCGGTCAGCGGCGGCTTCATCATGGCACGCGTGTTCGAAGAGGCGGGCTTGCCCCAAGGCCTGCTGCAGGTGCTGCCGGGCGACGCCGAGGCCGGCGAGGCCCTGGTGGTGGACGACCGCGTGCCCATGATCGCCTTCACCGGCTCGCCCGCCGTGGGCCGGCGCATCGGTGCGCTGGCAGGGCAGCACTTGAAGAAGGTGTCGCTGGAGCTGGGCGGGGCCAACAACCTCATCATCCTGGAAGATGCCGACCCGGACGCTGCAGCCAGCGCCGCAGCCTTCGGCGCGTGGTTCCACCAGGGGCAGATCTGCATGGCATCGAACCGCATCCTGGTGCATGAGTCGATGGCCGAAGCCATCCTGCAGCGCCTGGTGGGCAAGGCCACCCATCTGCCGGTGGGCGACGGCGCCAGCGGCCAGGTGGCCCTGGGGCCGATGATCGACGCGAAGCAACTGGAACGTTTTGACCGCGTGATCCAGGACAGCATCGCGCAAGGCGCAAAGCTCGAGGCGGGTGGAGTCTTCCACGGTCTGTACTACCAGCCCACGGTGCTCTCGGGCGTCAAACCCGGCATTCGTGCGTTCGACGAAGAGCCCTTCGGGCCCGTGGCCAACCTGGTCACCTTCCGCACCGACGACGAAGCCGTGCAGTTGGCCAACACCAGCCAGGGCGGACTGGCTGCGGCCGTCATCAGCCCCAGCGTGGGCCGCGCCATGGCGATTGGCCAGCGGCTGCGGGCCGGCATGGTCCACATCAACGACCAGACGGTGAACGACGAGTGCACCAACCCCTTTGGCGGCCCGGGCGTGGGTGGCAATGGCGGCAGCGTGGGCGGGCCTGCGGACATCGATGAATACACGCAGTGGCAGTGGATCACGGTGAAAGACGCGCTGCCTGCGTTTCCTTTCTGAGCATCACGGTTCATCCACCCGCTCCGTCTGAGCTTGTCGAAGGCTGGGCGGGCACGGTGCCCGGGCTTGGACAGGCTCAGCCCGAACGGTCCGGGTAAGTGCGCGAGCCCCATAGCCCCACCCCCGCCGTTCGCCCTGAGCTTGTCGAAGGGCTGGATAGCCACCACCACTTTTATTCAGGAGACAACTTCCATGACCCTACACAACAAAACCATCGTCGTCACCGGCTGCTGCTCCGGCATCGGCGCAGACTTCGCCAAGCTGGCGCGCCAGCAGGGCGCTCGCGTCATTGGCGTGGACCGCAATGCGCCCACGCTCACCCTCGACGGCTTCGTGCAGGTCGACCTGGGCGATGCGGCCGCCATCGATGCCGCCGTGGCGCAGTTGCCAGCCAAGGTCGATGCACTGGCCAACATCGCCGGCGTGCCTGGCACATCACCGGCAGAGCTGGTGGGCCGCGTGAACTACCTGGGCCTGCGCCATTTCACGCACCGTGTGCTGGAGCGCATGGGCGAGGGCGGCTCCATCGTCAACATCGCATCCATCCTGGGGGTCGAGTGGCCGCAGCGGCTGGAGCAGCACCGCACGCTGGGTGCCACGGCCAGTTTCGACGAGGGAGCGGCATGGCTGGCCGCGCACCCCGTGCCCCAGGAGACCTGCTACCAGTACTTCAAGGAGGCGCTGATCGTCTGGACCGTCACCCAGTCGCAAAAGATCTTCATGGAGCGCGGCGTGCGCATGAACTGCGTGGCCCCGGGGCCGGTGTTCACGCCCATCCTGGGCGACTTCGTGCAGATGCTGGGGCAAGAGCGTGTGGAAAAGGACGCCCACCGCATGAAGCGCCCCGCCTTCAGCGACGAGGTGGCGCCGGTCATCGCGTTCCTGTGCAGCGACGCGGCGCGCTGGGTGAGTGGCGTCAACATTCCGGTGGATGGCGGCCTGGCCTCCACCTACCTTTGAGGGGGAGTGGACCATTTGCACCCGCGGGCGCAGGGCTCGCAGTTCCGGCTGAAGACGACGGCGCCTTTCTAGCCCCGGCGCCAAGGCACCCGCGTCAGGTGATGCTCATCGTCAGCGGCGTCGTCTGGAACGCGATCTGCCGCCACGGGCCGCCGTCCTCCTGCGTCCACACCTGCAGCACCCGCGAGTCGATGCGTACGGTGCCGGTGCCGTCCTTGCGCACGGCCACCAGCATCTGGCGGCCGGTCATCACGGCGCTGGTGCCCAGCACCTGCACCTTCAGATCCGAGCGGTCGATCTGCTGGTAGTCCACGTGCGTGCCGCCCGAGCGGAAGTAGCTGTCGTAGTCGTCCGTCTGCCCCTTGGCGTGCACGTGGGTGAGGGCAGGGTGCAGGATCTCGCGCAGCCGGGCGTAGTCGGCGCGCTTCATGGCGTCGCAGCGCTGGGCTTCCAGGTCCAGCAAGAGGGCTTCGGTCGCCGCCATGGTCAGGCCTTCTGTTGCTGTGGCTGCTGTGATTGCTGGCGCAGGGCCAGCCAGCGGGCCTCGTCGACCAGCTCCACCAGGCCCGCCTGGATGATGCCGCGCGTGGCTTCGTCCACCAGTTGGCCGTCCTGCAGGCGCGTGGACACGCTGGCAATGGCGATGTGCTGGCGCACCAGGGGCCGAGCCAGCGTGGCGGCCAGGGCGTCACGGATCTGCGCCTGCGCGCGCACGCCGCCGGCGGTGCCGGGCGACGCGGTCATGATGAGGGCCGGCTTGCCCTTGAGCGGCGACGCAAACCCGGGACGTGATGCCCAGTCGATCGCGTTCTTGAGCACGCCGGGCATGCCGTAGTTGTATTCGGGCGAGCACAGCACCAGGCCGTCTGCAGCGGCGATGGCGCTTTTGAGCTGCGCCACAGCGGGGGGCGGCTGGTCGCCGTCGAGGTCTGCGTTGTACAGGGGCACGTCGTCCAGCGGCACCAGCGCGAGCGTGGTGCCTGGGGGCAGCAGCGGCTGCAGGCTGCGCAGCACGGCCGTGCAGTGCGAGCCGCGGCGTAAGCTGCCGGAGATGGCGACGAGGTGAATGGAACGGGTCTCTGGGGCGGTGGTCACTGGCAGGGCTCCTTCTTTCAATGCCTCGAGTTTATGCATAAAATTGAAAACATGTACAAAAACGATGCCCCCACGCGCACGCCACCTCTGGTGGACCAGGCTTTTGCGCAACTGCGCCGCGACGTGCTGAATGGCACCTACAGCGCGGGCACCAAGCTCAAGCTCGACGAGCTGCAGACGGCCTACGGTTTTTCCAGCAGCCCGCTGCGCGAGGCGCTGAGCCGGTTGGCGCAGGAGGGCCTGATCCGCGCAGACGAGCGGCGCGGGTTTCGCGTGACCGCCATATCGGCCGAGGACCTGGCCGACATCACCCGCATGCGCGTGATGCTGGACGTGCAGGCCCTGCGCGAAGCCATCGAACATGGCGACGATGCGTGGGAGGCCCAGGTGGTCGGCGCCTTCCACCGGCTGGAAAAGGTGGAGGGGCGCCTGAGCGATGGCCCAGTGGTGCTCGACCCAGGCTGGACCGACGTGCACACCGCCTTCCACATGGCGCTGATCTCTGCCAGCCCGTCGGAGCGCTTGCGCACCTGGAGCGCGAGCCTGTTCGACCAGGCCGAGCGCTACCGCCGCTACTCGGCACGCTTTCGCAAGACCTTCAAGCACAAGTCGAGCGAGCACCGCAAGCTCATGGACGCGACCCTGCGCCGTGACGCGGACACCGCCTGCGCGCTGCTCGAGGAGCACATCCTCAGCACCCAGCGCAACGTGCTGGCGGTGCTCCACAAGGTCGAGCAGCAGCAGGGCAGTTGACCTCCTGGCGCCCCGCATGGGGAGCGGGGCAGGGGGCCAATGCCCCTGCGCGATGACGGGCGCGCTGCCCCGCACTGCCTTCTGGCCCCATCCGGCCTGTGGGGCGATCTCACTCGCTGCAGATTGACTGTGCACGGCATCGGTGCGGGTGCCGCTCATGGACCCTACGCGCTGTCAACGTTCCGCCGCACAGCACACGAACCCCCTCGGTCCCACAGACAAGGACGCGGCCATGCTGAGCCGCTGGTGGGACACCCGCGTCCCGCGTTCATGCGCCGCCCCACAAGTTCCATCGACTTGCTCGGTAGAAACCACTATGCACGTAATCTATTTTGTGCATAAAAATAACTTCATGCATTGATTGGTGGTTGCAAAAAAATCGCAAGGCAACGGGAGCAGTTGCCCTTGTGGGCGGTGAAGCACCTGTCAGCCACGCCCACCGATTGCCCACGGTGTGCGCACCGATTACTAATTTTTTGATTCCCATCCCTTCCAAGGAAACCTATGAAACTGATGTCCTACTCGATGGCCGGCCGTGACACCTGGGGCGTCGTCGTCGATGACGGCGTGGCCGAGCTGGCCGTGCGCACGGGCCACGCCACGCTGGCCGACTTCATCGCCAGCGCGGACTTTGCGCGGCGCGATGCGCTGGTGGCGGGCCTGACAGCGGATGCCAGGCTGGCCGACGTGTCCTTCCTGCCCGTGATTCCCCGGCCCGAAAAAATCGTCTGCGCCGTGCGCAACTACATGGACCACCACCAGGAGGTGCTGGCCGCCGGCATGCACCGCGAGCTGTCCGAGCAGCCGCCGATCTTTTTGCGCGTATGGCGCTCGCAGACGCCGCACCAGGGCCCCATCGTGCGGCCGCACGTGTCGGAGTCGCTGGACTGGGAGGGCGAGCTGGCCGTGATCATCGGCAAGGAAGGTCGCGGCATTGCCGAGGCCGAGGCCTGGGACCATGTCGCCGGCTACAGCTGCTACAACGATGCCAGCGTGCGCGAGTGGCAGTTCCATGCCAAACAGATCGCGTCGGGCAAGAACTTCGAGTCCACCGGCGCCTTCGGCCCGTGGATGGTGACTGCCGACGAGATCGCGCCGGGCCGCGAACTCAAGCTGGAAACGCGCCTGAACGGTGCCGTCGTGCAGTCCAGCCACACGGGGCACATGATCTTTTCCATCCCGCGCCTCATTGCCTACGCATCGACCATCTTCACGCTGGTGCCCGGCGACGTGATCATCACCGGCACACCGGCCGGTGTGGGCTGGAGCAAGAAGCCGCCGCTGTTCATGAAACCGGGCGATGTGGTGGAGGTGGAGATCGAAGCCATTGGCCTGCTGCGCAACCCGGTGGTCGCGCAGAACTGAACGCCAGAACCTCTCACAGCCCATCCACCAAACGCGGGTAGAGCATGGCCCCACGACGGCCGCCGCCCCTGGAGACAACAGCATGAACAGAAGACAACTCCTGGCTGCCTGCAGCGCGGCCGCGGCTGCGTGGCCGGTGCTGCCCGCACGGGCCCAGGCCTACCCTGAACGCGCCATCAAGCTCTACCAGGGCTTTGCGCCCGGTGGCAATGCCGACGCCATCGCCCGCGCGGTGGGCATGGAGATGGCCAAGGCCCTGGGTCAGCCCATGGTGGTCGAGGCGCAGTCCGGCGCGGGCGGCACCATTGCCGCCGGCACCGTGGCGCGTGCCAAGCCCGACGGCTACACCCTGCTGCTGGCCACCGGCGGCCACGCGGTGGCAGGGGCGCTGTACAACACGCTGCCCTACAAGTCGGTGGCCGATTTCGAGATGGTGTCCACCGTCACGTACTTTCCTTTTTTGGTGGTGATCAATGCCAGCTCCAAGGTGCAGGGCCTGCGCGAGGTGCTGGCCACTGCGCAGGCCGCGCCCGGCACGGTGGCCTACGGCACGGCGGGGGTAGGCTCCACCCACCACCTGGCGGGCGAGCTGCTGGCCAAGCTGGCGCGCGTGAACCTGCTGCACGTGCCGTACCGCGGCGATGCAGCCGCGCTCACGGCGCTGTTGGCGGGCGACGTGCCCTTCATCATTGCGCCCCCCACGGCGGTGATGTCCAACATCCAGGCGGGCAAGCTGCGCGCCATTGCCACCACCGGGCCGCAGCGCTGGCCGGGCCTGCCCAACGTGCCCACTGTGGTGGAGCAGGGCGTGGCCGGCTACGACGTGCGGTCGTGGGCGGGCCTGATGGCGCCTGCCGGCACCCCCCGGCCCGTGGTGGACCGCCTGAACGCCGAGACCCTGCGCGCATTGCAGGCGCCCGCCGTGCGCCAGCGGCTGGAAGACATGGGCGGCGAGGCGCGCGGCAGCACGCCCGAAGAGATGAAGGCCATGGTCACCCACGAGCTGGAGAAATGGCAGCAGGTGGTGGCCGATGCCAAGATACCGAAACAATGAACTCAACGCCTTGAACCCAACGCGTTGAGTTCAACGCTTTGAACTCAACGCGTTCTCTGACCGCATTCACTGAAAGACATCCCGCATGACTCTGATCGCCATCCGCAAACGCAGCCTCACCATCGAAACCATCTACCACGAGGGTGGCCCGCCCGCAGACACGCCGCTGCGTGTGGCATCTGCCTGCGCGGTCATCCGCAACCCGTATGCGGGCCGCTACGAGAGCGACCTGATGCCGTTCATGGCCGAGCTGCGCAGCCTGGGCACGCTGCTGGCCGAAGAACTGGTGGACACGCTGGGCAAGGACAACGTGCAGGCCTACAGCAAGGCCGCCATCGTCGGCGTGAACGGCGAGCTGGAGCATGGTGCCGTGTGGCACGAGGCCGGCGGCTGGGCCATGCGCCAGGTGCTGGGCGAGCCCAAGGCCATCGTGCCGTCGGCCAAGGCCGTGGCGGCCACGGGCTACCGGCTGATGGTGCCCCTGCACTACATCCACGCAGCGTATGTGCGCAGCCACTACAACAGTGCAGAGGTCGGCATCCAGGATGCACCGCGCCCCGATGAAATTCTTTTCGCCCTGGTAATGGCCGACGGCGGGCGCATCCATTCGCGCCTGGGCGGCCTCACGCGCGAGCAAGTCAGCGTGCACGACGGGCAGCGTTGAGCATGGCAGCCGACACCATGACTGCGATGAAGACGAAGATGAATGCGGCGACGATGAAGGCCGTGCAGCTGCAGGTCACCGGCGGGCCCGAGGTGCTGTCGCTGGTGGACCTGCCCGAGCCCCAGCCCGGCCCGGGCGAAGTGCGCGTGCGGGCCCACGCCATCGGTGCAGGCGGGCCCGACGTGCTGATCCGCAACGGCACCTACAAGTGGATGCCCCCGCTGCCCGCCGTGCCCGGCAATGAGCTGGCGGGCGTGGTGGACGCGGTGGGCCCCGGCGTGGCGCGCCTGGCCGTGGGCGACCGTGTGCTGGTCAGCGCGCGCGAGCTGCCCTACCGCGGCGGCTGCTACGTGCAGGCCATCTGCGTGGCCGAGGCCGTACCTTTTGTGCTGCCTGACAGCATTGCGTTCGACGACGCGGTGAGCCTGGGCAATTTTCAGCTGGCGCTCGCGCTGCTGGCCAGCAACGGCAATCTGCCGGCGCAGGCCATTTTGGTACCCGGTGCAGCGGGCGGCGTGGCCACGGCGCTGGCGCAGGTGGCGCGCTCGCGTGGCCTGCGCGTCATCGGCACGGCATCCACGCCTGAGAAGCGCGAGTTCGCGTTGGAAAACGGCGTAACCGACCTTGTCGACGGCGACGTGCAGGCCCTGCCGCAGCGGGTGATGGAGCTTACCGGCGGGCGGGGCGTGGACCTGGCCTTCGACCATGTGGGCGCGGCGCTTTTCATTGCGTGCCTGCGGTCGCTGGCGCCCTCGGGCATGGCGGTGTCGTACAACATCCTGGCAGGCCCGCCGTCGAGCGACGTGTTCGACGAGCTGCGCAAGCTGCTGGCCAAAAGCCTGGCCATCCGCACCTTCTCGATCCACGCGGTGGACGCCGACATCGCGCAGCGCCGCGGACTGATGGAGCAGGCCATCGCGCTCATGGCCGCCGACCAGGTGAAGGCGCCGCGTGCCATGCGCCTGCCGCTGGCGCAGGCCCGCCAGGCGCACGAGTTGCTGGACAGCGGCGCCACGCTGGGCAAGCTGGTCCTCATCCCCTGATCCCATGGAAGCTGCCACCATGAACGCACCCTACACCGCTAACCTCTCGCACTGCGGTATCTTTTGCCGCGACCTGGAGGTGATGAAGGCTTTCTACACCGGCGTGTTCGACATGCAGGAGACCGACCGCGGCGAGGGCGTCACCTTCCGCTTCGAGATCGTGTTCCTGAGCGGGCGCGACGACCAGCACCACCAGCTGGTGCTGGCCGGCGGGCGCGGGGCCGATGCGCCCAGCACGGTGATGCAGCTGTCCTTCAAGGTCAAGACCATCGACCACCTGCGCGAGGCACGCCGCCGCGCCCTGGCGCTGGGCGCCACGAAGATGCGCGGCCTCAACCACGGCAACGCGATTTCCATCTACTGCATGGACCCCGAGGACAACACGGTGGAGGTGTACCTGGACACCCCCTGGTACGTGAGCCAGCCCCACGGTGACCCGTTGGACCTGGACCAGGACGACGAGGCCATCTGGGCCCAGACCGAGCGGGTGGTGCGCACCGACCCGAGCTTCATGCCGGTGCAGGAGTGGGCAGCGCGCTTCGCCCAGCGCAGCCAGGCGCTGAAGAACCTGCCTCAGGGAGCGGTTGGCGGGTGAGCGCCGGGGGCGGGGCAGCGAGCGTCGTGACCATGGGGTCGACAAGGCGCCGACAGTCCGCTGGCAAGGTCGATGTGTCGGCGTGAGTGGCCGCGTGATGGCAGGCCCGCGGGGCACAGGGCGCAGTAAGCGCAGAGATTGAATAAAAATGGCCCCTACCGCTGGTTGGGTGGAACTTTGAAGCTATCAATTAAATAGCATCGGGCTTTCTGCGGTCTCTGCGGTCTCTGCGTACTTTGCGTTCAGTCCGTCACGCCCGCCTCGCCGGCACCCGGCAGCACCAGCCTGAACTCCGCGCCTCGCCCCACCTCGCTGTCCACCTCCAGCGTGCCGCCGTGGCGCTTGACCACCGTGTGCACCAGCGCCAGGCCCAGGCCCACGCCGCCCACGGCGGGATGGCTGCGGTCGTGCAGGCGCTGAAACGGGGCGAACAACCGGCCCTGCAGTTGCGGCGCGATGCCGGGCCCCTGGTCTCGCACCGACACCACCCACTGCGCGCCGCGCGGCGCAATGGCGCACTGCACAGTGCTGCCCGCGGGGCTGAACTTGATGGCGTTGTGCAGCACATTGGTCAACGCGCGGCCCAGCAGCGACCGGTCTCCCAGCGCGGGTGCGGTGTCGGGTGCGGCGGTGATGACCACGTCGACGCCGCCGTCGCGGGCCAGGGCCCAGGTGTCGTCCACGGTTTCGGCCAGCATCGCCACCAGGTCCAGCGGCGCCCTGCGGTACTCCTGCGACTGCGCGCTGGCCAGGTGCACGAAGTTCTCGGCCATGCCCAGCGAGGTGCGCGCATAGCGCCCGATGCGCTGCATCATTTCTTCGTCCGACATGCGCCCGGGGTAGGCGCGCTGCATTTCCAGCAGCGTCAGGATGGACGCGTTGGGCGCGCGGATGTCGTGCGAGATGAAGTTCAACGCCTGGTCGCGCTGCTGCTGCGCATGCCGCATATCGGTCAGGTCCACCAGCGTGATCAGCCAGCCGGCCTTGGCCAGGTCGGTGAAGGGCTTGCACTGCACCAGCAGGCTGCGGCCCCGTGCGTCGTGGCCCTCGCTTTGCTCGGGCATCGCCTTGGAGCGCAGGTTCTCCACCGTGACCAAAGGCTGGCCGGTGCCGGTGTCGACCAGATCATGCAGCAGCTCGGCCACCGACTGGCCCTGCAGCGGCACGGCGATGTCTCCGCCCACATGCCGGCGTGCGGCCATGTTGGTCAGCAGGATGCGGCCCGCGGGGTCGCACACGATGGTGGGCGAGGGCAACTGCTGCAGGCTCTCGCTCACGAAGTGGTGCAGGTCGCGCAGCTGGCGCGACGCGCGCTCCACCGCGTTGATGCGCTTTTCCAGAAAGTCGCCCGTGTCCCCCGCGCTGGTGGGCAGCCGCAGCGACAGGCCGTCGCGCTGCAGGCGCTCCATCTCTTGCCGCAGAAAGTGCGCGGCTGCACTCAGGCGCCGCCAGCTCCACAGCGGGTAGGCCAGCACCAGCCCCGTCATGGCCGCCGCCGGGGCCAGCTGCAGGCCCAGCCACCAGGGCAGGGCCACGCTCAGCAGCAAGGTGCCCGCAGCCAGCAGGGCGCTGGTCAGCAGCGCAACGAAGGGGCCGGCCAGCAGCAGCGCCAGCAGTGCGCACGCCACCGGTACCAGGTTGAACAGTGTGTTGGCGACGGGGCCGGCAGGGCGTATGCCGGCGCCCGACAGGCGGCTGTCCAGCACGTGCGCCACCACCTCCACGCCGGGCATCAGCCGCGACTGCTGGCTGACGGGCGTGGCGAACATGTCGCCCAGGCCCGACGCCGCTGCGCCCACCAGCACGTATTTGCCGTGAAAAGTGTCTGCCGGCACCTGGCCGCGCAGCACGTCGATGTACGAATAGGTGGGGAAGTGGCCCGGGCCGCCGGCGTAGGCGATGAGCGTGCGGTCGTTGCGCCCCCAGTCGCCGATGGGTGAGGTGCCCGGCGCGGAGGCGTCCACCGGTCCCACCGGCTTCACCGGCGGGGTGCAGCCTGCGGCGTCGGGCTGGCCCACGCAGTGCAGTGCCGTGCTGAAGTGGGGCCAGGGGGCCGCCGCGGGGCCTTCGGTCAGGTAGAGGCTGCGCACCACGCCGTCGGTGTCGGGCGCCACATGCACATGCCCCAGCCGGGCTGCCGCCTGGGCCAGCGGCGGCCATGGCAGGTCGGCCTGGCTGGCGGCAGGCCCGTAGCCGCGCCGCAGCATGGGCAGCACGACGCGGCCGCTGCGTGCCATGGCGTCGGCCAGCAGCGCGTCGTCTTCGGGGTAGTCCTGGTCTTCTTCGCCAAAGAGCACGTCCATGCCGATGGCGCGCGGGGCTTGCGCCGAGATGCGCGAGATCAGCTCGGCGTGCAGCGCGCGGCGCCAGGGCCAGCGGCCGATGGTGGCGATGCTGCGGTCATCGATGGCGACGATCACGATGTCGGGGTGCGCGGGCCGCGACAGCAAGCGCAGGCCCGCGTCCTGCACCAGGTGGTTCATGCGGCCCAGGCTGGCGGGCGGGCTGAGCCAGGCCACCAGCGTGAGCAGCGCCACGGACAGCAGGCTCCATTCCAGGCGCCGCTGGCGGCCGCGGCTGCGTGCAAAGGTCCACATGGATCAGGCCACCCGGTGGACGGGTGGGACGCCCTGCCCAGCCGCGCTCAAGGGCGCGCCAGCGGCTGGCCGCTGGATGTGGACACCGGCAGGCCCGCCCCGGTGCGGATGCCCGATCCGACGCGGATCTGGCGTGCAGGGGAGAAGTCGCTGCCCAGGCCCGTGGGGTCCAG
>Ga0209023_10001727_pt1 | contig 28669 bp, 25 predicted proteins | sample LakOneMetagenome_FD_187468 | JGI IMG/M metagenome (GOLD analysis project Ga0209023, IMG submission 187468) | Freshwater and sediment microbial communities from Lake Erie, Canada (SPAdes) (version 2) | ecosystem: Environmental > Aquatic > Freshwater > Lentic | place: Lake Erie, Canada...
CTTTGCCTGGATGCTGGCCTTGTGTGCGTTCGCCGTGGCGGCCGGCGCGCGGGCCGCCTGGTACATCAGCCGCAGCCTGCTGCGCCAGCTCGGCGGCCAGCCGGGCTACGCCGCCTACATCGCCGGCCGCATCGCCGCCGGCGAACTGGGCGTGCGCATCCGCACCGCGCCCGGCGACCGCTCCAGCCTGCTGTTCGCGATGCAGGGCATGCGCGACAGCCTGGTCGACATCGTGTCGCAGGTGCGCGCCGGGACGCTGACCATCGCGAATGCCTCGACCGAGATCGCCGCCGGCAACCACGACCTGGCGCAGCGCACCGAGCGCCAGGCACGCACCCTGATGGACACCGCCGCCTCGATGGAAGAACTGACCGGCACCGTGCGCCAGAACGCCGACAATGCGCGCCAGGCCAACGTGCTGGCCGAGTCGGCCTCGCAGGTGGCGGTGCGCGGCGGCGCCGTGGTCGCCCAGGTGGTCGAGACCATGGCCTCGATCAACGAATCGTCGAAGCAGGTCGTCGACATCATCGGCGTGATCGACACCATCGCCTTCCAGACGAACATCCTGGCGCTGAACGCGGCCGTGGAAGCGGCGCGCGCGGGCGAGCAGGGGCGCGGCTTCGCGGTGGTGGCGACCGAGGTGCGCAACCTGGCCCAGCGCTCGGCTGCTGCCGCCAAGGAAATCAAGGCCCTGATCGGCAGTTCGGTGGAACGGGTCGACGCCGGTGCGCGCCTGGTCGACGCGGCCGGCAGCACGATGGACGAGATCGTCGGCAGCGTGAAGCGGGTGACCGACATCATGGCCGAGATCAGCGCCGCCAGCGCCGAGCAGAGCGCCGACATCGGCCAGGTGAACCTTGCCATCGGCCGCATGGACGAGGCCACGCGCCAGAACGCCACCCTGGTGGAACAAGCCGAAGCGGCGGCCGATTCGCTGCAGGACGAGGCAGCGGCCCTGGCGCAGCTGGTGAGTGTCTTCAAAATGGCACAGCCGGAACTGCAAACTGTTGCGTTGCCGCCGCACAAAGGGGCGCTGGCGTTGCCGGTTTGAACACGGACAAAAATATTTCTGAATGGGAAGATATTCTCGGTCCTAGAATTGCCTTGGAGCATTTCATCCAGCCGGAAGTCTTCCATGTCCAAGCATCTCGCCGCAGCCGTCCTGGCTGCCAACGCGTTTGCGGGCGCCTGCGCCCAGTCCGCCGAACTCACCGCGCTCGAGCAGCGCTGGCTGCAGGCGGCGGCGCCGGTCCTGTCCTACTCGCAAAAGCTGGGGCTGCCGCTCGACATCGTGGTGCAGCCGCGGCCGCGCGCCAACGACGTGCCGCTGGCGATGGGCTACGACGGCGGCCGCTGCAAGCTGGTGCTGACGCTGCGCGGCAATCCCCAGGCGGAAACCATCCTCGACGGCGTACCGGAAGAACGGCGCGGCGAACTGATCGAAGCCATGACGGCGCACGAGGTGGCGCATTGCTGGTGCCATGCACGCGGCGCCTGGAAGGTGCTGCCGGCCGGCTTTGTCGAAGTGGGCGAGGAGCGCGCTGCCAGCAGCGCCTTGCTGGCCGCCTCGAAGGCGATGCGCGAGACGCGGCGCGAGGAAGCCTACGCCGACCTGGCGGCCCTGGCCTGGACCCGCCAGCGCAACCCGGAAGCCTATGGCCGCGTGCATGCCTGGTTCGAGGCCGTGCGCAGGGAGCAGCCGGTGGCGCGCAGCGGCCACGACACCCGCCTGTGGGTGGAGCTGGCGCGCGACGCCAGCCGCCTGGCCGACACCGGCGCGCCTTTCGACGATGCGGCGCCGCTCTGGCGCGAAGGCCTGTTGAGCGCCGAGTAGCGCTGGCCGGCATCCGGCTGCGCTGGCTCAGGGCATGCATGGTTTTTCCGGCAACGGTACGCTGTCGCACAGAAGTTGGAGGGGGTGGGGCGTTTAATGACGCCATCACAACAACCGACACGAGGGACACTGCCATGAACGCCTTGCTTTCCACCCTGCTCGCCACCGCCGTCGGCGCCAGCTTCGCCGTTGCCCCCGCTGCCCAGGCGCAAACGAAGGACGCGGCGGGTTACCGTGACGCCGTCCAGAAAGTGTCTGCCGACTACAAGACGGCCAGCGCCAAGTGCGACGCCATGAAGGGCAACGACAAGGACATCTGCATGGCCGAAGCCAAGGTCGCCCGCGCACGCGGCGAATCGCAGGCCGTGGCCAAGCACGAGAACAGCGAATCGGCCCGTTCCCACGCGCGCGAAAAGGTCGCCGATGCCGACTACGACCTCGCCAAGGAAAAATGCGATGCGAAGAGCGGCGCCGACAAGGACAGCTGCATGGACAATGCCAAGTCGGTGCACACCGCCGCGCTGGCCGATGCCAAGGCCGGGCGCGACGGCTCGACCGCCCTGGGCGCCAGCGGCAGCGCCGGCCTGATCGCCAGCACCGACACCAAGGACCCGGCCAAGGCCGCAGCGGTTGCCAAGTGCGAGCAGGCTACCGGCGGCGCGACCGCCGGCTGCCTGGTCGACAGCAAGGGCAACGTGACCACCATGGCCAACCGCGCCGAGAACGCCACCGAGCGCGCCGCCGACAACACGCGCGCCGCTGCCTCGAACGCTGTCGACAAGACGAAGGAAGTGGCTGCGACCGCCGTCGACAAGACCAAGGCCGCCGCTGCCACCGTGGCCGAGAAGACCGGCCTGGACGGCGCCGGCGAACGCCTGCGCGCGGCCGGCTCGACCATCGCCCAGAAGACCGAAAGCGCGGTCGACAACATCGGCGACAAGACCCGCCAGGCTGCTGCCAGCGCCAGGGAAAACACGAAGGACGCGATGCAGACCGCCGGCGAGAAAACCCGCGATACCGGGTCCACCGTGGCGGACCGCACCGACCGCGCGACCGACAAGGCCGCCGACAAGGTTGCCGACAATGCGCGCGATGCCACCCGTGGCACCGCCGTGGCCGCATCCGACACCGCAATCACGACCAAGGTGAAAGCCAACATCTTCAAGGAACCCGACCTGAAATCGATGGCGATCCACGTCGAAACCGAGAAGGGCGTGGTGATGCTGAGCGGTTTCGTCGAATCGAAGGCCGAGGCCGACAAGGCCGTCAAGGTGGCCAAGGAAGTCGATGGCGTGACGAACGTGAAGAGCGCGATCAAGGTCAAGTAAGCGCCGCACGGCAGCTTGCATGATGCGCAGCGCGGCCGACCGCCCACGCTGCGCTGCGCCCGGCACGGCCGCGCTCAGGGGCGGCCGTGTTGGCGCTCGCTGTCGCATTTTTTCCTCGCCCGGGGCTAATCCAGGCGGCAACGGCGGCTCGGCCCTTACCCAACCGGGGTGGCAGAGTATAATTTTCGGGTGAATAAACTCGAAGCCTTTGGATTCATCGTGGCCCAGGCGGCCCGCGGTGACATTACCTTTCCCACCAGCGTGAACGCCGTGCTGCGCCTGCAGCAGGCGCTCGACGATCCCGACTGTCCGCTCGACGAAGCCATCCGCCTGGTGCTGGCCGAGCCGCAACTGGCCGCGCGCACCGTGGCGCTGGCCAATTCGGCCGCGTTTTCCGGCAGCGGCGGCCCGCCCGTGACCAACGTGCGCGCGGCCGTGATCCGTATCGGCTACCGCCGCCTGCAGGCCCTGGTGGCCAGCCTGGTGGTGCGCCAGTTCGGCAACCGCATCAAGGACCGCGGCCTGCGCGCCAAGGCCGAGCAGCTGTGGGAGCACACGGTGCATGTGGCGGCCCTGGCCCAGGCGCTGGCGCGGCGCGTCACCTTCGTCAACGCGGACACGGCCCTGTTCGCCGGCATCATCCACGAGGTCGGCGGCTTTTACCTGCTCTCGCGCGCCGACGAATTCCCCGGCCTGCTCGACGACGACCCCGAGAAGTGGGGCGAGCTGTGCGAGGACGTGGTCGCCGTCGAGGTGCTGAAGAAGTTGTCGGTGCCGGCCCCGGTGGCCGACGCCATCGGCGAACTGCGCCGCGGCTGGATCAACATGCCGCCTTCGACCCTGCTCGACACCCTGCTGCTGGCGAACCAGTACGCGCCGGTGCCGTCGCCGCTGGGCGTGGCGCCGCCCGCGCCGCCGGCCCACGGCGACAGCGCCATCGACTTCGTGCTCGACGAAGAGATGCTGGCCGAGATCCGCGCCGAAGCGGCGCAAACCCAGGCGATCATGGGCGGGCCGCTGCTGGTCTGATGTAGCCCAGCGTTGCGGCGGGAACCAGGGACGGGGCCAGCCGTTCTAACGCATGAGAGTTCATCTCGTGCGGAGGGAACGTGGCCGGTCGTGCGGTCCGTCGGAAGACGGCGTCGTCATTCCTGCAGTTGCTGTGCCTGGTCTGCCTGCTGGCGCTGGCGCCGGCTTGCGCGCAGGCGCAGTCACGCCCATCCGCGCCTGCTTCGGTCGCCTCTTCAGTCACCCCTTCAGTCGGCGCTTCGACGGCTGTTTCCGTCTCCCTGCTCACGATCGACGGCCCGATCGGCCCCGCCTACGCCGACTACGTCGAACGCGGCATCGCCCGCGCCGCCCGGCAGCGGCGTTCCCTTGTCGTGCTCCAGCTCGACACACCGGGCGGACTCGATACCGCCATGCGCAGCACCATCCGCGCCATCCTGGCTGCACCGCTGCCGGTGGCCTGCTTCGTCGCGCCAAGCGGCGCACGCGCGGCCAGCGCCGGCACCTACATCCTGTATGCCTGCCACATCGCGGCCATGGCGCCCGGTACCAACCTGGGCGCGGCCACGCCGGTGCAGGTCGGGCCCGGCGGCCCCGATCCGCCCGCAGCCGGCAAGGACAAGGCGCCGTCGGCCATGGAAGCCAAGGCCGTCAACGATGCCGCCGCCTACATCCGCGGCCTGGCGCAACTGCGCGGGCGTAATGCGGACTGGGCCGAAAAGTCGGTACGCCAGTCGCTCAGCCTGTCGGCCGGCGACGCGCTTGCCGCCGGCGTCATCGACCTGGTCGCACGCGACGTGGCGCAGCTGCTGGCGCTGGCCGATGGCCGTGTCGTGCGCGTCCCGAATGCCGACTGGACGGTGCAGGTGGCCGGCGCGGGCGTGCTGGATGCCGCGCCCGACTGGCGCACGCGCTTCCTGGCCGTGATCGCCAACCCGAGCGTGGCGCTGATCCTGCTGACCGTCGGCATGTACGGCCTGCTGTTCGAATTCATGAGCCCGGGCGCGGTGCTGCCTGGCGTGGTGGGCGCGATCTGCCTGCTGCTCGGCCTGTATGGCATGCAGCTGCTGCCCATCAATTACTCCGGGCTGGCGCTGATCCTCTTCGGCCTGGCCTGCATGGTGGCCGAGGCCTTCCTGCCCAGCTTCGGCGTGATCGGGCTCGGCGGCGTGCTTGCCTTCGTGATCGGTGCGCTGCTGCTGATGGACAGCGACGCGCCCGGCTTCGGCATGCCGCTCGGCTTCGTGGCGAGCGTCGGCATCACGGCGGCGCTGCTGGTCGGCGCCACCGCCCAGGTCGCGCTGCGCACGCGGCGCCGGCCCGCACCGGGCGTCACCGCCGGGCTGGAAGGAGAAATCGCCGAGATGCTCGGTGACGCCGTGCGCGAGGGCTGGGCGAATGTGGGCGGCGAAACCTGGCGCGTGGTCACGGACACGCCGCTGCACGAACGGCAGCGAGTGCGCGTGGTCGGGCGCAGCGGACGGGTATTGCGGGTCGTGCCTTTCGATGCGTCGAACAGCGCACGGGCGCCGCCTGCCGGCAAGATGTAGAGGGCGGACGGGATTTTTCCAGCGCTGCGAGGAGAATGCGATGCTGTTCGAACTGGGTTTCGGCGCCGGCTTCCTGCTGATCCTGCTGGCGATGCTGTTCGCGCTGTCGGTGCGCATCCTGCGCGAGTACGAGCGCGGCGTCGTGTTCCAGCTGGGGCGCTTCTGGGCCGTGAAGGGGCCGGGTCTGATCCTGCTGATCCCGGTGTTGCAGCAAATGGTGCGGGTCGATTTGCGCACCGTGGTGCTCGACGTGCCGAAGCAGGACGTCATCTCGCGCGACAACGTCTCGGTGAAGGTGAACGCGGTGCTCTACTTCCGCGTGATCGATCCCGAGCGCGCCATCATCCAGGTGGCCAACTTCATGGAGGCGACCAGTCAATTGGCCCAGACCACGCTGCGTTCGGTGCTCGGCAAGCACGAGCTCGACGACATGCTGGCCGAGCGCGAGCGCCTGAACATCGACATCCAGCAGGTGCTCGACGCCCAGACCGACGCCTGGGGCATCAAGGTGGCGAATGTCGAGATCAAGCACGTCGACCTCGACGAATCGATGGTGCGCGCAATTGCGCGCCAGGCCGAGGCCGAACGCGAACGGCGCGCCAAGGTCATCCATGCCGAAGGCGAGTTGCAGGCGTCGGAAAAACTGATGCAGGCGGCCGAAGTGCTGGCGCGCGAGAGCGGGGCGATGCAGCTGCGCTATTTGCAGACCCTGTCCACCATCGCGGGCGACAAGACCACGACGATCGTGTTTCCGCTGCCGGTGGAGCTGATGTCCAGCTTAATGGACAAGGTCAAGCGATAGGGCGTAGGCAGCTTGTTTCTGTGTCAATACAAAATATTGACAGCATGTGATATTTCGCAATATTTCAGTGATACTATTTGGAAACAAAAATTTCCAACAGGGATGCACCATGCGCATTGCCAAGCTTGTCGTGAGTGTTCTTGCTTGTACCCTGGGCGCCAGCGCCCATGCCGGCGTCATCGACCTGACCAGCATCATCGGTGGCGCCAACCTGTATGCCATCCACGATTTCACGGCGCCGTCGAGCGACGTCGAGGGCGCGGTGGTGGCAGGTGGAAATGTTACGGTGTCGAGCTATTCGATCAACGCGAACAACCGGCCGGCCTTCGATAACTACGCGGCGATCGTCGGCGGCAACCTCTCGGTGAATGGCGGTTCGATCAACCACGGCGGCGTGTACGTGGGTGGCACCATGACCATGCAATCGGCGGCCACGCCAACGGCCTTGCCGACCAATCCGGTCGACTTTGCAGCCACCGAGCAATACTACAAGACCCTGACCCAGACAATTGCCGGGCTCGATGCCACCGGCGCCGTGAATCCCCTGTGGAGTGGCGTCAAGGTGAGCGGTAGCGGCACGGGCGGCGTCGAGGTCTTCAATGTGTCGTCCGACCTGTTCCGCACCTCGAGCAGCTGGACGCTGGAAAAGCTGACGCCGGGACAGACCCTGATCTTCAACATCAGCGGCGACATCGGCACCTTCAACGAGGGCGGCATCAGCTTCGAGCCGCTGAGCGCCTATAACGTGCTGTTCAATTTCTACGAAGCGAAGAACGTCAACGTGAAGGGCGTGATCGGCAGTGTGCTGGCGCCGTACGCCACGGTGAATGCCAACTGGGGCGTGATCAACGGCACTGTGATCGTGGACACCTGGAACTCGACGATCCAGGTGAATTCGAACCATTACTTCCAGAACGTCGATGTGCCCGGCTTCACTCTGCCGCCGGGCGGCGACCCGCTTGGCGAAGTACCCGAGCCGGGCTCGCTGGCCCTGGTCTGCGCCGGCCTGATCGCGGCCGGCCTCGCTTATCGCCGCAAGGCGGCCTGAGGAGCAGGCCTGGCTTCCAGCGCCAGCATCCACAGCGCCAGGCCGACGCCGGCCACGGCCATGCCGGCAGCCACCCATTGCGGCGAAGCGTAGGAATAACCCAGAGTCAGCGGAATGCCGCCGAGGAAGGCGCCAGTGGCATTACCGATATTGAAGCCCGACTGGCCCAGCGACGAGCCGAGCATCTCGGCTTCGCGCGAGTGGCCGATCAGGAGCATCTGGATCGGCGGACCGAGCGCCAGCGCGTTCGCGCCGGTGGCAAAGGCCAGCACCAGCATCGCCGGCTGCGAGGTGGCCAGCAAACCGTTCAACAGCAGCAGGATCGTCATGCTGCCGAGCAGCAGGGCCACCGCGCGCAAGGGTGCGAAGCGGTCGGCCAGGCGTCCGCCCAGAGTCACGCCCACCGTCATGCCGACACCGACCACGGTCATGATCAGCGGAATCTGGCCTGGGGCAAACCGGGCCATGTCCGTCAGCAGCGGCGCGATATAGCTGAACCAGGCAAAGAAGCCGCCGGTACCGATCGAGGTGATGGCAAGGGCCAGCCACAGGCTCGGCTTGCGGAAGATCTTCAGGTCCTTTTTCAGGCCGGCGCTGGGTGTGGCCTCGAAATAAGGCACCAGCTGCTTCAGGCTGAGGGCGGTGACCAGGCCGATCGCGGCCACAACCAGGAACACCAGGCGCCAGCTGACGTTGTGCCCGAGCCAGGTGCCGAAGGGCACGCCGAGCACGTTGGCCAGGGTCAGGCCGGTGAACATGGTCGCCAGTGCTGCCGCCACCTTGCCCGGATCGGCCAGGCGGCTGGCCACCACGGCGCCGACGCCGAAGAAGGCGCCATGCGGCAGGCCGGCCAGGAAGCGCGAGGCCATCATCAGGCCGAAGTTCGGGGCCAGCGCCGACAGGCCGTTGAACACGGCGAACATCAGCATGAACCAGATCAGTACGCTGCGCGGCGGACGGCCGGCAACCAGCGCCACCAGGGTCGGCGCGCCGACCACCACGCCCAGCGCGTAGGCGGAGATCAGATAGCCGGCCTGGGGAATGGTAATGTCCAGGCCAGTGGCGATGTCGGGAAGGATGCCCATCATCACGAATTCGGTCATGCCAATACCGAACCCGCCCAGGGCCAGGGGAAACAGGCTTTTCTTCATCAAAATACGGATTCTTTTCTTGTAGGTTGCCCGCGACGCGTTGCAGACGGTCGAAGGTGGTCGGCCACTATAGCGGCTGGCGCCCGGCCAGTCAGCTTTCGTGTCGTGATGTCTGGTATGCGAATGGCTGATAGCGGCGCCGCTTCAGGCGCGCCCGCCTTCGTTTTCGTCTTCGTCGCGCAGCCAGGCGATGCGGCCGTGCCCGGCTTCGTTCAGGCGCGCGGCAAAGGCGGCGGCCTCGGCTTCGGGCAGGCTGAAGGCAAACACGACGTCGTTGCCATGCGCGACCTCCAGCAAGGCAGCGCCGGCGGCGTCGATCTCGCGCCGCACCAGGCCCTCCAACGGGTAGGGCGCGCTGCAACGCAGGACCGTCTTGCGGATGATGGCGATCTTTTCCGCCTGCAGCAGGGCCTGGGCCACGCTGTCGGTGTAGGCGCGCACCAGGCCGCCGGCGCCCAGTTTCACGCCGCCGAAGTAGCGCACGACGGTGGCGAGTACGCCTTCCAGGTCCTGGTGGCGCAGCACGTCGAGCATGGGGCGGCCGGCGGTGCCGCTCGGTTCGCCATCGTCGACCGCCGCCGATTGCCCGCCGGCCAGCAGGGACCAGCACACATGGGCCGCGCCCGGATGCTGGGCACGCAGCGCCGCCACGACCTGCTGTGCGCCGGCACGATCGGCCATCGGCTGCACGCAGGCAATGAAACGGCTCTTCTTGATGAGCAGTTCGTGGTGGACGGGGGCGAGGATGGTCTGGGGCATGCTTGTGCCGGGATCGGATTCGGAAATGCAGAAACAAAAACGCCAACCGTGCTGGTTGGCGTTTTTGTCGATGCTTTACTACTAAAATTCTTTGGTAGGCCGTGCGGGATTCGAACCTGCGACCAACGGATTAAAAGTCCGCTGCTCTACCAGCTGAGCTAACGACCCGAAGAAGGCAAGATTATAGCCGGACTCTGGCAAGACGCCAAGGGTTTCGTGCAAATCGTGAGAAATCGCAATACGACACCGCATTTTTCATGCTCTGGGAGCGTGCGTCTCATCCACGCCGGCCATGCCACAATCGATTCATCATGACGCGACCGCCCCCACGTACCCGGGTGCGCGCGCTCCTGCAGGACGAGCTGCGCGGACTCACCACGCTCCAGGCCAGCGACCGCGCCTGGCAAATGCCCTTCGCCGCGGCGCTGTGCACCGGTCTGCCGCTCCTGTTCGGCGCCTGGCTCGGGCGCATGGACGTCGGGCTGGTCGCGTCGCTGGGCGGCCTGGTCTTTGTCTACCTGCCGAACACGCCCATGTCGCACCGCATGGTGGTGATGATGGCGGCCGCCTTCGGCCTGTCCGCCTGCTATGCGCTCGGTGTGCTAAGCCATTTCCTGACCGCGGCCACAATGCCGATGCTGATCTTTATCAGCATCCTGGTCACCATGATCTGCCGCTTCTACCGCGTCATCCCCCCTGGCAGCCTGTTCTTCGTGATGGCCGCGTCGATCGGCGCCTATACGCCAGCCCAGCCGGCCGAGCTGCCATTGCGCGTCGGGCTGATCTTCCTGGGCGCCTTGGCGGCTTGCCTGATCGCCTTTTTCTACAGCTTGTTCATGTTGCGCCGGCGCGCGCCGCTGCCGGTGGCGCCGCTGCCGCCTGCCACCTTCGATTTCGTGGTGTTCGATTCGGTCGTGATCGGGGTGTTCGTCGGGCTGGCGCTGGCCCTGGCCCAGCTGCTGCAACTGGAAAAACCGTACTGGGTGCCGGTCAGTTGCCTGGCCGTGATCCAGGGGGCGTCGCTGCGCGCGGTCTGGAGCCGGCAACTGCACCGCACGCTCGGCACGGCGGTCGGCCTGCTGCTGGCCTGGGCCTTGCTGTTGCTGCCTTTGAACGGATGGAGCATCGCGCTCTTGATGATGGCGCTGACCTTCATCATCGAATCGATCATCGTGCGCCATTACGCGCTGGCCGCCGTGTTCATCACGCCGCTGACCATCCTGCTGGCCGAAGCCGCCGTGCTCGGCCAGGGTTCGGCCGCCGCCCTGATCGGCGCGCGCTTCGCCGATACCTTGCTCGGCTGCCTGGTCGGGTTGGCGGGCGGCGTCTGCCTGCACAGCCCGCGCTTCCGCAAAGTGGTCGGCGCGCCGATGCGGCGCCTGGTGCCGCTGCGCTTTAGCCGCAAGGGGCGCCAGGCATAGCTCAGGTCTCGACTTCCTTGTCTTCTTCCTGGGCCTCGTGCATCGCTTCCGGCTCGAGCTTCTCGGCGTCGACGTTCAGGCGGATGAAGAAGCCCCAGCTTGCCAGCAGCACGCCGGCGGCAATGCCGATCGAGGCGACCTCGGGCAGCATGTCCGGTTTCGTATGCAGGAACTGGAAGACCCCGATCAGGCACTCGACCGCGAGCGATACCACCACCACGATCAGGAAGCGAGACAGGAAACGCCGCACGCGGGTCGGCGCGCTGGTGTGCACGGTACGCTGGACTTCTTCCTCAAGCACGGTTTGCCCGAGTTCGAGGGCGGCCACCGCGATGGTGACCAGGCCGACGCATTCGAGGATGACCTGGAAGCGTTCCTTGACGGGGTGGTCTTCCCCGGGCGCGATGGCGGTCCAGATTTCGATCCCGGCCAGCACGATCAGTGCGAAACCGCAGGTAAAGAAGAGCAGGGCGGCAAGAACGTAGCCGACGGTACTGAGTTTATGAAGCGCTTTCATGGTGTGCCTTGTGTTCCGATTTTGTGAACACTTTAGCATCATTGCAATCTGGCACGCGCGCGCCAGACTGCACCATCAAACGTCTGCGCTTGACGCCGGGGCGGGCGCTGCGGCCTGGATGGTCTCGGTGCCAGCCTCGGCCGGTGGGATCGCCGGCGCGGCGAGGGCGGCGTTGATTTCGGCGACAATCTGGTCGAGCATGCTGTCGTCGTAACCGCGGTGGACCTGCAGAATCTTGCCGTCGCGTCCGATGATCATCATGTGCGGGATACCATTGACCTTGTAGGCCTTCTGCGCGCGGTCGTCCGGATCGTAGGCGAACGACAAGTCCAGTTTGTCGAGTGCGCGCACTACCTTCCTGAAGACGGCGCGTTCCTCGGTATTGATCGCGACCACATGCATTTGCTCCTTGCCGGCCAACTTCTGCATGCCGTTCAGGATCGGCAGCTCTTTCAGGCAGTACGGGCACCAGGTGGCCCAGAACGACACCACGACGACTTTTCCGGCATGCTCGGACAACAGCACCTTCTTGCCGTCGAGCGTCTGGCCGATGTAGTCCGACGACGGCATCCGCTCGTCCTGGCTTTGCGCCGCATCGCCGGCAAAGACCGGCAGGGCGAGTGCCAGCATGAGGATGGCGACGAGGAGGCGGAACTGACGGGAGAGTTCGTTCATGCAGGGTCTTCCTGTTGGGTGAGGTTGTCAAAACGACAGCGTCGAGTGTAATACTCGACTGGTCTTTCTGTCTAGAAATTATTGCCCGAGCTATCCCTCCGCAAATCGCCCTTGCCTGTAGGTTTCCTGTCACAGCCTCCTGTGATCTCGCTCAACAATGACTTGACGCAAAGTAATGCCGGACTCGGGCGGCATGATGGCGGATGCCTTTCTGCACTTTTGCACGATGTCATCTATCCGCATCGGTTACCGAGGAGTCCATCCCGTCATGAGCATGGCACTGACGCAGCGAATCGCTGCCGCATTGTCCGAGTTTTCGAGCACACGCCGGCTTTACGAACTCGTCATCGACGAAGGCCGCTCCGGGCCGCGGCCAGGCAGCCTGCTGGTCGAAGCATTCGCCGCCTCGGACGGACTGCAGGAAGTCGGCGTACGCGACATCATCGTACTGTCGACCAGCGCCTATATCGATCTCGATTCCCTGCTGGGAGAACCGGCCGCACTCGAAGTCTGCCTGGCCGACGGCAGCCGGGAGCGCTTCGGCGGCGAGATCTGCGAACTGGCCATGCTCGGCAGCGATGGCGGCCTGGCGCGTTACCGGATTCGCCTGTCGCCCTGGATCTGGCGCCTGGGCCAGGTACGCAACAGCCGCGTCTGGCAAGACAAGCGCGTGACCGACATCGTCGACGCCGTGTTCTCAAGCTACCGGCCGCTGGCGCGCTGGCGCTGGAGCATCGATACCAACACCTTCCTGCGCGACGTCCCGCCACGCAACTATTGCTGTCAATACCGCGAGTCCGACCTCGATTTCGTGCGCCGTATCCTGGCCGAGGAGGGACTCGGCTGGCGCATCGAGCAGGACGCAGGCGGTCCGATGCTGGTGCTGTTTGCCGACAGCGGCCACCCGCGCGCCTTGCCGCAGGATCTGTCGAGCGCGGCAAGCGGCGGCATCCGCTACCACGCGGCGCGCGCCGTCGAGCAGGACGATACGATACAGGCGCTGACAACGCAGCGCCGCCTGCAATCTTCGCTCACCACCTTGCTGAGCTATGACTACAAGGCCAAGCAGATCGTCGCCATCGGTTCGCCGAGCCACTTGAAACGCCCGCGCAATCTTCCCGAACTGGAAGCATTCGACGTGCCAGGGCAGGACGCCTTTGCGACGCTGGCGCAGGCGCGCCACTACGCCGACTTGCAGATGGAAGGAAAGGAAGCACGCGCTGAACGCTGGCAGGGCCGATCGACTGTGCGCACCTTGCGCGCGGGTACACGGCTGACGGTTACCGGCTTGCCTCTGCGTGCACTCGGCAACAACCCGGTATTTGCCCTCACGCGCGTGCTCAGTGTTGGCGTCAACAACATGCCGCCGCCGGCCCAGCATGCGCTGGCCGAACTGTTCGGGCCGATTCCCGAGCTGCTTGAAGAAAGCGTGCAGCGCGACTGGCCGCAGGATGTCATGTTGGCCATCGAGCAGGCGCGCGAGACCGGTTATGCGAACTGCTTCGAGGCCATCCCCGCCGATGTGCCGTGGCGCCCGCTACTGCCTGGCGGCGATGGCCGCAGCAAGGCCAGGCCGACAGCGCACGGTTCGCAAAGCGCCATCGTGATCGGCGCCGACGGCAGCGACCAGCCGAACGGCGCCGACGAACTGTATTGCGACCGCCTGGGGCGCGTGCGCATTCGCTTCCACTGGCAGGACGGCGGCAACGCCAGCTGCTGGGTGCGCGTCGCCCAACGCCTGGCCGGCGGCGGCATGGGCAGCCAGTTCCTGCCGCGCATCGGCCAGGAAGTGCTTGTGCAATTCCTGGAGAACGACATCGACCGCCCGATCATCGTCGGCGCGCTCTATAACGGGCAGGGTGAAGGCGGGATAGCCCCGACGCCGGGTGGCCGGCGCGATACCGGCGACCGCTCGGCCGTTTTCAAGTCGGCAAATGACCACTCGCCTTCAGCACAGGGCAATCTCGTCGGCGGCAACAGTCCGGTATGGCATGGCGCCTCTCCCGCCGACGCCGGCCATCGCAATGCGGCTGCGCAATGGGGCATTCGCAGCAAGGAGTTCGGCGGCAGCGGCTATAGCCAGTTGCTGTTCGACGATACCGATGGCCAGGGGCGGGTGCAACTGAAGTGCACGCATGCCGCGACCGAGCTGAACCTGGGGCACCTGATCCATGCGGCGGACAACTATCGCGGCAGCTTCCGCGGTCTGGGCGCGGAATTGCGTACCGACGCGTATGGGGCGGTGCGTGCGGGCGCGGGCTTGCTGGTGTCGAGCTACGGGATCGGCCATACGGCGGCGGCGCGCGATCCTATGGGAGAAAACGCTGCCGCGCTTGGGTTGCTGCAGCAAGCGGCGCAACTGGCGGAACGCTTCAGTTCGGCTGCAGTGACGCATCAAACGGTCGGGTTGGCGGCACATCTTGGCGCGCACAAGGCGAATGCGAGCTTGCTGGACGAGCAGTCGGCGCCGGTGAAGGCTTTGCTAGCGGCGATGTCCGGGATGGTGGGGACTGCGTCCATGCCGGAGGCGCTGGCCGACGTCAGCGCGCGCAACACCGCGGCCGGGGCGGACAAGGTGCCGCACTCGACCGCGGCGATGATCGCGATTGCAGCCAAGGACGGGTTCGGCGCAAGCGCCGGGCAGAGCCTGCAGCTGTCGAATGGCGAAACCGTGTCCCTGGTGAGCGGGCAGGACACGCAGTTTGTGAGCGGCGGGCAGATGCGCGTGCATACCGGGCAGGCGATCGGTGTGCTGGGCGGCGCGGTGAAGCCGGGGAAGGGCGGCGTCGGATTGCAGCTGATTGCGGCGAAGGACGATATCGATATTCAGGCGCAGGGAGATGTGCTCACGGTGCAGGCGCGCGATGAGGTGAATGTGATCAGTGCACATGCGCATGTCGATTGGGCGGCGGCGAAGAAGATCAGCTTGTCGACGGCGGGTGGGGCGAATATCACGATCGAGGGCGGGAATATTACGGTGCAGTGCCCGGGGAAGATTGTGGTGCGTGCGGGGAAGAAGAGCTTTGACGCCCCTGCATTAAGCAATTTTCAAATGCCCGCTCTCCCGCGTGGAGACATGCGTTTCGATGAAAAATTCCAGCTTGTCGATGTAGCTGGAGATCCTGTCAAGAATATGAGATACGCTATCACGAAGCCTGATGGCGGCCGAGTTGAAGGAGTAACGGATGATAATGGCATGATTTCGCTGCAACAAGCCTTTGCTCCCGAACGATTGTTGATTGCAATACTCGGACGTTTAGGTAAATAGAAGGAGAGTGTTTTGGAAACAAAAAATCTGAGAGCGCAGCGTTACGCACAGTTATATCCAACCAAAAATAATCGGTTTCAAACCGAATGGACTTTGACGGATACTGCTTTAGCCGATCTGGTCAAAATTTCCATGCCTCCACTTCGGGTAATACCGATCATTTTTGTTCCCGGAATAATGGGGTCGAATCTGGCGAACTCAGGAGGCTCCCCTATTTGGTTACTCAACAGCATTAAGGACATTCCTGCTGGGTTGGCGTACAACTGGTCTCAGAAAACCGCAGCTGAGCGACAGGTCTTGCTGCACCCACGTCGTACTCAAGTTTACAAACTAGGCGCGGTTCCGAAGGAAAGCGCTGGTTCGATAGGAAATGCGCAAGATTATATCAAGCGAGGATGGGGGGAGGTCTCTGAGGCGAGTTACCACAAATTTCTGATGTGGCTCGAAAGAAAAATGAATAGCGAACAAAATCCGATGTTTTGGAATGATTTTTCGGCAGCCTTGCTAAAAGGTGATATGACGATAGGAGAAAAGCTTGCCCTGAAATTACCTGCAGGATTAACCATGAAAATGGTGAATCTTCCAGAAAATGCTGAGAAAGGCCATCCGGTCGAACCGATAAAATCCGACGATTTGCTGAAGCGTGCAAAGGCCCGGTTTCCTATTTACGCATTTGGTTATAACTGGCTTGAGTCCAATAAAGCTGCCGCAACAGCCCTGAAAAAAAAGAATTAATGCAGTAATTGATGAGAATAGCGTCGGTGCTGTCAAGTGCTCACAAGTTATCTTGGTCACGCATTCGATGGGGGGATTGGTCGCACGGGCTTGCAGCATATTGCCGGATATGACGGAGAAAATAGTTGGCATTGTCCATGGCGTGATGCCAGCAACTGGCGCAGCAGTGGCATATAGACGATGCAAAATAGGTATGCGAGACGAATCTTTTGGTGCGAGTCTTGTGATCGGTTCGAATGGGCAAGAGGTTACTGCAGTTTTTGCGCAGGCCCCAGGTGCTCTGCAGTTATTGCCATCTGAAACTTACGGTAGTAACTGGCTTGAAATAACCGATCCTGTCGGGCGCATAATCAAGACGCTACCCCAGCAGGATCCATATGAAGAAATATATCTTCAGAAGGAAAGCTGGTGGGGGTTGGTTAGAGAAGAGTGGTTAAATCCGAACCAAGGAATGCCGATAAACTGGAAAGAATTTTCCATAAATGTAAAAATAGCAAGAGAATTTCACAGGTCAATCGCGGGAAAGTACCACAATAACACTTATGTGTTTTACGGTGGGGGCGCGGATTTGGGAAGCTATTCAAAGATTCGTTGGATTACCAAAAAGGGAGTAACGCCCGCGCAAAGTCGGAACATTGATGTTGCACAACTGCCGGCGTTGGAGCATGAAGATATTATGACTGATGGCTCGAATAACTTATATGTGGGTGGGGAGCGTATTGTAAGAACGACCGATAGAGGAGATTCATCGGTTGTCAGAACGGTTGAAACTTCTGAATGGGAAATACGTTGCGCCAGCTATGATAGTGCTGGTGATGGTACTGTTCCTGTGCAATCTGGCCGAGCTCCCCGTCGATCAGGTGTAATGAGTATAAAACAGCAATTTGAATTGGCAGGAATTGAGCATGAGCCAGCGTATCGTGATTACCAAAGCGCGCAGGTGGTTACCTATTACGCTATCACTAAATTGGCAGCACTGGCTGACCTAACATGATCAAGATCGGTTTGATATGCTTGCTGGGTGCAATATCTTTTGGTTGCACGGAAAGTAGGGAGGAAGAAGTGATGTCAGAAAATGAAGCGTGGGTAGAACACTGCATCGGAAGAAATCTGATTAAAGTGCCAGATTCGTACACTGGGACAACTGTGGTGAATGGTGTTTTCAAAGAAGCTGGCTTGGCAGGTGAGGAAAGTAAGTTTGATATTATTGTTTACTCAACCAAGATGACGACAGCTGAGTTTAATCGCGAGATTCGTAAGCGTCGCGTCGAGTTGCAAGAAAATAGTTCTGAAAATGTAGATGTATTCGAATATGAAAAGGACCTAGGTGGCGATGCTATCATGTTTCGAGTAAAAAAATTAGAGGATGCTTATGAGAGCGAAATAAGATTTTTGCGCGGCGGTAGTCTGGTTCTTATTCGTTTGGATTCATATGGTCGGAACTTTGTTAGGGCCGAAGAGCGCTTGGTTCAACTTGCGACACGCATTCATGAACTTGACCAGTCTAACGTGAAAGAAAGTTCATTGAATTTTTGCTTGGGCCCTCTCATGTTGCGTGGCGTTTATTCATACGAATATGCCAGCTACGATTTTCGGAATCATAAAGGAATGCATCTGAATGTGGATATTAATACTTATATTCCTGACGATCGTTTGACCCTGATAGAGAGAATGTCAGGTCCAGACTCGTTACTGAAAAAATTCGATGTGCAGCACAAGGTGCTCAGGAAAGATGAGCGCTTGGTCGTAGGAATGCGTGCACAGGAATGGCTAGGCTGGGCTAAGCTGAGCGAAGACGACGATGCTAAAACATTAAAGTTTGTTCTGGAAACGATGCGTAACAAGCCTGGAAGAACATTCCCAAAACTTAGTGTGACGCTCGATTCTGCTCAACCACTTGAAGATGGTACGCCTACAAGAACAACATTAAGCGACGAGCAAGCAATACAGCTTTGGGATTCAATAGTAAGCTCGATACGGACCACGGGCGGCGAGTAATATTTTTTCTCAGCTATACAGAGAACTTATATAGAATATGCAATGGATTTTATTCGAAAACTAGACGCAATTTGCTGCTTGTATACTCACAGATGAGAACGCTAGTTTTTCGATAGCCCGTATGGGCACTGGAAGACGGTCAAATTTTCAAAACAAAAAAGGCATCATGATCACTCATGATGCCTTCATTTGCTACTGCTGTATTCGTGGTAGGCCGTGCGGGATTCGAACCTGCGACCAACGGATTAAAAGTCCGCTGCTCTACCAGCTGAGCTAACGACCCGAAAGAGGCAGCATTATAGCCGGCGATTTCGATTTGCGCCAGAGGTAACGTAACATCACCCGCCAGACAGGGCCGAGGTCACCTTCAGCACTTCTTCCGCCGTGGTCACACCCTCCATGATCTTCATGGCGCCAGCAATGCGCAGCGGCTTCATGCCATCGAGTACGCTCTGCTGGCGCAAGGCCGCCAGATCCGCCGATGCGCCGATCAGCTGCGTGAACGCTTCCGACACCGTCAGCAACTCGTACAAGCCGGTCCGCCCGCGATACCCGGTCTGCCGGCATTCCGGACACCCTATAGGCCGATAGACCGTTTCCGGCTTCGGAAGGTTCCACGAGCCGCCAATGCTTTGCCAGACATCGTCGCTGAGCTCGCCATCTGTCGCCTTGCACTCCGAACACAAGGTCCGCACCAGGCGCTGCGCCATCACGCCGATCATGGTCGCTTCCAGCAGGTAATCCGGCACGCCCAGTTCCAGTAAACGCATGATGGCCGAGGGCGCATCGTTGGTGTGCAGGGTCGACAGAACAAGGTGACCGGTCAGCGCGGCCTGGATCGCCATCTCGGCGGTGGCCAGGTCGCGGATCTCGCCAACCATGATGATGTCGGGATCTTGCCGCATCAGCGCACGCACGCCGTCGGCGAACGAGAGGTCGATGCCCGGCTGCACCTGCATCTGGTTGAACGCGGCCTCGACCATCTCGATCGGGTCTTCCACCGTGCACACGTTGACCTCGTTGGTTGCCAGCGCCTTCAGCGTGGTGTACAGCGTCGTGGTCTTGCCCGAGCCGGTCGGTCCGGTGACGAGGATGATGCCGTGCGGCCGGGCAGTCAGCGCATCCCAGCGCTGGGCATCCAATGGCGGAAAACCGAGTTCCGGCAAGGTCTTGACCACCACTTCCGGATCGAAAATCCGCATCACCAGCTTTTCGCCGAAGGCGGTCGGCATGGTCGACAGGCGCAATTCGACTTCCTGGCCGCTGTGCGTGCGCGTCTTGATGCGGCCATCCTGGGGGCGGCGTTTTTCGATCACGTCCATGCGGCCGAGCAGCTTGATGCGCGCGGTCATCGCCAACATCACCGCCGCCGGCACCTGGTACACCTGGTGCAGCACGCCGTCGATGCGGAAGCGGACCGCGGCGAATTCGCGTTTCGGCTCCAGGTGAATATCGGATGCGCGCTGTTCGAAGGCATAGCCCCACAGCCAGTCGACGATGTTGACGATGTGCTGGTCGTTGGCGTCGAACTGTTTATTCGCCTTGCCGAGTTCCACCAGTTGCTCGAAGTTGTTGCGCAGTGCGACATCCTGGGCATTCGTCTTGCTGGCGTCGCGGATCGATTTGGCCAGGCTGAAAAATTGCGAAATGTACTGGGCGATGTCGAGCGGGTTCGCCATCACCAGTTCGATGCGCCGGCGCGAAATCCGGGCGATCTCGTTTTCCCATTCGATGGCAAATGGATCGGCCGTGGCCACGGTCAGGGTCGTGGCGCTGATGTCGACCGGGAGGATATTGAAACGCGCCGCATAGCTGGCCGACATCACGTCCGCCACGCGGGTAAAGTCGATTTTCAGTGGATCGATGCGAATGAAAGGCAGGCCGACCTTGGCGGCGCACCATTCGGTGAGAATATCGAGGGTCAGCAGGCGGTGCGGCGGCTGGTTCGACAGCAGCTTGCATTGCGCCACCGCCGTGAGCGGATGCATCGAACCGGCCGCGCTTTTCAGGATGCCCTGGGCCTGGGCGAAATGCGCCTTGACCTTGTCTTTCTCGACGATGCCGTCGGCCAGCAGCCAGGAAAAGATCGCCTGCAAATCCAGGCGCTTTGGCCGCTGGGACGGGCGGGGGAGGGAAGCGGTTTGCGGTGCGTTGGCGTTCATCGATCCCTCTGTTCAATGCGCGATCAGCGCGATGCTTCGATACCTGCTTGAATACCTTTTAGCCAGGATTTGGCCGGCAGCTTGGTGCTCGCCACGATCTGGGCCGCGCGTGCGGCCAGCGCCGCGCTGTCGAGTTGCGGCGCGGTCTTGAAGCACAGCGCCACCACATTGCCGTCGTGGACCTCGGGCAGGCAGATCACCCCGTCGAAAGCGAATTTCATCGCTTTCAGATTCTTGTTGTAGCTCGGATGGTCGCCGAACAGGTTCACCGTCATGATGCCGCCCGGCGCCAGGCAATCGTAGCAGGCGCGGTAGAACTCGGGCGTATCGAGCACCGGGCCTTTCGCAGTGGCGTCATACAGATCGCACTGCAGCACGTCGAAGGCGCCGTGGTTTTCCGGGTCCTCGACGAAATCGAGCGCGTCCATTTCGAGCACGTTGAAACGCTCGTCCTCGGGCGGCAGTTTGAACATGGTGTGACAAATGGCGATCACCGACGGATTGAGTTCGACAGCGGTCACCAGGGCGTCCGGAAACTGGCGGTAGCAGAACTTGGTCAGCGTGGCGGCGCCCAGGCCCAGCTGGGCAATGCGGCGTGGCGAGTCGATGAACAGCATCCAGGCCATCATCTGCTGGGCGTATTCGAGTTCCGGCCAATCCGGTTTCCGGATGCGCATGGCGCCCTGCACCCATTCGGTGCCGAAGTGGAGATAGCGCACGCCGTCCTGCTCGGACAGCGTCACGGGCGCGAATTTCGGTTTGCGTGCGGGCCGGCGCGAGGATTCGGCGAGTTCGATGGATTTACGTTTGATGAGCATAGGGCGACCTGTTGAATCGGCCTATTATCGGGGGAGGGGTTCCCGCTGCGCAAGCGCAACGGGATTGGAAGGCGGCGCGGAGAAGGAGGGGGCGTTCTCCGAACCGATGCAAGAAGTGCTGACTGAACGAATCAAACCAACTGATTAGTATTGCTGGTCCGGCTCCACCGACACGCGCAGGCGGATGCGGTTGCCCGGATCGCGGCTCATGAAGGCGGTGTGGTTCTGGCCGCGGTATTCATAGGTCACGTCATAGCCCGTGGTGCGCGATTCGAAGGAATCGACGGTGCGGCATTGGCGCACGGCCTGTTCCTGGACGCCCTGGTCGTAGTTGCGGCCGTTGTTTTCGACACGGTCGCCGACCATGGCGCCGGCGATCGCACCGGCGGCGGCTGCCGCCACTTTACCGTTGCCGCTGCCGACCTGGCTGCCGAGCAGGGCGCCGGCGATGCCGCCGACCACCGAGCCGCCGCTGCCGCGTTGCTGCTGCACCGGCACCTGCACGTATTCGGTACGGCACTCCTGGCGCGGCTGGCGAATTTGTTCGACGCGTGGCTGGACCCGCACCACGCGGCCGAAATCCTCGAAGTCGGCAGCCTGGGCCAGCGGCAGCGTGGCCAGGCCCAGGGCGGAAATCATCAGTTTGCTTGTCATGTTCATGCTGAACCTCGTTCGTTCGGTGCGGTTAGTTGGGGGATCGTTTTCATCCACGCTTGTATGTTAATCCTGCTTGAACCGTAAAACCAATCTACGTGGCAACAAAATGTAACAGCGAACGGCAGGGCAACCGCGGCGCGCCAGAATGACAAAACACGTCAAATCCCGCCGATTCGGGCGCAAATGCGGCAGGTTGTTTCAATTTTCTGCTGCAAAGTCACATTCGGGTTGCTTCGGTAACTACAAAACGTTACCCTTACACAAATAGGGTTTATTGGCGCGTGGAAACGATTTAGGAGAACAGCGTTGCCGTCGGGGCGTGCATGGTGAGCAGTCCCGGCGATTCGAACCACCACACCAGGTCGACTTGAGGGAAAAATGAGTTTGTTGATGAGAGTGCCGTCCAATCTTGTGCAGTCCATTCGGGCCTATCGGGTGCCGGAACTGCAGGCGGAGGCGGCGCGCATGGGCCACCATTTCCTGTATGCGCACTGCGCCAACACGTTGACCAAGCAGCAGGTGTGCGCCCGCATCGGCGAACACTTCCATTTCCCCAAGCCTTCCAGCAAGAATTTCGACGCCTTGCGTACCACGCTGACCGAGACGATCCACGGCGCCGGCCCCCAGCCGGGCTTTCTCGTCGTACTGGAGCAATTGCCCAACACGCAGAAGTTCGACAAGGAAGCCCGCGAGACCCTGCTCGACGTGTTCCGCGACGCGGCCGAATTCTGGGCCGAAAAGCGTGTCCCTTTCCGCGTATTCTATTCCTTCGAGATCGACGCAACTGGCCTGTGATAGGCGCTTGGTGGTCCGGATGCGGCCAATTTCGGCTTTTCCATACCACAGTTGTGCCACGCGCATACGGTACAATGCGCGCTATGAAAAACATCGTCATCCTCATCTCCGGCCGCGGCAGCAACATGGAAGCGGTCGTGCGGGCGGCCCGGTCGGAAGGGTGGCCGGCACGGGTGGCGGCAGTCATCAGCAACAAGCCTGACGCGGCCGGCCTGGCGTTTGCCCAGGCGCACGGCATCGCAACCGCGGTGGTGCCAAGCAAGGAATTTCCGGACCGTGCCAGTTTCGACGCCGCCCTGCAGCGCGAAATCGACCGCTTCGCGCCCGACCTGGTCGTGCTGGCCGGCTTCATGCGCATCCTGACGGCGCCTTTCGTGGCGCATTACGAAGGGCGCATGCTGAACATCCACCCGTCGTTGCTGCCGGCCCATCCCGGGCTCGATACGCACCGCAAGTGCCTGGAAGCCGGCGAGGGCGAGCACGGCGCGACCGTGCATTTCGTCACGGCCGAGCTGGACCATGGCCCGATGGTGGCCCAGGCGCGGGTGCCGGTGCTGCCCGGCGATACCGAAGCCACCCTGGCGGCCCGCGTGCTGCTGGAAGAACACAAGCTGTATCCCTACGCCGTTCGCCTGTTCGTCGAGGACAGGCTGAGCATCGAACAAGGCGACGTGCGCATCGCACAGCCCGCCTGATTTTTATACGTATCTGATTCAAGGAATTTCATGAGATTGCCACCAGCAATTCTCGGCAACACCGAAGAGGTGCTGCGCGAGATCTTGCGCTTTACGGCCCCGGCCGACGTCACCCTGTCGCGCTACTTCAAGGACCACCAACGCCTCGGCCCGCGCGAACGCGGCGTGGTTGCCGAAGCGGTGTACGCCGTGCTGCGCAACAAGACCTTCTTCACCGATTTCGGCGGCACCGGCGGCACCCCGTCGATGCGCCGCCTGGCCCTGCTGGGCCTGTCGGAAACCGTCGGCATCGATGCCCTCGGCGGCCTGACGGAAGACGAAACCGCCTTCCTGAACCGCATCAAGGAAATCGACCGCGCTCTGCTGCCGCCGCTGGCGCGCGCCAACATGCCGCAGTGGCTGTACGACAAGCTGGTGGCCCAGTTCGGCGAAGGCGAAGCCCAGGAGCTGGCCGCCGTGCTGAACACCCCGGCCCCGCTCGACCTGCGCGTGAACGCCATCAAGGCCAATCGCGACGAGGTGATCGCCAAGCTGGCAGAGGCGCCGATCGTGGCCGAACCGACCCCGTATTCGCCGCTCGGCCTGCGCGTCAAGAAAAAGCCGAACCTGCAAGGCCTTCCGCTGTTCAAGGAAGGCGCGATCGAGGTGCAGGACGAGGGCAGCCAGGTGCTGGCCCAGATCCTGGCCGCACGCCGCGGCGAGATGGTGGTCGACTTCTGCGCCGGCGCCGGCGGCAAGACCCTGGCCCTGGGCGCGACCATGCGCAACACCGGCCGCCTGTACGCCTTCGACGTGTCGGAAAAGCGCCTGTCGAAGCTGAAGCCGCGCCTGGCGCGCAGCGGCCTGTCGAACGTGCATCCGGTGCTGATCGCACACGAGCGCGACGCCAAGATCAAGCGCCTGGCCGGCAAGATCGACCGCGTGCTGGTCGATGCGCCGTGCTCGGGCCTGGGCACCCTGCGCCGCAACCCGGACGTGAAATGGCGCCAGCCGGAAGGCGCCGTTGCCGAGATGCAGGAAAAGCAGGCTTCGATCCTGGACGGCGCCGCGCGCCTGCTGAAAGGCGGCGGCCGCCTGGTGTACGCCACCTGCTCGCTGCTGAACGAAGAGAACGATGTCATCGTCGAGCAATTCCTGGCTTCGCATCCGGACTTCGAGCTAGTGCCGATGAACAAGGTCCTGGCCGAGCAAAAGATCGACCTCGAGATGGACAAGTACCTGAAGCTGTTGCCGCACAAGCACCAGACCGACGGCTTCTTCGCCGCCGTGCTGGAGCGTAAGCCGATGGCGGCGAAAGCGTCAAAGGCCGCCGCGCCTGAAGCCGAGGCGGAGTAAATCACAACGTGCAAACGATGCCGCTGACCGACCTGCTGCAGGACCTGCTCGAGGACATCAGTAACCCGCGCATCCTGTGGCAGGCGCTGGCCATCGTCGCCGCGGTGCTGGTCGGCCTGCTGCTGGCGCGCCTGATCCGGCGCAGCTGGCTGCACGAGGACGACACCGCCGGGGCGATCCGCCGCCTCGGCGTCGAAGGCTTCGGCCGTGTGCTGGCGCCGCTCCTGATCGCCGCCGGCGTGTGGCTGGCCAAGATCATCCTGGCCCGCTACCAGAACGTACACCTGCTGGCCGTGGCCTTGCCCCTGTTCGCGTCGATGGCGTTGATCCGCATCGCGTTCTTCCTGCTGCGAAGGGTGTTTGCACGGCGTGGCCCGCTTGGAACGGCACTGCAGACGTTCGAGAAGATACTGGCCTTGGTGGTCTGGGTGGGCGTCGCGCTCTATCTCACCGGGCAATGGCCTGACATCATCCGCTTCCTGGAAACGCATACGGTGCCGCTTGGCACCCGCAAGCCGGTTCCCCTGCTCGACATCCTGCAAGCCGTCATCTCGGTCGTGGTCCTGATGATGCTGGCCCTGTGGGCCGGCGCCGCGCTGGAAGAGCGCCTGATGCGCCTCGAAGGCATGCACAGCTCGCTGCGCGTGGTGCTGGCGCGCATGGGCCGCGCGGTGCTGATTCTGGTGTCGGTGCTGGTCAGCCTCGGGCTGGTCGGGCTCGACCTGACGGTCTTGTCGGTGTTCGGCGGCGCGCTCGGCGTCGGCCTTGGTCTCGGCATGCAGCGTATTGCCAGTAACTATGTGTCTGGCTTCATCATCCTGTTCGAGCGCAGCTTGTCGATCGGCGACCCGATCACGGTCGACAAGTATGCCGGCCGTGTGGCGCGCATCAACACCCGCTATACGGTGCTGCAGGCGCTCGACGGTACGCAAACCCTGCTGCCGAACGAGATGCTGATCACCGGCGTCGTGATGAACCAGTCCGGCACCAACAAGGCGGTGCGCCTGAACACCAAGATCACGGTGGCCTACGACAGCGACCTGAACGAAGTGATGACGCTGCTGGCGCGCCAGGCCGACGAGGTCGAGCGCGTGGTGGCCGAGCCGGCGCCATCGGTGCAGCTGAACGCCTTCGGGCCGCACGGCTACGAGCTCGAGCTGGGCTTTTCGATCGTCGATCCGGAGAAGGGCAGCGGGGGCGTGATCTCGGCCGTGAACCGGAATATCTATGCGCTGGTGCATGCCGGCGCCATCCGCCTGGGCCTGCCGCCCCAGCTTCCGCCATCCCCTTGATGCATATCCGCTAACGGAATGGCGCACGATAGCCAACGAAGCGCATTTATATGCGTTGTTCGTGCCGTGCGTCATGAGAAAGTGCGTAGAATGCGGGGTTGTTTGGCCGGCGCGTTCGCGCTGCCTCGCGCGACTGCCTCACAGAAAGATCGGCGCGCAGTACAGTCTGACCTTAACTTGGAGCAGTAATGACCTTTAGTACTATCCTGCATTCGGTGCTGGAATTCATGACCACCGGTCTCATCGGCCTGAGCGCCTGGGAAGTCGTGATTTACACGCTGGTGGTGACCCATATCACCATCGCCGGTGTCACCATCTACCTGCACCGCCACCAGGCCCACCGCGCCCTGGAACTGCATGCGATCCCGAGCCACTTCTTCCGCTTCTGGCTGTGGATGACCACCGGTCAGGTGACCAAGGAATGGGCGGCGATCCACCGCAAGCACCACGCCAAGTGCGATACCGAGGAAGACCCGCATAGCCCGCAAACCCGCGGCATCAAGAAAGTGCTGCTGGAAGGCGCCGAGCTGTACCGCGCTGAAAGCAAGAACAAGGAAACGCTGGAAAAATACGGCCACGGCACGCCCGACGACTGGATCGAGCGCAACGTGTACACCCCGTACAGCTGGGCCGGCGTCTCGGCGCTGCTGGTCATCAATTTTGTGCTGTTCGGCGTGATCGGCATCAGCATCTGGGCCATCCAGATGCTGTGGATCCCGATCACCGCGGCCGGCATCATCAATGGCCTGGGTCACTGGTGGGGCTACCGCAACTACGATTGCAACGATGCGGCCACCAACATCTTCCCGTGGGGCATCCTGATCGGCGGCGAGGAACTGCACAACAACCACCACACCTATGCCACCTCGGCCAAGCTGTCGAGCAAGTGGTATGAAGTCGACCTCGGCTGGGCTTATATTCGCGCCATGGAAATGCTTGGCCTGGCCAAGGTGAAGAAAGTCGCGCCGAAGCCGAAGCTGGCCAAGGACAAGGTTGTCGCCGACCTGGAAACCCTGCAGTCGGTGATTACCAACCGCTACGACGTGATGGCGAAATATGCCAAGTCGGTCAAGCACGCCTTCCGCGAGGAATTCGAGCACCTGAAGCACAAGGCCGAACTGGAGGCGCGCTTCCTGAAGTCCGCGCGCAAGCTGCTGCAGCGCGAGCCGGGCAAGCTGGAAGTGTCGCAAAAGGCCCAGCTGATCGAACTGTTCAAGCACAGCAAGGCCCTGGAAACCATGCACCAGATGCGCGTGGAACTCGGCGCCATCTGGGAACGTTCGCACTCGACCCGCGACCAGCTGCTGCAGCAATTGCAGGACTGGTGCGCACGTGCCGAAGCCTCGGGCATTAAGTCGCTGCAGGATTTCTCGCTGCGCCTGCGTAGCTACGCATAAGCGCTTCCGGCGTTAAACGATAACGGCTCCTGCGGGAGCCGTTGTTGTTTGTGAGGCAGGCCCCGCTTCGTATGCGGCCTGCATGGATACTGTCGAGTTTCTTTACAGAGCTTGCGCTTGAGATATTGGAGATTCCTCCAAGTAATTGATTCCAATGGTAAATAGATTTATGGCACAGGAATTGCTTTCAATTGAGTATCCGCAAAACCGATTTCCTTCGATAAAGAGCAGATTATGAAATTCCTGAAGAAACTGACCTGCGCCGCTGCCCTGGCCTTCTCGTTTGCCAACGCCCACGCCGCCGTGAACGGCGCAGTCATGAACGACTGGGTCTTCAACCCGACTGGCGGCGGTTTTGCCAATGGCCAGGTGATCAACGAATACCTCGACGTCAACGGCAATGCCTTCATCCAGTTGACCCCGACCAGCACCACTTCGTTCTCGTTTGTCGAGCACGCTGTCTTCAACATCGTGCAGGCCGACAGCAATGGCCAACTGCTCCCGCTGACCTTCGCTGGCGGCAACATCAGCGCCGTCTTCCAGGCCACGGGTACCGGCAGCTTCAATGGCGCCTTCACCTTCACCGGCGGCACCATCAGCATCTACCAGAACGCGGTCAACCAATACGGTTCGACCACCGGCATCTATGGCGCCAACCAGGGAACCGAGATTGCCAAGTTCAATGTGCTGGCCGGCGGTGGCGGCATCGTGGATGCCAGCGGCCTGCCAATCTCGAACGGCCAGGTCAGCGTGATTGCATCGGCCGACGTGGGCGCCCTGAAAGCCGGTTACTTCTTCGATGGCAAAGGCAAGGACCTGTCCACCGAATCGCTGCTGTCGTTCGCCTTTACCAACGCCAACAACGTCGCCAATCCGGCCAAGAACCTGGTTCCTGAGCTGGTCTGCGAATTCGCTGGCTTCAAGGGCAATGGCTGCGGCAAGGGCACCTATGCCAACAAGCCGGGCGAATACTTCCTGCTGTCGAACAACGGCCAGTTCAAGCTGGCGGCAGAAGTGCCTGAGCCAGGCTCGCTGGCCCTGTTCGGCATCGCCATGCTGGGCGCCGGCGTCGTGGCACGCAAGCGCGCCAACAAGGCCTGAGCTGCTGCAGCTTTAAAAGAGAAGAGCGGGCATGACCCGCTCTTTTTTTCGCCCCTGCCCAGCGTATTCCTGACGGGGCGATACCAATAAAAAAGCCGCACACTTGCGTGGGCGGCTTTTTTACTACCGAAACCGGATCGATTACTTGATCTTGGTTTCTTTGTAAGGAACGTGCTTGCGTGCTTTCGGGTCGAACTTGATGATTTCCATCTTCGCCGGCATCGTGCGCTTGTTCTTGGTGGTGGTGTAGAAGTGACCGGTACCTGCGGTCGATTCCAGCTTGATTTTGTCGCGGCCAGTTTTTGCCATGATAGCTCCCTAAT
>Ga0209023_10001728_pt1 | contig 28658 bp, 31 predicted proteins | sample LakOneMetagenome_FD_187468 | JGI IMG/M metagenome (GOLD analysis project Ga0209023, IMG submission 187468) | Freshwater and sediment microbial communities from Lake Erie, Canada (SPAdes) (version 2) | ecosystem: Environmental > Aquatic > Freshwater > Lentic | place: Lake Erie, Canada...
TTTCCAAAGCTTTACGTACACCGTCACTCAGCTGTTGCAGTTCAACTTGGTATTCCAAATATGCTTGTCGAGTAAAAGGCCCACTGAGAATGATCAGACTGGCGACTTCTGATTCATTAAAAAAATTGGCTGTTGTACGAATCAAACTTGCTGTTAAAATTTTCCCATTTTCTTCGATTGATGTTTTGGGGTTTTCAGTTAATACACGTACCGCTGCTTGTCCCAATTGTTTAAGCAAAACATTTAAATGTATCAACGCAATATGTCGTAAAAGATCGTATTTACTTGGAAAAAATTGGTAAATACTGGTACGAGGAACACCAGATGCATTTGCAATTTCAGGAATAGAAATTTTTTCAATTCCTATCGTTAAAAGCAACTCTTGTGTAGTCGCAATTACCTTTTCCATACGCTTCTGAGTACGTTCTTGTTTTGGTTGATTTATTACTTTCTTCGTCATTTTTTTTTGCATTTGGAAATCCTAAGAATGCTGACAAGCTTTATAAAATGATATCCTTATCACTATTATCATAACTGATATTGACTCAGTACAAAGAACTATTCGACTTTTCATGTAAATTAAAATCAAAATATAGCCCGTTTTAATTCCAAAACTTGGCTTTTAAATCTATATTATCTACTTTTACGACTTTCTATAAGAGCATGCAAAAAATAAAAATACTGATATGGGTGATCAGTTTAATGCTATTCAATGCACAAACTTTTGCACAAGAAAAAATATTACAATCATTTGAAAATATTGACGAATACTCATCACATGAAGGAAATAGTTTTACGCTCATCCAGTTAAATCAGGGTTGTCGTATCGATGCACATTTCTATTTATCAAATCAAAATCATTTATATCATTACTTTTTCAAAAATAACTATCAGCAACTCAGCAAAGTCACACTTCAAGTCTTTAAATATCATTATAAAAAAGGTGAAGAAGGTTCATTAATACATGTCACTGATGTTTATCTGGACTCAAATACTGTTTTGAAATTAGATGATCCACACGTTCAACAAGACTTTAAAAACTATAAAGCCTTATTCTCAAAAAATATTTTAAATCAATGTAAATAACGGTCTAAATAAACCATACTTGCAAACAAAGCTTGCGAATAATGCTTTCGAATAACCCTTGCGAATAAAGAATGCTTAGAAATAAACAATATTTGAGCTAGAATCCGCAAAATCCTGTCACTTTAAGAAATATTAAAGTGACAAAATTCATTTAAACTTTCATCATCAAAACTGACCTGCCCTTGCACATCACAACTCATATATAAGTCTTTATATGAAAGCACATAGAAATCAGTACATTTTCGGATCACGATAGGATTCATATCCAAAGACAAAGCATCATCTTGCTTAAACAGTTTCGTCACACGGCGATCATTCATACAAATCAAATAGGTTTGTTTTTTGATCTCAACTTGCGCCAAACCACTATTTTCAACATGCAATGGGATAATATATTTTCCATTAACATCAATCACTTGCTGATCATAACTTTCTAGCTTTTGTGTAATCACATTAAAAACTAGAATATTTCCATAGTAGTCCGTGAGTTGATTCTTATCTTCAAAAGCAAGATTGACCTGAATACCTAGTTTTTGTAAATCTTGTTCATCGACACGTTTATTGGTCAATAAAATACGGGTAATGGTTTGCTTTAAACTCGCATCAAAAAAAGTACTATCTAATTGAATATCAATTCCTTTGAGAATTTTTCCAAGTGCTTCGTTATGTGTTCCAAGTAAATGTGCTATCACACTACGATAATAGAATTTACTGTTTTTCTTCACATCACGAATTTGCTTATAAAAATAAGTTTGATCATAAGGACGCTCAATAAAATCATGCAATAACGCAGAATTTGCTAAAACAGCAATTGCATCATGTCCTGTATAAGGTAAATGCAAGGTATGTAATTGAGGGATCAATGGTTTAATTTTTAAATAATGCTCTTTGTCATTTTCAAAATAAGGATCATAAACAATAATATATTCACAATCTGCAACGATATCCTGTGTTTGAATCCGCATGTCCGCATTTAATTCAGCATCATAAAAATCGGTATAGCGCTTATCTTCAACTTCAGCAGGATCAATGGAGTATTGCGGTACCATCGCTACAACACGATTCATTCGTAAAGATCTGGCGTATTTAATGGCTGCATAGCCACCCATTGAACCGCCATAGCCCACAATATTTTTATATTGATTTAAAATGGGTTGTAGCTGTTCCAATAATGCAGACATGCTTGATGCAGGAAACCATGATTTTTGCTTCGGCATAATCCCAACGACAGCATAATCATATTTCATCAATGATTTTTCAGCATTGATGGAAAGCCCTTTGGCACGTGTGATCAAATCACCAAATGAGAGAACTAAAGTATCTGAATCGCCTTGTAAATAGATCGCTCTAATATGATCATCTTCAAAAATTATTTGCTTATCCATTCTCACACCGAGCTTAGGCTCTCTGATTTTGCCTGAAATTAAATAAATAGACCGCTTGCCTATTCATTGCATCAAGTGTCATATTTTATAGGATCTAACCAGATAAAAAAGCGCAAAATATGACACATTCCTTACATCCTGCTGCTCAAAAAGGTTTCAGTTCTGCAGCTGAGTTATATCAACAAGTGCGTCCTAATTATCCACAAGACGTAGTCACATGGTTAAAACAAGACTTAGAACTGAATGCGAATTCCAGCGTGATTGACTTAGGTTCAGGCACTGGAAAATTCCTACCTTACCTCAAACAAATCACACCGCATATCATTGCTGTTGAACCGGTCACAGAAATGTTGGAACAGTTGAAAATAGTACATCCTGATGTACAAATACTACAAGCCAAGAGTGATCAAATTCCACTAAATTCTGCAAGTGTTGACGCCGTTTTATGCGCCCAATCTTTCCACTGGTTTGCCAATATTGAAACCTTGAATGAAATTCATCAAATCTTAAAGCCCAATGGGCATTTAGGGTTGATTTGGAATCAACGAAATGAACAGGTTGATTGGGTTAAGGCATTGACCAATGTGCTCTCTCCCATTGAAGGAGATACCCCACGTTATCACAGTGGGCAATGGAAACAGGTCTTTGAAAACCAATTTCTATTCCAACTTGAAAATACCAAAGTTTTCTCACAAGTCCAAACGGGTACAGTGGAAAATGTAGTGAGTAAACGATTATTGTCGACCAGTTTTATTGCTGCCATGCCTGAACAAGAACAGCTTAAATTAAAACAACAGTTTGAGCAGATTGTTTTTGAATATACGGGAAAACGAGCTCAAGATGAAATTGACTTCCCTTATGAAACCTATGTATATAACTTTAAAAAGTTAGAACAGTAATGCATTGCAAGGAAACTATAAGGAAACAATAGTGTGAATATGACCCAGAAAATTTTCCGCCCAATCCTCATCTCTGGATTATTGTTCAGCTTGATTTTGACCACAGCGTGTACATCTAAAAATGATGCACAAGAGAATCATGTTTCGGAATCTGAACATGAAGTTATGGATCAGCTTAAAACTAGACCGATCCAAAACTTTCCAAATACAGCAAATGATGCTCACGATATTGCCGTACTCGAAAAATATCAGCAGACATTTACTGAAAATAATAATGCGCTGGAGGCTGATTTAAAGAAACGTAGCCTTGACGGTAATCTGACGGCTGAAATTGACCATCAACTCAAGCGAGATGGTATTGAGTCTGCATTGAACATGCTCAAAGAACTGGATTTAAAAACAGAACAAGGACGCTATATTCAAGGTTTGTATTATCAATACTGGGAAAATCAAACCAAAGTTTATGATGATAAAAAACAGTCTACCGATGCCGAGCTTAAAAATCCTTCTGATGCAGTAAAAGGCATGGGAGATATGCTGACTGCGGATGATCAACTAGAACATTGGAAAGGAACACAGCCAAAAAGCTAATTTTAGCGAATTCATCTTTTATGCATTCCAAATAAAAAAAAGTGCCTGATCAACAAGGCACTTTTTGACATTCACAAACTGATTATTGATTAAGACACACGTATACGACATTGCCATTTTTGATCAGGCTGCTGAGATGACTCCCAAGAACGTATATGAGCTAACTCAATATAATCCTGTCCTGGTTGTTGAGCAGTAAAGCGGAATGTTTTCGTTCCTGTAGCGCCAACGACTTTTTCATCGGCACGACTTGGTAAATACGTTTCTTCTATTTTAAAAATTTTTAAAGGTTTTAATAACTGCCACTGATAGCCTGTACTCGGATTTTCAGCGACGTTAAAAACCAGTACATCACCGACTCGCATGTCCTTTAAGGTAGGACATTTTTGTTTCAGTGTGTACTCATGTGTTTTTCCGCCAAGGGTTGAAGAAGGCGCATGACAAGCTGACATTCCCAAACTCAAAAAAACCAAGCCAAAACACACTAAACCTTTCATTTATCCACTCTTTTAACAGTATTTGCTGATCATTTCAGCACACACCATATCACCTTCTTGCTAGAGGCTCAAATCTGAATTTAGATGTTTTGCTTTTCGATCCATTGAATCGAATTCACTCGAATAAGTTTGCATGCACCATCCCCTACACCATTCCAATCCAGTGCAGATTTCCAAACTAAATTTTTATCATTCACCTGAACTAAATCGCCTTTTAGACGCACCAAATCACCACGTTTCACTTTTTTAATGGCTTTGGCAATATCAGGATTGGCAGGAATAATATGCATATTACTGACCAACTGAGTGGCATATTGGGCAGGAATCGGTGGTTTAGCCATACTCCAATTTAGATAACGATCATACTGATTAATCGATATTTGACGCGCAATGTCAGGAGCTGTGAATAAACCACGAGTCACTGCATAATCAATAGGAGAAAACTTAGCCTGTTCATCATGGTTATATTCTTTAGAACCTAAAATTCGAAAATCACCATGAAATGGTTCTAAAACCGAAATCTTTTGCGACTGATCGACAGGTGCTAAACCATTGGCAATATTAAATTCTGGAGATAGATTAATAGATTGAGAAGCATTGACCTGAAATGCACTCAGAAGCAACGCTGCTGCATAAATAAGTTTTTTGGTCATCACATGCCCCTCTCTGTTATTGCCCTAAATATAAACCTTTCAACATTTTCAATTCAAAATATCTACAATCTTAAGATGAAAATTTTAGATGAAAATAACGACGCTGAAAAAGAGAAAGGCTGATGTTTAATATTACCCCCTCTGTTTAAAATAAAAATTGAGTTTCAGTAACAAAATACAGAAATTCCGTCATATTTTTGTCTTATATTCAGTACACGCTTTCGCTAGAATCGAAGCAATAGCAATGCAATAGCGAAAGATATGATTTATAAATTTTATCAACAACGCATTTTTCCACACTTGCTCAATCAAGTGATGCAAACTCCAAGCTTGATGCAAGGTCGTTCAGAATTACTCCGCAAAGTTCGTGGTGATGTGCTTGAAATCGGTTTTGGTACAGGGCTTAATCTGCCTTTTTATCAAGAAATTGATCAAGTTTATGCACTTGAGCCTAATCGTGATATTTATCAATTGGCGCAGAAACGTGTTTTAGATGCACCTTTTCACGTGCAACATATTCAAGCTAGCGCTGAAAAGCTTCCATTCGCAGACAATTCTGTTGATAGCATCGTCAGCACTTGGACACTTTGTAGCATTGCTGAATTGGACAAGGCCTTACAAGAAATACATCGTGTATTAAAACCCAATGGGACATTTCATTTAATTGAACATGTGCAATATCAAGACAATGCATTGTTAAAAAAATTACAAGATGCGCTCACCCCTATCCAAAAAGTGCTTGCCGATGGCTGTCATTTAAATCGAAATATTGAACTTGAGCTATTGAATGCAAATTTTAAATTTTTAGAAAAATACTATTTTGATGCAGATGATCTTCCAAAAATAGGTCGACGAATGTTTATGGCAAGAGCGCAAAAGGTTGAGTTTTAGAGATTTTAGGGGGAGTTCTCGCTCTTTTCCTTCAGTCATATATGATTCAAGATGAGTGGGATATTTTAAATGAATCATTGTTAAATCATGCTTTATCATAATTTTTCAGATCACCACTCTACCAAGACCCTAATCCTCAAAATCAATACGAATGGTTTCAAAACGAACTCGCCCTTCACGAATCGCTTGGGCAATTGCTTGCTGACCTTTGGTTAAACGAGCTCCACCACTCTTAATGTCGATTAACACCACTTCAATATCTTCTGCTAAACCATCACCATCACGGAAATCGGTATAACCATCAAATACAACATAATCAATAGGATCACCTAAAAATTTAGCATCACTGGGTAGATACTGAAACTCAGGCATGATCGGTGCCATTTGCTCCGCCATCTTGCCTTTTAAAACGGCGCGACTAGTATTCACACTACGCTTTTGCGCGCTTGCCAAAGCCTGTTGATGCTCTAGTTCTAATTCAGAAATATATTGCTCATATTCTGCTTTAATTTTGCCATTACGTGTACTCGACAAAACAATCGTGGTTAAAACGATGCCAATACATGCACCAATTAACATTGCCATCCAAATGGACATGCTTTACTTCCAAAAACAACACACTGCACAATGTAAACAACTACAAGACTTTTGTCATGTATAACCTATGCATAACAAATTAATGCTAAGCTAAGACAAACAATCACTTGCCTAAAAATTGTCAACTCATGAAAACGATCCTCATTGCAAATTTAAAAGGTGGCTGCGGTAAAACAATTACAGCAATAACATTAGCTTCTGCGCTTGCACAAAAAGGTTATAAAGTCGCTCTAGCCGATGCGGATACACAAAAATCAGCAATGCAATGGGTAAAACAACGTCCTGAAGATGCTGCTCGAATTCAAAGTTTAGATTGGCGTCATGAAAAATCGATTGGTGATGCACCTAAAAGCTTAGATTATTTGGTGATTGATGCACCCGGTGCTTTGACAGGTGAGCATGCAGAACAGTTAATCAGTGAATGTCATGCCGTTGTAACACCACTCCAGCCTTCATTTTTTGATATTGATAGTACCAAACGTTTTCTTAAGCATATTCAAGATATTAAAAAGATTCGCAAAGGCAAAGTTGCAGTGCATTTGGTGGCAAACCGTATGAAACCGAACAGTGCCAGTGCAAAGGATATTCAGCAATTTTTTGATAAAATTGAGCAAAAGCCTGTCGCATGGATTTCAGAGCGTAGTGCTTATGGCCAATTGGCAATGCAAGGCTTAACTGTTTTTGATAAAACGCAAAAGAATTTCCTAGTTATTCAACAGCAATGGCAACCGCTTTTAGATGCACTGATTGATGATCCAAGCGATTGGTTTTAATCCTATTTTTATAAAAGACGATGTGGATGTGGCGTAAAATTTGCCACATTCAATTTTTCAGTTAATATTGGGTGATTAACTCAGCATTTTATTCAGAGTAATTAGTGCAAGATTTTTCTTCGAACATACAACGTATCTTGTTGTTTGGTTTATTATTTATCCTAATATTTTTAGGTTATGATATTCTCAAATACTTTATTGTACCTGTGCTATGGGCGGCCATTATCGCCTATATGACTTGGCCAATGTATAAACGCATCTTAAGAATATTCGGAGCACATCGCCCTACACTCAGTGCCTCAATCATGATTGCACTCGTGATATTGGTGGTTGGTGTTCCATTAACTTTTGCAATTTTTATCTTGCAACATGAAGGCCGTAACCTGTTCTTCGATTTGCAGCGTCAGCTGTCTTCAGGTCATTTAACAGTTCCAGATTTTATCCGTGAATTACCCATTATTGGGAAAGAAATTAGCCGTACTGTTCGTGAAATTAATGCAGATCCAACCAGTCTTTCTCAAAATATCGGAATGTGGATTCAAGGGCATTTAAACTACGGCAAACTGGTTTTAAATGAAATTACTAAAAATATCATTAAATTATGTTTTGCAGTCATGTCGTTATTTTTCTTTTACCGTGACGGACAAACCATTTTAGGACAAGTCAGCAAAGCTTTAGAAATGTTGATTGGCCCACGTATTCACCATTATCTAGATACGATTTCTGAAACCACTCGTGCAGTTGTTTACGGGGTGGGTTTAACTGCTGTCGCACAAGCGATTCTTGCAGGGATCAGCTATTTTGTTGCGGGTGTACCCAATCCAATGGTACTGACCCTAATCACGTTCCTCATGGCATTGATTCCTTTTGGACCTCCAGTCGCTTATGGTGCGATTTCGCTCTGGTTATTCTCACAAGGTCAAACTGTGGAAGCGATTGGCGTTATGGCTTGGGGCGTTTGTATTGTCAGTACAGCGGATAATGTGATTCGACCATTGGTCATTTCAGGTGCAACCAAAATTCCTTTCTTATTGATTATGTTCGGTGTTTTAGGTGGTTTGGCTAGTTTTGGTTTAGTCGGGCTATTTATCGGTCCTGTGATTTTGGCGATTCTCTTAGCAATTTGGCGAGAATGGTTACATGAAACCTTTGATCCTGAACCTTTGCCTAAAACTTCATTGGCATACGATATTGATGATGAATCTAAAGAACTTTAGTCTTTAAGATTGAGTCAATATTCAAGCTAAACCTTATTTAAAATCTTAAACTTATCAATTCAGCGTGAATTGATAAGTTTTTATAAAAATAAAATGAAAAATAACTCAACTTGGTTAATAAACTTATACAATCAAATCTTTAAAGCGCATTGTTTCGTGTCCTAAGTTTTGTTGCAATAGAGACAATAATTTCAAAATGATTAGGATGCTTCAAATGACATCTAAACTCTTTAAAACATCACTTTTTTGTTCTTTGTTTGCTTTAATTTCAGTGGGTTGTGCGACGAACCCAAACGACACGGAATCATCCAAGTCACCACAACAAGTGGTCGACATTCATAGTGTATCTGCTCAAGGCATTGGCAATAAAATTGGCACAATTAGCTTTCAAGATACAGCAAAAGGTTTAAGTATCACTTCAAAATTATCAAGCTTACCTTCTGGTTTTCATGGTTTTCATATCCATGAGAAAGGCTCATGCGATCCTGCGGAAAAAGATGGGAAAATGGGTGCAGCACTGGCAGCAGGAAGCCATTTCAATCCAAATCATACTGGGCATGGCACACCGAATGAAGGACATTTGGGTGACTTACCTGTGCTAAATGTTGACTCGAATGGAAATGCCAATACCACCGTAGTTGCGCCACGTCTTAAACTGGCAGATGTTCAAGGGCTTGCGATTATGATTCATGCAGGTGGGGACAATTATTCCGATCACCCTAAACCACTTGGCGGTGGCGGTGAACGTATTGCATGTGGCGTAATTCAATAATTTCAAAGCTGTTTTACATATCTGTACAGTATGTAATATGATCAGCACGATGATCAAAATCGTGTTAATCAAAGCAATGTATGATTCAATCATTTCACTCATGTGGATAAACCAAGACTTATCCACATGTGTATTTAAACCACGGCGATCAGCGCATTTTTCTTAATGCTGATCAAGCTATAATAAACTGCTTTTTTATCTAGAGAATCTCTGTGAATAGTTTTAAAGACCTGTTGCTGAGTTTCAAATCCAATTCCATACTGATCTATTGCTTACAAATTTTTATTGTTCTAACAGGAACAACGCTTGGGCTTTATTTTCTTGGTTATGATCATTTAATTGTCCCAATCACTTTAGGTGCAATCGCCACAGCACTGACAGATTTTGACGACCGTCTGACCATTCGTTTACGAAATCTTGGCTTTGTTTGCATACTCTTTTTCAGTGTCAGCAGTATTCTTGAATTCCTCGCTCCTTATAAACTATTCTTTTTAATCTATTTATCGCTTTCTAGTGCCGCTTTTATTTTAATGGGTGCACTTGGACAACGTTATGCCACCATTTCATTTGGCACAGTATTATTGTCGATTTACACCATGTTTGGTTTGGGTGAATACAATGAATGGTATCAACAACCCAGCTATTTCGTCATGGGTACGTTGTGGTATGGTTTTACTTCAATCATTTTCTACCTACTTAAACCCACCCAAGCCGTTCAAGATAATTTATCGCAAAGTTTTAATGCTTTAGCGCAATTATTGATGACTAAGGCACGACTTTTTGACCCTGACAATACTGATAATGTTGAACGACTTTTATATGATTTATCCCTACAAAATAGCGCAGTCGTACAAACTTTAAATACGACAAAAGCATCGTTACTCACACGTTTAAAAGCATCTCGTGCCAATAAAAATACCATTTACTGGCTTAATTTATATTTCTTGGCGCAAGATATTCACGAACAAGTCACGTCAAACTATCTACATTATGAGAATATTCATAAGAACTTTAGCCGAACTGATTTAATTTATCGCATTCAAAAAAATGTGCGCTTACAAGCAATCAATTGCCAAAAACTCTCTGAAAACATTTTAAAACGTCAGGTTTTTCAAACCAATTCAGAAAATTCGACAGTCTTAGAAAATTTAGAACTTTCAATGAAGGCTTGGATTCAGCAGAATCCGCATAATATAGAAGTGAAAAATTTATTGTTGGTTTTAAATAACTTAAAGAACGTACAAGAACAATTTATTAACCTCAGTATTGAACAAGACAGCTATCAACAAAGTTATAGTCAGCACCACGATAATCTGAATTTGTTGGATGACGATATTCAGGGCGTTCAAGATTTATGGCTTAAAATTAAACAGCACTTAACACCGAAGTCTGCACTATTTCGACATGCTGTACGCATCGCTTTTGTATTTGCTGTGGGGTATAGCATTTCATTATTGCCCTTTGCTAAAAATGGCTATTGGATATTGCTCACCAGTTTATTTGTCTGCCAAATCAGTTATTTTGCGACCAAAAGCCGTTTAAAACTACGAACCTTAGGAACGATTTTAGGGGTTATTTTAGGCATTCCCCTTCTCTATTTTGTACCCAGTGTAGAAGGTCAATTGGTACTCACCATCATTTGTGGGGTCTATTTTTTCTATCTACGCTCAAAAAAATATGCCATGGCAACACTGATGGCGACCCTAATGGTTTTATTGATCTTTAATTTAAAAGGTGCAGGCTATGCCATTATTTTACCAAGAATTATCGACACCATCTTAGGCTGTTTAATTGCATTCTTTGCGGTCAGTTTTATTTGGCCAGATTGGAACTTCCGTAATATTTCCAATAACATTCTCAAAAGCACGCAAGCAACTTTAGATTATTTCGATGCGATTGTTGAGCAATATCAACATGGTAAAAATAACAGTATTGATTATCGCAAAGCACGTCGCTCAGCGCACAATGCTCAAATCGAATTATCTACAATGATCTCAAGTTTAAGTACTGAACCGAATCCCAAACAAGATTTGGTTCACCATGCATTTCGCTATTTGGTCTATAGTCATAGTCAACTGAGTTATGTTTCAGCTTTAGGCAGTCACCGTGAACAAGTACATGATCAACAGATTTTGGATTTGATGTTGTGGTGTAAACAAACCTTGAATGATGTTTTGCTCAACCAAATGCCCTTGGATGAAGCATCGATTCAACAAAAATTATTGGAAATTAGTCAATTGAGTGAACAGGAGAATTTATCTGATGGATTATTGCTGGCATTAAAGCAAATCAGTTTGTTGCTAGAAACCTTACCTGAATTGTTAAGACTTAAAACCACATTGCTTGAACTAGAAATTAAGTAACATGTGTCGAAGTGCTCAGTGCTTATTTTGGAGAATGTCTATTTTGTTCCAAAATAAGTGCTGAGAAAAATCCAATTTACAGACGCTTAATAATTTTATCCAACTTTTCAGCGAATTCCGTTACACTCGCAACGCACTCATATTTTGACTCAGTAACCATGAATATCAAATCTTTACGTATTGTTGGTTTTCTTGAAGGGCTTTCTTTCCTTCTTCTCCTGTTTGTAGCCATGCCAATGAAATATATTTGGGGTAATCCTATTTTGGTCAAATATGTCGGCATGGGACATGGTGTGCTTTTCATTGCATTTCTTGCAGTTTTATTTGTCGTCTGTGAAAAGCAAAAGTGGTCTATCAAAATGTTTATTCTGGGATTAATTGCTTCTATTTTACCGTTTGGACCATTTGTTTTTGATCATAAAATAAAGCAATTTGAGCATAGCTAAGCCTCTATTAACATCGTTCATTTTTGTTTTTAGTTCACCAATATTGTTTTATCAGTTTATGCAGAATTATCGCAAACAAGGGAGATAATATTCTCCCTTTGTTTTTAGAACAACTAAGTTCTTCTATTTCTATATAGAAAGACCTAAAAGAAAGACTTAAAACTCTCCTCGTTCAGCTCGACCACGCATAATTTCCTGCAATATTCTTCGTGGGAACGTGAACCATAAAATAATCAACGTTAAGCATGACAAAGCATAAGCCCATAGATGAAAATGCTCATACAACACACGAACCAATTCAATTACAAAGAAAAAAGTAAACATCATCAATACTGAAACAGCCGCAGCAACCGTCCCTTTAGATACTTCAGAAGACATCAGTGCAAAACGATACAGCACAGAGAAACTAATTCCCTCACCAAAGCTGACTAAAGTCATGCCGAGAATGACGCAGTACAGAAAATATTGTTGCCAAATCACACCTAAAAATACGATGAGCGTACCGATAAGCATCAATGGCAAACCAACCAATACGGTTTTCCCTAAGGCATAACGATCAATCACTTTGATGAGCACAATATTACCAACAATCAATCCCCCTAAAACTGGAAATTGCGCCAAACCATATTGCACACTACTTAACCCCAACTCTTCTACGAGCATTACTGGTGACAAAGCAATCCATAACATTAACGGCATGGCGAGCATGGGTAAACCGAGCGTTAGCCCGATAAAGGTCTTATTTTTAAAGACCTGTTTATAGTCATCCCAGATATAACTTAAAGGTTGTTTGGGAATACTCACTTTACGATCTGGCATTTTGGCTTTTAACCCAAACCAACTGAGAAAGGCCAGAAATGCAATGCCAATAAAGCCCCAATGCCATGACACATGGTCGATGAGGAATGCACCGAATACAGGCCCTAATAAGGGTGCGAGTAAGGAAATATTCGCCATTAACGCCATGACTTTAATGGCATCACGTTCTTCAAAAGTTTCTTGAATCGCAGCATAACCCACAGCAGCAATCACCGATAAACCAAAGCCTTGAAGGAATCTTAAAGCCAAGAAGCTTTCAATGGTATGCGTGAATAGAATCAATAGACAGGTGATGACAAAGAATGCGACACCTGCCAATAAGACTTTTTTACGTCCAAGTCGGTCTGATAATGGGCCCATTAACCATGCAACACAGGCACCTCCTAGTAAATAGAAGGACATTGATGACGGTGCCCATACACTGCTCACACCAAATTCTTTGGTAATCGCAAGCATGGCGGGTTGCACCAAGTCATTGCCGATATAGACTGAAAATTCGAACAATACCAATGCCAATGGAAACATCAGCGTGGCACGACTCAGTGTCGTGGTATGTTCTTTTTGCATTAAATTTTGCATTGTTTTCTACATATAATTTTTGGCTTGATTGACTGAACACTATTTTTTGGGAGATAAGCGACAGCCCAATGACAAGCACTGAGAATTTAAATAATAAGTTGTGGAGTTTGCTTTGAAATAAAGCGGTTAAACACCGTATTCACGAGGTGTCTAAATCAATGGATAAAAAGCAAAAGATAAAACAATAATTGTGAGATTTTAAGTTCAGCAAAATACACCCATCTTGCTGATTGGCGAGATTTTAGCAAAATTTAGATATAAAGACGAGTAAGGATTTGCAAAGATCACAAAATATACAAAATAGAATAAAAAGCTGTCCGATTTAATCAGACTCTACAGCTTGTATAAATTTTCCTGCTTTTAGATCGTCATAGGCTTGCAAAATTTCAGCGTAGCTATTCATCACAAAAAATCCTTTGGCATTGATCGGTTCATTCAGAGGTGCAGCACTCATGAATAAAAAATGACTCTCCCTGAGTGCAATCACTTCGACTTGTTCGCCATGGCTAGACATCACAGCAAGCGCTTGGTCATCCAGTTGTTCATCTTCAAGACTAAACTGTAAACGTCCAGTGCGTAAGAAAATTAAGGTACTGTCGCCTTCTTTGGCAGGAAATACGGCTGTTTGTCCTGCTTTTAAATGGATATCTAACACTACCATTGGGCTATGCGTTTTGGCTGGCCCAGTCTGTCCTACGTATTCGCCTGCAATGACTCGTACAGAACCTGCATCATGTTCTAGCTGAACCGTTGGAATAGAAACTTTACTCAGACTCTGATAACGGGCAGGTTTCAATTTATCTTTGGCAGGTAAATTTACCCACAGTTGCACAATTTCAAAAGCACCACCTTGTTTTGAAAATGCTTCACTAAACAATTCTTTATGAACCACACCTGATGCAGCTGTCATCCATTGCACATCCCCCTCGGCAATAATACCTCCGCCACCCGTAGAGTCACGATGTTCCAATTCACTTTAAACATGATGGTGACTGTTTCAAAACCTCGATGCGGATGTTCTGTCACGCCTTTGCGTAGATGTGTAGGTTTTAAAAGTCCCGGCCCAAGATGATCGAGCAGTAAAAATGGTGAAACGGTATTTCCCAATTCATGGTGAGAAAAAACCGTTTTGACTGGATGAAAATCCCCGACTGAAAACAATGTGTCATTGCGATGGATAAAAGCGAGGGTTTTCATACTGTATTTATTCTCACTTAGAACAAAGATTAACCATAAAAATGTTGTTTTAGGCTAAAACTATATTCGGTTAAATAGCGCTGTAACTTTTCAATGTCATTGGTCGATTCAATGGCACGTAAATTTAAGGCTTCAATTTTATCATTCAATAATTTTAAAATTTGAGTCTGTTCAATTTCAGGTAGTTGCGCTTTTTCTTTCTGTTGTTTTTTAATTTCTAAATAGTCTTCTGCCCAATGTCGTAATGGATCATTGGCATTGATTTGCTCAAAGAGTTGAGTAATCAATAATTCAGGCATGATCTGTTGTGTTGCCAATTCTGCTGACATTAAACCACGAATTGAATAGAACACTTTTTTATAGGTAAAATTATCAGCGGTTTGCATTACATCCATACCGCCTTTAGCAAGTGATAAGTAATGATAATACAATGCTTTATAGTCTATTCGCCCAAGTAATCCATCTCTAAATTTTTCCCATTCAGGAAATTCATTAAAATAGACGATATGCGCACGAACCCATTCCAAAACAGTCGGGTTACTTTTCGCCAATAACCCAAATATTTTATTCAGGTCAAAAGATACAAAATCGAAATCACCATCCATAATTTCGATTAAATCGCGATGGCTTCGGTAGTCATAATATTGTGCTTTTGACGGTAGATGAAAACCACGTACATCATAGTCGCTGTCCGGACTCGCCATCCCCCATAGACGACTGCCACTTTCGATATAAAACAGTGGGTATTCATCTCGATCTTTATATAAGTTTTGAATTTCTTGTTCGATGTTCATGACGTTCTAATGCTAATTCTATAAGTTGGGTAATCAATTCAGAATAACTTATTCCTGTATTTTCCCAAAGCTTTGGATACATACTGTTATTAGTAAAACCAGGTAAAGTATTCACTTCATTTAATAAAATCTCGCCTTTTTCAGTTAAGAAAAAATCTACACGAGCAAGACCTAAACACCCCAGAACTTTGAATGCTTTAATTGAAATATCACGAATTCTCTTACTTTCATCTTCTGTAATAGATGCAGGAATAACCACTTCAGAGGATTGATTATCAATATATTTTGCTTCATATGAATAAAAGCTAGACTTTACAACCACTTCACCACAAACACTTGCTTTAGGATAATAATTGCCTAAAACACCACATTCTATTTCACGACCTTTTATAAATTTTTCAATCAGTACTTTATCGTCATATTCAAAAGCATGATTCAAAGCTTCTAAAAATTCTTGCTCATTTTCAACTTTGCTCACCCCTACAGAAGAACCTTGATTGGCAGGTTTAACAAATACTGGGAGTCCTAAAACATTTTGAACGTCTAAAAAGCTGATTTCATGTGGATTGAAAGAATGGGCTGTTAAAAATGGCGCTACAGCAATACCAGAACCTTGTAACAAGCGCTTGGTCACATCTTTATCCATACATACAGCCGAACTAAGCACATCTGAACCTACAAAAGGTAGATCTAGCATTTTAAGCATGCCTTGCAGTGCTCCATCTTCCCCCAAAGTGCCATGAATAATTGGAAAGACTACATCTAGTTTTGGAAGCCCTTGAGCATTTTCAATTTCAAAAATTAGAGGCTGGCTTGTATTTAGCTGATCAGAGTTTTCACGAGGTGCAAGTGAAATTAATGCAGGATCATTACCATTTTCTAAATAATGGGTAGCATCTAAAATGCGCCAACCACCATCTTGATCTATGCCAATCAGACTAATATCAAATTTTTGCTGATCCATTGCATCAACAATATTTTGTGCAGATTGTAATGAAACACGATGCTCTGATGATTTACCGCCAAAAATAATCCCGACTCTAATTTTAGCCATTTTAAAATTCTCAAACTATTTCATTATAAATATCTAGAAATTAATCACTTATCAAGGACATTTTGTTTTTTGGAAACTCTTGGTATTTTTACCACGTAAACATTGATATTCCTTTTGCGTGTCTACACGTGTCCAGTCATTATCCACCTTTTTAAATCGGTACACTGTGCGAATCGACTTGACCGAATCATCCATCAAACCTGTTTCAGTCAATTTCACTTCTGCCACAGTTGGTGATTCAACACTATTAAAATACTGACGAATTTCTAAAGTAGATAAATCTTTACGCAGGTCACTACGCTCACTCAACACCTGAGCCAATGGTGTTTCAGTCCCACCACTCACTTTACTCACTAAATTTTGTGTCGTTGCACAACCTGACAATACGGCTACGCACAAAGCTGAAGTTAAAATCAAACGATTCATTGTTATTGTTCCCCTATAACAAGAAAAAGGTATTACACATATCATGCAATACCTTTTCACTTTACACTATTGAAACTATGTTTCTATGATCTAAATAGCATCTAAAAAAGTTTACAAATCAAACAATTTTCCCGGGTTCATAATCCCGTTTGGATCGAAAACTTTTTTCAAAGCTTTCATATATTCAATTTCTTCAGCACTACGTGAATATTCCAAATAAGGCTTTTTCGTCATGCCTACACCATGCTCTGCTGAAATCGAACCATCATATTTTTGTACAGTTTCAAATACATATTTATTTACAACCTGACATTTTGCAAAGAATTCATCTTTAGATAAATTTTCAGGTTTTAAAATATTCAGATGTAAATTACCGTCACCGATATGACCAAACCAGCAAATTTCAAAATCAGGGTAGTTTTCAGCAACAATCGTATCAATTTCCTTAATAAATGCAGGAACATGCGTAATTAATACTGAAATATCATTTTTATACGGTGTAAACGGCGCAATCGTTTCAGAAATATCTTCACGTAAACGCCATAAGCTCTGTACTTGCTCAAGGCTTTGACTCATCACGCCATCAAGCACCCAACCTTGCTCCATACAATGCTCAAAGATTTCCATTGCAGCATCAATAATTGGTTCATACGGCGCTTCAAACTCAAGCAACACATAGAATGGGCATTCAGTTTCAAATGGACGCTGTACATGACCACGTGCCAAGACTTTCTGCATTGCCAATTCACCAAAGAACTCAAATGCAGTCAGGTCAATTTTACTTTGGAATGCATGTAGCACAGGCATAATCGCATCAAAATCTGGAACACCCAAGACCAAGACTTGTAAATCATGCGGTTGGCGCTCAAGTTTAATCTCAGCTTCAGTGACTAGACCTAAAGTCCCCTCACCACCGATGAATAAATGCTGTAAGGCATAACCCGTCGCATTTTTAATCATGCCTTTATTTAAACGCAATACATCGCCCTTACCTGTCACAACAGTCAGACCCAGTACCCAATTACGTGTCATACCGTATTTAATGACTTTAATACCGCCCGCATTGGTACCAATGTTGCCGCCCATTTGTGATGAACCAGAAGAAGCAAAATCGACTGGATAATACATGCCTTGTTCTTCGGCATAATTTTGTAATTGCTCAGTCACTACTCCTGCTTGGATACGCACCATACGGTCAGCAGGATAGAATTCTAAAATTTGATTCATCTTGTCAAAGCTAATGACAATTTCACCATTGGCAGCCACAGCACCCGCAGATAAACCTGTACGACCACCTGATGGGGTAATCGCCACATTAAACTGATTGGCTAGTTTTACAATCGCTTGTACTTGTTCTGTACTCGATGGAAAAACAATCACTGACGGATTTGGATCGAAATGCTTAGTATGGTCTTTACCCCAATTCTCTAAGCTATCAGCATCGGTTTTAATGCGGTTTTCACCAACAATTTCCGTCAATTGGGTCAATAATTCAGGGGCTATCGTTACTTGAGCATTCATCGTTTTGCGGGCCTAGCAAGTAGAAAAATAAAGTTGTGGTACTACAACATGCAAAATTTTAAATCAGTCAGTGAAAATTTTTCAGCATTTATTTGCAAGCAAATACAGTCAAAATCGTCAACTTTACTGATTTTAGCAGTATTTTACCGAGTTGATAGCGATGGATAAAGCATAGATTTGATTCACATTATTTACACTTTGTGTATAAAGCATGCTTCAAGCGCTATAAAAATCAATAAATTAGCAATCTATTTGATTTATATATAATGCTTATCAGAAATCGTAGATAAAATATCCGCTTTACTATGACAAACGAAATATCTATAGAACAGTGTCTATGGTATCATACTGCGACTAAATTTGGCCTTTGTAGCGGAGCCGTAATGAGCCAACATCTTTCACTACCAAAAGATAAAATTCGTTTCTTGTTGTTAGAAGGCGTTCATCAAAACGCGATTGACACTCTAAATGCTGCTGGATATACCAATATCGATTCCCGTAAAACTGCGCTTGAGGGTGAAGCGTTGAAAGAAGCGGTTAAAGATGCACACTTCATTGGTATTCGTTCCCGCACACAATTAACTGAAGAAGTCTTTGAAGCTGCGAATAAATTGATCGCAGTGGGTTGTTTCTGTATCGGAACAAACCAAGTGAATTTAAATGCAGCGATGATTCGTGGTATTCCTGTATTTAACGCACCTTACTCAAATACTCGTTCAGTTGCTGAACTGGTACTTGCTGAAGCTATTCTTTTACTTCGTGGCGTACCTGCTAAATCTGCTTCTACTCACCGTGGTGGTTGGAACAAATCTGCAGTAGGTTCGTTTGAAACACGTGGTAAGACTTTAGGTATCGTGGGTTATGGCTCAATCGGTTCTCAACTTTCAGTTTTAGCTGAAAGTTTGGGTATGCACGTGATTTATTATGATGCAGTGACTAAATTACCAATGGGTAATGCACGTCAAGTCGGTTCTTTAGACGAACTTCTTGCCAATGCAGATGTTGTAAGCTTACATGTTCCTGACGTTCCTTCAACTCGTAATTTCTTTACTAAAGAACAATTTGCGAAAATGAAAGAAGGTTCAATCTTCATCAATGCTGCACGTGGTACATGTGTCATCATCGAAGACCTTGCAGATGCGATCAAATCTGGTCACATTGCTGGTGCTGCGGTTGACGTATTCCCGAAAGAACCTAAAGCCAATGGTGAAGAATTTGTTTCTCCACTTCGTGGTTTAGACAACGTGATCTTAACGCCTCACGTTGGTGGTTCTACTATGGAAGCGCAAGCGAACATTGGTTTAGAAGTGGCTGAGAAATTTGTTGCTTACTCAGATAAAGGTATGACGTTATCTGCTGTGAACTTCCCTGAAATCGCACTTCCATTGACTGAAGGTAAACATCGTTTACTTCACATTCATAAAAACGTGCCAGGTGTTCTTTCTAAGATCAACAACTTGTTCGCTGAACACGGCATCAACATTTCTGGTCAATCTTTAATGACTAAAGGCGATGTTGGTTACTTAGTGATGGACGTTGATGCAACTGCATCTAAAGAAGCGCTTGATACATTGAGTGATGTTGAAGGTACAATCCGCGTTCGCGTATTGTTCTAAGCATTTCTGATTCAAAAAACCACAGGCACATGCCTGTGGTTTTTTATTTTAATCCTATATATTTGATTTATTTAGCACTCTCGTTTGTCTTCCGAAAAGCCTTTAACCTAAAACGTTCTAAAACATGCCAAATTTAAAAGTAGCACCTCATCTTCAAGCTTTGATCCTACTATTTATTGCGATGGTGAGTATGCAAAGCAGTGGTGCGCTTGCCAAAGTGCTTTTTGAACATTTTCCAGTATTGACCATTTCCGCTATGCGTCTACTGATGGGTTCATTGATTTTGGCGATTATATTTAGAATTTGGCAGGTCAATTTTAAACAAATCAAATGGTCAGCGATTATCAGTTATGGCGTGGCTTTAGCTGGAATGAATGCGCTCTTTTATTTATCGATTGAGCGTTTACCTTTAGGCATTGCCGTTTCATTTGAGTTTATTGGCCCATTGAGTGTCGCTCTCTTTCATGCACGGCAAAAGTTTGATTTTATTTGGGTCGGATTAGCAATTTTAGGATTGGTTTTACTGTTTCCTTTTGACCAAGCCTCTCATCGATTAGACCCTATCGGTATTGCTTTAGCACTCGGTGCTGGTGCATGTTGGGCGTTGTATATTATTGCGGGACAGAAACCTTCGGGCGTTTCAGGTAATCATACCGTCTGTTTGGGTATGTTTGTTGGCATGCTGTGTTTAATTCCAATTGCTTTATTTTCAGGAATGTCTGCAACCGTTTTTCAGCCATCTAATTTAATCTATTTTATCGCTTTGGCAATCTTAGCCAGTGCTTTGCCCTTCTCTTTAGAAATGATTGCTTTGCGAAATCTTTCTGCTTTGAGCTTCGGTACGCTGATGAGCTTAGAACCTGCTGTGGCTGCATTTTCAGGATTTATTTTCTTAGGTGAACAGTTGTTATGGACGCAATGGTTAGCTTTAGCTACGATTATTAGCGCATCGATTGGTTGTACAATGACAGTTCAACGCGCAAAAAAATAAATCTCTTAACCGTGGATCAGCTAAGAGATTTATGAATCAAAACTTACATTCAGTTCTGAATTCTAGTTTCGTAAAACTACAACTCAATAGAAGCAGCTTCAATATGTTGGTTTTGTTTGGCTAGATTTAAATATTTCTCAGCAATCTCTCTATCTTTTTTAACACCAATGCCTTCATTGTAGATTTTAAATAATTCAAAAGCAGCGTCAATATCACCCAAATCTGCGGCCTTTTTATAGTGCTCAAGGCTTTGATTTAAGTCTAAAGCGACACCTTCGCCTGCTTTAAAAATTTCAGCCAAAAGAAAGTAGGCTTTTGCGTTATTTAAATCTTTTGCTTGATTCAACCAAAATAAAGTGCCGTCAATATTCTGTTGCTGCCGTTCATGCGTTGCCATACACAGTATTGCTTGCTCATGTCCATTTTGCGCCGCGGATTTCAACAATGAGATATGTTGTTCATGCTCTGGCGGTAACTGCATAGAAACTTCAAATTGTGCCGCGGGATCTCCCGATTCAGCTTGTTTTAGTAAAACCTGATCTATTCTTTCTAAGTTCATCATTAACCACCCTACTTACATCTTTTAAAATTTAATTTATGCGATGCATCTATCATTTATTCTCATCATCATAGCGTAGAATTTTCAATCTCCAAGCAAATATTTTATCTTTCGATATAAACTTTATAAATAGTCGCTTTATTATCGACAAATGATAAAATCGCGCCAGAATCCTACACTTTTATACTTATGCCGAATTCTCAACTTACTGCTGTGCTCTTTATGGTTTTATCCATGGTTGCATATCAGATCAGCGCATCATTTGCGAAACAACTTTTTGAAGTTTTAGATCCACTGACGGTGGTGACTTTAAGACTATGTTTTGCATCTATTCTGATTGTTTTAATGTTTAGATCTTGGAAAATCATTAAGCGCTTGCCTTATTTAAAATGGAAGGATTTATTGCTCTATAGCGGCTCTGTGTGCCTAATGAATGTATTGTTCTATGCATCTTTAGGTAAATTGCCACAAGGCATTGCGGTGGGATTAGAGTTTCTTGGCCCGCTTACATTAGCTTTACTTTCTATTAAGTATAAAAGTGATTATCTCTGGGTATTACTTGCCATTATCGGTGTGGCATTAATGGTGCCTTGGCAAGATGCAACTACGCACAATTTTTCCTATTTAGGTGCAGCTTTTGCACTCGGCGCAGGGATTTGCTGGGCAATTTATATTTATTATGGACAAAGAGTTGTTCGTCAAAATATTGGTATGCATGCGCTCAGTATTGCCATCGTATTATCAGCCATGGTCATGTTACCCATCAGTGCTGTACACAACCCCGAAGCCTTGCTTAAAACTGAATATTGGGGCAAAGCCTTACTCATTGCGCTATTAGCAACAGCGATCCCATATGCATTAGATTTAATGGCTTTAAAACGTCTAAGCAAACTCAGTTACGGCACACTTTCTAGCTTATCTCCTGCCTTGGGCGCAATCGCTGGATTTTTCCTATTAAAAGAACAGATTAGTTTATGGCAGAGCATTGCTTTGGTTTGTATTATGCTCGCATCTATTGGTGTGACGTTTAGGTCAAAACAAGATCCAGATGACTTATAATGTTTAATGTTAATCTTCTTGAATATTTTGTACCTTTGAATAGATTGAATCCGCTATCTTTTCAAAGGTTTTGTATTGCTACAGAATTTAAAATCATTTGAATTAGTCGATAAGATCATCTTTAAATTTTGCCTTATATTTTTTATATTCAGCCAGATATTTTTTTGCAAGTGTCAGTTTTTGATTTTCATCTAAGATTTTACTTGCTTGCTGAAAAAAGTGATATTCCTCTTGCTGTAAATGCTGATGTACTGTTTCAAATAATCGTCTTGCCAATATCAACCAACGAGAATGACTAAAATCAGTTTCGGTTAATGATCCTAATATTTCATCCATTGCACGATGTTCAGAAAGCGCATGGCGTGTAAGATTTAAGCCTGAATCTGTCATCATCAATGGAATATAGAAATAACGATCTTCTGCAACCGCATGTGCAAATAATTCATTTTTAAGTAATGCAAAAATCTTACGGCGCTCAGAAGTATCACCTGATGTTTCAACCAATTTCCCAGACAAATCCCGTTGCACATCATGGCTTATACTTAGTGCTTCAAAAATATTCATTCAAATCCCTCTTTTAATTATACTTGCATCATTCAGCTCAATAAAAATTGACTCAATAGACCTAATATCATAAAAGAGTGATCAAATAAACATCGTCATTAAATGAAACTTTTTGTATCGGAAACTTAAACTAAGTGTGAATTATCCCATAAACATTTGATATGCCAAACGACAAATTAAAATACTGACTAAAATTAAAAAGAGAATACGAATAAAACCACTACCGTATTTCAACGCCAATTTCACTCCAACCAATGAGCCACAAACATTGGCAGCAGCCATCATTAAGCCCAGTTGAAACAGCACATGTCCTGTAGGAATAAAGAAACTTAAAGCCGCAAAGTTGGTCATAAAATTACCGATTTTAGACAATGCTGATGCATGTAAAAAATCAACCTTTAAGTAGCGGATAAAATAGAAAATAAAGAAACTGCCCGTTCCTGGTCCAAAAATTCCATCATAGAAACCAATTGCTAAACCACCAACACCTGCAATCAACAGCATTTTGTTGTTGATTTCTTGCTGAAAATGCACTTGTCCAAATTGCTTTTTAAAAAATGTATAAATCGCAATCACGATCAACATGAACAATACGAATGGACGTAAAATTTCTTGTGGAATCAACGATACACAAGCTGCACCACCAAAAGAACTAATGAATGCAGTGACTGCTATCACCGCCAAAAGTTTCCATTGGATTTTCACTTGTTTTAAATAAGAAAATGCAGCAGAAGCCGTACCACAAATTGAAGCAAGTTTATTGGTACCAAAAACCGTGGCTGTTGGATAATGAGGCAATGCCCCCATCAAAGCAGGAATTTGTATCAACCCTCCGCCACCGACTGCCGCATCAATTGCACCTGCACAAAAGGCAAAAAAAATCAGGCTAACAATAATTTCCAGTTCCATACAACTTACTCAAATTAGAGATTTAATACACGCTTAGGCACTAAACGCTTTTTATCGGTGATTTCCGCCAAACCTAAGCACTTGTCACCATCAAAGACTAAAACCTCTGCATCCGCTTCATGTTCAATATTACTTTCCATACCACGACTAAAATATTCCGCACGACCTTCTGGTGCTTGAACTTTAGTGAAATGGTCAATAGGTGCATAAACAGGCAATAGCAATGCTTCACGCTCTTGCTCGGTTAAACTTTCCAAATATTCAATGGTATAACTTGGGTTCAACTCAAAGTGACCTGTTTGAATTCGATGTAAATAAATCAAATGACCATAGCCACCAAGTGCTTGAGCAATATCTTCACCTAAAACACGAATATAGGTTCCTTTCGAGCAGGTTATGTCTAAAGTAATTGTACTTTCTGAAAATTCAATTAAGTGAATGGCAAAAATATGAATTGGACGTGCTTCTCGTTCAATTTCTATTCCTTTACGCGCCAACTCATACAAAGGACGACCTTCTTTCTTCAATGCAGAATACATCGGCGGAACTTGTTGAATATCACCTGTAAATTGTTCTAGTACTTGCTGAATACGATCTTCAGTTAAAACAGGAACTGCTTTTTCCAACAACACCTCACCTTCTACATCTCCCGTAGTAGTGCTGTGTCCAAGTTGAATGGTCGTAAGATAACGCTTTGTTGAATCGAGCAAATAATGAGAAAACTTGGTTGCTTCACCTAAACAAATAGGTAATAAACCTGATGCAAGTGGATCTAATGCACCCGTATGCCCTGCTTTTTGTGCTCGATAGAGCCAACGCACTTTTTGCAAAGCTGCATTTGAACTGATCCCTAAAGGTTTATTCAATAAAAAAACGCCACTGATATGGCGACGTTGAATTTTTGGCGATTTAACAGACATATTGAATTTGATCAGAACAATGTTTGCTTATTCTAACAAATCCATTTATCTATTTTTACAAATTTCTGCTATGCAAAATAAATATTTATGTCAGATTATTTTTTAATCAAAAAAATAATATACAAATCAAAGGACTTACATGCAGAAAGCACGTAAAAATATGCTATGGATTGCATTTTTACTCTTTATTGTGACGGTTTTTGCTTTTATCTTTTGGATAAAGCCACAAAACTCATCCAATAATGATCAGCAAACATCGGCAGAAACATTTGCTAAGCAAGAAACAGGGCAAATTGTGCCTGCGACAATCTCAAATAACCAAGCGCAGTCCTTTGCAAGCAAAAGCCAACAAGATATCCAGATTAATTGTCAAATTCGTGTAGATGATTCCAATCGTTTAATGGTCAATGAACAGACTAAAGATTGTTTTGAGTATTTTATTACCCAATACGGCGAAAAAACCATTGATCAAATTAAGACTGACTTTCTCGCTTACAGTAAAGCCAGTTATAAAGAGCCTGTTCTATCTCAACTAAGCGACTTATGGTCACGTTATGTCGATTATCGGGGTAAATTAGGGGATTTACAGTCACCTACAGCAGATAAAGATAGTGCTCAGTATTATCAGCAGATTGTAAATAATACCCAAAGTCTAAGAAAAAAATTCTTTTCTGACTATGAAATTCAAGGATTATTCGGTACGCAAGATATTTATGATCAATACACGCTTGATCGTATGGATGTCATGAATAATAAAAACCTGTCTGCGACTGAAAAAGCTGAAAAATTAAAACAATTGTTTAATCAACTTCCAGAAGATTGGAAAGAAAACTTACAACAAATTTCTCAGCTTGAAGACCTGAGAAAACTAACTTCTGAAATAAAGGCGCGAGGTGGTTCTGCTGAAGAATTACATCAAATGCGTACCAATTTGGTCGGTGCAGAAGCGACTCAACGTTTAGAAACGCTGGATGTGCAACGTAGCGACTGGAAAAACAAGGTTAATCAATACCTAGCTGAACGTGACACGATCATGAACAGTTCAATGAGCGATACAGCAAAGCAAAGCGCTGTAGTACAATTAAAAGCACAACAGTTTAACAACCAACAAGACCAGATCCGATTACAAACATTTGAAACAGTTCATGACGAAGGAGGGAAATTACCATTTGCCGATTAGGGATGATTATGCCCTAAGCTGATTCATCGACAATCAACATTTTTTCAGGATGAAATACAAATGTTAAAAAACAAGAAATATGCGCTTGCTTGTTCTATGTTAGCCCTCTGTGGGACAGTAGGACTCAGTTCTGCACAGGCAGGCGTACAGCGTGTTACTGCATCGGTTCAATCTGACTATGCAAAAACTAAATATCCAATTTTATTTACACACGGGATGTTTGGATTTAGTCGTTTAGGTGTCGCTGCATTTGGACTAGATTATTGGTATCAAATTTTACCTGATTTAGCCCGCAATGGTTCAACAGTATTTGCTGCTCAAATTTCCCCTCTTGAGTCTACTGAAGTTCGGGGAGAACAATTACTCACTCAAGTTGAAGAAGTCAGAGCCTTAACTGGTAAAGATAAAGTCAATTTGATTGGTCATAGCCACGGTGGGCCAACCATTCGTTATATCGAAGTGGTTAAACCTCAATATGTCGCATCTTTAACAGGTGTCGGTGCTACATTTAGAGGGTCAAAAGTTGCGGATGATCTATTGGCAAATAGAGGAGGATCTAAATTTTTAAGTATTGCAACAGATTATATCATAGGGCCGATTATTGCTTTTTCTCAAGGTAATTCGGGACTGAAAAGTAATTTGAATGCATCGCTTAAATCCATTAGTGAACAAGGTTCAAGTGAGTTCAATCAACGTTATCCAACGCCTGCCTTAGCCAGTAGTTGTAATCAAAGCGGTGCAACTTCCCGTAATGGTGTTTACTACTATTCATGGACTGGAACGTCGCAAGTTACCAATATATTAGATGTTGTAGACAGCGCCATCTCTGTATTAGGTCCAATTTCCTATGGCAGTTTGGACAATGACGGCTTAGTTCCACGTTGCAATACGCATTTTGGTAAAGTCATTCGTGATAATTACGGTTGGAATCATCTCGATGAAGTCAATCAAGTCCTAGGAATTCGAGGCTTATTTTCTACAGATCCTGTTTCTGTTTATCGTCAACACGCCAATCGACTCAAACTTCAGGGTTTATAATTCTTTTATAAAACCGTTACAGCCAAATATTGTGATCTGCAATATTTGGCTTTTTTAATACCTAGCTAAATACTAAACCACCCATCCATTTCATTTAGATTTTTATTTAGTTTTTCTATATTATATTTTTAACAATAAAAAATAAACCTCTCGCAAAAGCATAGTCTTGATGCAATTCAATGAATGCAAAGGATGAATAAAAGTAAAAAGAATATGCCGTTTAATTCAAAATAATATGAGATTTTTATTGTTCAATTAAAATAAACAATGTGAGAATTTCTATGAAAAAAGGACTACTTTTCATCAGCATCATTGGGCTTAGTGTAATAACACAAACAACTTCAGCACTGAATGTCATACCACAAGCCACACCATCCTCCACCACATCTGACTATGCAAAAACCCAATATCCAATCGCTTTCGTTCACGGTATGTTTGGTTTTGAACGATTAGGGTTTGAGTCATTTGGTATGGATTACTTCTATCAAGTTTTACCTGATCTCGTTCGACATGGAGCAACCACATTTGCCACTCAGGTTTCTCCTGTTGAATCTTCTGAAATTCGTGGTGAGCAACTGATTAGACAAGTTGAAGAGATTATTGCCATAACAGGAAAACCTAAAGTCAACTTGATTGGACATAGTCATGCTGGATCAACCATACGTTATGTGGAAGCCATCAGACCCGAGTATGTCGCTTCACTGACAGGTGTTGGTGCAACGTTTAGAGGATCTAAAATTGGAGATATGACACTAGAAAACCCAGTGACTAATCCAATATCCAGTATTATGGTTGATCATTTAGTAGGTCCTATCCTGACATAGGCATCACATAACCCATATACAACCATCAATATGCATCGTGGATTAGTCTCAGTCAGTGAAGCAGGATCGGCAGTATTTAATGCAAAATATCCAACCCCTGCACTTGCAAATTCATGTGGGCAAAGTGGTGCTTATTCGAATCAAGGACGATATTACTACTCTTGGACGGGTACATCTCAAGTGACCAATCTTTTGGATGTCATCGACATGGGAATTTCCACACTCGCACCGATTGCATACGGAAATCTTGACAATGATGGCGTCGTTCCGCGCTGTAGTACGCACTTTGGTAAAGTGATTCGTGATGATTACAAACTCACGCATCTCGATGAAGTCAATCTTGTTTTAGGTTTACGTGACGTATTTGCACCCGATCCAGTATCACTTTATCGTCAGCATGCCAATCGCCTTAAATTACAAGGCTTATAAAATTTATAG
>Ga0209023_10001729_pt1 | contig 28654 bp, 30 predicted proteins | sample LakOneMetagenome_FD_187468 | JGI IMG/M metagenome (GOLD analysis project Ga0209023, IMG submission 187468) | Freshwater and sediment microbial communities from Lake Erie, Canada (SPAdes) (version 2) | ecosystem: Environmental > Aquatic > Freshwater > Lentic | place: Lake Erie, Canada...
GAGGACATTGTGCTGACGGCGGCCAGCCCCGACGGCGTGACCCTGGCCCCCGACGCCATGGCCGCCGCCCGCTGGGCCTGGACCCACGGCGAGGTGACGGGCCACGGCACCGGCACCCTGCCGCAAACCCACTGGCGGTTTCAGCCCTTACAGGGCGTGCGCGGCCGGGCCGGCGTGGCGGGCGTCGACGCCTCGGCCGTGGCGGCGGGCTCGGACGAGGAACGCCTGGCGATGGCCCTGTTGGACCAAGGCGCCGTGGCGCTGGAGCGCGCCGATCTGGCCGGTCAGGCGCTGGAGACCGAGACCCTGCGCCGCGCCGACCGTTTCCGTGCCGCCTTGATGAACTCGGTCAGCCACGACCTGCGCACGCCCCTGTCCACCGTCCTGGGCTCGGCGACGACCCTGATCGACTATGGCGCAACCCTGAAGCCCGAGGTCCGCGACGACCTGCTGCTCAGCATCCGCGAAGAGGCCGAACGCCTGTCGCGCTATGTCGGCGACCTGTTGGACATGACCCGGCTGGAGGGCGGCGGCCTGAACGTGCGCACCGACTGGACCGATGTGCGCGACATCCTGAACACCGCCGCCGACCGGGTGTCGCGACGCCTGGGCCGGCGCAAGGTCACGCGCGATTTTCCGGCCCAACTCAGCATGGTCGAGGCCGATCCGGGCCTGCTGGAACAGGCCGTGGTCAACATCCTGGAAAACGCCATCGCCTACAGTCCCGACGGCACGACCATCGAACTGGCGGCTTATGAGGATCGCGGCGCCGTCGTCATCTCCATCGAGGACGAGGGACGCGGCATCCCGACCGCCGAGCTGGAACGGGTGTTCGACAAGTTCCGCCGCATGGAAGAATCTACCGATCGGGCCAAGGGGGCAGGCCTGGGTCTCGCCATCGCCAAGGGTTTCGTCGAGGCGATGCGCGGCCGTATCGCCGCCGCCAGCCCGATCCAGGACGACGCCGACGGCAAGCGCGGCACCCGCATCCTGATCAGCCTGCCTAAGTCCATCGCCACCCACCCGGATCTGCTGTGATGTCCGCCATTCGCCCCCAGGTTCTCGTCATCGACGACGAGCCGCAGATCCACCGCTTCCTGGCGCCCGCCCTGGACGCCGCCGGCTATGAACCCCGCCGCGCCGACAGCGGTCAGGAGGGCCTGCGCGCCATCGCCCTGTGGAGCCCCGACGCCGTGGTGCTGGACCTCGGATTGCCCGACATGGACGGCAAGGACGTTCTGACGCGGGCGCGCGACTTCTATCAGGGGCCGATCATCGTCCTGTCCGCCCGCGACCGCGAGGCCGAGAAGATCGTCGCCCTGGACCTGGGCGCCAACGACTACGTCGAAAAGCCGTTCGGTGTCGGCGAACTGCTGGCCCGCATCCGCGCCGGCCTGCGTCAGGGCGCGCTGACGCCGGTCGCGGGAGGGGTGGTCACGGCCAGCGATGTCGTCATCGATCTGGACCGCCGCGTCGTCACCCGCGCTGGCGAGCGGGTGAAGCTTCGCCCCAAGGAATACGACGTCCTGGCCTACCTCGCCCGCAACGCCGGCAAGGTCCTCGGCCACGCCGACCTGCTCAAGACCATCTGGGGCGCCGGCCACGCCGATGACGTTCAATATTTGCGCGTCGTTGTCGGCCAGCTTCGGCACAAGCTCGAGGCCGATCCGGCCCAGCCCGTCCTTCTCGTGACCGAACCGGGCGTCGGATACCGACTGGCGGACTGAGCCTTCCGGCGAGAGGGTTCGGCTGGCTCTTCAGATGCAGCCTCATAAAGGCCGGCGCGTTGTCTGCGGAACCCATGTCTGAACCAGGCCCCCTCCCCCCGATCGTCTATCACCCGGCCTACAGCGCCGAACTGCCATCGGGTCATCGCTTTCCGATGCAGAAGTATGCGCGCTTGGTGGAGGTGCTGAGAGAGGAAGGGCTGATCGGACCGGAGGGCCTGTGGGAGCCCGAACCTGCGGATTACTCCCTGCTCGCCGCCGTACATGATCCCGATTATGTGCGCCAGGTGCTGGACACCCGCGTTCCGCCGAAGGTCGAACGGGACATCGGCTTGCCGATCACCCAAAGCGTCGTCGAACGCACGCAGGCCGCCGTCGGCGGCACGCTGACAGCCGCCCGTCTCGCCCTTCGCCACGGCCTCGCCTGCAACACGGCCGGCGGGAGCCATCATGCCGGCCCGATGGGCGGCGCCGGCTTCTGCGTCTTCAACGACATCGGCGTGGCCGCGAGAGCCTTGCTCGATAATGGCGAAGTCGGCCAGGTCCTGGTGGTCGATCTGGACGTCCATCAGGGCGATGGAACCGCCTTCATCTTCGAACACGAACCTCGCGTCTTCACCTTCTCCATGCATGGCGAGAAGAATTTTCCGGTGCGTAGGGGGCCCAGCGATCTAGATATCGACCTGCTCGACGGAACAGGCGACGAGGCCTATGTCGCCCGGCTCAAAGACGTTCTGCCCGACCTGCTTCAACGCGTTGCACCGGATCTCGTCTTCTACATCGCCGGCGTCGATCCGCACGAAAGCGACCGGCTGGGGCGACTGTCGCTGAGCGACGAGGGATTGGCTGAGCGCGACGCCTATGTGCTGGAAACCTGTCTGGCGGTCGCGCCGCTCGTCGGAGTCATCGGCGGTGGATATGACCACGACATTGATCGTCTGGCGCGCCGCCATGCGACGCTCCATCGCGCGGCCGCCCACGCCTGGCGGCGCGGCTTGGCCCGGCGGGAGGCTTGATCGTGGCAGATCAGCCGCCGCTCATCATCACCGCAGCCCTGGACGACGGCGCCTTCGACTGGTTCGACGGCTTGCGCCAGGCGCACTTTCCCCGCCACCGCAACTTCATCCCAGCTCATCTAACCCTGTTCCACGCGCTCCCTGGGGCGCAGGAAGACTTCGTGTTGGAGACGCTGAAGTCGGCGTGCCGGCGGCAGACGCCCATCCGCCTCGATGTACGCGGCCCGTGGTCCTTGGGGCGTGGCGTGGCCTACCGCCTGGCGTCCGCCGATCTGGACCGACTGCGTGGACAACTCGCGGAGGCCTTTTCGCCCTGGCTGACCCGCCAGGATCAGGCCCTGTTCCGGCCGCACATCACGATCCAGAACAAGGTTGAGCCCGCAGACGCCAAACAGTTGCTTGAGTACCTTAAATTGGAGTTCGAGCCGTTCGACATTCTCGCTGAAGGCCTGCTCGTCTGGCGCTATCTGGACGGCCCGTGGGAGGCGATTGATCGGATCCCATTCGATAGCGAGCTGCCCCTCGACGATTAGAATGCACCCGACAGCGCGATGGCGACCCCGGCAGGACTCCAACCTGCGACCTCGGCTTTAGGAAAGCCTTGCTCTATGCCGCTGAGCTACGGGGCCACGCAGGACGCCGTAGCGGGTCGGGGCGGCGGGGGGAAGTCGGGGCGGCGAAAAAGTCGGGCGGCGGTCGTTCGACTCCGGCGTCGGGCGTTTGTGGTTAAGGCTGCTTAACCTACCAGATATCGCGGTGAACAAAGGACGAAACGGGCGATGTCAGCGATTCGGTCCTGATTCGTTTCGCCCTTGTTCCGCGAGAACGGAACGGCCGTTAACCGACGGGCGGAACGTGAGCGGTCAGGGCGCGCAGGCCCTCCAGGAGGCGGTCGGAATCGGCGCTGGTCTGGCCCTGGGCGGCCAGGGTCAGGCGGAGCGCGCGGACGTGAACCTCGACCGAGGGCCAAGACCAGCTGCCGGCGCTCTTCATCCGGTCGGCGATCTCGCACAGGCTGAAGGCGGCCTCGAAGAAGGTCGGGACGTCCAGATAGCCGGCCATGTCGACCATGGCGGAGGCGAAGGCGTAGATTTGGGCCGGAGCATCCTGCGGGCGGGTCGCGCACAGGGCCTCGATGGCGTCGACATTGGCCGTCAACAGGGTGAAGACGTGGTCGCGCTGTTCATCCAGCGCCTGGTTGGCGCGCGACTCGGCCTCGACGATCAGACGACCGCCAGGCCGCGCCATCTGACGCTGGAGCGAGGTGTGGACGCGGCGGACGGTGGGCGTCTTGGGCGCGGCGGCTGGCTCGGTCACAGGCTGACCTTCATCGGCTTCATCAGCATGTCGATGTCGTCCTGATCCATGTTTTCCTCGACCGCCTCGCCCAGATCGCCGGACAGGTCGCTTGAGCGGCGGCCGTCGGTGCCGGGGGGCGGCCCATAGTTGCGCACCCTGCGGTCGGGCCCGATGTAGTGTTCAGCCTCGACGAAATCCCGGTCCTCGCCGCCCAGCCAGATGATGCGCTTCAGCAGCAGGGACGGCGACAAGGGCTTGGCGACGATGAAGCTGGCCCCGCAGTCGCGGCCCTGCTGGACCTTGGCCTGGGAGGCGTGGCCCAGGATCATGATGACGGGCACATAGCGGGTCGGCGTGGGGGCGTCGCGCCGCAGCCAGCGCACGAAGTCATACCCGTCCATGTCCGGCATGATGCAGTCGATCAGGATCAGATCGACCGAGCGGCGCGCCAGCAGTTCGACGGCCGCCTGGGCCGAGGCGCATTTGACCTGCTCCTTGCAGCCGAAGCCCTGGACGATGGACCCCAGCATATCCAGCGACGTGGGCTGGTCGTCGATCAGAAGGACCGTGGTGTGCGCCAGATTGACCCGATCGCTCTTGGCCATGGCGTCAGAACAGCATCAGGTCGCCGGCGTCGGCGGTTGATTGCGGGCGATGCTCGCCGGCGGCGGGGCGAAGGCGGCCGGCCATGTCGGCCAGCGACAGTCGGCTGACGGCCTCGGACGGGCTGGCGCCGCCGCCCAGCATACGCAGGACGCCGGACAGAGCCTCGAGACGTTGAGTCAGGGCGTCCAGGGCCTGGGCCTGGGTCAGGGCGTTGGGACGTTCCTCAGGCGGAGCGCGGCGGACCAGATCGCTGACCAGGGCCTCGATCCCGTCGATGCCTTCGCGCACCAGCATCAGCTCGTCGGCGACGGCGGCCAGCAGATCGGCGTGTTCGGGAGGGGCGCTCATGCTTAGAACAGTTCCAGGGCGCCGGTATCGACCGGGGCCATGACGGGCACGGGCTTGGGCGCGACGACGTCGGTGACGGCGCGTTGCAGGGCGCGGCCGGTGACGGGCCAGTAGTGCAGGCGCCGTCCGCCGTCGCCGCGCAGGCTGCCGCCCACGACGGGAATGCCTTCGTCGCGCAGGAATTTCTCGGCGAAGTCGGCGTTGCTGCGTCCCACGTCGCGCAGGCTGTCGAACATACGGCCGCCGCCGAACAACTTGGCCTCCAGCCGGTCGCGACGGGCGCCGGCCTTGAGCATGTCGTTGATCAGCAGCTCCATCGCATAGGCGCCGTAGCGACGTCCCGCGTCGGTGCCCGCGCCCGAGCCTTCGGGCAGCAGGAAGTGATTCATGCCGCCGACGCCCGCCAACGGATCACGCACGCACATGGCGACGCAGGACCCCAGGATGGTGCTGAGCACGACATTGGGATCGGACGTGATGAAGTGCTCGCCCTGACCGACGTGAACGCGCTTTTCGACCGTGTCCTTCAGGGCGGCGAAACTCATGTCAGAGGACCGAAAACGGCTTCCAGCTTGCCCTTCAGCTGGGCGACGGTGAAAGGCTTGACCAGATAGTTGTTGACCCCGAACTGCACCGCGCGCTGGACCAGCTCGCGGTCGGCGCGGCCCGTCAGCATGATGAAGGCGGTCTTGGAGGTGGGGGGATGGGCGCGCACGGCGCGCAGCAGGCCCAGGCCGTCCAGGTTCGGCATATTGTAGTCGGAGATGATCAGGTGCGCGGGCTTGGACACGATCTCGCGCAGGGCGATCTCGCCGTCGGCGGCCTCGCGGATCTCGCGCACGCCGAGCTGTTGCAGGCTGGTGCGGACCAGCGAACGCATCGTCATCTGATCGTCGACGACCAGGCAGTGAAGTGAGGCGGCGGCGGGCATAGGTTACGCTCCCGATTAGGCGACAGACCGCGCGGCCGGATCGGCGCACAGTTCGAGAATGGCGGGGGACAGGCGGTGCAACGGCAACTGCCGCTCCACGGCGCCGATTTCATAGGCGGCCTTGGGCATGCCGTAGACGACGCAGGTCGCCTCGTCCTGGCCCAGGGTGCGGCCGCCGGCCTGGCGCATGGTCAGCAGGCCCTTGGCGCCGTCACGGCCCATGCCGGTCAGGATGACGCCGGTCATCGGACGCTTCAGCCGGGCGACGGATTCGAACATCACATCGACCGACGGACGGTGGCCGTTGACGGGATCACTGGCGATCAGGCGGCACCGGGGTGTCAGGCCGCCGGACACCTCAAGATGGGTTGCGCCGCCGGGGGCCAGATAGATGTGGCCCGGCTTCAGCGGGGCGCCGTCCACCGCCTCAGTCACGGTCGGGGCGCAGACACGGTCCAGGCGGGCGGCGAAGCTGGCGGTGAAGGTCGCCGGCATATGCTGGGTGATGACGGTCGCCGGGCAATCCAGCGGGAAGCCGCTGAGCACCGTCAGCAGGGCCTCGACCCCGCCGGTGGACGAACCGATGGCGAGAATCTGATTGGGATCGGCGTGATAGGCGCGCGGCGCCTCGGCGGCGGCGGGCGTGTCGCCGCGGGCGCGCACGCGCGAACGGGCGGCGGTCTTCACCTTGCCGATCAGGTCGTGGAACGCGTCGACGCTGGCGATCGCCGGTTTGGCCACCGCGTCCACCGCGCCGATTTCCAGCGCGGCCAGGGTCACGTCCGTGCCCGCCGCCGTCAGGGTCGAGACCATGACCACCGGCATGGGCCGCAGCCGCATGATCTTTTCCAGAAACTCCAAGCCGTTCATGTTGGGCATTTCGACGTCGAGCGTAATGACGTCGGGGTTCAGGGCCTTGATCGCGGCGCGGGCCTCGATGGGATCGGCGGCGGTGCCGACGACCTCGATCTCAGGATCTGACTTCAGGGCGGCCGAGATCAGCCCGCGCATGGTCAGGCTGTCATCGACGACGAGGACGCGGACGGGGCTCATGCGCCACCCAGACGATAGGTGGTCAGGCCGGCGGTCTGAAGCTGGCTGGTCGCCGGGCCGGAGACGCGTTCGGAGTGGCCGATGTAGAGGGTCGCGCCGGGGTTCATCAGCGGGGTGAAGCGCTTCCACACCCGCTCCTGGGTGGCGTCGTCGAAGTAGATGACGACGTTGCGGCAGAAGATGACGTCGAACTTGCCCTTCATCGGCCAGTCGCCGATCAGGTTCAGTTCCTTGAAGCTGACCAGGCGCTTCAGCTGCGCGCCTGCGACCCACTGGCCGCGATCGGCACGGTCGAAATATTTGCGCCACAGGGTGACGGGCGCGGGCTCCAGCGCCTCTTCGGAATAGACGCCGTCATGGCCCTGGGCGACCATGTTGGGATCGATGTCGGTGGCCAGGATACGCACATCCAGCTCGGCCGCTTCGGGCAGGGCCTGAAGCACGGTCAGGGCCATCGAATAGGGCTCCTGCCCATTCGAGCAGGCCGCCGACCACAGACGGACCCGGCCGCCGGCGCGGGCGCGCGCCGCAAGTTCAGGCATGACCCGGTCGCGCAGGTCGTCGAAATGGTGCGGCTCGCGATAGAAGCGGGTGACGTTGGTGGTCAGGGCCGCCGTCATCTTCTGACGCTCGTCCACGCCGTCCACGCCCTCGACGAGGGCGCAGTAGTCGCGGAAGCTGGTCAGACCCAAGGTGCGCAGGCGCTTGGCCAGGCGCGAATACACGAGCGCGGCCTTGCCCTCGTTCAGGGCGATGCCCGCGTGGGCGTGCAGCATCTGGGCGATGTGGCGGAAATCCTCGGCGGTGAAGACGAACTCGCCCTCGACGATGGATCCCCGGCCGGCGGCGGCGGTCATGCGGCTTCGGCCTCGACTTGCGGCAGGATGTAATCCAGTTCGATCAGGCTGATCATGCGGCCGTCGATCGAGAAGATGCCCTTGACGAAGGTCTTGACCTGATCGCTGGCGACGTCGGGCGTCGGCTGGACCGAGGCCTCGCTCATCTGCAGGATGTCGGACACGGCGTCGACCAGCAGGCCGACCATGCGGCCGCCAATGTGGGCCACCATGATGACGTGGCGCGCCGTCGGTTCCGAGGTCGTCAGGCCGAAGCGCGCGCCTAGATCGATGATCGGCAGGACCGTGCCGCGCAGGTTGATGACGCCCTTCATGTATCCCGGCGAACGGGGCAGAGGCGTCGCCGGCGTCCAGCCGCGGATTTCGCGCACCGACATGATGTCGACGCAGAATTCCTGACTGCCGATGCGGAAGGCGATCAGTTCACGCTGGAGATCTTTGGCTTCGGTCATGGTTCAGCTCGCGAGCTTGAAGTCGGGACGGACGGATTTGCGGCGCATGTCGGTGACCAGCACGTCGACATCCAGGATCAGGGCCACGCGCCCGTCGCCCAGGATGGTGGCGGCGGCGACGCCCTCGACCTGCTGGTAGTTGGTTTCCAGGCTCTTGATGACCACTTGGCGCTGGCCCTGGATGGCGTCGAACAGCAGGGCCGCCTGCTGACCGCCTTCGGTTTCGACGACCACGGCGACGCCTTCGGTCGGGTTCATCGGCTGTTCGCGGAAGCCCATGATCAGGGCCACGTCGATCAGCGGCAGGAAGCGATCGCGGAAGCGGATGACGGGATCCACGCCGCCGACGAAATGCAGGTCGATGGCTTGCGGAGTCAGGCTCTCGACGATGGCCGGCAGCGGCGCGATCAGCGTCTGTTCGGCGGCGGCGACGACCATGCCGTCCAGCACCGCCAGCGTCAGCGGCAGGCTGAGGGTGAAGGTCGAGCCCTTGCCCGGAACCGAGCTGATGGAGATGCGTCCGCCCAAGGCCTGGATCGAGCGTTTGACCACGTCCATGCCCACGCCCCGGCCCGAAATGTCGGACACGACGGCGGCGGTGGAGAAGCCCGGCGCGAAGATCAGATTGTCGATCTGCTCGTCGGTCAGCGGCGCGTCGGCGGCGATCAGACCCTTGTCGACGGCGATCTTCTTGACCCGTTCGCGGTTGATGCCGCGGCCGTCGTCGGAGATTTCGATGACGATCCGACCCGAGCGGTGCAGGGCCGCGAGACGCACCGCGCCCTCGGCCGGCTTGCCGGCGGCGACACGCTCCTCGGGCGTTTCCAGTCCATGGTCGATGGCGTTGCGCAGCATGTGGGTGATCGGCTCGGCCAGGCGTTCGACCACGGTCTTGTCGACCTCGGTATCCTCGCCGGCCGTGACCAGGCGAACCTGTTTGGAGACCATGTCGGCGACTTCGCGGACCAGGCGCGGCATACGCTGGAACACCGACTTCACCGGCTGGGCGCGGATGGCCATGACGCTGTCCTGGATCTCGCGGGTCAGCAGCTCCAGATCTTCGAGGCCCAGCGCGATGCCGGACGACCGGGCAAGGCCGCTTTCCAGGACGCGCTGCGACAGCATGGCCTGCTGGATGACGAGTTCGCCGACGACGTTGATCAGGCGATCCACGCGGTCCAGATCGACACGGATCGTCACCGGCGCGGGCGCGACAGGGGCGGAAGCCGGCGCGGGCGTCGCCGCCACGGGTGCGGCGACAGGGGCAGCCGCCGGCTCTACGGCAGGTGCAGCCGCGATCGGGGCCGGCGCGGGCTCCAACTCCAGGGGAGCGAAGGGCACGACCTCGGCCGCCGGCTCGGCGGCGGCGCCAGCGGCCTTGGCCAGCAGGGCGGCGATGTCCAGATCGTCGCTGGCGGGCAGGACGGCGGCCGGTTCGTCGTCGAACGCGACGATGTCGGTTGCGCCGCCGGCGCCCAGGGGCGTGATGGTCAGATCGCAGTCGCTTTCGACAAAGTCGAAGACCTCGCGCACGGCCGCCTCGTCGACGGCGGCGGCCAGATCGACCGTCCAGGTCAGGCAGCCGTCCTCGATCGACAGCGCGTCCAGCGTCGGCGTCTCGCTGTCGTCCACGACGACCGTGACCGGGCCGAGGCGGCCCAGTTCGCGCAGCAGCAGGCTGGTCTCGTTGGCGTTGACGTACATCCGGCCCATCGGCTTGAACACGATGCGCCAGCCGACCGACGGGGCGTCGGCGCCCAGGTCGGCGATGGGCAGGGGCGCAGGCTCGTCCAGCGCCATGTCGAAGGCCATGGGGGTGAAGCCGAAGTCATCTTCGTCTTCCTCGACCTCGACCGGCGCCTCGCCGCCGTGGGTCAGGACCTGCATTTCGGCGACCAGGGCGGCGGACCGCGCCTCGTCCACCGGCGGGATCAGACCCTGGGCGGCCTGGATATGATCGGCCAGCACGTCGGAGGCGCGCAGCAGGGTCTTGATGGTGATGGCGTCGCACGGCTTACGGCCCGCGCGCAGTTCGTCCATCAGGGTCTCGAAGACGTGGGCGAACCGAACCAGGGCCTCCAGGCCAAAGGCCCCTGCCCCGCCCTTGACCGAATGGACGGCGCGGAAGACGGCGTTGATCGTCTCCAGGTCGGTCTGACCCTGTTCAAGCAGCATCAGCTTGGCTTCCAGGTCCGCGAGCAGTTCGTCGCATTCCTGGAAGAAGGTGGCTTTGATGGCTTCGAAGGCGTCCATTAGGTCGGGGTCCGGCGGGCTTCAGGCGATCAGGCGGCGACGCGGCGGACGGCGTCCACCAGCTTTGCGGGGTCGAACGGCTTGACGATCCAGCCGGTGGCGCCGGCGGCGCGGGCGCGGGCCTTCTTCTCGACGTCGCTCTCGGTCGTCAGCACCAGCACAGGGGTCGTGCGGTGGTTCGGATCGGCGCGGACGCCCTCGATGACGCCGAAGCCGTCCATGCGCGGCATGTTGATGTCGGTGATGATGACGTCGGCGCCCTTGGACGCCAAGGTCTCCAGACCGTCCACGCCGTCCACTGCCTGGATCACGGTATAGCCCGCGTCTTCCAGCGCCATCAGCAGCATGTCGCGCATGGTGCGTGAATCGTCGATCGTCAGAACGGTCTTGGTCATGCCAACGCCCCCTCGGTGTTGAAGTCCGGCGCGCCGTAGGCCGCCCATTGTTCCGTCCAATATTGGGACACAGACCCTAAACTTAGGTTGACGCCGTCTGCCGCCCACGTCTTTCGCGCCGACAGCAGGATTTGCAGGCACAGGCCGCCCAGACGCTGAACTGCAGAGGCGTCCAGGACCACCGGATGACTGCGCAGGGCCAGCAGTTCAGCCTTCAGAGGCTCGGCCGCATTCAGGTCCAGCACGTCGGACAGGATCACGGTTTCGGTCATCAGAATTCCTCCCAACCGTCTTCGGCGGCGGTGACTTGAGGCCTGGGCGCAGCGCCGCCCCGGCCGATGGTTTTCAGCGCAGCGACCATGTGACTGGAGCGAGGAGCGGGCTTGGCGACGGGCACAGGCGTGCGAACCGGCGTGGGCGCAGCGGCGCGCGGCGACGAGGCCCCGACGCGGAACTGGGCGACCGAGGCTTGCAGGCTTTCCGCCTCCTGGGCCAGCGAATGGCTGGCGGCGGTCGATTGCTCGACCATGGCCGCGTTCTGCTGGGTGACCTGGTCCATCTGGTTCACGGCGGTGTTGACCTGGGCCAGACCGACGGCCTGTTCCTGGGCCGAGGCCGCGATTTCTGTGACTAGGCTGTCGATCTCGGCGACCCGGTCCACGATCCGTTGCAGGGCCTCGCCGGTCTCGCCGACCAGTTTGACGCCCGAGCCGACCTGCCCCGTCGAGGCCGAGATCAGGGTCTTGATCTCCTTGGCGGCCTCGGCCGAACGCTGGGCCAGGGCGCGCACTTCGGAGGCGACCACCGCGAAGCCGCGACCGGCCTCGCCGGCACGCGCGGCCTCGACGCCGGCGTTCAGGGCCAGAAGGTTGGTCTGGAAGGCGATCTCGTCGATGACGCCGATGATCTGATTGATCTGGGTGGACGAGCCTTCGATGGCGGTCATGGCCTGGACGGCGTCGCGGACGATGATGCCGCTCTTCTCGGCGTCGCCGCGCGCGGCCTGAACCACGTCGGAGGCTTGACGGGCGCCCGAGGCGGTCTTGTTCACCGTGGCGGTGATTTCATCCAGGGCCGCAGCCGTTTCCTCCAGCGAGGCGGCCTGCTGTTCGGTGCGGCGCGACAGGTCGTCGGCCGCCTGCGAAATCTCGCCGGCGCCCGAGCGGATGCCCGAGACATTGTTGACTACGACCGAGACGGCCTGCTGCAGCTGGGAGATGGCGGCGTTGAAGTCGGCCTTCAGCTGCGCGGTCTTGGGGTTGAAGTCGATCTCGATCCGGTAGGTCAGGTCGCCGTTCGACATGGCGGAAAGACCCTGGCCCAAGGCGCCGATGGCCTGGGCGTCCTCGGCGGCCTCACGCGCCTTCTCGGCCTCGCGTTCAGCGCGTTCCTGCTCGCTCATGGACCGGTTGGCGATCGCCTCCTGTTCGACGCGGACCTTTTCGATCGCGGCGTCGCGGAAGGCCACGATGGCCTGACCCATCTTGCCGAACTCATCCTTGCGCTCGGCGCTGGCGACCTTGATGTCGGTATCGCCGGCCATCAGTTTTTGCATATAGCCGATCATCGTGAAGATCGGGCGCACGATGGAGCGCGTCGCGACGAAGCCGGCGATGACGGCGATCACCAAGGCCGAGATCAGTCCCACGATCGTGGCGATCAGCGCGGTGCGGCTGGCGGCGGCCTGAGCTTCGGTCGAGGCCTTGCGCGCCAATTCGTTGGCGCTCTTGATCTGGTCGATCGTGTCTTCGACCGGTGCGACGTAGTTGTCGGCCGTTCCGTTGCGCCCGACCATTTGCACGGCCTGGGACGCGCGACCGTCGCGCACCATCGCGGAACCGGCTTCGACGACGTTCTTGTACCAGGTCGCATTGGCCTCGACCGCCTTGTCGATCAGGGCGGCGCGATCGGCCGGCAGTTCGCCGCGCAACTCGTCCATGGCCGCCCGAAACTTGGCGCGGTGCGCATCGACGCGCTCGATATAGTAGGGATCCTGAGACAGGAGGTAGCCGCGGAAGGCGTTCTCCTGGCGCGTCATGTAGAACTCGGCCGTCGCCGTGGTGCGGTTGGCCTGGTTCTCCACCGTGCGAACCTCGCCGGCCTTCTCTAACTGAAGCAGGCTGGTGACGACGACGACGCCCATGACGGCGATCGCCGCCAGAACGAGACCAAAGGCCGCGAACAGCTTGCGGCCGACAGACATATTCTCAATCAACTTCAACTCAGCATCCCCCGGTGGATAAGTAACTCAGAACGAATAGGTGGCGGCGGCGACGAGGCGGCCTTCATAGGGCTCGCCTGCGCTGTGGCGGTCGGTGTCGTACCAGCGCAGATCGACGGCAAAGGCGTCGGTCAGCTTCTGTTTGGCGCCGACGTTCCAGGCGTTGTAGTCGACGCCGCCGTCCGCCATGCGGTTGGCGACGGCGGCCGAAATCTTTGTCTTGGCGGCGACGGAGACCGTGCCTTGAAGCTCCAGCCACCAGGCCTCTTTCGTCGCCGCGAAGCCGTCGGGCGAATAGTTGACGCGCAGGCGCGTCGCCACGGGGCCCAGCTTGCGTGAAGCGTCCGCCTGATATTCCCAGTAGTTTTTGTCTACGCCGGCGCGCGACCCTGGCAGGTCGCGATTCATGACCCCCAGATCCAAGGTGAAACCGCCCGCCTTGGGTCGCCAACCGACCATGCTGACGATCTCCATGTCGTAGCCTTGAGATCCGGCGGCGTCAGAGACGAAGACGCTGGCGTAGCCTTCGCCGAAGCCGGCTTCCGCCTTGGCGAAAGGCGCAACGTCCTGATTGCTCTTGCCCAGCCCTTTGCCGACATACTGGCTGGCGACACCGACATCGAGGCCGAACGATTGGGCCTGGGAGGTGATCGGCGCTGCGAGGCCTACTGCCGCGACAACAAAGAAGGCTGACGAACGAAACATGATGATCCCTGAAGCTTCTGCATTCTGAAGCCCAAGGATGAGGCGATGATTAATATTAAATCTGAACCGGACCGTATGTAGGATTGCGTAACCCATAAGATGTGTCGACCAGCGTCCAAGCCGCGGCATCGTAGGGGGTGCGGGTCACTCCAAACCGAATTTGAGCGACTACGTATGTTCACGTAGTCGAAATGAGCCTATACGAAAGTTGTCAGAAAAGCGGCGAGGCCCGGCAGCCCAAGTTCTGTCGAGTTTTCGCATCCCAACTCATACTCCGGTGAAATATATCCAGCAGCCTAGGAACAGCACGAGGACATGATTTTCAGGTCCAGGACATGGTGGAGCGGGGTCTTGATCGCGTGTCTGGCTGTTCTTGTGGCGACGCTGGTTCGCAGCGCGCTCGAACCGTTTGGAAACTTCTATTATCTGCCGCTGGTCCCGGCGGTGATTGTTACGGCTCTGCTGGCGCAAAGGGGCGCGGTCGTGCTGGCGATCCTGTTGGCCATCGGGGCCAACCTGTGGCTGGTGCATCGCGAAAGCGTGCTGGATGCGGCGACCAACGCCGCGCTTTTCGCGGTCATCGCCTGGGTCATCGCCGAGGTCTGTCGTCGGCTGATCGACTCGTTGGAACAGGCCCGCGCCCTGACGCGCGATCTGGCGCTGCGCGAGATGCTGCTCGACACCATCGTGGCCACGACGCCGATCGTGACCCTGGACCGTGAAGGACGCACGCGCCGCGTGACCCCAGCCGCCGCCGATCTTCTGCGTGTGGATCGAGAGGCGGCGATGGCGCAGCCTTTCGGATCGCTGCTGCCCGGCTTCGACGACGCGGCCCTGGCGAAGGCTCGCCGAGGCGGCGAGGTGCTGAGCCCGTCCTCCGGCCCCTGGACGAGCGGGAATATAGACACGCCGGGGTCGCCGCTGACGCTTCACGCCAACGTGCTCCCGGACGACATCGCCCCCGAACACATCGTCCTGACGCTGGGCGATCAAAGCCAGGCCGAGACAATCCGCAAGGGCGAGCGCGACCTGAACGACAAGCTCAGCAGCGTCTGGCGTTTGAACTCGATGGGCGAAATGGCCGCGACCCTGGCCCACGAACTGAACCAGCCGCTGACCGCCGCCACCGTTTATCTACATGCCGGCCAAGCCGAACTGACACGGCTGGGGACGGTCGCGGAAGGGCCGGCCAGGACCATCGACTTGGCCAAGACCCAGTTGCTGCGCGCCGGCGACATCATTCGGCGCATGCGCGAACAGGTCGCCACAGGTTCGCGGTCCTTCACCGAAGAGCGCGCCTCGCTGATCGTCCTGGACCTGGCGCCGGTCTTCGCCCTGACGGGACAGGACACCGACACGACGATCGCTCTGGATGTGGAAGAAGACGACGATCAGGTTCTGGCCGACCGCATTCAAATTCAGCAGGCGCTGGCCAATCTGGTGCGCAACGCCGTGGACGCCGTCATCGGACGCGAGGGCGCGCGCGTGACGGTGACCGGCCGGACGCTGGGCGCGGACGGCTATGAGATCGCGGTGTGCGACAATGGCGACGGCATCCCCGAAGACAGAATCGACAGCATCTTTCATCCGATGGCGACGACTAAGGCCGGCGGCATGGGTCTGGGGCTGTCGGTCACGCGTTCAATCGTCGAAAGCCACGGCGCGACCCTGGTCGTCAGCCGGAATTCTCAGGGTGGAGCGACCTTTTCGTTTCGTTTGCCGCGTCCCACGGAGTCCGAAATCTGATGAGCCCGCACTCCGTTTTCATCATCGACGACGACCCCGCCATGCGTGACGCCTTGGTGCTGATGCTGCGAGGAGCGGGTTTCCGGGCGCGCAGTTTCGTCAGCGCCGACGACTTCCTGGTCAATCTGCCTGCAGACAAGAGCGCCTGCGTCATCACCGATGTGAGGATGCCGGGGCTTCAGGGTTCTGAACTCGTTGGGCGTCTCAAGAGCCTGCGCGGCGACACTTGGCCGGTGATCGTCATCACGGGTCATGGGGAGGTGACGCTGGCGGTTCAGTTGATGAAGGCGGGCGTCGTGGATTTCGTCGAAAAGCCGTTCGATCCGCAGCGAATGCTGGACGCGGTTTCCAGCTGTCTGGCCTCCCTTACCAGTCTTGAGGCCGAGCGGATCGCGCGAGAGGACGCCAAGGCCCGACTGGACACCCTGACCCCGCGCGAGCGTCAGGTGTTCGACGCCCTGATCGACGGCTGCTCCAACAAGGAGATCGCGCAAAGGCTGGAGATCAGCCCGCGCACGGTGGAAATCTTTCGCGCCAAGGTGATGACGAAAATGCAGGCCGCGAACCTGTCCACCCTGGTTCGGATCGGAATGCGCGCCGGCGACGCTTGAGCCGGACGAGATTCGTCGCCACCTTAGTCGCGATATGAGCGACCGGTCCGCAGGCCTCGCCCCGTCCCGCGTGACTGCGGTCCTGGGGCCCACCAACACAGGCAAGACCCATCTGGCGGTCGAGCGGATGCTGGGTCACGCCTCGGGCATGATCGGGCTGCCGCTGCGCCTGCTGGCGCGCGAGATCTATGAGCGGATCGTCAAACAGCGCGGCGCGGCGGCTGTGGCCCTGATCACCGGCGAGGAAAAGATCGTCCCGCCGCGCCCGCACTATTTCGTCTGCACCGTCGAGGCCATGCCGCTGGAGCGATCGGTCGAGTTCCTGGCCATCGACGAAATCCAGCTGGTCGCCGATCCCGAACGCGGCCACGTCTTCACGCAGCGGCTGCTGCATGCGCGCGGCCGGTTCGAGACGATGTTCCTGGGCGCCGGAACCATGGAGCCGCTGATCCGCCGCCTGGTCCCGGACGCTGAGATCGTGACGCGCGACCGGTTGTCCACCCTGTCCTATGCGGGCTCCAAGAAGCTGACCCGCCTGCCCCGCCGTAGCGCCATCGTCGCCTTCTCGACCGATCGGGTCTACGCCATCGCCGAACTGATCCGGCGTCAGCGCGGAGGCGCGGCCGTGGTGATGGGCAGTCTGTCCCCCCGCACCCGCAATGCGCAGGTGGCCCTGTATCAGTCGGGCGAGGTCGATTTCCTGGTCGCCACCGACGCCATCGGCATGGGGCTGAACATGGATGTGGACCATGTCGCCTTCGCTGGGCTTAGAAAGTTCGACGGGCGGCGCACCCGTTGGCTTTACGCCCATGAGATCGGCCAGATCGCCGGGCGGGCGGGCCGGCATCTGCGCGACGGCACCTTCGGCGTCACGGCCGAGGCCGAGGATCTGGACCCCGATCTGGTCGAACAGGTGGTCGAGCATCGGTTCGATCCGATCGAGGCGGCGGAATGGAGAAACGCCCGGCTGGATTTCGACACCCTGCCCGATCTGCTGCGCTCGCTGACGGTGACGCCCCAGCGTTCGGGGCTGAGCCTGACGGCGGAGGCGCTGGACGAGACCCTGCTGCGTCGCCTGATCAAAGACGAGGAAATCGCGCGCGTGGGGCGCTCGCGCGGGGCGGTCATGCGTCTGTGGGAGGCGTGCCAGTTGCCGGACTTCCAGAAGACGACGCTGGATGAACACGCCCGGCTGGCCAAGGACGTCTTCCACGCCCTGACCGGCAAGCGCGGCCGGCTGACCGACGACTGGATGGCGCCGCGCTTCGCCTCCGTGGATCGTGACGACGGTCAGATCGACCAGCTGTCGGCGCGGCTGTCGGCGGTGCGCACCCTGTCCTACATCGCCAACCGGCCGGACTGGGTTCACAACGCGCAAGGCTGGCGCGACAAGACCCGCGCGCTGGAAGATCGGCTGTCCGACGTACTGCACGAACGGCTGACCGCCCGGTTCGTGGATCGCCGCACCACCGCCCTGATGCGGGCGCTGAACGTGCGCGAAGACACGTTTGCAGGCGTCGCCGATGACGGCGAGGTCACGGTCGAGGGACAGGTCGTCGGCCAGCTGGAGGGCGTGCGGTTCCAGATGGAGAAGGGCTCGTCGGCCCTGGAAGACCGCACCCTGCGCCAGGCCGCCGTGAGGGCGGTGACGCCCGAGATCAATCGACGGCTGGGACGTCTGGCCGCCGAGACCGACGACGGTTTCTCGATCACGCCGGACGGGGCGGTGCTGTGGCGCGGCGTGCTGACGGCGCAGATCAATGCGACGCCGCAGGGGGTCGATCCCTTTACCCCCTCCGTGCGTCTGCTTGGCGATCTGGGGCCGACGCCCGCCCGCGAGCGCGCCCAGCGCCGGATCGAGGCGTGGCTGGCGGCGGAAGCGGGACGTGCGCTGCGCGATCTGCGACGGCTGCGTCAGGCGGTGGAGTCGGGGACATTGAAGGGCCTTCCGCGCGGCATCGCCTTTCGCCTGATCGAGGCCGGCGGCGTGATCGACCGGCGCGAGGTCGAGCGCGATTTAGCCGCGCTCAGTCAGGTCGAGCGCCGCACGCTGCGCAGTTTCGCCATCCGCATCGGGGCGCATTCGGTGTGGCTGCCCGGCCTTCAAAAGCCGCGCGCCCGCCATTTCGCCCAGGCCTTCGTCTCCGCGCCGCTGATCCCGGCGACGCCCGATCTGATCCCCGCGCCGGTGGAGCCGCCCTCGGCGCGTCTGTTGTCCGCACACGGATTACGATTGGCAGGACGCTGGCTGGCGCCGGTCGAGACGCTGGAGAAGATGGCCGAGTTGCGGGCCGCCAATCACGGTCGGCTGTCCGACGAGGCCCTGACCGATCTGGGCTGGCGCGCCGATCAGGCGAAACAGATCATCGCCGCCCTGAAGGTGGAACGCGCCCGCCTGCCCGACAAGCCGGGCGCAGCGCCGATGATCGTCAAGGACTCGCCCTTCGCGGCGCTGGCCGTGCTGACCGAAGCGCCGCCTGCGCGACCCAAGCGTCGTCGGCCGCGTCGAAAGGCGAAGGCTTGAACGAGAACGCCTGTCGCATCGACATCTGGCTGTGGCGCGCGCGGTTCGTGAAGACGCGTAGCCTGGCGGCCGGTCTGGTGGAGCGGGGGGCGGTGCGGCTGACGCATCAGGGGCGCGAGACGCGGCTCGACAAGCCCAGCCGGTGCGTTCACGTCGGCGACCTGTTGACCTTCGCCCAGAACGGACGCGTCACCAGCCTGAAGGTCGAACGGCTGGGCGAAAGGCGCGGGCCTGTCGAAGAGGCCCGCGCCCTGTACTCGCTTACGGTCTAAACGGCCTCAAGTCGCGCGCAGCGCGGCAGGCCCTACTTCTGAATGACGAACTCGCCTTCGATGTGCAGCTTCACCTCGTCGGAGACGGCCGGCAGGGCGTAGTTGATGCCGAAGTCCGAGCGTTTGATGGTCGCTTCGCCGTCGAAGCCGGCCTTGTATGCGCCCATGACGGTTCCGGCGCCGTTGAACTCGACCTCGATGGTGACGGGCTTGGTCACGCCCTTCAGGGTCAGATCGCCGACCACGGTCGCCTCGTTGGTGTCATCGGCGTCGACCGTGACCGAGCGCGAGACGAAGGTCGCAGTCGGATATTGGGCGGTGTCGAAGAAGTCGGCGGTCTGCAGGTGGGCCTTCAGACGGTCGTCGTTGGGCGCCACGTCGGTCAGCGGGATGGTCGCGGTCAGGGTCGAGGCCGAGGGGTTGGCCGGGTCCAGCTTCAGCACCGCCTTCACGTTCACGAACTGGCCCGTATAGGTCGACAGGCCGAAGTGATTGACCGACCAGGTGATCTTGCCGTGGCTGGATTCCAGATCGTAGGTCCCGGCGGTGACTTCGGCAGGGTTCTTGGTCAGGGCGGCCTGAGCCACGACCGCGCCGCCTGCGACCAGGCTGACGGCGGCCGCGCCGGCGACGGCGTATTTCGTAAAGGGGGTGCGCATGGGGATTTCCTGTCGACGGGGCGGATATGCAATCAATACAGTTGCGATTAGGCGCCGTTCTGTCAAGGCGCTGCGAATGGCTCTCGCCTTAAGCCGCGCTGTTGACAGTTGGTTGCGTGGCCGCCATGTCGCAGGCCTCCCGCCCACAGACCGACACCCGTTTTTCGCCCAATGACCTACATCGTCACCGACGCCTGCGTGAAATGTAAGTTCATGGACTGCGTCGAGGTGTGTCCGGTGGACTGCTTCTACGAGGGCGAGAACTTTCTGGTGATCGCGCCTGACGAATGCATCGACTGCGGCGTGTGCGAACCGGAATGCCCAGTCGACGCCATCGTGCCGGACACCGAGGACGAGCCGGACGGCAAATGGCTTCAGGTCAATGCCGAATACGCCAAGGTCTGGCCCAACATCACCGTCAAGGGCACGCCCCCCGCCGACCGCGAGCAGTACGAGCGCGAAACCGGCAAATACGAGAAATACTTCAGCCCCAAGCCGGGCAAGGGTTCCTGATTCAAGGACTGGCGGCGCTCAAGCCTTGCCGTATTTGCACGTCCGCCCTGTGGACGTTTTGAAATTCCGCAGATTTGTGATAGGTTCTGTTTCATTGGATCGGGCGGTCCGCTAAATCTTCGCGCCGCCCGTGTTTGCGACAGAATCCCGCCCTAGACGGGATCGGCCAGAGGTTTGGTGATCCGTTTCCGCTTTTGACGCCCAACATCATCCCCTCCGACGGAGCGTTCCGGCGGATGAGATCCTGTTTGCGTTTCCTGCGCCTTCGTTTCGCCCGGCCCTGACCGGGAAAGGACGATTATGACGAGCAAGACTGGTCTGGAGTTCAAGGTTGGCGACGCGGTCGTCTATCCGGCGCACGGCGTCGGCAAGGTGGCGGCGATCGAGACCCAGGAAGTCGCGGGCATGTCGCTGGAGGTCTATGTCGTGACCTTCGACCACGAGAAGATGACCCTGCGCGTCCCGACCAAGAAGGCCGTCACGGCCGGCCTGCGTTCGCTGGCCGCCGACGACGTCGTGACGAAGGCCCTGACCACCCTGAAGGGCCGCGCGCGCATCAAGCGCACCATGTGGTCGCGTCGCGCCCAGGAATACGAAGCCAAGATCAACTCGGGCGACCTGATCTCCATCGCCGAAGTGGTTCGCGATCTGCACCGCGCCGACACCCAGCCGGAACAGTCCTATTCGGAGCGCCAGCTCTATGAATCGGCCCTGGACCGCATGGCGCGCGAAGTCGCCGCCGCCAACAAGATCGACAAGGACGCCGCCGTCGAGCTGCTCGCCAAGTCGCTCAGCGCCAAAAAGCCGATCCCAACCGCCGAAGCCGCCTAAGCTTCGAGTTTCGGACAAAAGAAAAGGCCCCGGAGCAATCCGGGGCCTTTTTTGATGAATCGCCGAGCCGGGATCAGAAATATTCGGCGTTGGCCGGGCATTGGGCGCTGATGCGGCGCGCCGTGATGCTGGCGGGGATATAGGGGGTGCCGCGCACGATCTGGGCACCGCCGCGGAAGCTGAAGCTGGTTTCCGTGTAGGTCCCATTCAGGCGAACAGCGATGCGACGGCCCTTGCGGTCCTGGCAGGTTCCCTCGAAGCGGGCATTGCCGTTGCCGACCACGCGGGTCGGATAGGTGCAGCGCCACTTGTTGGTCGACAGGCCGCCGAAGAATCGGTTGATCTCGCTGGGCCGCACGCACTTCTGCTCGGTGTCGCGCTGGCCCACCGCGCTGGTAGTGTATTCCCAATAGCCGGGCAGGACTTCGGACTGAGCCGCAGTCTGGGCCGGGGCGATGGCGGGCGAGGCCAGCATGAAGCCGCCGGCCATCACCGGGGCCAGGACGGCGAGCGCGCGCTTGGGCAGGCGATCGATCAAGGACGGACGGGACATGGAAGCCTTCTGTTCTGCTTGGGTCTCTTTTGAGGTCGTCATCATATGGGCCATACAGGGCGGCATTTGAATGACGGCTGAACGAGGCGTGGGGACGATGCGTCCAGACTCGGCTTGACGCCGAACCGCCTCTTCCCTTATACGGCCCCCTCTCGCGCGGGCTGGTTCCCGCGCGCAACTGTTTCATGCGTCCTCTCCCACGCTCGGGCTGGACGCCGCACCTTAAGGATCTGACGATGTCGCGTCGTTGCGAACTCACCGGTATCGGCCCCATGGTCGGCCACAACGTGAGCCACTCGAACATCAAGACCAAGCGCCGCTTCCTGCCGTCGCTGAAGACGGTCAAGGTCACGTCGGAAGCCCTGGGCCAGACGTTCAGCCTGCGCATCTCGAACGCCGCGCTGCGCACCCTGGACTACAAGGGCGGCCTGGACGTCTTCATCGTCAAGGCCCGCGACGAGCAGCTGTCGGTCGCCGCCCAGCGCATCAAGCGCCAGGTTCGCGCCAAGCTGGCCGAGCAAGCCGCCGCCGCCGCCTGATCGGCGTTCGCGATATAGAGTTCTGGAAGAGGCCGGTGGAAACGCCGGCCTTTTTCTTTGCGCGTCATCCGGGCCGCGCTAAGCCTTTTGCATCAGTCGAAAGGGACGTTCGATGCGCATCACGGTTCTGCTCGCCACTGCGAGCCTTCTGGCCCTGACCGCCTGCGCCACCGCCCCGGCCTCGACCGCCGCGACGACGCGCGAATCGACCCCCTACACCCTGGCCACCGATCAGCCTCTGACGGCCGAGCAGCAGGCGATGCGGTTCGACAAGGCCGATCTGACGATCAAGGTCATTCCCGCCGACAAGACCATCGAGGCCGTCGCCGTGCTGGATTTCACCGCCAAGGCGCCGCTGGAGGCCCTGGTCGTCGATCTGGATACGCTGCTGAGGATTTCGTCGGTCCAGATCGACGGGGTCGAGGTCGCCGTCGATCGCTGGTCCAACCCCGAAGGCCGGCTGACGGTGCAGTTGCCCCAGACCCTGGCGGCCGGACAATCCGTGGCCCTGCGTGTCGCCTACGCCAGTCAGCCGCGCGTCGCGCCGCGCGCGCCCTGGGACGGCGGCTTCGTCTGGTCCACCGCGCCGTCTTGCGAACCGTGGATCGCCACGGCGGTTCAGGGCGAGGGCTGCGACATCTTCTGGCCTTGCATCGACAGCCCGCACGGCGAGCCGGGCCGGGTCGATCTGCACATCACCGTGCCATCCGCCCTGTCGGCGCCGTCCAATGGCCGCTTCCTGGGCAAGGTCGATCACGGCGACGGCTGGACCACCTGGAACTGGACCGCCAAGTCGCCCAACACCTATGCCATCGCCCTGAACGTCGGCCCCTATGAGGAGGTCGCGGGCGAGTACCGCAGCCGTTTCGGCAACACGATCCCGATGGCCTACTGGCATCTGAAGTCCGATACGCCTGAACAGGTCCAGGGCCTGTTCGCCCAGTTCCCCAGGATGCTGGACTTCTTCGAAGCCACCGTCGGCCCCTTCCCCTTCGGCGACGAGAAGATGGGGGTGGTCGAGACCCCGCACCTGGGCATGGAGCACCAGACGATCAACGCCTATGGCAATGGCTACAAGATCGACGGGCGGGGCTATGACTGGCTGTTGCAGCACGAATTCGCCCACGAATGGTTCGGCAACCAGCTGACCAATCAGAACGCCGACGACATGTGGCTGCACGAGGGGTTGGGCAGCTACATGCAGCCGCTCTACGCACGCTGGCTGCTGGGCGACCGCTATATGCAGCGCGAACTGGCCAATCAGCGCGAGGGTCTGGTTAACAAATATCCCGTCGTTTCAGGCACGCCCAAGACCGAAGACGAGGTCTACAAGGGCGATGTCGGGCCGGGTCTCGACATCTACAACAAGGGTTCTCTGATCAGCCATTCGCTGCGGATGCTGATCGGCGACGCCGCCTTTCACGAGTCGATCACCCGGCTGGTCTATGGTCGACCCGATCCCCGACCGGGCAATTTCGCGCCGCTGTATCGATCCACCGGCGACTTCCTGACGATCGTCAACGACGTCACAGGCCAGGACTATGGCTGGTTCTTCCGCAGTTATCTCTACAACGCCGCCCTGCCGGTGCTGAAGGAAACGCGCGAGGGCGGGGTGCTGCGGCTGGAATGGACCACCGGCGACGGCGGGGCGTTCCCCATGCCGCTGGAGGTCGAGATCGACGGCGCGGTCCAGGTCGTGGCGATGACGGGCGGACGGGGGCAGATCGCGGTTCCTGTGGGGACCCATGTGCTGATCGACCCGCAGAACAAGGTGCTGCGCCAGATGGACGTGATCGACGAACTTCAGGCCTACAAGGCGGCGCAGAAGGCGAAGTAGCGGCGGGTCAGGCCCCCGCCACCGTCACCGACTGACGCACCATCTGGCAGCGTTCCTGGGTCGTCAGGAAGGCGATGTCCGCCGCGTCCCGCCCGCAGGCGATCCGCACCAGACCTTCGACCGGCGCCAGGCCCGTGGCGTCGACCAGCCACCAGCCGTTGTCCAACCAGACCTCGAAGATGGCGTGGAAGTCGGGCGGGCTGAGGTCGAACGCAAACGCGCTGACTGCCCGCGCGGGAATGCCCGAGGCCCGACACAGGGTCATGCCCAGGTGGGTGAAGTCGCGGCACACGCCGGCCCGGTCGATGAAGGTGCGCGCCGCTGTGGTTTCGGTGTCCGACACGCCGTGCTCATAATCGACGTTCTCGGTGATCCAGTTCAGGATCGCCAGCACACGCGCCCCGCCCGCCGTGTCGCCGAACTCGCGCGTCACGAAGCGGCCGAACTGATCCGACGGGCAATAGCGGCTGGGCTGGAGATAGGGCAGGACCTCGGCAGGCAGTTCGCCCCAGTCATGTTGGGACACGCTGGGCGGCAGGCCCTTCAGCACGCCGTTTTCGACCACCGCCTCATAGGTCAGCTTGACCTCGCCCTCGACATGGCAACGCAGGGTGCGGGCGCCGAAGTCGACGTCCTCGTCCTCATGGAAATCGACCGGCGGGTCGAAGGTCAGGGTCTCTTCCAGAATGTCCTGGCCCGGCCAGTGCGCGACCTGGATCTTGTAGATGGCGTCCGTCGGCGGATCGAAACGATAGACGAGTTCGGCGCGGACGCGCAGTTTCATGAAAATCTGCCGATCAAAGGGAGATGAGAAGGTTGCTGGTGAACGCCACGCGGTCTGGGCCGTTCCGTGGTGGTCCGCGCCTTCTGGCCTGTGCAAATCGACAAGACAAGACAGTGTGTTAATCTGAGCCCCATGATCGCTTCCCCTGCCCTTCTCGCTCTTCGGGAAGCCACCGCCTCAGCCCACGAAACCCTGGAAGTCCAGGCCCGGATCGAGCCGCGTCTGTCGGACCACGCCACGCGGGCGGCGACCGTGGCGGCGTTTTACCGCTTCCATGCCGGACTGGAGCCGCTCAGTCATCCGCTGGCGGCGGCGTTGAACGCCGAACTGGACGCCAGCTTTGAACCGCGATCACGCGCGAACGGGATCGCCCAGGACCTGACGATACTGGGCCAGCGCGTTCCTCCCCCCGCGCGTCCGGCTGCGCCCGCCTCGGCCGGCGAAGCCCTGGGCTGGGTCTATGTGGCCGAAGGGTCGATGCTGGGCGGTCGGATCATTCGACGCCGGCTGGCCGCCGAGGGTCGCGATCTGGACGGCCTCGGCTTTCTGGATCCTTATGGCGAAGAGACCGGCGCACGCTGGCGAGCCTTCATGGATTTGCTGGACCGGGCCTGCGTTAGCGGCCACGTCACGATCGATCAGGTGGTGAAGGGCGGCATCGACGGTTTCGCCTTCGCCCACCGCACCTTGCAACCCCAGCCGCAGGAGGCCGCGGCAAGACCGAGACGCTCGACCTGGCCGACGCCGCGCTGAACGAGTGCGATCGCGAGCCGATCCACATTCCTCAATCGATCCAACCGCACGGCTTCATGCTGGTGCTGGATCTGCAATCCCTGACCATCCGCCAGGGGGCGGGCGCGATCGAGGAGTTGACGGGCCGCAAGGTCTGGATCGATCGCACAGTCGCCGACGTGTTGGGCGATGTCGCCGACCGGGCCGTGCGCGCCATGGCCGCACATCAGGAGGCCGGCTTCGCCTGTCGCTGGCGCGCGACCAATCGTCTGGAATACGACGTTGTGGCGCATCGTGCGCCGGGAACGACTTCCGGCACGATCAACGATCTGATGATCATCGAGGTCGAGCAGAGCTCGCAGCAGGCCCGCCTCGGCGTCGATCTGATCGCCAACCTGGATGCCGCCGGCGCCGCGCTGGAACGGGCGGTGACGATCCAGACGGTGTGCGAGCGGGCGGCGGACGCCTTCCGACGCCTGACCGGTTTCGACCGGGTGATGATCTATCGCTTCCAGGACGACGAGGCGGGTCAGGTCGTGGCCGAAAGTCGCGCCGATGGATCCGGCTCCTTCCTGAATCACCATTTCCCCGCCACCGACATCCCGCAACAGGCCCGCGCCCTTTATCTGCGCAACCCCGTGCGTGTCATTCCCGACAGCCGCTATACGCCCCAGCCTCTTCGCCCCATCGCGCCCGGCGAGGCGCCGCTGGACATGAGCGACAGCGGCCTGCGCTCTGTCTCACCGATCCATCTGCAATATCTGCGCAACATGGACGTTCGGGCCTCCGCGTCCGTGTCGATCATCGTCGATGACGCCCTGTGGGGGCTGGTGGCCTGCCACAACGCCTCGCCTAAACTGCTGCCCTATGAGCTGCGCGTGGGCTGCACGGCCCTGGCGCGTAATCTGGCGCGACAGCTGAAGTCCAAGACCGACGCCGACCTGTACCGCGAGCGCACGCGCCTGCGTCGGATGGAGGACGAACTGCTTTCGCGGCTGTCGCCAGACCGGCCGATGCGAGAGGCGCTGGCCGAAAAGGCCGACGCCCTGATGCAGCTGACCAGCGCGGACGGTCTGGCCATCGTCAGAGACGGCGATATCGAGACCTTTGGACATACACCGCCCGAAGACGGCGTACGCGCCATCGCCGCCTGGGCTGCTGGACGGCCGGGCCTGCGCCCCGTCTCGTCGCACAACCTGGCCTCGGTTCTGCCGGCCGCCGAGGCCTGGAAGACGCACGCCAGCGGCCTGCTGGCGGTGACCCTGCCTCTGGATCAGCCGGTCTCGCTGCTGTGGTTCCGCTCGGAGGTGCTGGAAACGGTGCGTTGGGCCGGCAATCCCTCAACGGCGGAGAAGACTGGCCCCAACGCCATTCTGACGCCCCGCGCCTCGTTCGAAAGCTGGTCGGACACCGTCTCGGGCCGCGCGCACCGCTGGGGCCCCGCCGCCGTCGAGTCCGCCGCTCGGCTGAGGGACGCTCTGGCCGACTACGCCGCAGTCCATCAGATCCGACGGCTGAACCGATCGCTGCAGGACCGCCTTTCCGAGCGCGACTTGCGGCTGGAGCAGCAGCAGTATCTGATCCGCGAGGTGAACCACCGGGTTCAGAACAGCCTGACGCTGGTGTCCAGCTTCCTGGGCCTTCAGGCGCGAGAACAGGCGGGCGGCTCGGCCGCGACCGCGCTGAACGAGGCGCGACGTCGCGTGCGCGCCGTCTCTGCGGTCCACAGTCGGCTGTATCTGAGCGATCAGGTCACGACCATCGACATGAGCCGCTATATCGGCGAGCTGATCGGCGATCTGGGCTCCAGCATGGGGCCCGATTGGGCCGCCGCCATCGAAACCGATCTGGACCCGGTCTGCATCGAGCCAGGGCGCGCCATCACCATCGGCCTGATCCTGACGGAACTGATCATCAACGCCCAGAAATACGCCTATGGCGGCAAGCCGGGTCCGCTGCGGATCGCCTTCCAGGAAGACGGCGCCTTCTTCCGCATGACGGTGGAGGACGAGGGCGCCGGCGGGCATCTGGCCGGTAAGGGGTTCGGCTCGATGATGATCAAGAGCCTGGTCGGTCAGCTGGACGGGACGATCGACTATCGCGACCGCGCGCCGGGCCTCAGCGTCGCGTTGCGGTCGCGGATCGACCCGCTCGTTTAAGGGGCGGCCTGACGGCGCCTGTGGCGTCAGGTCGCAGGGCGCCGTAAGAGCCGGCCCATGTCCGCCCTGGCCTTTCGTCCTTCCTCGCGCGCCTTTGCGCTGATCGTTCTGCTGATCGCGGCCAGCGTGCTGGGCCTGGCGCCCATTCTGGTGCGATTGACCGAGACGGGGCCGGCGGCCGCGGGGTTCTGGCGGTTCCTGTTCGCCCTGCCCCTGCTGACGATCCTGGCGTCGCGCGAACCGGGCGGCGTCGGCGTGCCATCGAAATGGGCGCTGCTGGCGGGCCTGTTCTTCGCCCTGGACCTCAGCTTCTGGCACTACGGCATCGTCATGACCTCGGTCGCGAACGCGACGGTGCTGTGCAACCTGACGCCGGTTGTCGTGACCCTGTTCGGCTGGTTTGTGCTGAAGGAGCGGCCGCACCGGCTGTTCATCCTGGCCCTGGCCTTGGCCATGGGCGGCGCCTTCGCCATGGCGGCGGGCTCAGACGGCGGACAAGGGACCAATCCGATGCTGGGCGACCTGTTCTCCCTGTCGGTGGCGGTCTGGTACTCGGGCTATTTTCTGGCGGTACAGGCGGCGCGGCGCACGGCCGGGGCGATGCGGGTGACCTTCTGGGCGACCCTGCTGGGCGCGCCCCTGCTTTTGATCGTCGCCCTGGCGCTGGGCGAGGACGTCATCCCCGCCGGACCGGCGGGCTGGGCCGCCTGCGTGGGCATGGGCGTGATGCACGTCTTCGGACAAGGCGGCGTGGCCTGGGCGCTGGGCAAGCTGCCGGCCTCGGTCACCGCCGTGACCATCCTGATCCAGCCGGTCGTCGCGGGCCTGCTGGGCTGGTGGATCTTCGGAGAAACCCTGACGCCGGTTCAGGCCCTGGGCGGCGCCCTGGTGCTAGGCGCAATCGTCCTAGCGCAGCGGTCCCAACGCACCAAGACCGTCCAAGCCGCCGAGACCAAGCCGCAGGACGCATCAAACGGGCTCAAGTAGCGCGAGGCGCGGTAGCCCGAAAAAACAAAACGGGCGCGGGAGAA
>Ga0209023_10001730_pt1 | contig 28647 bp, 23 predicted proteins | sample LakOneMetagenome_FD_187468 | JGI IMG/M metagenome (GOLD analysis project Ga0209023, IMG submission 187468) | Freshwater and sediment microbial communities from Lake Erie, Canada (SPAdes) (version 2) | ecosystem: Environmental > Aquatic > Freshwater > Lentic | place: Lake Erie, Canada...
GGGTGCTGATGGCGGACAGATGCAACAGCCTCCCTTTCTCCTCGCATGACCGTGGGGAAAGCCGTGGTTGAGCCACTGATCATTGGCGGCTCGCGTCCAAATAATCCAATCGATGCAGCACAGAAACTGCTCGAGCGTGTCGGGCTGCCAGCAACTCTCATCAATCGCTATCCGCATGAGCTTTCTGGCGGGCAGGCGCGACGCGTTTGCCTTGCTCGTGCTCTCGCACTTTCGCCAAGACTACTGGTCGCCGATGAGCCCACAGCAGGTCTGGACGTTTCAGTTCAAGGCGAAGTCCTGAACCTAATGTCCGACCTCCGAAAGAGCTTGGGATTGTCTGTCCTGATCATTTCGCACAACCTGGCGATGCTTCGTCATGTCAGTGATCGTATCGCGATCCTCTATCTTGGCCGTCTGGTCGAGACGGGGAATGCACGTCAGGTGCTGAATAGCCCGCTTCATCCATACACGCGGGGTCTGATTGCATCTGAGCCTCAGCCTGACCCCAGAAGGCGTCGCGCAGATCTGGCGATCAGAGGTGAAATTCCGTCCATCCTAAACCGTCCCACAGGGTGCGTCTTCCATACGCGCTGCTCCTTCACACAAGAGAAGTGCAAACGGGAAGTACCTGAGTTGCGCACCATTTTCGACGATCGGCAGGTTCGCTGCCATTTTGCAGAAGACTTCAACAAGAAACAGGGAGACGAAAATGCAATGGTCCACTGACAGACGCGGCTTCCTCAAGGTTGCCGGCACTGGTTTAGCATTCGCAGCAACTGCGCCGCGCTTCGCGTGGGCGGCTGACGGCGATACGCTAAGACTTCGTGTGCAATCAGATTTTCAGGTCCTCGATCCCAAAGGCATCATCGGCGAGCTGGATGACATCATTCCGCGCTGCACTCAGGTCACGCTCATTCATTTGTCGGATATGCGCGATGGCAATACTTGGTCACCCTATGCTGCGGAAAAGGTTGAATGGCTGGATGCAACTCGCATGGCCTTCACCTTGCGCGAGGGCCTAAGTTGGACCGGGGACTACGGACCCGTCACGACTTCCGATGTCAAGTTTTCGTTCGAAAGGATTGCCGGCTCGGACAGCGCCTGGGCATATCAATTTGAGAAACTGAAAGAAGTTGAAGTCGTCGACGATCGAAACGGTGTCATTCACTTGAAAGAGCCCTTTGCACCTTTCCCGGTCATCGCTCTACCGTATTACGGTGGACATATCGTGTGTAAGGCCGCAGTTGAGGCCGTTGGCGGCAGCTACACTACCGAAATACCGGCGCAATGCGGGCCGTATTTGTTCGACAGCTGGGAACAGGGCCAGAAGGTCACACTCAAGGTCAACCCCGATTGGAAGGGCGACAAGCAGAACTTCCAGACCATCGAAATCTATATCGTCACGGACGATCAGGCAGCGCAACTGGCTTACGAAGCAGATGCGTTTGACTTCACCCGTGTTGCAGTGACTTCGGCCAAGCAACTGAAAGCAGCAACACCGGAAGGAGCGAGCCTGATAGAAGCACCTTCGACGCGCTACACTTGGCTGACCATCAACATGAACGCAGCGCCGCTCAGGGACCTTAGAGTTCGCCAAGCGATACAGTATGCCTATGATGGCGACGCTGTGCTTGCTGGTGCATACGACGGGCTGGTCCAACGCTCCGCTGGCGTCGTTCAACCTGGTACGCCCTTTGCACGCGAAAAAAACATCATCGGTACCCGAGATGTGGAGAAGGCCAAGAGTCTATTGGCTGAAGCTGGCGCAGAGGGATTGACGCTTCAACTGATCGCCCTGACTGATAGCACCTCGCAAACCGTGGCGCAGATCATTCAAGCGAGTCTCGCGGGAGCCGGAATTACGATAGAGATCCAGCCTACTGAGGATGCAGCATACTGGGCGGCCGGTGACAAGGCATCCGGCGATGCTTATCTCAGTCTGGAACTTGCGCTGATGAACTTTGCCGGAGGAATCGATCCTACCGAGAACCTTGTCTGGTTCCGTCCCGATCAGATTGGTGTGTACAATTGGTCATTCTTCGATAGTCCTGAGTTTGAGGACCTCTATCAAAAATCGCTGGGCGAAACCGATGAGACAAAACGCAAGGCGATGTTCAACAGAATGGAAGATCTGATGGAGGAGTCGGGGGGATTTGTGTTTATCTGCTTTGAGCCCTACGTCGCGATTCATGATTCAAACCTGAAGCCGGTCATCTTGGCGGACGGGCACCCCGACCCCGCGCGTTTCACACGCGCATAGCTACAAAACCGCGAGCGGCGCAGCGCCGCTCGCCAGACAGACAAAAGAATGACAAACACTAGCCAACCGCGATTTCGCCGTTACACTCCAGATGTTCGGGCCGCAATGCTGATCGAAGCGGGGCTGGCGTGCCTCGCTCGCGGCGGCATCCAGGCTTTCACAATCGACAATATCTGCCGCGAAGCAGATGCTTCTCGCGGCTTAGTTACGCATCATTTCGGATCAAAAGATGGTTTGCTTGCGGCGGTCTATGCGGCGGCTTATCGCCCGTTCCTGTCAGAAGTCGCGCCAGAAGATGGGTCGACTCCCGATCTTTCACACCTGGTAGATTTAGCATTCTCAGACGCCCTTTTCAGCCGCGAAAATCTCAATATCTGGCTGGCTCTCTGGAGCGAAATTGCAGTCAATGAGACTTTGCAATTTGAGCACCGGAAGCACTACGCTCTCTATAAATCCAGTGTCATGAAGGCAATCGAAGAGCAGGCAAAGCAGCACAAAAAAAATGTCGATGCCGAAAGTCTAGCCATTTCATTCATAGCCCTAATTGATGGATACTGGCTCGAACAGCATATTGATCCGGTAGGTCTTTCACCCGAACGTGCAAAAGCCGCCTGCCGAGCGATGTTCGAGCCAATTCTGGGAACGCTATCGAGTGCGTGACACACGCCCATTAACCAACCTCACTGGCTTTCTCCTGTGAACAGCGCAGGATCTGCGTTTCACCTTGGTTTTCGGTTCACGCCAGTCTGATGCGAGTCCCAGGCTGATCGAACTTGTAGCACGCGCTCTGGCAACGGGTGTGGATCGATGGGTTTTGGAGACACTGCACTGACAGAGTTTACCTCCAGCGGTGATAGTGGCAGCCCAGTTTTGCCGGAACTGCTGGATCATATCTCCGAGGGCCAAGAGATCGGCGAAGTGACCTCCGATTGCGCCTGCGACACACGCCGCTGCTAGACCACCAGCGTCAGTTGAAAGGCTACCCCGATCATCCCCATCCACAAGAACGCGCGACCATGGAAAGAGGACTGCCCAGCCGCAATCGCCCGAAACGAAATACTGCGCGGCGATACGTTAAGGCTGACTTAAGATGACATGACGTGCAGCAGAACTTCTTTTCTGGTGCTCCTTCCGTGCGGAGTCCAGCAGCGAGACTGCCCCCAAAACTGATGGCTTGAGCATCCCAAGCGAATCGCACTCTGAGGACTATCTGAGTTGAAGCTTTGCCGCTATCGGCCTTGTCAGACGTGTGCCTGAAGCTCGCACCCAAACACAATAAATTGTTTTTGTTAGATTATTATTCCCTAAATCGATCCAGGACGGATCGATCAAAAGAATATTTTTTCAAAATCACGATAGATTATAGCGAGATTATTCTATTGAAATACACGACAAAGTTTGTCTTGATTGGCGTGCATGGGCAGACAGCCCGAACCTTTGGAGGCATGAGATGCTAAGGACGATTACGGTGGCAGGTGAGATCACTGCACAAGGGCATGAAGTACGCAATCATCCCGACGGCACAGTCACCATTTCAACTGGGAAGCGCTACTTTACTGGCTGGCCAGTTGCTCAGGTCTTGAAGGGAGCGCTTTCTGCACTTGTCTTCGCCACCTTCACCGCAGGCGCATCAGTCGGAGCCAAAGCTGAAAGCCTCCTAAATGTCAGCTATGACCCGACCCGCGAACTATATCGGGCAATCAATGAGGCCTTCAGCAAAAAGTGGGTGTCCGAAGGCAATGCCGAGGCACAAATCGAAACCTCTCACGGCGGCTCCGGATCACAAGCACGTGCGGTGATTGACGGGCTCGATGCGCAGGTGGTCACGTTGGCGCTTGCGGCCGACATTGACAAGATCGCCAAGGCTGGAAAGCTACCTGCGGACTGGCAGTCGAAACTACCGCACAACTCATCGCCCTACACCTCCACCATCGTGTTCCTTGTCCGCGAGGGCAACCCGAAAGGTATAAAGGATTGGGGCGATCTTGTCGCGGACGGGGTAGAGGTAGTCACTCCGAACCCCAAAACTTCCGGCGGTGCGCGTTGGAACTACCTTGCCGCTTGGGCTTGGGCAGAAAAAAATGGCAAGGACCCCAAGGAATTTGTTAAATCGCTCTTTGAACATGTGCCGGTTCTGGACAACGGTGCCCGTGCCGCAACGACCACGTTCACCCAGCGCGAGATTGGTGATGTATTGCTGGCTTGGGAGAACGAAGCCTATCTGGGTGAGCAAGAACTGGGCGACGACAAGTTCGACATCGTGGTCCCGTCTGTATCCGTCCTTGCAGAACCGCCAGTAGCGCTCGTTGAAGGCAACATCAAGAATGATGAGCAGCGCAAACTGGCAGATGCCTATTTGAACTTTCTCTACACGCCAGAGGCTCAGGCAATCATATTCAAGAACTTCTATCGCGGCTGGGACACCTCTGCAGCAAATCCAGAAGACGTGGCCCGTTTCCCCAAACTCGATCTCGTCACGATTGAGTCCTTCGGCGGTTGGAGCAAAGCACAAGCCGAACATTTTGCCGATGGCGGCATTTTCGACCAAATTTACACGGCAAAGTGACGGCTAAGATGACACGGTTTCAAGCGCGCCCGCTCGTCTACCGCTCCCCTATCCCAGGATTTGGTTTGAGTGCAGGCATAACGATTACGATGCTTTCTCTGGTCGTGCTCTTGCCGATTGGCGCCCTTCTATGGAAGGGCGTCAATGCCGGTTTCCTGAATATGTGGCAGACGATAAATACCGAACGAACATGGCAGGCACTCTTCTTGTCATTTCGCCTTTCGCTTATTGCGGCAGTTTTCAACTTGGTCTTCGGCGTCGTTCTTGCATGGGTACTTGTGCGTTATAAGTTCCCCGGCAAACGCCTTCTCGATGCAACCGTTGATTTGCCCTTTGCGCTGCCCACGGCTGTTGCTGGTATCGCGCTAACCACCCTCTATGCTCCCAACGGCGCTTTCGGCCAATTTGCAAAAGAACTCGGCTTCAAAATCGCCTACACTCAATGGGGCATCTTGGTTGCGCTAATCTTCGTTGGCCTGCCATTTGTCACTCGAACGGTTCAACCTGTCGTCGAGGAAATCGACCGTGAAGTAGAAGAAGCTTCCGCAACTTTGGGCGCAAACCGTGCGCATACAATTCGCAGGGTCATTCTGCCTATGCTGGCACCCGCCGCGCTCACTGGATTTGCGTTGGCACTGGCGAGATCGGTGGGAGAGTATGGCTCTGTAATCTTCATAGCCGGCAATATCCCCTTAAAGACCGAGATTGCGCCCCTGCTGATCGTGATCCGGCTCGAAGAGTTTGACTACAACGGCGCAGCGGCCATTGGCATAGCGATGCTGTCCATTTCATTTTTCATGCTGCTGGCCATCAACCTGGTCCAGATCTGGAGCCGCCGAAGGATTGGCCATGTCTGACACATCCATAAACTTCCAACCGGTTACAACCGAAAGCCCGCGTGTACGCTGGATCCTAATCGTCGGCGTGGTATTGCTACTCACGGTGCTGGTGTTTGCTCCACTGATCGTCGTCTTCGTCGAGGCTTTGCGAGATGGCATCATCGGATCGGTAATGTCGCTTTCCAGCCCGGACTCCCATGCAGCAATCCGACTTACTCTTACAATCGCGGCAATCGCAATTCCACTGAACTCGGCTTTTGGAATTGCAGCCGCATGGTTTATCACCAAGTTTGATTTTCGCGGCAAAGCCTTCCTGATCACCCTCATTGATCTGCCGTTCTCGGTTTCCCCCGTGGTGGCAGGCCTTTGCATCGTTCTGACATTTGGCGCAAACTCTGCTTTGGGTGGGTGGCTAGTACACAACGGGCATCCGATTGTCTTCGCCTTGCCAGGAATCGTTCTGGCGACAATGTTCGTAACTTTCCCTTTTGTTGCGCGCGAACTCATACCGGTGATGATCGAACAAGGTCGCGCCGAGGAGGAGGCCGCACTTACGCTTGGAGCTTCCGGCTGGCGGGTATTTTTAACCGTGACCCTACCGAACATTCGCTGGGCGCTGCTTTACGGAGTGCTTTTGTCGAACGCCCGGGCAATGGGCGAGTTTGGTGCTGTTGCGGTGGTTTCAGGGAAGATCCGAGGTCAGACTGCGACAATGCCCATCACAATCGAGATGTTATACAACGAGTACCTTTCTGTTGCCGCGTTTTCGCTTGCAGCGGCTCTGACGTTTCTGGCGCTCGTAACTCTCTTGCTGAAGTCGGTACTCGAATGGCGATATGCCGATCAACTGGCCGCCAACCATCGTCATTGAAAGGTCAAGAAAATGCAGATTGAAGTAGAAGAAATCTCTAAGGAATTTGGCGCAACCGCCGCACTTCATCCGGTTTCTGTTTCAATACCATCTGGAGCCTTGGTTGCCCTTCTCGGCCCGTCCGGCTCAGGAAAGACGACGCTGTTGAGGATCCTTGGGGGTTTGGAGTTCCCTAACGCCGGCCGAGTGCGTTTCGACGGTCAAGACGCTACCGGATTGTCCGTTCAGGAGCGCCGTGCTGGTTTCGTATTCCAGTCATATGCGCTTTTCAGGCATATGACCGTCTTTGAGAATATTGCCTATGGTCTCAATGCTCGACCAAAAGCATCGCGACCATCAAAGCCGGAAGTCGCTCGTCGTGTCACCAAACTCCTTGAGCTTATTCAACTTCCAGACATTGGCGCGCGCTATCCATCACAACTTTCCGGAGGGCAGCGTCAGCGCGTTGCATTGGCTCGCGCTTTGGCAATCGAACCCAGAATGCTACTCCTCGACGAGCCATTTGGCGCTCTGGATGCTCGCGTAAGGAAGGAGCTCCGCCAGGGATTGCGCGAAATCCATGACGAAACCGGTCTGACCACGATCTTTGTCACACACGACCAGGATGAAGCTATGGAACTCGCCGATCTGGTTGTTGTGATGTCGATGGGACGAATCGAGCAGATCGGGCGCCCTCAAGACATTCGAACCAAGCCAGCGACAGCTTTTGTCCGAGAGTTTATAACAACATGATCATGGACCGCATCGACCGAAAGATTCTCGCAGAACTTCAGCGCGATTCCGCGATCTCAATCGCACAACTTGCTGACAGAGTTGGCCTTTCACAATCGCCATGTTGGAAACGTGTTCAGAAGTTAGAAGAAGCCCGCATCATTGTCGGCCGGGTTGCAGTCGTTGACCCATTGAAAGTTGGGTTGGGTCTCACGGTACTGGTCGAGTTGGAGGCGCTTGATCATACGGCGGCATGGCGAAACCGATTTCTTACCGCAGTCCAGTCGATCCCGGAGATCATGGAAGTATTTCGGCTCGGCGGGGCAACAGATTATCTTCTGCGCATAGTCGTGCCCGACATGGAACGATATGATGCAATCTATCGTAGTTTGACAGACCAGGTTGAACTCAAGTCCGTCACATCAAAGTTCGTGATGGAGCGCGTTCACGCCAAATCCACACTTCCCATCGAAAGTGACGGATGAACCTGTTTATCCTTCCGACTTGCCAATTCGGTATTCGGTCGTATGAAGATAGATAGTCCCGGGTTTGAGAACTGCCGAAGGGAAGTTCGAATGGTGAACTGAATCGGGCCAGCCTTGAGGTTCCAAGGCTACGCCGCAATATGGATGAAGATATTTTCCGTTCAACGACCTGCCGTCATACACTTGAAGCCCTGGTTGGTTGGTCGCAATTTCAAGCACCAAGCCGCTTCGTATAGAAGATAGCGACGCCACCTTCTTTGTCTCTTGTGGATCATTCCAACCGTCTGCGATGCAAAAGTTGTGATCCAATCCTCCTTCTGCGAGGACTTCGCTCAAACGGACCGGCAATTGCAGGTCAAAGCGGGCCCCTTCGACGCTCATTATCTCACCGGTCGGAATGCATGCGGTGTCAACTGTCAGGTAATGTGCTGCGTCGATCTGGAGACTATGCTCGTGAATTGTCCCCGCGCCGTCGAGATTGAAGTAGCTATGTGGCGCAAAACTGCAAAGAGTCTCTTGGTCCGTTGTGGCCCGCAGATCGATGCGCAAAGTCGGCCCAGCTTCAATCGAATAACGAACAGAAATATCGAGTTTACCTGGAAACCCCATATGGCCGTCGGGCAATGAATCTGCAAGCTGAACCCAACTTGCACCGTGGTCCTGCACATGCCAGTTCCGGACCCCCGTGCCATTGCCACCACCGTGCAGGAGGTGCTGATTGTCCTCATTTCTGTCTAGGTCGTAGTCCCGCCCCGACAGTGAGGCATGTCCGTTCTTAATGCGGTTGGCGAACCGGCCCACGATTGCACCAACGTAAAGACCCTCGCGTCGGTAGTCCTCAAAGGTGGGGAGCTCGACGACTAGGCTGTTTTCCGTTCCGTCCACATGCAGCGATTTCAGACTTGCCCCCCAACTGATCAACTCAGCACACAGTCCGTGGGCACATATACAAACACGAGATACGCTGCTGCCGTCTGTGTCTCTGCCAAACTCAAATATCCCAGTCTTTGATACACTCACCTGCAGATCCTCGCCTCATGAATAATGCTACGCGATCAGCCGGGCCGCTCTGGAAAGCGCCAGTTTTCTGCATCCAGAGCTATCAACGCGGCAACCCTGGCCAGTCGCGGGGCGATTTCACCCAATTCTTCAATCTTTAGCTCTGTCGATGTGGAAGTAGCCGACAAGCCACCCAAGACCCGACCGGTTCTGGCGAGAATAGGAACCGCAACGCAAATTTTCCCCTGCTCATGCTCCTCATTGTCGAGAGCATAGCCACGTGCGCGGATGGCAGAAAGCTCGTCTCTAAGTGAACCAGCAGAACCAACCGTCCGACTTGTGAACTTATAGAATGATTGTCTATCAATAGCTTGCCCGAGGCTAGGTTCTTTCAAATGTGCAAGCATGGCTTTGTCTATTCCGGTGCAGTACGCGGGTACGACCTTTCCTGCCTGCGAAAACATCTCGGCTGGCCTAGCTGAATTTCGCTTGTCGATGTAGAGCACCTGGCCCCCATCAAGTTGGGCTAGATGCAACGTCATATCGAGTTCGCCGGACAACCAATCTAGATGCGGTGCTGCGACCGGAGCTAGTGAACTCTGAGCCCAAGAGGCATGCGCCAATCGAACGAGCCGCAATCCGGGGGAGTAGGTCTGCTTGTCTTCGTCAAAAAAGAGTATTCCCAGATTTCTCAGCACTTGCATGAGCCTATATAGAGTTGCTTTGGGAAAAGTCGACACTTGCAGCAACTCTGAAAATCTTGCCGGTCATCCAAAATCAGCGACCTGTCCCAACACAGATAGCGTCCGGCCTACGGTCCCAACCTGAAACTTTTCACTATCCTGCTTCAGCATTCTTGCGTCTTCGTTGACTGAGTAGCAGGAGCGCCACATAGTTTTCAACAATCAAAACTTAGTCTCAAAATTTGAGACAACTTCGGGATCGCCGACGCATTCCGCTTCTGTGTCGCCTCCCCTCGCGTCGACATTCGCGCTTGTTGTACCAACCTTCGCACAGCAGCGTACACCCTGTATTTACTCAGACGCATCTGATCCCGCACCAGAACTTACTTTCGAAAAGCTGGTCTCGGCTTTCGAAGCTGAACATCACGACATTAAAGTTGATGTGCAGGCCTTCGATCACGAAAGACACAAAACACAATTTAGCGAATTTTTATTATCAGGTAACCAAAATCCGATGAATTGACACTTGGGCAATCAAATGGCACTTTTCGTCGGAATGGGTCAACTTTTTGACTTTTCGGACATTTTAAAACAAGAGTATTTGAAACTCTCTCAACCGCAAAGAGTTCCGCCCGATTTTATGACAGAGACTCTCCGTCGGGGATGGCTAATGTTGCCAAGGAGGAAGTTCGGAAGTTTATGGAAAGACCGGAGGATCTGGATCAGACTCTCGAAAAGACCGCGAACTCCCACTTGCACATATATGAGATGCAATGAGGTATACATTTCAATTTCACAAAATTATCGGTTCGGAGTTTGAGGTTTTCCAACGTAGAGAGTAAAAATTTTCCTCCCTCAGTCTATGGAGACTGTTCGCCGATTGCACCATAACTGGGGCGAAACCTAATATTAGGTGGGCAACGCGAGCAGCTCCAAATATCTTCTCTCCAGCGCCAAAAAACCCCAAAAACTCCCAACTCTTAGTTTACTTTCTAAAACGATGACCTACTATCAAAATGTACTGTCCGATTCCGTTTTTCATCACTTCTCGGCATTTAGAACATGAACTCAAAAAGCATCGACTGGATCGCTGTCGACTGGGGAACAACGCACCTCCGCGCTTTTGCCATGTGCGGAGCAAAAATGGTCGCCGATGCGATTTCGGGCGCAGGCATGGCAGGGCTGCGCCCGGATTCATTCGAGCCTGAACTTCTGAAACTCGTGAATCCGTGGCTGCAGAATGAAGCCATCCCTGTGATTGCTTGCGGCATGGTCGGTAGCAAACAAGGCTGGACGGAAGCGCCCTATCGCTGTGTGCCATGCAGCCCCATGCAGGCTGAGTCCCTCATCTCCGTTAGATCCAGCGATCCCCGCCTTGACGTCTGGATTGTTCCAGGCCTCATGCAGAAGGCACCACCCGATGTCATTCGAGGTGAAGAAGTTCAGTTGGCCGGATTACTGGCGTCGCAACCGGAATTCGACGGTATCGTTTGTCTACCCGGCACACATAGTAAATGGGTTCGGGTTTCAGCCGGGGAGGTTGTGGGTTTCCAAACCACAATGACGGGCGAGCTTTTTGGTCTGCTGTCAACTCGGAGCGTATTGCGGCACGGCATGGGAAACGGTTGGGATGATCGAGCGTTCTCAGCCGGTGTAAAAATCGGACTTGCCCATGCTGACAAGTTGGTTGCCCGCCTTTTTTCCATCAGGGCCGAAGGACTTCTGGACGGACTCTCACCCGATGCCGCACGATCAAAACTCTCGGGGCTTTTGATTGGCGCTGAACTCGCCGCCGTGAAGAACTGGTGGCTTGGCCAAGAAGTAGTGCTGATCGGAGCAAAAACACTTTGCGCGAACTATGCTTCTGCATTGCATGACCAAGGGTTGAAGGCGACCATACTTTACGGAACAGATATGGTCCTTGCTGGCCTTTATCTAGCAGTTCGACAGGACAAACCATGACAAGTGCTCGCCACCTGATTGCCATACTGCGAGGCGTAACGCCTTCAGATGCGTTGCCAATCGCGGAAACACTAATCAATGCTGGCATTACAAATATTGAAGTTCCCTTGAACTCACCCTCTCCTCTCTTGAGTATTGCAGCAATGCAACAAAGGTTTGGCGGGGATGCCAAGATTGGCGCGGGTACCGTACTCACTGCGGATCAAGTTAAAGCTGTCGCAGCAACAGGAGCACGATTGATTGTGTCTCCAAATTGCGATCGCGGCGTGATCGCAGCAACCAAAGCGGCAGGGCTAATCAGTTTCCCAGGGGTCATGACACCCAGCGAGGCCTTCATTGCTCTTGCCGCAGGAGCCGACGGGCTAAAGTTGTTTCCTGGGGAATTGATCGGAAGTCATGGTTTGCGTGCAATTCGTGCCGTTTTGCCCTCAGATGTAGCTGTTTACGCAGTTGGCGGGGTCACCGTAGCCAATATGGCAGAATGGATTGCGGCCGGAGCAACAGGTTTTGGAATCGGATCCGCAGTATACAAGCCAGGTGACTCTGCCGCTGTCGTCGCAGAAAAAGCAACCGCCCTTGTGACGGCTTACGACAAGGCTCGGCTTCCATGATCTATGATGAGAGAGCCTGTACGCTGGGCGAGGGCCCGCTTTGGCATCCAGAACGCAGTCAGCTATTTTGGTTTGATATTGTCGAACAAAAAATGCTGTCGCGCAAGGAGGGGCGACCGCTGGAATGGGTATTTGACCGAATGGTCAGTGCCGCAGGCATCATCGACGAAGACCGCCTCCTGATTGCCACTGAAACTGATCTCAGAATTTTTGCGCTGTCCTCGGGTAAATCGAGTTCACTTTGCGATCTGGAGGCGGACAATTCTACAACACGTTCGAACGACGGTCGGGCCGACCCGCAGGGAGGTTTCTGGATAGGAACCATGGGCAAGAAGGCGCAGCCGCATGCTGGGTCAATCTGGCGCTGGTACAGGGGTGAAATGCGCCGCCTCTACTGCGGCATATCCATTACCAATTCCATTTGTTTCACACCGGATGGAACATCGGCATTCTTCGCTGATACCGCGACGAGCAGAGTCATGCGCGTCGCGCTCAACCGAAACGGCTGGCCCATAGGTGAACCCGAACTTTATCTCGATCTCGCTCCGGAAAACCTCAATCCTGACGGAGCGGTGATAGACAGCAGTGGCAAAATGTGGCTGGCACAGTGGGGCGCCGCGCGCGTTGCATCCTACGCGCCAGATGGTGCTTTCCTGACATCAATTGCCGTTAACGCGCCACATACATCATGCCCCGCGTTTGGGGGGCATGATCTTTCCACCTTATACGTGACAACAGCCCTTCAGGATTTGTCTGCTGCATCCCGCTCTGCCCACCCGCAGGCGGGATGCGTCTTCTCTTTTGCGGCAGTTGCTCAGGGCACACCTGAACACCGAGTCAAGTTGCAATAGTTCTTTGTCAGTTAAAGCGCAAAGTTCTTTGAGATTGATCAATTCGCTAATTTTTCAAAGTATTAGCTGACCTTCAGACGTCGATTGGCAACAATTCTTTTGGCAAATTCTGATAGGCGACGGGGCGCAACCAACGGCGAATTGAAAGTGTCCCGACAGATGTTGCTCCAAAATTTGTGCTGGCTGGATAGGGGCCACCATGAACCTGTGCCTCGCCCACCTCTACACCGGTCGGAAAGCCGTTCGCCAGCACCCTGCCTGCCTTGCGCTCCAGAATTGGCAGCAATTCCTTGGCGGCCTCATAGTCAGATGGATCGACATGTATCGTACAGGTCAATTGACCTTCCAACGCGGCAGCCAATTTCTTCATCTCCTCAAGGTCAGCAACACGAACAATCAGACCAAGCGGACCAAAGACTTCTTCAGCAAGAACTGGTTGAGCAAACCAATCCTTTCCAGTTACCTCAAATAGAGACGGCGACGCTTTTCTTGGGCCGTCCACAACATCGACTGCGCAGCTCACGCCCGTCACTGACGAAATTCGTTCTCGACCTCTCCGATACGCGTTCGCAATACCGTCGGTCAGCATCGTTTGCGGGCCGACCTTTGCCACGGCCTCTCTTGCAGCATTCACAAATGCCTGAGCGTCGGGCCCATCAACTACCACAGCCAGACCTGGGTTAGTACAAAACTGCCCCGCCCCCATTGTCAGCGACGCTGACCAACCAGTCGCGATAGCGGACCCACGAACCGCAAGTGCGCCGGGCAGCAAGAACATCGGATTGATCGAGCCCATCTCGCCAAAGAAAGGAATTGGCTCGGGCCGCTGTGCGCACAGGTTAAACAATGCCCTGCCTCCGCTCAGACTCCCCGTAAATCCAACGGCCTTTATATTCGGATGTTCTACAAGCGCTTCGCCCACAGAGAAGTCATTTCCCTGAACGAAACTGAAAGCACCTGGATGGATGCTGGAAGCCCGAACTGCCTGATCCACGGCACGCGCCACAATTTCCCCGGTACCGGGATGCGCAGGATGGCCCCGCACAACTACAGGGCATCCGGCAGCCAAAGCACTAGCCGTATCACCACCAGCCGTGGAAAATGCCAAGGGAAAGTTTGAGGCACCAAATACTGCAACTGGCCCCACAGGTCTTTGCCCCATCCTGATTTCTGGGCGCGGCAGAGGAGTTCTCGTAGGCAATGCACCGTCTATCCGTCGGTCGAGATAATCACCTTTCCTGATATGCTCGACAAAAAGCATCAACTGGCCTGTGGTTCGTGCGCGCTCTCCCTCCAACCTTGCTTTAGTTAGCCCCGTCTCTGATGCACCGATCTCCACAATCTCGGTGCCACGCTTTTCAATCTCAGCAGCAATTCGTTCAAGAAAGTTGGCGCGGTCGTCGCGTGACAGTTTCCCGTAACTCGGAAAGGCCGCCTCTGCGGCTTCACATGCAGCGTTCACGTGCGATCGGTCGCCCACCGAAAATTCAAACGTCTCGCCATCTGCAGGTGACGAAGTGAATTTCACTTTTGTCGAGACCCAAGTCCCAGCAATCAAATGACTTCCTGTCAGCATTTTTCGTCTTTCAAAAATCGAAGCGATCCACAACGACATGCCTTCCGAGCGTCATGGCATCCGCCACATGCACCATCGGCGAGAGATCCACCTCCGACCGCCCCGAGCGGACCAATTCGGCCATTCTCTCGTAGAGCGATGGGTATTCGCCGGTAATCGAATTCTGGCCCACTACTGACGAGCCACCCAGTTCGAGCCGATTACCGCCCATTCGCAGAGCCATAGAGCCCGCATTAGTCTGAACCTCTATATCCCACGTCTGAGGACCGACTTGGCGCCAGTCGAACTCAGCTGACACATTGTCCGAAAACATTAGTTTGGCGGCGATGGGCGTATGTCGATTAATCGGCACTTCAAGGATCGCTTCTTTCAGGTGAATTGGATTGGGCAGTATCTCTGTCAGAATTGACAACGCATTGATGCCTGGATCAAAAACTCCCATACCACCCGGCTCGAACACCCAATCCTGTCCAGGATGCCATTTGCGCACATCCTCCTTCCAGGTAATGTGCGCACTAACGATTGACTTGTCAGAAAGCCAAGCCTTGGCTGCACTTACTGCAATTGCCATCCTGCTATGCCAGGAAGCATACAGGGTGAGGCCCCTGGCATTTGCGAGGTCTCGCAAAGCGTGAACCTCGGCAAGCGTCGCACCCGGAGGTTTTTCCAGCATTACATGGCGACCCGCGAGCAGGGCTTTTGCCGCAAAGTCGTAGCGTGGCACTGGAGGCATACACAACGAAATCACTTCGATATCCGTTCTGTCAGCAAGCATTTGCGCAAAGTCGGTATAAGCATCCACGCCTTCAATTGTGGCGGATCGAGAGACCGTCGCTGCCAGTTCCCAATCTTTGCTGGCCGCAATCGCGGGCACATGTTGATCACGTGCGATCTTTCCTATTCCCACAATCGCGATCTTCATCAATGGCTATCCTTGCCGACCGGGTTGCCTCTGCATCCCTTGAGAAAATCCAGGTCTGCACCTGTATCTGCGCCTTGAACGTGTTGCTGATGTAGCCAGGCGTAGCCAGATTCTGCGGTGACATGGGATGGTTTCCACTTGGCTAAACGGTCAGCAAGCTCCTTATCGGACACATCAAGATGCAGTCTTCGGTTTGGCACATCCAACTCGATGAAATCGCCATTCCGAACGACGGCCAAAGGTCCACCGGCAGCAGCCTCAGGAGAGGTATGCAGGCAAACTGTGCCGTAGGCTGTCCCCGACATACGAGCGTCAGATATACGGACCATATCGGTGATCCCTTTTCTTAGAACTTTCGGTGGCAAGCCCATGTTTCCGACTTCGGCCATGCCGGGATAGCCCTTGGGACCGCAGTTCTTAAGAACCATCACGCACGTTTCGTCGATATCCAGTGTCTCGTCGTTGATCTTGGCCTTGTAGTCATCGATGTCCTCGAAAACGACAGCTCGACCGCGATGTGTCATGAGCAATGGAGTCGCGGCCGACGGTTTAAGAACTGCACCATTCGGCGCCAGATTTCCTTTGACGACAACGACCCCACCAGAACTAGCCAGCGCCTTCTCCGTCGGAAGGATCACGTCGGGATTGTGATTGACCACATCCTTGACTTGATCCCACATCGTGTCGCCTGAAACCGTCAAAGCGTCCTTGTGCAAAAGGCCAGCCTCACCAAGTCGCCGGATGACAACTGGCAGGCCACCCGCATAAAAGAATTCCTCCATAAGGTATTTACCTGACGGCATAAGGTTCACGATGGTCGGGACATCGCGGCCGCAGCGGTCCCAGTCATCAAGCGTCAAATCCACCCCCACCCTTCCAGCGATCGCAAGCAAATGAATGACTGCGTTCGTTGATCCGCCAATGGCGCCGTTGGTGCGGATGGCATTTTCGAACGCCTGCTTGTTCATCACATCCGATGGTTTCAGATCGTCCTTAACCATCTGAACAATCCGTCTGCCGGTAAGTTGGGCCATGACACGGCGCCGACTATCGACGGCCGGGATCGCAGCGTTTCCTGAAAGTGCCATTCCTAGTGCTTCTGCCATCGACGCCATCGTCGATGCGGTCCCCATCGTGTTGCACGAACCAGGCGACCTGCTCATGGATGCTTCTGCTTCCATGAAATCTTCCTTTGTCATCTCTCCAGCTTTCACGGCCTCCGAAAACTTCCAAAGATGGGTTCCCGAACCGACCCGCTCATTCTTGTAGTAACCGTTCAGCATCGGACCGCCAGTCACGACTATCGAAGGCAGATCCGTAGATGCAGCAGCCATCAACAGGCTCGGGGTGGTCTTGTCACATCCGACCATGAGGACACACCCATCTATAGGCTGTCCACGCATCGCCTCCTCTACAGCCATGGCCGCAAGGTTTCGAAACATCATCGCAGTTGGTCGGAATGCGGACTCCGAGGCACTGAACACCGGCACCTCAACTGGGAAACCACCTGCCTCATAGATGCCGTGCTTCACCCGTTCGGCCAGATCGCGCAGGTGAGCGTTACAAGGTGTCAGTTCAGACCAGGTATTCATGATTCCTATGACGGGGCGGCCATCAAACAGATCCGGCGGAAATCCTTGGTTCTTCATCCAGCCGCGGTGGTAGATTGAGTCCTTTGAACTTCCACCAAACCATTGCTGAGATCTGAGTTTGCGGGGCCATACGGCTGGTTTGAACGTCATCTCTGTCTCACAGTTGTTTGGCAGTGACAGCATGCGAAAGAGGTGGAGCAACTGCCAATGCATTTCGCAATGGAAGGCCGAACGCATCCGCCGTAATTTCAAATATGTCGCCGGCTTGCGTTTGAATCCCTTCCGCAAAGCTCAAAGTCGCCGTGCCAAACATGTGGACGTGCAAATCACCCGGTTGGCGGAACATGGCGTATTTGAAGTGATGGTGCTCAAGGTTGGCGAACGTGTGCGACATGTTCGCTTCGCCTGATAGAAAGGGTTTCTCGAAGATCACATTGCCTTGACGTATGATCTTGCTTGTTCCCTGAACATCCGTAGGCAATTCGCCTACCAATATTTCTGGTCCGAAAGATGCCTCACGCAACTTGGAATGCGCCAGATACAGGTAATTGATTTTCTCAGTAACATGGTCAGAAAACTCGTTAGCAAGCGCCCACCCAATCCGCATCGGCGATCCGTCAGGCGCGATCAGGTATATGCCTGCCAACTCCGGCTCTTCGCCGCCGTCCAACGCGAAACCTGGGCTAGTCAACGCCATACCCGGATCAACCGCCGAATGACCATTGCCCTTGTAAAACCATTCCGGCTGGGCGCCGATCTGACTTGCGGCGGGACGACCACCTTCCAAGCCCATCCGGAACATCCTCATGCTGTCAGTGAGATTGTCCGGCCCTTCGAGTTTGGTGTGCATGGCATCTCTGGCCGAGGCTGACCCGAGATGGGTCAAACCTGTTCCCGTCAGGTGCATATGCGTGAGGTCAGGATGGCTGATAGGCAAAGTGAGCAGCCCTTCCCGCGCAATTGCGTACAGGTCGACGGCATCGCCCAAACCATGCGATGCGACTACGTCTGCCAGAGACTTGCCAACGTTGGTTGCCTCGACCGCGAGTTCATATGTGCTCTTCGCATGACGTACGACCGCAGCCTCAGATCCTTCGCGCACTACCACCGCTATTGACCCATCAGCTTTCAAGATTTGCGATAAATGCATGGCGGCAACTCTACTTGGACTTGTTGTAGACGTCGAAAATCACGGCAGCCAGCAATACCAACCCCTTGATCACCTGCTGGTAGTCAATGCCGATACCCATGATCGACATGCCGTTATTCATGACACCCATAATTAGGGCGCCAACGACCGCCCCAAGAATCTTGCCAACCCCACCTGACATTGACGCGCCACCGATGAACACGGCGGCAATGACATCCAGTTCAAAGCCAACACCAGCCTTTGGCGTCGATGAATTCAGGCGTGCCGCCACGATCATCCCCGCCAGAGCGGCAAGGACGCTCATATTGACGAATGTCAGGAAAACGAGCCGTTCCGTCTTGATACCTGACAACTTCGCTGCCTTTTCGTTCCCGCCCAAGGCATAGATCCGGCGCCCTGTGGTCATGGTTTCAGTAAAGAACGCATACAGGACTGTCAGCGCAGCCAAGACGACCAGAACATTGGGCAAACCACGAAAACTGGCCAGTTTATAGCCTACGAAGATCAGAGCGGCCGAAACGACCACGCTGCGTATCGCGAAAAGCAAAGCAGGCTCTGGTTCCATGCCAAACTCGGCGTCCCGCGTTCTGGCTCGCCACCCCATGACTACAATCACCAACGCCGACAGGCCAGCAAGCACCAGCGCCGTCAAATTTGGTTTCGTGACCCCAAAAAAGTCTGGAATAAAGCCCGTCGAAAGAGCTTGGAACGACTTGGGGAAAGGACCAATGTTCTGTCCGTTCAACAGCCATAGAGTTAACCCCCGAAAGACCAGCATTCCCGCCAAAGTCACGATGAAGGAGGGGATGCGCCAGTAAGCTACCCAATAGCCTTGCGCTGCGCCGATGATCAGGCCGACACCCAAACACGTCAGAATGACCGCCCAGACGGGCCAATGCAGTTGAACAGTCAAGACAGCTGCAACGGCACCGACAAAGCCGACGACTGATCCTACTGAAAGGTCAATATGGCCCGCGACAATCACCAAAAGCATCCCAAGCGCCATGATGATGACATATGAATTTTGAAGAAAGAGGTTGGTAATGTTCTGGGCGGACAAGAAATCAACGCCCTCGAAGTGCCGAACAATAACTAGAAAGAACAAAACGATAGCCACCAGCGCCATGAGCATTCCGTTTTCACGGAGATGACCGCCCAAATGCCTGCTCATAGTTTTGCTATCTTCACTCATGCTGCTTTTCCTTCGCTCTGCAAGATGAGTGCCATGATGCGCTCTTGGCTCGCTTCGGCCTTAGACAACTCGCCCACGATTCTTCCCTCATTCATCACGTAGATTCTGTCGCACATTCCCAAGAGTTCCGGCATTTCGGAACTGATCATCACAACGCCTCGGCCCTGTGCGGCCAATTCGTTCATAATTCCGTAGATCTCGAATTTTGCGCCTACGTCTATTCCGCGGGTCGGCTCATCAAGAACCAACACTTGCGGATTTGCGAACAGCCACTTGGACAGCACAACTTTTTGCTGATTGCCCCCGGAAAGATTCACAACTTTTTGCATTACGCTGGGTGTGCGGATGTTCATGGCCCGCCGGTATTCTTCCGCGACCTTCTTCTCGCGTCGATGGCTCAGAACGCCACGACGGGAAACGCCCGGCAGATTGGCGAGTGTAACGTTCCGTGCGATTGGCTCTTCCAAAACCAATCCCAATACCTTTCGATCTTCAGTTACATAGGTCAGCCCGCCTCCAATCGCTCTTGCGACCGTAGAAGTATCTGCTGCCTTTCCATTGATCGTGACGCTACCACGAACATCGCGCCCATAGGACTGACCAAACAGGCTCATCGCCAACTCGGTGCGGCCTGCGCCCATAAGCCCTGCGATCCCAACGATTTCGCCACGTTTCACATGGAAATTTGCGTCGTGAATAACTTGTCTTCCCTGCTGCTCCGGATGCCAAACATTCCACTTGGATACCTCCATCAGTGTTTCGCCGATATTTGGCACACGTTCCGGATAACGGTGCGCCATGTCACGGCCCACCATGTCTCTAATGATACGCTCCTCAGTAATGTCGGTCTTGTTCAGCGTCGAGACCGTAGCGCCGTCTCGAATGATTGTGATCCGGTCAGCAACGCTCGAAATTTCGTTAAGCTTGTGACTGATGATGATCTGCGTCACACCCTGAGCCTTCAGTTCCCGCATGAGACCAAGCAGTTTCTGGCTGTCGTTCTCCTGAAGCGCAGCCGTAGGTTCATCGAGAATTAGGAGTCGCACATCCTTTGCGAGCGCCTTGGCGATTTCGATGAGTTGTTGCTTTCCGACACCAAGCTTTTCGACTTTTGTCGATGGCGCTTCACTCAGGCCGACCTTCTTTAGAAGTTCTCCGGTTTTCTGGAAGGCCTTAGCCCAGTTTATTACACCATGTTTGGCGACTTCATTGCCCAGAAAAAGGTTCTCTGCGATCGACAGCAACGGCACGAGGGCAAGCTCTTGGTGTATAATTATAATCCCATGCTCTTCGCTGTCACGAATGTTCCGGCAATTCAGAGGTGCGCCGTCGTAGAGAATGTCTCCATCATAGGATCCGTGCGGATAAACGCCGGAGAGCACCTTCATCAGAGTCGACTTGCCGGCACCGTTTTCCCCACAGATTGCATGAATTTCTCCTCGCTCAACGCTTAGGTCAACGTGATCCAAAGCTCGCACGCCGGGAAATATCTTGCTAATCCCCCGCATCTCCAACAAAGCCGCCATACCACTCTCCTAAAGGCTCCGTGCCCGCTTCAGGGAGCGTCAGCGGGCACGGTTGTAGCTCAGCTCACTTCAGTTGATCTGCAGTATAGTAGCCAGAGCCCACCAACACTGCTTCGTAGTTCGAAGCATTGACTGGCTGAGATTCAAGCAAATACGATGGAACGACCTTTACGCCGTTGTTATACGTCTTGGTGTCGTTGATTTCGGGCTCGCCACCAGCGAGAACTGCGTCCACCATCTTTACAGTGACTTTCGCCAGTTCGCGGGTGTCCTTGAAGATTGAAGAATACTGCTCGCCTGCGATGATGGATTTGATCGACGGAACTTCACAGTCTTGGCCCGTAACGATGGGCATCTTCAAATCGCCAGTACCGTAGCCGACCCCTTTGACAGACGAAAGGATGCCGATCGAAAGACCGTCGTAGGGTGACAGTGCTCCATGAAGTTGCTTGTCGCCGTAGTTTGAGGAAAGCAGGTTGTCCATACGGGCCTGCGCTACTGCGCCGTCCCAACGAAGCGTGCCAACTACGTCCATGCCCATTTGTCCCGAAGGAATGGTCACATCACCTGAGTCAATCATCGGCTGAAGCACCGACATTGCACCATCGTAGAAGAAGAACGCGTTGTTGTCATCGGGCGAACCGCCAAATAGCTCGACGTTCCACGGTTTCACATCTGCAAAACGCTCTTTCAGACCTTCCAAGAGCGAGGTCGCTTGCTGCACCCCGACCTTGAAGTTGTCGAAGGTCGCGTAGTAATCTACCGAGCCGCTTTCACGGATCAGGCGATCGTAGGCGATGACTTTGATGCCAGCCGCAGCAGCATTATCGAGTGCGTTTGAAAGAGTTGTGCCATCGATAGCCGCTATCACCAGCGCCTTGACGCCTTTGGTGATCATGTTTTCGATCTGCGCCAACTGGTTCGGAATATCATCTTCTGCATACTGCAAATCCGTCGCGTAGCCTGCAGCCGTAAACTGCTCGACCATGGATTTACCATCCGAAATCCACCGAGCCGAGGACTGCGTCGGCATGGCAATGCCAATCGTACCCTTGTCTTGCGCCCAGGCCGGCAGACCGATGACCGATGTAGCCGCAGCAGCACCGGTGAGCGCCAGAAGCGCCCTTCTCGAAACTTGCATTTTATTCCCTCCCTGACCGCCCCTCCGGCGGTGAAAACTCACGGCGACAGAGGAGTAACTCCACAAAGCCGTAGCAAAACTATTGCAACGTCAAAACATATCGGTCAAATGATGGTATATAATGTATACATAGCAAAACCGGTATGATCCAATCTCCGAATGCTGATCATCTGTTCAATCGCGGGCTGAAGATCAGCCATATCCGGCTGCTATCGGCCTTGGTTGACAGCGGGCAGCTCTCGAAAGCAGCCGATCGGATTGGCGTGACCCAGCCTGCAGCGTCGCGTCTGCTCGCGGAAATTGAGCAAATTGTTGGCCAACCTGTTCACCAGCGCACCGGTCGCGGGATGGCTCTAACGGTCGTTGGCAAAACTCTCGCAATACGTGCGCAGCGCATACAACTCGAGTTGAGGGACGCAGCCCGCGACTTGGTTGAGGTTTCTGCCGGTGTAGCGGGTCACGTCCGCATTGGTTCAGTGACAGGCCCTGCCATTGATCGCGTGTTGCCAGTTCTCCGCAGTGCACGCCTGACCGCCCCCCAGATAACTGCCGAAGTCATCGTGGCACCCTCCGACATTCTCTGTGGACACCTGTTGGCAGGACGTATCGACTTCGCTGTGGGCAGACTGCCCGAAGGGCCAGAGCGCACTCTATTTTCACTTGCGCCGATCGCGACGGAACCTGTCGCGCTGGTCGTTCGCAGAGGCCACCCATTGACAAACCTTGCCAACCCTCAGTTGGCAGATCTTTTGAATTATGACTGGGTGATGCCACCCCCGGACTCCATCTTGACGCGCGCGGTTCACGCTCGTCTCAGTACCCACAACATGCCTCGCCCTCCGCAGCGCCTTGCAACAGCTTCTTTCCTCCTCATCTTCGCTCTGCTCCAGCTGTCGAATGCGATCGCACCGCTGGCGCGCACCGTGGCGACTATCTTTTCAGAAACACCAGATTCGCCATATGTCGAACTGGCTATTGACCTTGGTATAGAAGTTGAAACTTTTGGACTGGTGACCCTTGCGGGATCAATTCTCACGCCCGTAGCATCACGTATGGCCACAGAGATGCGGACTATCGAGCCACACTGAGCCGACAGTGTCTTACCCAACACCGTCCTCCATTCGGATAAAACCCAGCGCAGATCAAAACCTCTGCCCGGCGGGGGGTTGAAAGATGAAGGCATGACTTATGATCCTTGCAACTAAACAGGGCCTCAGCCAAACCCAAGATTGAGAAGTCCGACACCATGGCCAAATCCCTCCACTACGCTTTGTCGGTAGTAGACCGTGCGAGATCATAAGTCGGTTGATCTTTACTTGTGGCTGCGCACACCCGGCGCTCATCTGAATTTGACGCACGCTCGTCAGCCCACTGCAATGGTAAGCTCCGCAACGACAGTCACCTCGTGCTAGACCAACAACCAAGGAATTGTTACTGGCGCTTAGTCTCCATCGGACCCGAAATCTTCTCGCTTGCGCCATGATTCCGGCACCATTGATTGTTTCTCTTTCGGACAACTCCGAATGGAAGCGAACAGGCAAAGCATGATTATCACACTAGAAGAACGTAGGGACTACCTCGTACCCACCATTTTCACACTGACGATCTTCACGAGCGCATCATTGCTGTTCTTCGTCCAGCCCATGTTTGCAAAAATGGTGCTGCCGTTTCTTGGCGGATCGTCCGCCGTATGGACAACCGCGATGCTTTTCTTTCAAAGCACCCTTATCCTAGGCTACCTTTATGCGCATCTGAGCGTCAGATACCTGCCGCAGCGCATGCAGGTGCTCGTCCATATGTCCGTGTGGGCGTTAGCGCTTGTATTTCTGCCCATCGCGGTTCCTCAAGATTGGAGCTACGATCCATCGCATTCTGCAGCTTGGCAAACGCTTTTGCTCTTTGCTGTTGGCGTGGGTATGCCGTTCGCCGCGCTTTCTGCAACTGCTCCGTTGCTTCAGGCGTGGTATGCACGCGCGGAGGGGCCGTCCGCCAATGATCCCTATTTCCTGTATGGCGCGAGCAATCTTGGGTCATTGCTGTCACTTCTGGCATTTCCGTTTGTGGCGGAGCCATCATTTGGTGTTGAGGCAATCGGATCGGGCTGGGCAGGTCTGTATTGCGTACTGGGAATAGGACTATTGTCGTCGGGCCTATTGATGCGGCCAGTTCCAACCAAAAACACAAAGCCCGTTGCGACCACAACATCGACAAACGGTATAGTGTCGGGCCGACAAATTGCCCTTTGGCTTTTCCTAGCATTTCTGCCCTCGTCATTGATGCTGTCAACAACATCAACGATCGCGACCGATGTCGGCTCGTTCCCGCTCGTTTGGGTAATCCCTCTCGCGCTCTACCTGCTAAGTTTCGTCGTGTCGTTTTCAGCGGCCAAATGGCCCAGCGGACAGTCGCTAGAGAAACTGTTCCTAGTCTTTTTGATATACGCCCTTTTTCTATTTGCTGGCGGATTGACAGGCAAACTGGGCTGGCTGCCATTTGTCGTGCTCATTGCATTTTTCTTCCTTACGGCCGTTCTCTCTCATCGTCGGCTTTACATGGCCCGCCCGGCTGAGCAGCATCTGACGACCTACTACGTTACGATGTCGATTGGCGGGGCCCTGGGAGGGTTGTTCAATTCGATTATCGCGCCAACGCTGTTCAACGATGTCTATGAAGGTCCGATCACTTTGCTGGCCTGTGCGTTCCTGCTTCAAGGAGCATACAAGCATCGTCGTGATCTGCCGGATGGATTGGTCACCGGCCTCGTTTGCGCGGCACCAGTCGGTCTCGCACTCTGGTTAGGAGTAGGTAACTTGCGGCCATTTGCGATGGCAAGTTGCCTTGTTTTCTTTGCTTGTTTTTGGCGGCTCAGGAACCGTCCGCTGGCAGTATTCTCTGCTGCATCGCTCATCATACTGGGAGGACAAATGGTCCTCGCACCAAAAGCGATTCTAAAAGAACGGAGCTTCTTTGGAACCTATGCTGTTCGCGATCAGCAGGACATGCGCGTACTCGCACACGGCACGACATTCCATGGCGCCGAAAAGCTGACCGACATCGGGCATCTCCCGGACCCGGTAACATATTACTATTCCTCCGGCCCACTCGCCCAACTCGTGAACGCACCGGCTCTCGACGGGCATCATTCAGTGGGCATAGTTGGTTTGGGCGTGGGAGCACTGAGTTGTCTCCGGAAAACTGGTCAGGACTGGCACTATTATGAGATCGACCCTGTCGTAGATGACATCGCTCGCCACTCAGGTCTCTTTGACTACATGCCGAAATGCGGTTCCGACATCCCCACACATGTCGGAGATGCCCGCTTGATCTTGTCGGGGCAAGACCTGAAATTCGACCTATTGATGATCGACGCATATAGCTCCGACGCAATTCCGATCCACCTGATGACAACCGAGGCTGTAAAGATATATCTTGATCGATTAGCAAACGACGGCATCATCGTCTTCCATATCTCGAATAGGTTTTTCGACTTCGAGCCTGTGTTGGCACGAATTGCACACGATCTTGATCTGAGGTCTTTTTACCAGAACTATTCACCGTCGCCTGAGAAGGTTGCACTCGGCGCAGCGGCATCGCAGGTTTTCGTCATGGCACGCAATCAAAGCAGACTGGACGATGTCCTCGCGACAGGAGCTTGGGAGGCCGTACAGGCCGACACTGGCGCAGCCTGGACCGATGACTATTCCAATTTGTTAAGTGCGCTCCGATAGGCTTCTCGCGGCTGGCAAAATCGCAAAGTCGGATTTCGACAATGTGTAGCGGTAAGCCGGATGCAAATTTGGGCGGGATTAGATGCCTGGCTAGGACCAATCACCGGTCAAAACACGGCGCGTCACTCGTTCAACAGGTGCATCTCGTGCAATAAGACCGGCGACCCACTCACATGATGCAGCGTTGAAAACTGCGCCGCTCCCCCTACGATATTCAGCCATGCAGCCATTTCCGCGCGCGGCTCGCGCGACAGTTTCTGCTGTAACTTCACCATAGACGTTCAGCGCAACTTCCTCGGCATCAAGTGAACCGATGAAGGGGTCGCGATCATGCGGGCCTGTGGAGTGTGAAAGGGTGGTTGCTGGCGAAAGCCCGACAATCGTCAGTTCGCCTTCGAGCCCTTTCCCGTCCACCGGAAAAGGCAAACCTTGCCTCATGGTATAGTCGATACCATCGACCTCGTAGGCAAAGATCCGGCTGTCACGCCCAAGAACGTCACCGTATCCCAGACCAGAGTCAGTAAGGCACCAATGTTCAGGTCGGTAGAGGATGAACCCGCCGACCCCGTTTGCAGCGCAGCGACTCCAGCCTGCATAGACGCCCATCGAACCAGTTAGCCCCATACTTGCTATAGCGGGTCGACAAGTCTTTGGGTTATCCCAGTAGTTCGTCAGCCGCCGAGGATCACAAGTAGGGTCTTCAGACGGAGCTCGATACTTATAGCAAACCTGTGTAGTCAGGTCGTCAGATAGCCTCGTTTGCCAGAAAAAGTTACCGGCAAACCTCGCAAGCTGGCCGCCCTGGTCAACCCACGTATCTAGATGGTCGCGCATCTCCCACGTCCAGTATTCGTCATGACCGACGATCACCATGCGCTCATAGCCGTCAGCGACTTGTGAGTTGGAATGGAGGTCGTGCTGCGTCGCGAAGTCCAAATTGATGCCTTGTTCTTCGCACCAAAGTGCAAAGGGCTTTTCGAATGCTGCCCAACCGGAAGATGCATATTTCTTGGAAAGGCCGTTGGATCGCGCGTATTCCATATGGGGATACTCCGGCTTTCGGAGCAACGGTGAGGCGTGAGTGATCCTCGGCGCATCTTCTGGCCAGCGGACAAAACCGGTCGCCCACGGACGGTGCATTGACACTTCGGCGGCGAAATCATCACCGCGAGGTCCGGTTAGCCCCTGATAATGGTTCGAGCCACCCCAATCATTGTAGGCGCACCATGTCCCCGTCGCGAGCAACATAAGGATCTTTGCTTGCGGATGGGCGGATCGAACGACGAACATTCCTTCGGAGGAGTGGCCGGGCACACTTAATTCAAAAGTGTAGACTCCACTCCGCCAGGTTGGAGGTATCGTCACTCGAAATCGGCCAGGCCAATTGCAGCCTTTCACCGAGCAATCGCCAGAAGTCTCTGCAAACCCGCCAATGATCTCGGTCTGAAACATCAGCTCGGGGTTGAGCGCATCGCGAAAAATGGTCAAGCGTGCTTTTGGCGCATTCGATATTGCATGAATAACAAGATCATCTCCTGAAAGGTAGGACAGCCTGTCGGTGTACCCCCAAACTTGCGCACGTTCGGCGTCGTTCGACGCGGTCTCGTAGTAATGGCCCGTGACAGGGTCACCATCGTCAAAAGGTCCCGCGACGAAAAATCCTTTAAGCATCAGCGCATACCTTCTGCGAATGCACGGTGAAGGAACCCGAGGCTGGCATCGAGATACGACGCGACATTCGACCGCCTAAATACCCCATGCCCTTCATCCTCAAAGAGCAGAATGTCGTGAGGTATACCGCGGGCGACAAGTTCACGGACCGCTGTATGTGTATTTTCTGGCCCCACATTCGTGTCTGCCAAGCCATGAACAACCATGACATGGCCGCGTATTTGGTCAACGAAAGTCCCTGGCGAAGCATTGGCATATTTCTCAGGGAATCCCTCCGGCGCCCCTCCCATCATCTCTTCAGAATAGGAGCGTCCCCAGGGCATCTCGGTTTCGTTGTAGTCGATGTCGAGCTTGTACATTCCGCACATGGGGATTGCGGCTGTCACCAGATCAGCGTGGCGCGTTATGGCGTACCAGCTTGAAAAGCCGCCGTAGGAGTTACCGGCGACAGCGACCGGACCTGAAATTCCTGCACTAAGCACCGCCTCTATTCCTGCCCGAATATCGCTTTGCTCCCGACCACCCCATCCGTCTTCCTTGACAGCTTCACGATGAGAGAAGCCGAAACCAGTCGAACCGCGATAGTTTGGGTCAAGGACTGCGAACCCCGCCTGAACCCAGAAGCCGATCTTTGGGTTCACCCAATCTTCCGAATGCCAGGTCGGCCCTCCATGAACGTAGCAGATCAGGCCCATTGGCTCGCCGCGTGGCCGATAAAGCCAACCTTGCATGGATCGCCCATCTTCAGCTTTCCAGCGAAAGTCTTCTGGTTGAGCAAAATGTCTACCCGCCTCTGGTTCGGCAAGCGCGATTGGCTGACATCGTCCATCTGGCAGCACACGGACAAGCGCATGCGGAGCGTCAGCGTCGTAAGCCTCTGCGAGCCAGCCACCATCGGGTAGCGCAGCGTGGGGAACGAGGCTGCGACGCCCAGAGAGATTCACTAGTGGTCGCCAAGTCCCGTCCGCCTCATGTATCGCGCAACGGCTCCGTGAGTCTTCGTGGACAATGCAGGCGAACCTACCAACGCAGCCTACAACAATATCGTGCGGACGATACTCAGGCTCGCTTGCCAACCAATCTATTTTTCCACTCGATAGTGTAAGGATGCCAACGTGGTCAGCCAACTCCACATCGGCGACGAAGGCAATGCGATCTTCGTCTAGCCATTCGCCGCGAATGCTGTTCGTTGGACCAAGACTAAGTACTTCGCGGAGACCTGTTCCATCTTCATTCAGCACCCAGAGCTGTTTACCTCCAGGTGCACGATCATGTCGTGTCCAAAGCCATTGCTGTCGCGACGGGGATGGC
>Ga0209023_10001731_pt1 | contig 28636 bp, 23 predicted proteins | sample LakOneMetagenome_FD_187468 | JGI IMG/M metagenome (GOLD analysis project Ga0209023, IMG submission 187468) | Freshwater and sediment microbial communities from Lake Erie, Canada (SPAdes) (version 2) | ecosystem: Environmental > Aquatic > Freshwater > Lentic | place: Lake Erie, Canada...
CCAATTTAGCTTCGACAACTGCCGGCTCGGTCATGGGCTCAGCCATGCCACCCGCGAAAGCGGTCGTGGCGGAAAGCGTCAGAGCGGCAGCAAGCGCGATTTTCTTCATTGTGTGTCTCCATCCGCGCCCCAGCATAGGATTTTAAGTGAGGATAACTGGGGCAATTATCGTTACCTCGTGCTGTCGAGTAGCCCGATGGGTGAGATATTTGCAACACGTCTTGTGCGCTTGGGGCAAAGGTTTCGTGTTTTTCGTCAAATAAGCAACACTTGCAAACCCGGAAATCGGCTGAAAAACCGCTATGGATCAGGCATCAAGCAAGAAAAAATCTATCTGACGACGCCACGCGCTATGCCAGATTCGAGTGCGAACGGGGCAAAACCGAAAAGCTGTTCGGATCAGCCAAGGATACGCCGGACACCCCAGGGCATCCGGCGCTAAATCCCGTGTATCAGTTGCTTGCCGCAGCAGCGACGAGCAGCAGAACCAGCAGCGGAACAATGATGCCGCCAGCCGACGAAGAAGCTGCTTTAGCTTCGACAGGTGCCGGTTCCATAGTCGGGTCAGCCATGCCGCCTGCGAAAACCGAGGTGCCAGCCATCGTGAGGACTGCAGCGAGTGCAAGTTTCTTCATAGTTTCAATCTCCATCCGCGCCCCAATTAAACTTGTTGGGATGACAGGGGCGAAGTCGTTCCCTTGCCATCAGCCTATCGGACGCAGATGGATTTGCCAGCGATTTTCCGCCGCCAATCAATCAGAGCGTGACCTTTGTCAAATCAGCAACACTTGCGTGCCGACCTTGGCCAATTCGAAGAGTTCCATGATATGCTCGTTATACAGACCGATGCATCCGTTTGAAGAACGGCGCCCGATCTTGCGCGTATCCTGTGTTCCGTGAATTCGGTACGCGGGCCAGGACAAGTAAAGCGCCCTTGGGCCAAGCGGGTTGGTCGGATCGCCACCCGGCACGAAGGCGGGCCAATCCGGATAGCGCTCGGCTTCGCCCTGCGTCCGGCGCCACGGAGGGTTGACGACCTTTTGAATCACCTCAGTGCGACCCCGACGCGTCAGTTCTTCGGTCAAGGGAACGCTGGTCGGATAGAGTTTGTAGATTGATTCGTCTTCGTTCCAGTAGTGCAGGGCACGCGAGGTGATATCGACCAGGATCGCGCCGTTGCTCAAGTTTTGGAAATAAGGCTGCCACTGCAAGGACCGGAAGCTGGAAATATTGCGGCGCATGTTGTGGTCGATGCCGCTTTCGAACTCGGTAGAGTTGTTGAAAGTTGCATCTTGCGCGAACGCCGGAGCGGCCAGCGCCGCCGCCGTCATGGCTGCCGCGGAACTCAGAACTGACCTGCGGCTATAGCTGCGTGTCTTGTCGGAACTCATTGCCTCATTCTCCGTCTTTTGTGTGGGGCGCACATACAGTGCTGACACGTCCGTGCCAAGCCGCTCCGTTTATGTGCTGCCTTTGCCGACCGCCTAGCAAATCACGGCTTGGCGACCGTTGGCCGATAAGGATTTCCGGTTTGAACAGAGCCGATCGACAGGCTAAAGCACCCACAAACGAAAGAGGGACGACCCGAAATGATCAGACGATTTGGCGTTGCACTTACTGCGGTGCTGCTGCTTACCGCGTGCATCGGTGAAGAGCCACGCATTGCTGCGGATGGGCGGCAACTGCCTGACGCCTACGTTATCACGGCGAAGGATGTTGGCCGGGTGACCTATTCGATGGTCGACTCGGTCAATGCCTTGCGCGCCAAGCAGGGCTTGTCACCGCTCAACCTGAGTTCTGAACTTACGGCTGCCGCCGCGACCCATTCGCGCGACATGTCGGTGCAGAATCGCCCTTGGCATTTCGGGTCTGACGGATCGTCACCGATCACGCGGGTGCAGCGCGCGGGCTATACTGGCCAGATGCTGGGAGAGAACATCTCTGAAACTTATGAAAATGAGGTCGAAACATTGACCGCATGGATGCAGGTTCCCAGCACGCGGTCGGTTATCATGGATCCGGCAGCCGTCAACGTTGGGTTTTCTTGGTTTCAGGAACCCAATGGCAAGATCTGGTGGACGCTGGTCACAGGCGGCTGAGGCCCAGGTGCAGAACGACAAAAAGGGCGGCCAATTGGTCGCCCTTCTGTATCAGGGTTTGATGAAGATCGGCGTTCTAAGCTGAACCATCGAATAGATTTCAGCCATCTCCTTGTCCTTCACGGCAATGCAGCCGACCGTCCAATCCTTGCCGCGGCCACGGTTTTTTCCGTCGCGGCCATGAATGAATATGTCGCCGCCCGGCTTCATGTTCATTGACTCGGCAAATGCGCGGTCAGCATCATTTGGGTAAGAGATGCCGAGCGACAGGTAGTAGTTGCTGTTCGGATTGCGGCGGTTGATGAAATAGGTTCCCTCGGGCGTCTTCTTGTCGCCCTCGAATTGCTTGGGGCCGACGGGATTGCCGCCAAGGCCGATCTTGTATTCCTTCAGAACTTCATTGCCGTGCAGGAGATACATCTTGCGGTCGGCCTTGTGGACGACGATCGCCGTTACTGTGGGGCCATTGTAGCTGCGGAACTTTCCGCCGCATGAGGCCACAAGGACCGCAAGCCCGATCACGAGGAAAATCTTCAGAAATTTCATTGCCTGCCCGCTTCTTTGCTTTGCCGCCTCATATACCGGAGCAAAGGTCTTAGGAAGTGGTCAAACTATCGTGAAATGACTGGGTCAGCGGTGAAATTTCGCCACAAGTTCGATGTGCGGCGACCAGCGAAACTGATCAACCACACGCAGCCAAGCAAGTTTGTAGCCGCTGTCGATAAGTATTTTGCCATCGCGGGCGAAGGTCACAGGGTTACACGAAACGTAGGCAATGACGGCTACTCGTGACGCAGCAAGTTCGCGCGCTTGCGCCTCGGCTCCGGCACGGGGAGGGTCAAGCACAACAGCATCGAAGCGATTGAGTTCGTCAGACAAAAGTGGTCGCCTGAACAAGTCTCGGGCCTGAGTTGTAACGGCTTTCAACCCATTTGCCTGTCGCGCGCCAGCCGAAAGTGCCAGAAGCATCTCTTCTGCTGATTCCGCGGCAAACACCTCGGCATTCTCGGCCAGAGGCAGGCTGAAAGTTCCGGCTCCGGAAAACAGGTCCGCAACTCGTTCGGCTTTGCCGACGACTCGTCGAACCAATGACAGCAGGGCAAGTTCGCCTTCCTGTGTCGCTTGCAGGAATGCGCCAGACGGCAAATTGACCATTGCCTTGCCAAATCGAAGCCGGGCCGGGCGGCGTGCCGCGAGAACCTCGCCGTCCCAACTGATCCGGGCGAGGTCGGCGCTTTCCGCTATACCTGCCAACTGGCCGAACAAGGTCGGCTCCATCGGCTTGCCACCCGATACCGCCACATCCAGGCCGTCTTCCGTTTTCGTCACTACGAGTGACAACTCGCCCTTGCGCGATGCGCCCGCCACGGTGATTTGCCTGAGGACGGGTAAAGCAGTCATCAATTCCGGGTGCAGAAGATGACAGTTGCTCAGGTCTACCATCGTCTCCGATGCACGCCCGTGGAAGCCGACAATTGCAGTGCTTTTCGTCCGCCGCCCGGAAAATGCTGCTCGCCGCCGGGATCGTTCCGGTGATGTGCTGATCCCCTCGATTTCAGTGTGGATCCCCTGCGCACCCAGTGCCAAACGCACCGCTTCTACCTTCCAGTTGGCCACAAAACCGTCTGTCGCATGCATCAATGAACAGCCGCCACAAGCGGCGTAGTGCTTGCAGGGAGCGCGGCGGCGATGAATGGAGGGCGTGACTATTGATGGTGCGACCATCCGGTCATCACTGACCTCGCCTTCGACGATCTCGCCGGGCAGAGTTCGTGGCACGAAAACCGGGCCTGCTGCAATCCCGTCACCGAGATGTCCAAGCCGTTCGATCGTCAACCTCACTCCGCAACCTCACCCAAAGACTCGTCGTCGACACCGATAAAGCCGCCGGATTGACGGTTCCAATATCGAGAATAAAGGCCACCCTTGGCCAAAAGGCTGGCGTGATTGCCTTCTTCGACAATGCGACCCTGATCCATCACCACGATCCGATCCATCTCGGCAATGGTGGAAAGGCGGTGCGCAATGGCGAGAACAGTCTTGCCCGTCATGATGCGGTGCAAGGCGCCCTGAACCTGAGCCTCAACTTCGCTATCCAGCGCGCTGGTTGCTTCATCAAGTACCAATATGGGCGCGTCTTTCAGGAACGCCCGCGCCAGTGCAACGCGCTGGCGCTGGCCACCCGACAGTTTGACACCGCGCTCTCCTAGATGCGCATCATAGCCGACGCGACCTTTGAAATCCTGAAGATTGCGAATGAAATCGTCGGCTTCCGCTTGCCTTGCGGCTTCCATCATTTCGCCCTCGGTGGCATCTGGCCGGCCGTAAAAAATGTTGTCTCGCGCGGAGCGGTTGAACATTGCCGTTTCCTGCGTGACCATCGCCACCTGGCGGCGAAGACTTTCTTGTGTGACGTTGCGCACGTCCTGTCCATCAACTAGAATGCGCCCTTCCTCGGCATCGTATAGTCTGAGCAGCAGAGCAACGAGTGTCGACTTTCCGGCCCCTGACGCACCGACGATACCAAGCTTCTCGCCGGGCCGAACTGTGAGGTTGATGTCATCAAGGCCGCCGCGTTCGCGACCATAAGCAAAAGAGACATGGTCAAAACGTACTTCACCCTTGATGCGACTGAGCGTGATCGCATCTGTGCCGTCAGTCAGCGCATGGGGCGGGGTCAATGTGCGCATGCCGTCCTCGACCTCACCGACCGAAGAATAGATACTCATCAGCGCGAAGCTGACCCATCCTGTCATCTGAGCTATCCGCATTGAGACCGCGCCCGCCGCCGCGATGTCACCAGGGGTTGCCTCCCCGCGCTGCCACAGCATGATTGCACCGCCGATGAGCATGACTGGCAGAAGACCCGCGAGCATCATCAGAGCCAGACGAAACCACGCCGACAACATGCCAAAACCGAGCGCCGTGTCGCGAAAGTTGGCCATGGCCTTAAGTGCTGCTCTGTCCTCATGGTCGGCATGAGCAAAGAGCTTGACCGTCTTGATATTGGTGATCGTGTCGACCACTTGGCCGGTGATCATGGCACGGGCGCTTGCGCGGTCTTTCGACCTGCCACGAATTCGAGGCAGGAATGCCCAGATCAGTCCAAGATAGACAGCGATCCAGGCTGCCAGCCCCAGAGCGATCCAGCCGTCGATCGACAGGAGAAATACGGCCGAACCGATCAGGGACGCCAGTGCGAAAGCCACCGTATTGATCGATTCACTGGCCACGTCCGTGACCGCACGGGCTGCCTGCATCTGCTTCTGGGCAATCCGTCCAGCAAAATCGTTGTCGAAGAAAGTAACAGCGTGACCCATCGTCCAGCGGTGTAGGCGTGACAGTACCAGCGGCAAGACGTTGGGCTGGACGATGACGGAGTTGGACGCCGCCGAGAGCCCAAAGGCGAAGGGTCGTAGGATCATCAGGAAGATTATGAAACTGACAAGGAGCTGCCAGTGGTTCGTGAATATCGTTGCAGGTGTTTCAGTTCCGGCGGCGTCAACGACCTTGCCGAGATACCATGCCGTGACAACCTCCATCGTGCCGGCGATGGCTGATAACAGTGTTGCCGTCACGAGAGGCCCCCAAGAGCCGGACAGGCACCACATGAAAAATCGCCCCAACGTCTGAGGGGGAGGGCCATCGGCCGGGCGGAATGCGTCGATTTCCCATGCGGCTCTCATACGGCTGTCTCACTATCGTCAGTCCCGAGGAAACCGCCGGATTGGCGGTTCCAAAGGCGTGCATAAAGCCCGCTGCGTGACAGAAGCTCTGCGTGGCTACCTTCTTCAGCAACGCGACCTTGATCAAGGACGACGATGCGATCCATGCGGGCAATTGTCGAAAGCCGGTGGGCAATCGCTAACACGGTCTTGCCTTCCATGACGCCATATAGCGTCTCCTGAATGGCGGCCTCGACCTCGCTATCGAGTGCGCTCGTGGCTTCGTCAAGGATCAGTATGGGCGCATTCTTCAAGATAACGCGAGCCAATGCGACGCGTTGCCGCTGCCCGCCAGAAAGCTTGACGCCGCGCTCGCCGACTTGGGCGTCATACCCAACTCGACCTTCCGGGTCGCGCAAGTCGAGGATGAAGTCATGGGCCTCGGCACGTCTGGCAGCCTCGATCATCTCGGATTCACTTGCATCCGGGCGACCATAGAGAATGTTTTCCCGAACTGAGCGATGCAGAAGGCTCGAATCCTGCTGAACCATGCCGATATTGGAGCGAAGGCTGTCTTGTGTGATGTCTGAAACATCCTGACCGTCAATGCTTATACGGCCGCCTTCGGCATCATAAAACCGCAAGAGCAGTTTTACGAGTGTGGTCTTACCCGCGCCTGATCGTCCAACGAGACCGATCTTCTCGCCCGGCTGAACGAGAAGGTTGAGCCCGTTCAATCCGCCGGAACCACGACCGTAGTGATGGCTCAGACCCGCAATCTCGATGAGGCCATCGCCAAAGCGTATAGGTTGCGCGTCGCTGCGGTCGAGCAGAGCGATTGGCTGCGCGATCGTCTGCATTCCCTCCGAAACGATACCCAAGGACTGCACGAGGTTGGTCGAGGCCCACATGATCCAGTAGGTCATGTTGTTCAGCCTCAAAACGAGAGCAGTCGCCGCAGCTACCGCTCCGACTGAGGCAGTACCGTGATACCAAAGCCAAAGTGCAAGGGCCGTAACCGACACGATCAGCGCGCCATTCAGAAATGTCAGGGTGAAATCCATGATCGTGATGATGCGCATCTCGCGGGATGCGGCCTTGCGCAGATCGGCAATGGCTTCCCGAGCATAGGACAGTTCGCGATCATGGTGGGCGAACATCTTGACCGAGTGAATGTTTGTATAGCTATCGACGACTCGCGCAGTTACCGCTGATCGGGCATTGGACGAAGCCGTCGAGGCTGGGCCAGCGCGCCGCACTGTCCAGATCAATAGTGCGAGATAGAGCACGATCCAGATCACCAGCGGGGCCACAAGACGTGCATCTGCACCCGAAAGCAGAATGACCGAACCGATCACAGTCGTGACTGCAAAGGCGACTGCATCGAACACCTGAAAAATGGCATCGCCAGCAGCCGAAGGTGTCTGCATGACGCGGTTTGCAATTCGCCCTGCAAAGTCATTTTCGAACCAACCAACCGGTTGCCTGAGGACATGGCGGTGCGCCCGCCAGCGAACCAACGTGCTGAGGTTTGTCAGGATGGTGTTGTGAAGTAGGGCTACGTCGGCACTGGAAACTATCGTTCTCACGACGAGTATCGCGAAAGCAGCGACGGCGAATTCCACCATATGGTCTCGCATGACTTCCTGCGGCGTAGCCAACGTCAACAGATCGACAATTCGTCCCATGTACCAGATGAGGCCGATCTCAAACGTGGCGACCATGACCTTCAGAAGCGCAGTTGCCACGAAGATGACGCGAAACGGTCTGGTATATTGCTGCAGGAACGGCAAAAGCCGTTTTGGCGGCGTATCCAGCTCCTTATAAGGAGCGAATGGGTCAACGAGGTTCTCGAAGAACCCGAACATGGCAAGATACCCTTAGATCGGACTGTCTGTGTGGCTCCTACGTGCGCCGGTCGAAACTTAGTGGCGCACGAGTTCGACGATGGAAAGAACGATAAGCACAGCCATCGTAATGTTAAAGACACGCTGGCGCCGTTCGGTCGTCAGCCAGCCGGAAATTGCCTGACCAGCGGCCACCCAAGTCACGCTGGATGCAAGACCAAGGAAAAGAAAGCACAGCACGACAATCATGGCCGTCACGAACGGATTGTCTGGGTCAATGTATAGTGCGGTTGCTGAAATCGCCATGGACCAGCCTTTCGGATTGATCCACTGAAAAGCTGCCGCCTCCATGAAACTCATCGGCTCGGCATCCGCGTCGTTGCGTTCCATCCCGCCGGAAATGGCAATCTTGTAAGCAATCCACAAAAGCAGAGTCGCACCGCTCCATTTCAAAGTGTCCCGCAGCACAGGGCTGGCCTGAAAGACCCCACCAAGAAGCAGCCCGACGATCAACATCATCACAGGAAAGCCCAGAGCGACACCCAAAGCGTGAGGAAGGGTCCGGCGGAACCCGAATGTCGCACCAGAAGTGGCCAGCATTGCGTTGTTTGGGCCGGGCGTAAACAGTGTCGCCACGGAGAGAAACACGAGTGCGATAAATGTCTGATAGGTCATGGAACTGCCGGATACTGAGTCGTAGGACTATTTCGCCGCTTCCACAGGCTTTCAAGAAAGCAATTGTTCCCGAGACAATTCAAAATCAGAAGTGATCCACCGTTCCTCTAGCTCCTTGAGTTGCTTCCCCAGTGCTGGCCCGGCGACATTCGGCAGATCAGCCGCCCTGACGGGGAACCTGGCATTTGCCCCTTTGTCTAGCCTGGCGAGGTCGTCAGGCGGGAAACTTTGCCCGGAAGCCGCCGCTCGTACCAGCACAATGTCCAGTGCCTGCTTTGGACCAAATCTGTAGGCCAACTCTGCCGGACCAGCGAGCGACCCGGCGCCTGCTTGGACTTGCGACAATTGTTTTTGCTCTGCGCGGGATAGTTTAAGCAGCGCGGCGGGGTTCTCGCCCCCTATCGAGGCGAGCCTGCGGATTGGATCCGGCTTCAAATTGCCTTCAAGATGGATCAACGGTCCCAGCGCAACAATGGACGCCCCCGGTAGAATTTTGGCAAGAATTCCGGTTTGAGCCATTGCCGCGACCGCCGGCGTCGGGTCGTGGGCTGCCAGAAGTTTGCGCATCTCGTGGCCGACTCTTTCCTTGGAAAGCGTCTCTATTCCGTCAGAAAGAGCAGTACAGGCTGCCAGACCGTCCTTGTCCAGCCCTGCAGTTTGATCGCCGTAGCGGGCGTGAAACCTGAAGAAGCGTAGAATCCGCAGGTAGTCCTCGCGGATGCGTTCCTCTGGCGTGCCGACAAAGCGAACATGGCGTGCCTGCAGGTCAGCCAGACCTCCAAGGGGGTCGATTATTTTGCCATCCGCATCCGCATATAGCGCATTCATGGTGAAATCTCTGCGAGCAGCGTCTTCGTGAATTGCTTTCGAATAAGCCACTTTTGCCCTGCGGCCATATGTTTCAACATCTCGTCGAAAGGTCGTAATCTCGTGTGGTCGTCCGCCCGAAATGACCGTGACGGTGCCGTGGTCCACGCCTGTTGGGGCGGTACGAAGGCCAGCTTGCTCCATAAGGTCGATAACACGAAGGGGCAACGCATCGGTTGCGATGTCGATGTCGTCAATTGGTTCGCCAAGAAGGCCGTTGCGCACGCAACCGCCTACCAGAAGCGCCCTGTGACCGGCATCAGCAAGAGTGCGCAGAACTGCCTGCAAATCGCTGTTAGATATCCATGTGTCAGTTAAGCGCATCAACTCATCCGGTCAGCGAGTGCTCGCAACATACGTGCGGTGGCACCCCAGATGTAATAGGGGCCATAGGGCACCGTGTAGTACTTCCGCATTTCACCGCGCCAAATTCGCCCCTCAATACGATAGTTCATTGGATTGCCAATATGCTCAAGCGGCACTGAGAAGGCTTCCTCAACTTCCTCTTCCTGGCAAATTGGCCTAAAATTCGGGTCTATTCTCGCCAAAACGGGGGTAACGCTGAATCCGGTGACCGTCTCATGCGGATCAATGGCGCCAAGAACCTCCACCGCATTGGCCTTAAGTCCGATTTCCTCGTCTGCCTCCCGTAATGCGGCCGCGACTGCGTCCCTGTCGATATGATCAATCTTTCCGCCAGGGAAAGCGATCTGGCCTGGGTGGTGCTTCAGATGGGATGCCCGCTTGGTCAGAATCAAACGTAAGCCGGCAGCGCTATCCTGAAAGCCCACAAGGACGGCAGCCGGACGCCGAAGACGATCCTCCGCCAGCGTCTGATCCTTGTTCAGGTCATAGTCAGACGTCGGTCGCCCCGCCACGCGCAGGGCGCGCAGAACCGGAGCGAAGCGATCAGGCATTGTCGGCCTTCTCATTTTTGGCTTCAAATCCAAGCGTGGTCGGGTCGAATTCATAGTGCGCGCCGCAGAACTGACAGTCGGCAGTAACGATGCCCTCATCAGTGGTCATCGTCTTGATGTCCTTCGCGGAATAAATTGAAAGGCTCTGCCGGACCTTTTCTCCCGAACAGGTGCAACCAAAGCGCACGGGCTGCGCATCAAAGACCCTCGGCGCTTCCTCGTGGAAAAGTCTTACAAGCAGATCGGTCGGGTGAACGGTGGGTCCGATCAATTCCAGGTCCTCCACCGTATCGAGCAACAAGTTCACACGGTTCCAGTTTTCACTTTCCTCGCCGCCCAGTATGTCTGCGTGGGTCAGCAGTCCACCTCCGCCCGATCCACCCTCTCCGGGCACTGGCGCAGACTGTGGCATGTGCTGAAGCATGATCCCGCCGGCCCGCCAGCCTTCGGTGCCGCCCTTCAAACGCGATTTGCCGAATGAAAGCTGGAAGCGGGTCGGCAACTGCTCTGACTGAGCGAAATAAGTCCCGGCGCAGTCTGACAGCGACGTGCCGGCAATGGGCGTGATCCCCTGATAAGGCACGCTGCCTTCTCCCTGATCGATCAGCACCGCGAAATAGCCTTGGCCGATCTGCTCAAAGGGTGAGACACCGGGTTGCAGACGCGCAGCGTCGAAGGATGCCCAAGCCCGGACCTGCGCCGAAGATCCATCTTTATCAGGAGCGAAATAGTCAGTCGCGATAATGCGGACCGGGCCATTGCCGCGAATCTGCAACGACAATTTCCACCGCAATTTGACGGTTTGACCGATCAGCGCCGTCAGCAATGCCGCTTCGGCGACCAACGTTTCAACCGCTTCCGGATAGGAATGCTGGCTCAGAATCTTGTCGAGTGTACCGTCGAGGCGTGCCACCCGGCCGCGAATGTCAGAAAGGTCAAGCTGGAACGGAAGGACGGTATCGTCCCAGGCGATTTCATGTGTCGTAGTCATGGGGTTTCCTTGGCTCGCGGGCCTTGGCATATCGTTTACAGCGAAAAACGGCAACCAAGGGCGGCGCGGATGATCAGACGTTTTGGTGAGCGAGTCGTTGCGGGACAGAAATACCGCCTCAGGCCGGGGGCTTATGCGGTTCTGCGCTTAGGTGGGGACGTTCTGTTGACCTATCAAGAGGCGCCCGATCCCGAGTTTCAGCTGCCGGGCGGAGGCATTGATCTGGGCGAATCGCCGCTTCAAGCGCTTCATAGGGAAGTTTACGAGGAAACCGGATGGTCGATCAGTGAGCCGCGTCGCATCGGGGCATTCCGGCGTTTCGCGTACATGCCCGAGTATGATAAATGGGCTGAAAAAGTGTGTCATATCTATCTTGCCCGCCCGGTGCGACTGCTTGGCCCTCCCTTGGAAGCCGGGCATACGGCTGTCTGGGTGCCTGCCAGAGACGCAGCGCAGCTGGTTGGCAACGACGGTGATCGGCACTTTCTTATGCGTGCGCTTTTGCGTGGCTAGGGTGTTCGCGGATTGTCGGGCCATCGAAATCGAAACAGACAGCAGAGATATCATCTGTCGCCTCGCCATCGATTGTCACTTTGAGTTTTGAGTAGAGCGCGTCCAGAAATTTTGTCCCGTCTAAATGGCGAACGTCGCTCACAAGGTCTTTCAGCTTTGCTTCATCTGTCGCCTCGCCACCGTACTCAAGTGTGTCCGTCACGCCGTCCGAGACGAGAAGAAGCCGGTCACCGGCTTCGAGCTTCGCCGGAAAGGTGTCGTATGTTGCACTTTCAATCAGGCCGATTGGCAGACCACCAGTTCCCAGAAGCTCAACAGAACCGTCCACTCGCAAGATCGCAGGGCGGGGATGACCGGCCTGAAGGATCTCTATTCGGCCGGATTGCACGTCAATGTTGGCATAGACAAATGTGAAGTAGTTTTCTGTCTGCATGTCGCTTAGGACGATCTTGTTCAAGATTTGGGCGAGTTCCGCAGGGTTTCGGGCGGTGAATCTTCCGTCGCCACTCGGGATTAGCGCGATGTTTTGCTCCGGCGACGATCCTGACAGATAGCCCGCGAGACGCGCAGTCATCATTGCCGATGCAATGCCGTGACCGGAGACATCGAGTGCGAAGCAACCGACCCGAGTTTCCGATATAGGGAAAAAGCCGACCAGGTCGCCGCCAACGTGGCCTGAGGGTTGCAGCAGCAGGCTGATTTCGGATCGCCCGAATGATCGATGGCGGTCGCGGACAAGACTCTGCTGCAGTTTTCTTGCTTCGATGAGATCCCGGTTGAAGGCCTCATGCAAGCCGTGAAGCTCGTCAATCGTGGTCAACAGCAATTTGTTCTGGCGTCGCAGCTCGCGTTCCATCCGCAAAATGCGCCTGCCGGCAGCCGTTCTGCCGCGCAATTCGGCTGGAGTGATAGGCTTTATCAGAAAGTCGTCGGCACCGGCGTCGAGTGCGGTGGCCACGTCTGTCTTTTCGGACTTCGATGTGAGCAAAATGAAGTAGACATAGCTTTCGCACTGTATGCTCCGCACCCACCGGCAAAGGTCGGGGCCGGTCATGCCCGTCATTCCCCAATCGGAAATGACCAGGTCTGGCGAATAAGCGCGAAAGGTGCTGTGCGCCTCTTCAGCCGTCGCGGCTTCGACCACTTCGTATCCGGCAGCCGCCAAATGCCCCGCCACAAACTGGCGCTGAGCCTCGCTCTCGTCGACGACCATTACCTTGCAGGGTGCCGCGGCCGCTGGAGCGGTGTCCCCGTTTCGCGGATTCTTGATTTGTCTGCCCACCACTACCCAGGCCTGCACGCCGGATAAGACAGTAAGTCCCAAACCGTTAAGGGGCGCTAAAGAGCAGAAGATTTAGATCAGACGAGAAACTCGGCCAGAGCCTCATCCTCTGTAATGTCTCGGAAATTGAACTCAGCTGCGTCCAGCTTCTCCGCTAACGCGGCGAAATTCTCGGCCTTCTTTGTTTCGATGCCGATAAGGACAGAACCGAAGTTGCGAGCCGACTTCTTCAGATATTCAAACCGGGCGATGTCATCGTCGGGTCCAAGCATACCAAGAAATTCTCGCAGCGCGCCGGGACGCTGGGGCATCCGGAGGATGAAGTATTTCTTGAGTCCGGCGTAGCGCTGGGCTCGTTCCTTGACTTCGGGAAGGCGTTCGAAATCGAAATTTCCACCTGAAGTGACGCACACGACCGTCTTGCCCCGGATCATCTCGGCAATTGTTGGAAGCACATCGACCGAGAGCGCACCTGCGGGTTCTAGCACAATCCCTTCGACATTGAGCATCTCGAGCATGGTGATGCAGATGCGGTCCTCGGGGGCAAGCAAGACCGACGCAGGTGGCGTATCCTTGAGTTCGGCAAAGGTTTGCGCCCCGATGCGGGCGACAGCAGCACCATCTACAAAATTGTTCACCCGCTTCAGTGTCACGGGTTCCTTCGCTGCCAAAGCTGCAGTCAGGCTCGCACCTCCTTGTGGCTCAACATAGAGAAAGTGCGTCTGTGGCGACATCGTCCGGAAATAGCGTGTTACGCCTGCGGAAAGGCCGCCACCGCCCACCGGAAGGACTACGATATCGGGTGATACGTCGAGTTGTTCGAGTATCTCCACGCCGACACTGGCCTGCCCACAGATGACATCCTTGTCGTCAAATGGTGACAGAAAATGAGCGCCCTGTTCGGCGCAATAGTCCTGTGCCGCTGCGAGCGTCCTGTCGAAGTAGTCACCGACGAGTTTGATTTCGACACTATTACCGCCAAAAGTGTGAGTTTTGTCGATCTTCTGTTGAGGCGTGGTGATAGGCATGAAGATCGTGCCATGCACACCAAAATGGCGGCAGGCGAAGGCCATACCTTGTGCGTGGTTTCCCGCACTTGCGCAGACAAATCGCCGCGCACCTGTTTCGATTGCCGCTCGCATTGCAGTGAAGGCACCGCGCAGCTTGTAGCTGCGAACCGGCGTGAGGTCCTCGCGTTTCAAATAGATCTGCGCATCGTACCTTTGCGACAGGTGATCATTTAGTTGCAGCGGAGTGGGATCGAACAGAGCGCGAAGCGCCTCTGAAGCTTTGCGGGCATTCTGTGTGAACTGGCTCATAAGGAAGCTCTGCGAGGAACTATGAGGAAAGGCAATAGACTGTTCATGGACGATCAGTCCCAACAGTTCTTGCACGGGCACTGATCGGTCGACTCCCGAATTGCGCACGCAGCAACTGAAGCAAGCGGCGGTGCATTGGTCGATGTCGATTGCGCAGGTGGACCGCCGCAAAAACCGTTTGTGGGATGACGGGCGCATCTACGACCATCATGCAGTTTCCGGCGGCGACCATCTCTTCGGCCATTTCGCCGATAACATAAGCCGCACCGCCAAGCGATGTCAGCAGGCCCGCTATCGTCGTACTTTCGCCGGATGAAACCCACGCCCCTGCGAGCGATGGAAGCAACACAGCGTGAGCCTCGGCGAAAGCGGGCGAGAAGTTGGTCAAAATATAGCGATCAGGCTCCACCCCTGACAGACGATCTGCTTCTGTGGAGACCATGCGATAGGGAATTTCACCCAAGGTCTCAAAGTAAAGGTCAGGGTGCATCCGGGCCGTAAACATCATTGCAAAGTCTTGCGCGCCAATCAGCAGGTCAGATGCCATCGCCGGACTGTAGTCCGCTTCGATGTAGAACGCTGTATCTGGCAGAGCGGCTCTGAAGTCTTTCACCCAGTCGCCAATCATCTTGCCGGTCAGGTCGCGCTGCATTCCGATTCGCAGGACCATCGCCGCAGTTCCAGCCGTGCGTGTAGCGTGCATCGCCTCTGCCCAGCCGTGACGCAAGGCGCGCGCATGAGGCTCGAACTTGAGGCCCTCCAAAGTCAGTTCGGTCCCGGCACGCGAGCGGGTGAACAACGTACGCTCAAGTATCGCTTCAAGCGCTCGGACGCGCCCGGAAATGGTCGACTGAGTAACGCCCAATTTTTCGGCGGTCCTGTTGAAACTTCGTGTCTCGCAAAGGTCGAGGAAGGTTTCGATCAGCTCTATCTGCATTTGCGCTTTCTAATCGGTTTTTCCGATCAATAGACCAAAGCCACACGAATTGAAACCTGGTCCACAAGCGACGATACTCCGCGCAAATTCGACGGGGACGAAGATGAGTGGATTTCCGAAAACGGCACGTGTGGTGATCATTGGTGGTGGAGCCGTGGGCGTTTCGTCGCTGTATCATCTGGCCAAGGCCGGCTGGACAGATTGTGTCCTTCTGGAAAAAAATGAACTTACAGCCGGGTCGACGTGGCACGCGGCCGGAAACGTTCCCACTTTTTCCACCTCATGGTCGCTGATGAACATGCAGCGATATTCGACAGAGCTTTATCGCGGGCTGGGTGAGGCCGTCGATTACCCCATGAACTACCACGTCACCGGCTCTGTTCGCCTTGGTCACAGCAAGGAACGGATGCAGGAGTTCGAGCGTGCCAAGGGTATGGGTCGTTATCAGGGCATGGCTCTCGAAGTTCTTGGCGTTGACGAGATAAAGTCGAAATACCCGTTCCTTGAAACCCACGACCTTAAGGGTGCGCTGTACGATCCGGCTGACGGCGACATCGACCCAGCCCAGCTTACTCAGGCGCTAGCCAAGGGCGCACGCGATATGGGTGCGACGATCCTGCGTTTCACCCCCGCGACGGGGGTAAGCCGCGAGAATGGCGAATGGATCGTTCACACCGAAAAGGGCGACATCCGCTGCGAGATCGTCGTGAACGCGGCCGGATACTATGCCCAAAAGGTTGGTGAATGGTTCAAGCCCTATGGCGGGCGGACAGTGCCGATGATGGTGATGAGCCACCAATATCTGCTGTCTGAGCCAATTGCCGAAATCGAGGCGTGGTCGAAGGAAGTCGGTCATAAGTTGCCACTGCTTCGCGACGTGGACAGCTCCTACTACCTGCGCCAAGAAAAAACCGGTTTTAATTTGGGGCCTTACGAGAAGAATTGTCGTGCGCACTGGGTAACCCCCAACGATCCGTTCCCCGAAGATTTCTCCTTCCAACTGTTCCCCGATGATCTGGACCGGCTGGAATGGTATATTGAAGATGCGATGGCACGCGTACCACTGTTGGGCACTGCGGGCATATCCAAAGTCATCAACGGGCCAATTCCCTATGCTCCCGATGGGAATCCGCTGATCGGCCCCATGCCGGGCGTTCCGAATGCCTTTGAAGCCTGTGTCTTCACCTTCGGAATCGCCCAGGCTGGCGGCGCGGGCAAAGTGCTTGCCGAATGGGTGACAGAGGGCGCGACCGAGTGGGACATGTGGTCGTGCGATCCGCGCCGTTTCACCGCCTATACCGATCCGGCCTACTGTGTCGAAAAAGGCATGGAGATCTATGGTCACGAATACGGCATGCATTTCCCTTGGGCGCGCTGGCCTGCGGGTTCCGACCGCCGCCTGTCGCCGGTGCATGACAGGGTCAAGGCGTTGGGCGGTCAATTCGGGGCCTACAATGGCTGGGAGCGCGCCAATTGGTTCGCAAAACCTGGAGATGATACAAGTTGGGAGGCGACCCAGACCTGGGCACGCAAGGGGCCGTGGGAAAGCCGCATCCGCGAGGAATGTCAGGCCGTTCGCGATGGCGTCGGCGTACTCAATCTTCCTGGCTTCTCGCGCTTCGATCTCTCGGGCGCTGGCGCTGGCGAATGGCTTCGCGGCCTCATCTCGGGCGGTTTGCCCAAAGAGGGGCGGTTGAGCCTAGCCTACTTCCCTGATCATCGCGGTCGAATTCAGACCGAGATGTCCGTCCTGAACAATGGAGGCGACAGTTATACCCTGATAACGGCGTCGGTGGCGCAATGGCATGACTTCGAATGGCTGACACGCCACCTGAAACCGGGTCTGAACCTGCTGGATCAGTCTGGGGAAATGGACACCCTGATTGTCACCGGCCCGAAATCCCGTGATCTGATTGCCGCAATCTCGGACGCCGATCTTTCGCTCGGTTGGCTGTCGCACCAGAAAGCACCCGTGGCGGGCCATCGCTGCCAGCTTCTGCGCGTGTCTTTCGCCGGAGAACTCGGTTGGGAGATACACGCAGCCAACGCCGACATGCAGACAATTTACGAGGCTGTTCTGGCGCAGGGCGCGAAGCCTTTTGGGATGTGGGCGCTGAATTCGCTTCGGCTCGAGAAGGGCTACCGCGCCTGGAAGGGGGACTTGTCCACCGACTACACCCTTCTGCAGGGTGGGCTCGAACGTTTTGTCAAACTTGATAATCCACAGGAGTTCATCGGCAAGGCGGCTCTGCTTTCTGAGAAACAGCAGGGCGTCGAGAAGCGCTTTGTCACCTTGACTGTCGAGGCTGGTGATTGCGATGCGCCTTACATGTCCACCCTTTGGCACAACGGAAAGGTTGTCGGAGAAACCACTTCGGGAGCCTGGGGCTACCGCGTGGACAAGTCGATCGCGCTTGGCATGTTGCGCGCAGATCTCGCAGTTCCCGGCACAGTCATTGATGTGGAGATTTACGAAGAACGCTTTGCGGCAACGGTCCAGGAGGACAAACCGCTCTGGGATCCTCAGAACGAGCGGATTCGCGCATGAAGGGCCGTTCCAGCAGCACCTCGCCACGCATCCCCGCGCTCGTCGCGGCGGGGGATGCCACGGGCTGCCGGCGTGAGGCGGCATTGACGGCCGAAATCAGCACGATGCCGATGGCCTTTGGCACTGCCCACAACCTCATCGAGCGAGCCTCGATTGGCGAAGGCTCGAAGCTTCTTGTGGCCTTTTCCGGCCAACCGCTCGGCTATGCGGTGATCCGGCTTGCAACGATCCGGGGAATTGAAGTCATTGGTCAGTGCCCAACCGAAGCAATCCCGCTGGTCCGAGCAGCAGGTGCGAGACCGTTTGAAACGTGCGACTGTTCGGAGTTACGCAACTTCGATGCAATCGTCGACCTCGTCCCTGTTCGCGACCGTCACGCAATGTGTGCGAGACTTGCCGCAGGAGGCCGATACGTCGTCACCGGCGCCCTGACTGATCTGCCAGTGGCAGGCGAGCGGAGACACGTATTTCTCAACGAGGTCACGCGCTACGACCGACCGCACCGTCCACGTGAACTCTTTGCGGGCTTGGTGACAGTCATCGAAACCTCTCATCTGCGAATCGTTCCGCAGCAACTCCTTAAGGACGCCGAAAATGACTGACGTGCCGACCAAAGCCCGCGTGGTTATCATTGGAGGCGGAATCTCCGGCTGTTCGGTGGCATACCATTTGGCCAAGCTCGGTTGGAAGGATGTCGTCCTGTTGGAGCGCCGGAAACTCACGTCTGGCACAACCTGGCATGCTGCGGGCTTGATCGGTCAGTTACGTGCCAGTCAGAACATGACGCGGCTCGCAAAATACTCAGCCGACCTTTACGTCAAACTGGAGGCCGAGACCGAGGTGGCAACCGGGATGCGGCAAGTGGGTTCAATCTCTGTTGCGCTGACTGAAGCGCGGAAGGAAGAACTGTATCGCCAGGCTACACTCGCCCGCGCCTTGAACGTCGACGTGAACGAAATTTCGCCTGCAGAGGTGAAGGCGATGTACCCGCATTTGAACGTAACTGACGTGGTGGGTGCTGTTCACCTGCCTCTGGATGGCCAATGCGATCCGGCCAATATCGCGATGGCCTTGGCCAAGGGAGCGCGGATGCGCGGGGCGAAGATCCTTGAGGGCGTCAAGGTGACCAAGGTGATGGACGACGGTGCAAAAGTCACTGGAGTCGAGTGGGAACAAGACGGCGAAAAAGGCTCTATTGCAGCAGAAATGATCGTCAACTGCGGCGGCATGTGGGGTCGCGACCTCGCCAATGCGTCGGGTGTGACACTGCCTCTTCATGCGTGTGAGCATTTCTATCTGGTCACCGAACCTGTTGCAGGGTTGGGCCATTTGCCGGTTCTGCGCGTTCCCGACGAATGTGCTTACTACAAGTCGGACGCAGGCAAGATGATGATTGGCGCGTTCGAGCCGAAGGCAAAGCCGTGGGGTATGAACGGCATTCGAGAAGACTTCGAATTCGATACATTGCCTGAGGATTGGGATCATTTCCAGCCGATCCTTGAAGCTGCAATGAACCGGATGCCGCTGTTTGAGACAGCTGGAATTCATACGTTCTTCAATGGCCCCGAAAGCTTCACGCCGGACGATCGCTACTATCTCGGGGAAAGTCCAAGATTGCGAGGCTACTGGCTGGCAGCAGGTTACAACTCGATCGGCATCGCCTCTTCCGGCGGCGCAGGCATGGCCATCGCGCAATGGATGAATGATGGCGAGCCGCCGTTTGATCTTTGGGAAGTCGATATTCGTCGCGCCCAGCCCTTCCAGAAGAACCGCCGATATCTGAAAGAGCGCGTATCAGAGACACTTGGCCTGCTCTATGCCGATCACTTCCCCTACAGGCAGGTGGTCACCTCACGTGGAGTTCGCCGCACCCCGCTACATGAACACCTTAAAGCGCGCGGCGCTGTATTTGGTGAAGTAGCGGGGTGGGAACGCGCAAACTGGTTTGCAAAGCGGGGACAAGAAGCCGAGTACAAATATAGCTGGCATCGCCAGAACTGGTGGGAAAACCAGCGCGACGAACATCTGGCCGTTCGCAACGGCGTTGGGTTCTTCGACATGACATCTTTCGGCAAGATCAGGGTCGAAGGTCGCGATGCATTGTCGTTCTTGCAGCGCATCTGCGGAGCGGACATCGATGTGCCGTCTGGTCGGATCGTTTATACTCAGATGCTGAACAATCGGGGCGGAATCGAGTGCGACCTGACCGTCACCCGACTTTCCGAAACAGAGTTCCTGCTGGTGGTCCCCGGTGCGACCCTGCAACGCGATCTGGCTTGGCTGCGCCGCCATGTCGGCGACGCCTTCGCCGTCATCACTGACATGACCGCATCGGAATCGGTGCTGTGCATCATGGGTCCGAAGGCACGCGATCTGATGCAACGTGTCAGTCCCAACGATTTCTCGAATGGCGCATTTCCGTACGGTACCGCTCAGGAGATCGAAATCGGCATGGGCTTGGCACGCGCCCATCGCGTGACCTATGTTGGCGAACTCGGCTGGGAAATCTATGCACCGACGGACCAGACAGCACATATCTTCGAGGCTCTCGAAGAGGCTGGAAGCGATGTCGGACTAAAGCTTTGTGGTCTCCATACGCTTGATAGTTGCCGGATCGAGAAAGCCTTCCGGCATTTTGGCCACGACATCACGGATGAAGATCACGTATTGGAAGCGGGTCTTGGCTTTGCGGTAAAAACCGACAAAGGTGATTTCCTTGGGCGGGACGCCGTCCTGCGCAAGAAGGAAGCCGGTCTCAAACGCCGCCTTGTCCAGTTCAAGCTCGACGATCCGCAGCCCAGCCTGTTTCACAATGAGGCTTTGGTTCGCGACGGAAAGATCGTCTCGATCGTGACCTCTGGCAACTACGGTCATCACCTTGGTGGCGCCATCGGCATGGGCTACGTGCCGTGCGAAGGTCAGCCTGCCGACGAGGTTTTGTCATCGACCTATGAAATCGAGATCGCTGGTCGGCGGGTATCAGCAACTGCGAGCTTGAAACCCATGTATGATCCGAGAGCGGATCGTGTGCGGATGTGACGGTCTGTGGATTTCTGCAAACCGACGAAACCAGAAGATATGAAAGGGCGCAACGATGAGTGATGAGGCGCTGAACTGCGAACCAAGACGGGCGGCAAGGTCAGGCGGACGCGAAGCGCGTCGAGCCATGCGGGCAGCACCGTTGGCTGAAAACATGCGTCCAGTGCGCGCAGGTATGTCCGGAGGTCAGTATAAACCCCTGACCGATGCCGGAATGGCCAAGATACACGCATCGGCGCTCGAAGCGCTCGAAGTGATCGGTCTGTCGCAGGCGCCCAAATCGGGCGTCGAAATCATGACGAATGCAGGTGCGATTCAGGGCGACGATGGTCGCCTGCGCTTTCCGCGTGCTCTGGTTGAAGATATGCTGGCGATCGCTGCGCGCAACATCACGCTTCATGCCCGTGATCCCAAGTATGATCTGCATCTGTCTGGCACAAAAGTCCACTTCGGCACCGCAGGCGCTGCCGTTCACATCGTGGATCCGATCACGCTCAACTATCGCGAATCGACTGCACAGGATCTCTATGATGGTGCCCGACTTGTTGAGCACCTCGACAATATCCATTTTTACCAGCGCACGATGGTCTGCCGCGATGTCGTGGACAACCGCGAGATGGATCTGAATACGCTCTACGCCTGCCTGTCGGGCACAAACAAGCATGTCGGCACCTCGTTCAGCGACCCCAGTCACGTGAAAGACTGTTTCGACATGATCTATACGGTCGCGGGCGGAGAGGAGAAATGGCTGGAAAGGCCATTCGTCTCCAACTCGAATTGCTTCGTCGTTCCGCCGATGAAGTTTGCCGAGGAAAGCTGCATCACGATGGAGGATTGTATCCGCCGCGGTATGCCGATGCTGTTGCTATCGGCCGGTCAGGCGGGTGCTACGGCGCCAGCACCCATTGCTCTCACGATCGTTCAGGCCGTGGCGGAGTGTCTTGCTGGAGTCGTCTATGCCAATGCCATCAAGCCGGGTGCTCCTTGCATTTTTGGGACGTGGCCGTTTGTTTCTGACCTTCGTACAGGGGCCATGTCGGGTGGTTCGGCAGAACAAGCTTTGCTGACAGCAGGCTGCGCCCAGATGCATCGCTTCTATGACCTTCCTGGCGGGGCTGCATCAGGCATCTCGGATTCGAAACTTCCTGATATGCAGGCCGGTTGGGAACAGGGTATCACCAATTCCCTCGCGGGGTTGGCAGGACTTAACATGTGCTATGAAGCGGTTGGCATGCATGCGTCGCTACTGGGCTTCTGCCTTGAAAGCCTTGTTCTTGGCGACGATCTTTTGGGACAGGCGATGCGCTTGGTTCGGGGGATCGATGTAACGGAAGACTCGACCAGCATAGATGCAATGAAAGCAGTGTGTCTCGGTGGGCCGGGGCACTATCTTGGGTCCGACCAGACGCTGGCGTTGATGCAGACTGAGTATATTTATCCGGCTGTCGGCAACCGGATGAGTCCGAAGGAATGGAATGAAGCGGGCAAGCCGTTGTTGCTCGACACGGCAATTGCGCGGAAGAACGACATACTTGCCAAGGCAGGATCGGTCATCGACCCTCAGATCGATCAGGCGATCCGCGCTGCATACAACATCTACTTCAAGTGAGGTCTGCAATGATCCCGGCGAACATGCTGAAATTCTACATCGATGGTCAGTGGGTCGAACCACTTTCAAGGAACCGGATTGGTGTCGAAAATCCCGCAACCGAGGAAATCGTCTGCGAAGTCGCGATGGGCAATGCGGATGACGCAGATCGGGCGATCATGGCGGCGCGAGCGGCCTTCAATGCGTGGACCGTGGTGCCGGTAAAGGATCGCATCGCGGTCGTGAAGCGCATTCTTGAAGTCTATAATGATCGCTACGAAGATTTCGCGCAGGTCATGTCAACCGAAATGGGCGCGCCGATCGAATGGGCTCGAGATGCGCAGGCTTGGGCTGGTCAGGTGCATATCGAGAGCACCATCAAGGCTGCAGAAGAGATGCGGTGGGAATATATGCGCGGCACCACACGTATCGTGCATGAAGGGATTGGCGTGTGCGCGCTGATCACGCCGTGGAACTGGCCGATGAACCAAATCGCTTGCAAGGTTGCGCCCGCGTTGGTTGCGGGCTGCACTATGGTCCTGAAACCGTCCGAGATTGCGCCGCTTTCCGGGACGCTCTTTGCGGAAGTCTGCCACGCGGTGGGTGTGCCAGCCGGGGTGTTCAACCTTGTGAATGGCAACGGTCCGGATGTGGGAGCGCGGATGTCTTCGCACCCGGACGTGGACATGGTGTCATTCACGGGCTCGACCCGAGCAGGCACGGCGATTGCAGCGGCTGCTGCGCCGACGGTCAAGCGCGTTGCGCAGGAACTTGGCGGCAAATCGCCGAACATCATCCTGCCTACCGCCGATCTGGAATCGGCAGTGAAGAGCGGAGTTGAGGGCTGCTTTGGCAACACCGGACAAAGCTGTGATGCACCGACGCGAATGTTCGTGCCGCGCGCCACGCATGACCAGGCCCTGGCCTTTGCGAAGGAGGCCGCAGATGCGGTTGTCATCGGTGATCCGCGCGACACAAAGACCACGATGGGACCGCTGGTTTCGAAGCTTCAGTTCGACAAGGTCCAGCGTCTCATTCAGGCAGGCATTGATGAGGGCGCAATACTGGTGTGTGGTGGCGTTGGCCGTCCACAAGGTGTGAACCGTGGCTGGTTCGTGCGAGCAACCATCTTCGGTAACGTCAACAACAAGATGACCATCGCGCAAGAAGAGATCTTTGGCCCAGTGCTGTCGATCCTGCCCTACGATACGCTCGATCAGGCGATCGACGATGCCAATGACACACCCTATGGGCTCGCTGCCTACATCGCCGGTCCGGTTGAGGACGCGCGGCCCGTGGCTCGGCGTCTACGTGCCGGCACGGTGAACCTCAACTATCCCGCGTGGGATACATTCGCGCCGTTCGGTGGCTACAAACAATCGGGCAACGGTCGGGAGTATGCCGATTGGGCCATTCACGACTTCTGCGAAATCAAGGGCATCGTCGGGTACGGCGAAGAGTGAAGAGCGCGATGCACTACGGATATATCGGACTTGGCAATCTGGGCGGTCATCTGGCTGCCTCGCTCTTGCGCGAAGGTTTAAAGGTTACCGTTCACGACAAGGATCGGTCGCTAGCTGAGCGCCATCTGGCTGCCGGTGCAGACTGGGCTGACAGTCCGGCAGAACTTGCCGCGCGTGTAGATCACGTCATAACCTGCCTGCCATCGCCGGCCGTTTCTGAACTCGTTCTGAAACAGATGCTGCCTGCTATGAAGCCCGGTGCGACATGGATCGAGAATTCGACCCTCGGCCGCGACGAAATCCTCCGACTGGGCGCTGTTGCGGCCGATGCGGGCGTTCGGACGCTCGAGTTGCCCGTTACGGGCGGGGTTCATTTGGCGGCACGAGGCGAGATCACCATGCTTGCGGCCGGTGACGACGATCTCTTTGAAATGCACAAGCCAGCTCTGCAGGCTATGGGGAACCAGATCTTCCACATGGGTCCATTGGGGGCAGCATCGATCATCAAGGTGATCACAAACATGCTGGCCTTCATCCATCTGAAAGCCTGTAGTGAAGCGTTGATGCTGGCGAAGCGCGGCGGTCTTGATCTTGGGCAGGCATGGCACGCGATCAAGGCCTCTTCTGGCAATTCGTTCGTGCATGAGACCGAAGGGGCGCTGATCCTGAACGGCTCCTATGACATTGCTTTCAACATCGATCTCGCGTTGAAGGACCTTGGCTTCGCCCTTCGCTTCGGACGAGAGTTCGGAGTGCCGTTGGATCTGGCTGGTGTTACCGAACAGACCTACGTTGCTGCGAAGGCAGCGTATGGCGGCGAGGCACAGTCACCTATGATTGCTAAGCTGCTGGAAGACCTGCTTCAAACCGATCTTCGTGCTTCAGGCTTCCCGGCCAGACTGGAATGAAGCGAAGGTCTTTCAGCCTCTCGCGTTCCCCGAGGGTATTTGATGTCGTAAAATGAATGAAGCATGCGACAGATTCTGTCGCAAATACTTCATCGTCGGGACGCGTGGCAGGGCAGGATTGTGCGCATGAGTGAATGGGATTTCATCATTGTCGGTGCAGGTTCCGCGGGCTGTGTCCTTGCAGAGCGGCTGTCTGCAAACGGTCAGAATAAAGTGCTCGTTCTAGAGGCAGGAGGAAGCGACCGACGTTTCTTCGTTCAACTGCCCTTGGGCTACGGCAAACTATTTTATGACCCATCCGTCAACTGGCTTTACAAGACCGAACCTGACCCCGGTCTAGCCGGTGCGCGAGATCACTGGCCTCGCGGAAAGCTTTTGGGCGGGTCATCTTCGATCAATGCAATGGTCTGGATCCGAGGCGACAAGAGCGACTACGATGATTGGGTAGCCGCCGGGAATAAAGGGTGGGGCTGGGAACAGGTTCTAGCGGCCTATCGCTCAATCGAAGACAATGAGGCAGGAGCGGATTCCTTTCGTGGCAAGGGCGGCCCGCTTTTTATTTCAGCAAACAAGTCAGACCTGCACCCACTTTGTGACGCGTTCATCCGATCAACAGCAGCGACTGGACTGGCACGAAATGAGGACTTCAATGGTGCCGAACAGGAGGGTGTCGGCAACTATCAGATGACGATCAGAAATGCGCGGCGCAATTCAACGGCGCGCGCCTTCCTGCGTCCGGCGATGAAAAGGCCGAATGTCACTGTTTTGACCAAAGCCCACGTTACGCGCGTTCTGTTCGAGGGACGGCGAGCTATTGGCGTCGAATATCGGCATCAAGGTCAACTCAAGACCGCCAAAGCAGCGCGGGAAGTCATTCTATCGGGCGGCGCGATCAACTCGCCTCAGCTTCTGATGCTGTCCGGCATCGGTGACGCCAGCCATCTGAAGGCGCACGGTATCGATGTTGTTCGGCACAATTCAAATGTTGGGCAGAACCTGAATGACCATCAGGGCATCAATTACACTTGGCGGATGAAAGTCCCTACCTACAACGACATCTTGCGCCCTTGGTGGGGCAAACTGTTGGTCGGGATGCAGTATTTCCTGCAAGGAAAAGGCCCGCTTGCCAAGTCGATCAACCACGGTGGTGGCTTCTTCCGCACCGATCCGAGCCTTCTACGTCCGAACATGCAACTGTACTTTCAAGCTTTCTCCACGCTGGTTCCGCGCGAAGGCGAACGCCCGCTGCTGACACCCGATCCGTTCTCGGGCCTGTCAATTGGCCTGTCGAACTGCCGTCCTACGAGTCGTGGTGAGATCACCTTGAAATCGGCTGATCCGTTCGCCCATCCGCGGATCGTGGCGAATGCGTTTTCGACGGATCACGATATTCAGGAAATGCTTCTGGCGGTCAAATTCCTGCGCCTGATCGCTGCTCAGGAGCCGATCAGGTCGGTGATTGCAGAAGAGCTTCGGCCCGGACCTTCCGTTCAATCCGATGAAGATCTGATCGCGGATTTCCGTGCCAGGTCTGGCACGGTCTATCACCCATCCTGTACAGCCCGCATGGGGCCCGATGCTGCCAATTCGGTGGTTGATTCCGATTTGCGTGTTCATGGTGTGACCGGGTTGCGCGTTTGTGATGCTTCGGTCTTCCCTACACTGATCGGTGGCAATACCAATGCGCCGAGCATTCTAGTTGGATGGATGGGCGCGGAGCGAATTCTGCGCTCTGCCTGAGCAGCCGCGAAGGAAGGAATGATATGGCATACTTGCTGGGCGTTGATACCGGCGGCACCTATACTGACGCGGTTATTCTTAACGAGAGCGAAGACAAGGTCATCGCTTCTGCGAAGTCCTTGACGACGCGGCCTGATCTTGCGCTAGGGGTTGGACGGGCGATTGATGCCGCCATCGGAAAGGCTGGGATCAAGGCTCAGCAAATTGCGATGGTTTCGCTTTCGACGACGTTGGCCACCAATGCGCTGGTGGAGGGTCAGGGCGGTCGTGTCGCGCTGATATTCATCGGTTTTGAAGAGGCGGAACTCGCCCGCGCGGGCCTGACCGACGCCATGAAGGGTGACCCCGTGGTGATGGTTAATGGTGGGCACAACCATGCAGGCGGCGAGGTTGCGCCGCTTGACCTGACGCGGCTCGAGGCAGAGATTGTTCGCCTGTCAACCGAGGTAACCGGTTTTGCAGTCGCTGCATCTTTTGCAACTCGCAATCCCGCGCACGAGAATGCCGCACGAGATTTGGTGCGTCGCCTCGCACACTTGCCGGTCACCTGCTCCCATGAACTGTCTGCGGGGCTAAATGGGCCGCGCCGCGCGCTTACGGCAGTCCTGAACGCCCGATTGGTAGGCATGATTGACCGCCTGATTTCCGCCTGCGAAGCGCATATGGCCGCGCTCGGGATTGAGGCACCGCTGATGGTGGTTCGGGGCGACGGGGCCCTTGTCTCGGCGTCTCTGGCGCGTGAGCGACCCATCGAGACAATTCTTTCCGGTCCGGCGGCTTCTATTGCTGGAGCGAGTTGGCTGACTGGCGAGCGCGATGCACTGGTCTCGGACATCGGTGGTACCACTACGGACGTCTGCCTGCTCAAGGACGGCAAGCCAGCGATTGATCCGATGGGAGCGCGCGTCGGAGCATTCCGCACGATGGTCGAGGCAGTCGCGATGAGGACAACCGGCTTGGGCGGCGACAGCGAAGTGCATTTTCTGGATGGCCTTGAAACCGGCCTTCGCCTTGGTCCTCGGCGCCTTATGCCGGTCTCTCTCGCGGGCCGCGACTTTCCCGACCTTGTTCATACTGCGCTGGACCAGTGGCTTTCGCTCGAAGCTCCTGGAGAACACGATGGGCGTTTTGCAATTCCGATGTGGAGAGACGCGCCGCCGCCGGGCTTGGTGGGGCGTGAGATCGTGGTTGCCGAACGCCTCATGGCCGGGCCGATGAGGGTATCTGATGCAGCGCGGACTCGCCTGGAGTATCCGGCGCTCACTAAGCTGGTTGCCCGCGGTGCGGTGATGATTTCGGGCGTCACACCTTCGGACGCAAGCCATGTGCTTGGCCGCCTGGATGCTTGGGACGGCGAAGCTGCTCGCAAGGCAATGGTTCTGATGGCCCGGCGTCGCAACGGTCGGGGCGACCGCATTGCGCAAGGCGCTGAGCCACTCGCAGCCCGCATCATTGCGCAACTTGAACGTCAGACCATTGATTGCCTCCTTGAAGCGGCGTTTAGCGAGGACGACCGCGACTGGGGGCAGCAAACCCCAGAGAAATTGGCGCGGCATCCTCTTACTTCGGCTGGCCTTGATCGGCATTCTGGCGTCATACGAACTTCGATGTCGCTCGGTGTGCCAGTCATTGGCCTAGGAGCGTCGGCTCCCAGTTATTATGCGCCTCTTGGGGAACGTCTGGGGACGCAGATGATCCTGCCCGAACATGCAGGAGTGGCGAATGCCATCGGGGCTGTCGTAGGGCAGGTTTCAATGAGTGTTTCCGGTGTCGTTACCGCGCCTGGGCCGGGGGTATTTGCCGCGCACCTCGAGGATGGTCCAAAACGCTTCAACGACCGCGACAAAGCGCTCATTGCGCTGGAACAGAGCCTGAAAGCAGAAGCTGAGGCCCGCGCTCGTGCTGCGGGTGTCGAGGAACTTCGACTGTCCGTCGATCGCGATATTTCGGAGATTGAAGTAGAAGGCCAGCCGATGTTCATAGAGGCGAAAATCAGGGTGACTGCTCAAGGGCGCCCACGCATCGCGGTCGGCTAGCGACAGTCAGGCCGGAACGATTGTCACCGTTCTGGCCAGATCGGACAAGACGTCCGGGCCATCGTCACGAAGGTAGACAATGTCTTCCAGTCTGACGCCGAATTGGCCTTCCAGATAGATGCCGGGCTCGATCGAGATGACATTCCCTTTGCGTAGCGGCGCTTCGGACGTCGCAGTGATGTAGGGCGCTTCGTGGATGTCG
>Ga0209023_10001732_pt1 | contig 28627 bp, 22 predicted proteins | sample LakOneMetagenome_FD_187468 | JGI IMG/M metagenome (GOLD analysis project Ga0209023, IMG submission 187468) | Freshwater and sediment microbial communities from Lake Erie, Canada (SPAdes) (version 2) | ecosystem: Environmental > Aquatic > Freshwater > Lentic | place: Lake Erie, Canada...
CGGCGCTGGCGCAGCTAGCGACATCGAAGCCCGCGTCAAGCAAGTGCGCGTGCAGATCGAAGAAGCCACGTCCGACTACGACCGCGAAAAGCTGCAAGAACGCGTGGCCAAGCTGGCCGGCGGTGTGGCCGTGATCAAGGTCGGCGCTGCCACCGAAGTCGAAATGAAGGAAAAGAAGGCCCGCGTGGAAGACGCACTGCACGCAACGCGCGCAGCTGTGGAAGAAGGCGTTGTGGCCGGTGGTGGCGTGGCCCTGCTGCGTGCCAAGCAAGCCGTTGGCACCTCCATCAAGGGTGACAACGCTGACCAGGACCACGGCATTGCCTTGGTGCTGAAGGCCATCGAAGCGCCTCTGCGCGAAATCGTGAACAACGCCGGTGGCGAAGCCTCGGTGGTGGTGAACGCTGTGTTGGCCGGCAAGGGCAACTTCGGCTTCAACGCTGCCAACGACAGCTACGGCGACATGCTCGAGCTGGGCATTCTGGACCCCACGAAGGTCACCCGCACCGCACTGCAAAACGCAGCGTCTGTGGCATCGCTGCTGCTGACGACCGAATGCATGGTGGCTGACGCGCCCAAGGACGAAGCCGGCGCTGGCGGCGGCATGCCTGACATGGGCGGCATGGGTGGCATGGGCGGCATGGGCATGTAATTGCCCGCCGGTCGCACGCGGGGCGGGCCACGATCCTGCCACGCGTAAGCTTCCAACAAAAAACCCCGCAGGCTGCAAAGCCTGCGGGGTTTTTTACTGGGCGGCACCCTGGCGATTGCACTGCGGGCCGCCCTCAACGCCCCCGCCGTTCGGGCCGAGGCCAAGACAAAGGTAAAGGCCGATCCTGTCGAAGGCTTGCGCGGCACTTCGACAAGCTCAGTGTGAACGGCTCAGTGGGGTGCCGGAGACGACGGCTGGGAGCCTTACCACGCCGACTCCTGATAAGTTTGATAAGTGGGTCCGTTGATGCCCTGACGCCCCAATGCGCAATCCCAGCGGTCAGAACCGGTACGTCGCGCTCAGCACCACGTTGCGCCGGGTGGCCCACCAGCAGTCTCCACGCGCCAGGCAGGTGCTCATGTACTTCTTGTCGGCCAGGTTGCTGATGTTGAGCGCGTAGCGCCAGTCCTGCGTGTCGTAGGCCAGCAGCGCATCGACGACGCCGGCGGACGGCACCTCCGGCCCGGTGCGGTCGCGGAACGACGAGAGCCAGCGGTACCCTGCCCCGACCGAGAAACCGCGCACGTCGCCGACGGCAAAGCGGTACACGCCCCACACGGCAGCCTGGTGGCGCGGCAGGCCTTCAAGCAACGGGTCGGCATCGGTGTAGTTGTAGTGGGCGGTCAGGTCGAACGCGGTGGCCACGCGGGCCTTGTATTCCAGCTCCAGGCCCTTGTTGCGGGTCTGGCCCACCTGCAGCGCGTTCTTGGGGTTGGTGGGGTCGGCCACCTGCTGGTTCTTTTCCTTGAGGTCGTACACCGCGGCGGTGAACTGGGTGGAGCTGCCCTCGGGCACGTACTTCACGCCCACTTCGATCTGCTCGCCCTCCAGCGGCTTGAAGCGCTGGCCGTAGGCGTTGGTGCCGCTCACCGGGCTGAAGGACTCGGCGTAGCTGATGTAGGGCGTCCAGCCCCCGGCCAGTTGGTACATCACGCCCAGGCGCTTGGTGGTGTCGCTGGTGCGGTCATCGGCCGAGCCAGCCAGACCGTTCACGGCGCGGTCGTGGCGCAGCCCAGCGATGAAGATCCAGTTGCCCCACTTCATCTGGTCCTGCACGTACAGGCCGCTCTGGCGCTGCACGTTCTCGGGCTTGGCGGCCATCGCAGGGTTGATGCGGTTGCCGTACACCGGTGCGAAAGCGTCGATGGGCGCGTTGTACGAGTCATCGGCTTCTGTCTTGTTCTCGGTCTGCCGGTTCCAGTCCACACCTAGCAGCAACTGGTGGCGCAGGGCGCCGGTGGTGATGTTGCCTTGCAGGTGCGTATCTACCGCGGCCATGCGGGTGCGCGTGACGTTCTTGCCATACAGGCGGCCCACCAGGCGCTGGTTGACGGGGTCTGCGCCGAAGCCCCCAGGGTTGGTGAAGAAGTCGGCGTAGTGATAGCCGCCCCGGTTCTCGTTGCGCGCCAGGCGCAGGTTCTGGCGCACGGTCCAGGCGTCATTGAAGCGGTGCTCGAACAGGTAGCCGATGGATTCACGGTCGGTGTCGTAGTAATCACCGGGCTCGCCGATGAAGCGGTTGATGGGCAGCTTGCCATTGGGGTTGGGCAACAGCGTGCCCGACCACGGCAGGAACTGCGCCGTGCTGCCGGTACGGTCTTGCTGCCAGTGGCCCTGCAGGATGAGGGACGTGGCGCCGCTCGGGCGCCAGGCGAGCGACGGCGCGATCAGGCGCCGGTCGTTTTTCACGTAGTCGGTTTGGGTGTCCGCATCGCGCGCCACGGCCACCAGCCGGTACGACCATTCGCCGTCTTTGGTGAGCGGGCCGGTCAGGTCGGCTTGCAACTGCTTGCGGTTCCAGCTGCCGAACTGCACGCCGACTTCGCGCTGCGCTTCTTGCAGCGGGCGCTTGCTGACCATGTTGACCACGCCGGCCACGGTGCCCGCACCGAACAGCATGCCGGACGGGCCGCGCAGCACTTCCAGCCGCTCCAGCGCGTACGGGTCGGACGCGATGGTGCTGGTGTAGTAGTTGTAGCCCTGGCGCAGGCCGTCGAGGTACGTATCGGGCGAGCTGCCGCGCACCCGCACGCTGTCGGAGCGGCTGTCCAGCCCGTAGGCATCGCTGCGCACGCCGGCGGCGTACTGCAGCGCTTCTTGAAAGGTCGTGGCGCCCTGGTCCACCAACTGGTCGCGGGTGACCACGGTGACGGACTGCGGGGTTTCGGACAGCGGCGTGTCGGTCTTGGTGGCGGTGGCTGCATTGCGCGCGCGGTAGCCCACCACGGGCGCGGTGGCGGACTCCTTTTCGGCATTGGCATCCACGCGCACTTCAGACAATGTGGCTGTGGCGTTTTGCGCCATCACCCCGGCAGGCAAGGCGCCGAAGGCCAGGGCAATGCCGATGCAGACGGCGGTCGGCCGGTAAGGAAGTGTCATGATTTTTCGATAATAGAAATAAGAATGATTTCTATTCTAAAAATCAAAACACCGGACCGGCGGGCCTTGAGCGGTCGATGTCGTACATCGGCAACACCTGGGTGCTGCCGGTTGCAGGTCAACGCTCCTCTTTTGATAGCTGCTAGCGCTTTACTAGCCAGCGCAGGCCCATTTTTTACTCCAATTTCAGCGGCCAGGCGTCCCGCCCACGAATTCGGAGTGCACAGCACGGCCCGAGAAGGTGGCGTACTGCGCAGGGCAGCGTTCGGTGCACCGCTTCACACCAATTGCCCAATTGCTATGATTTTTGTAGCTTCCAGCGCTTATCCAACAAGCGGTAGCGGTCCCTGGAGCTGATATTCACCCTCGTACCCGCCCTGCCCAGGCCGACTCAGGCCGCCTGGCGCAGGCCTTGCGTCTCGCGCGCCAGCTGCGTGATGCGCGCCCAGTCGCCCGCGCGCACGGCGTCGGTCGGCGTGAGCCACGAGCCGCCCACGCAGCGCACATTGGGCAGCGCCAGGTAATTGGGCGCGGTGGCGTTGGTGATGCCGCCGGTGGGGCAAAAGCTCACCGCACCGAACGGGCTGACCCAGGACTTGAGCAGCGGAATGCCGCCCACCGCCTCGGCCGGGAACAGCTTCAGGAACGAGAACCCATCGGCCAGCGCCGCCATGATCTCGCCCGACGTGGCCACGCCGGGCAGCAGCGGCAGGTTCAGGCCCTTGCAGGCACTGCCCACGGCCGAGGTATAGCCGGGGCTCACGGCAAAACGGGCGCCGGCCTCGCTCGCGCGGCGCGCGTCGTCGGCATTGAGCACCGTGCCCACGCCCACCACGGCTTCGGGCAGGTTGCGCGCGATGGCTTCGATGGCCGGCAGGCCGGCAGCGGTGCGCAGCGTCACCTCCAGCACCTTCACGCCACCGGCAAGCAGCGCTTCGGCCAGGGGCAGCGCGTCTTCCACGCGGTCGATCACGATGACGGGGATGACGGGGCCATGGCTGGCGATATCAAGCGGATTCATGAGTGTGTGCTCCTTGGTGTCTTAGGTGTCGGATGCCGCAGGCGGCCTACAAAACTGGCGCGATGCGTGCCAGGGCTTCTGTGAAACTGGTTTGGCAGGCCACGGGTGGCATTGCCCCTGGGGAAAGGGGCCCAACGGCATCGCAGGAAATACAGATGGGCATTCAATCACCCACTACCGTTCTGGCTGAGCCTGTCGAAGCCCCGCGCGGCGCTTCGACAGGCTCAGCGTGATCGGTTGTGTATTTTTGAAGGCAAATGGGTACAACCCTACAACCACGTGCAGGCGCCCTGCTCCGCACCGCCCGCATGGCGGCGGAAGTTGGTGAACAGTTCGCGGCCGAAGCCGACCTGCGAGGCCGCGTGGTACGGCGCCGGCACGCGTGCGGCCCAGGTGGCCTCGTCGACCAGCACGTCGAGCGTGCCGGCCACGGCGTCCACCCGCACGATGTCGCCGTCCAGCACCTTGGCCAGCGGTCCGCCGGCCAGCGCCTCGGGCGTCACGTGGATGGCGGCGGGCACCTTGCCCGATGCGCCGCTCATACGACCGTCCGTCACCAACGCCACCTTGAAACCCTGGTTCTGCAGCACGGCCAGCGGGGGCGTGAGCTTGTGCAGCTCGGGCATGCCGTTGGCCTGCGGGCCCTGAAAACGCACCACGGCCACCATGTCCTGCTGCACCTCGCCCGCGCTGAAGGCCGCGAGCAACGCCTCCTGCGAGTCGAACACGCGCGCGGGTGCTTCGATGATGTGGCGGTCTTCCGGCACCGCCGAGACCTTGATCACCGCACGGCCCAGGCGCCCCTGCAGCAGGCGCAGGCCGCCCGTGGGCGAGAAAGGCTCGCTCACCGGCCGCAGCACCGACGCATCGCCGGACACCGCCGGTGCGCCCTGCCCGCCTTCGGCGATGCCGCCCGCGTTCACGCTGAGCACGTCGCCGTGCATGAGGCCGTTATCCAGCAGCTCGCGCAGGATCCAGGCCGGGCCGCCCGCGTCCTCGAACTGGTTCACATCAGCGTCGCCATTGGGGTACACGCGGGCCAGCAGCGGCACCACGGACGACAGCTCGTCAAAGTCCGTCCAGTCGATCAGGATGCCCGCGCTGCGCGCAATGGCCACCCAGTGGATCAGGTGGTTGGTGGAGCCGCCGGTGGCCAGCAGCGCGGCCATGGCGTTGACGATGCAGCGCTCGTCCACCAGGCGCCCGATGGGCGTGAAGCGCTGGCCGCGCTTGCCGATGTCGAGCACCGTGCGCACCGCCTGCCGCGTGAAGGCCTCGCGCTCGCCCGTGCCGGGTGGCGCAAAGGCTGCGCCGGGCACGTGCAGGCCCATGGCTTCGAGCAGCATCTGGTTGCTGTTGGCCGTGCCGTAGAAGGTGCAGGTACCGGGGCTGTGGTACGCGGCCGATTCGGCCTTGAGCAGCTCTTCACGCCCCACCAGGCCCTGCGCGTACAGCTCGCGCACCTTGGCCTTGTCCTTGTTCGGCAGGCCCGAGCCCATGGGGCCCGCGGGTACGAAGACGCAGGGCAGGTGCCCGTAGTGCAGCGCACCGATCAGCAGGCCCGGCACGATCTTGTCGCACACACCCAGCAGCAGCGCCGCGTCGAACACATCGTGGGACAGCGCTACCGCCGTGGCCATGGCAATCGCATCGCGGGAGAACAGCGACAGCTCCATGCCCGGCGTGCCCTGCGTCACACCGTCGCACATCGCCGGCACGCCGCCCGCCACCTGGGCCGTGGCGCCGTGTCGGGCCGCCTCGTCGCGCAGCAGCGCGGGGTAACTTTGGTACGGCTGGTGAGCCGACAGCATGTCGTTGTAGGCCGTGACGATGCCGATGTTGGGCGCTTTCTCGACGGTGACCTTGAACTTCTCGGCGCCCGGCAGCGCCGCATACGCGTGGGCCAGATTGGCGCAGCCCATGCGGTCTTGCGGGGGCTTGCGCTGGATCATGGCGTCGACACCGGCCAGGTAGGCGGCCCGCGTGTCCACGCTGCGCTGGATGATGCGAGCCGTCACGCGCGCTACGACTGAATGCATGGGATGCTCCATCGGTGGGGAAAGGAGGGGAAACGGCCTGTGCACAGGCCCTGTTCTGGGGCCTAGAATGTAACTCGATAACCACCGCAATTCAACCCATGACCCTCCAGCGCCTGCCCCTTCCGCCGTCCGAACTGGGCGAATCGCCCTTCTGGCACCCTGAGGAAAAATCCCTTTACTGGTGTGACATTCAGGGACACACGGTGAATGCCTGGACCCCCGCGAGCGGAGAGCACCGCCAGTGGAAGACCCCGAGCGAGCCCGCATGCTGCGCGCCTTCGGCGGGCGGAAACATCGTAATCGGGTTACGGGACGGCTTCTATCAACTCGACACCGCCAGCAGCGCCCTCACCCTGCTGGCGCTGCTGCCGCCAGATCAGCACGACACCCGGTTGCTGCGCCTGAACGACGGCCGCTGCGATGCGGCAGGCCGCTTCTGGGCGGGCTCGATGATCACCCCCCGCACCGCTTCCGATGCAGCCCTGTGGTGCCTTTCGGCATCCGCCAGCGGCACCGGCTACACCGTGCAGCGCATGGCAGGTGACAACTTCACCGCCAACGGCCTGGCCTTCAGCCCCGACAACCGCGTGATGTACTGGTCCAACACACCCGAGCACCGCATCGACCGGTTCGACTTCGATGTCAACACCGGCACCATCACGAACCGCCAGCCCTGGGTGTACTTCGACCGCAAGGTAGATGGGCAGCCGTACGGCGGCCGGCCGGACGGCGCAGCGGTGGATGTGGAGGGTAACTACTGGGTGGCGATGTACGAGGGAGCTTGCGTACTTCAGCTGTCTCCCACAGGGGATGTACTGCAACGCATCGGTGTGCCGGTGCAGTGCCCGACCATGGTGTGTTTTGGCGGGGAGAATTTGCGCACGCTGTACATCACCTCGGCTCGGGCCGGGCGGCCTGTGGAAGAGCAGGAGGCTGAGGTGCCGGCGGGGTCGCTGTTCAGCGTGGATGTCGCAGTTTCCGGCTTGACCGTTAATCTTTTCAGGGGCTGAAGCTCGCGGGCAAGCTGATATGAGCGGGGACTTACGACAGCGCATTTTTCTTGCTCTGGCCTGAATCAGGCTACCGCGATACATTGCCACTTCATGAAGACTCAGACCCGTAAGGACTTGGCACTTGCCCTCGCGCTCGGTGGCGTGACGGCGGCCTTCGCCGCATATCTTGTTTTCGGCATCGCCTCGGGTTGGCTGGCCGGCGCACTCTTGGCGAGCGCCTTCGCGCTGATGGCGCTGGCGGCACTGGTACAGCCTCCGTTCTGGTGGGGAATCCGCGCGCTCACCACTCCCCTGGAAGATCCGTCTCATGAAGCACGGCAACCGGATAGCGCCCCTTGACAAAGACGAGCCGTTGATGCGCTAGGTCGACGCATCAACACTCAGGGCCCGCCGTCGCTACGCCTTTAGTAGCCCCATCGCCCCCAACACGTCATAACACGCCCCCATGTTGTGATAGTCCACCTTCCCCGCGTTGCTCTTCTCACGCGTGTGGTTGCGGTTGGCCCCGTCGAGGATGCGGAACCACGCGCCGTGCTCGTGGTCCACGAAGTGCTCCCAGCAGTAGCTCCAGATGCGGTCGTACCAGTCCCAGTACTGCGGCTCGCCGGTGCGCAGGGCCAGCACCGCGGCGGCGGCCATGCTTTCGGCCTGGACCCAGTGGTACTTGCCGTCGTCGCAGATACTGCCGTCGGGCGCCATGCCGTAGACGATGCCGCCACGCACGGCATCCCAGCCCTTGGCCAGGGCGTCGTCAAACAGGAAGCGCGCGCAGGGCAGGTGCCAGTCGGCGGGGGCCAGGGCATCCAGTTGCAGCAGCAGCTTGGCCCATTCGGTCTGGTGGCCGACCTGGTAGCCCCAGGGGCGGAAGATGTTGGTGCGGTCGTAGCGGTTGTATTCCCAGTCCACCGACCAGTCGGCCTGGTAGTGCTCCCACACCCAGCCTTCGGCAGCGGGCGCCGATGCGCGGTACGACAGGGCCGCCTGGCGCTGGCAGATGCCTTGCGCGAGCTGCTCGGCGCGCTCGATGTAGCGTTGCTCGCCCGTGGCGCGAAAGGCCGAGATCATCGCCTCGCAGGCGTGCATGTTGGCGTTCTGGCCGCGGTAGCCGGTCAGCGCCCAGTCGGGCGAGGCCTCGTCGGCATACAGGCCGTGCGCGGGCTGCCAGAAGTGGCGCTCTGCGGTGTCGAAGGCTTCGGCCAGCCAGGCGCGGGCCTGCGGCACGCCGGCTTCGAACGCGCGCGCATACGCCAGCATCACGAAAGCCATGCCGTAGCAGTGCCGCGTGGCATCGAGCACGGTGGCGCGGCCATCCTGCCAGTCAATCAGCCATGCGTAGCCACCCGTGGCAGGGTCCAGAAAAGCGTCGCGCACAAACTGCAGCGCGTGCCGCATGCCTGCCTGGTAGCGCGCCTCGCCCGTGGTGCGGTACAGCATCGCGTGCGTGACCACGAAGCGCGTGGCGCTGACCAGGTGGCGGGTGCGCGTGTCGTACACCGTGCCATCGTCCAGAAAGAAGTGGTACAGGCCGCCGCTCGGGTCGGTCGCCACCGGGTCGTAGAACGCCATGGTGTCGCGCAGATGCTGGCGCAGAAAGGTGGGCGATCGGAAATCCGGCTGGGATGCAGTCATGGTGAAAGTCTCCTGGACCGTTCGGCTGAGCTTGTCGAAGCCTTTGCGCATCGCTTCGACACAGCGCGGCGTGAACGGATGTTTGTTTTTAAGGGTCGGGTTGTGTGCTGGATGAAGCGCTGCGCGGGGCTTCGACAGGCTCAGCCTGAACGGTGTGGGACGGGACAGGACAATAGTCAGTGATGAGCCGCAGTGGAACGAAGGCAGGGCGCCTGCGCCCTGCCCTCCACTTCAGATCAAATGCCGCTGCGTAGGCGGCCCATCAACCCGGCAGTCGAGCCATCCAGCCCCGTCGTGTCGCCACTGGCCAGGCGCGCCTCCAGGTCCTTGGCCAGCACCTTGCCCAGCTCTACGCCCCACTGGTCGAAGCTGTTGATGCCCCATAGGCTGCCGCTCACGAACACGCGGTGCTCCTGCAGCGCGATCAGCGCGCCCAGTGATGCGGGCGTAAGCGCATCCAGCAGCAAGAATGTGCTGGGGCGGTTGCCCGGGAAGTGCCGGTGACCGTCCTCGCCCTCTTTGCCCACCATCAGCGCCTGGGCCTGCGCCAGGGCGTTGGCCAGCAGCTTTTCGTGGTGGCCCTTCAGGGGGTGCGTGGCCTGGCGCACGGCGATCAACTCCAGGGGCAACACGTCCGTGCCCTGGTGCAGCATCTGGAAGAACGCATGCTGGCCGTTGGTGCCCGGCTCGCCCCACAGCACGGGCGATGTGGCCACCGACAGTGGCGTGCCATCGAGCGCCACGCGCTTGCCGTTGCTCTCCATCTCCAGTTGCTGCAGATAGGCGGGCACGCGGCGCAGCGCCGCATGGTAGGGCGCGATGCACCGGCTGGTGAAGCCGTGGAAGTTGCGGTACCAGACGTCGAGCAGCCCCAGGCGCACCGGCAGGTTCTGCGCCAGCGGTGCGGTACGAAAGTGTTCGTCCATCGCGTGCGCGCCCGCCAGCAGGTCGCGAAAGCCTGCGGAGCCGATGGCAATGGCGATCGGCAAGCCGATGGCCGACCACAGCGAGTAGCGCCCGCCCACCCAGTCCCAGAATCCGAACGTGGTGGTGATGCCCATCGCCCGGGCTGCATCGACATTGGTGGTGAGCGCCGCGAAATGGCGCCCCACGTCCTGCCCGCCCTGCGCCGCGAACCAAGCCAGGGCCGAGCGGGCATTGGTCATGGTCTCGGCGGTGGTGAAGGTCTTGGAGGCGATGAGGAACAGCGTGTTCTGCGGCCGCAGCGACTGCAGCACGGTGTGCAGCTCATGGCCGTCCACATTGGAGACAAAGTGCAGTTGCTTGCCCTGGGCGCGGAACTCTTCGAGCGCCAGCACCGCCATGTGCGGCCCCAGGTCCGAGCCACCGATGCCGATGTTCACGATGTCGGTGATGGTGCTGTCGGCCCGCACCGTATCGGCATACGCCAGCATGGCGTCGAGCGTGGCATGCACGTCGGCCAGATGGCCGGCGATGCTGCTGTCGTCCCCGGGCAGTGCCAGGCCCGCAGGGCGGCGCAGCAGCGTGTGCAGCACGGCGCGGCCTTCGGTGGTGTTGATGGGCTGGCCGCTGAACATCGCGTCGCGGTGCTGCGTGAGGCCGGTGGACCGGGCCATGTCCAGCAACAGGGCTTCGGTGGCGCTGTCCCACAGGTTCTTGGACAGGTCGGCAAAGACATGCGGGGCCTGCTGGCTGAAGTGGCCGAACCGCTGCGCATCGTCGGCAAAGGCCTGCCGCAGATCCAGCTGGCGCCCATGGGTGGAATAGGCAGCCTGCAACTGAGGCCACTGCGGTGTCTGGTCGCAACGGAGGGACATGGTGAGATTCACTGGGTAAAAGAACACGCGGCGAGATAGTAACTTGATTACCTAATTTGTTCGATACCTTTTGACCCGTGAACTGTCAAAAATCGTTCTACGGCCTTCGAACCTACACATTTCGATGTAACGAGATTACAATTTCGAGCCTGCACATGGCCCTCAGCAGGACTGCGTGCATACCACCAACACCACTGATACGGAGACCCCATGAGTTTTGACCTCGTTCTGTTTGGCGGAACCGGTGATCTGGCCTGGCGCAAGCTCATGCCTGCGCTTTTTCAGGCCTTTCGCCATGGGACCTTGCCCGAGGGGGGCCGCATCATTGCGGTGGCGCGCGACGAGCTGAGCGACGAACAATACCGCAGCCTGATCCAGTCCCGCTTTGACAGCGTGGATCTGGCCAAGCGCCCCACCCCGGACGAGTTCGAGCGCTTCGGTGCGCTGCTGCACTACCTGCGCATGGACCTGTCGCAAACGCAGGACTACGCCCGCCTGGCCGGCGTGCTGCAGGAACGCGGCGCCGACACGGTGGTGATGTACGTGGCCACGGCACCCAGCCTGTTCACCAATGTGTGCGAGCAGATCGCGGCCGTCGGCCTGAACGGCCCTAACACCCGCGTGGTGCTGGAAAAGCCGCTGGGCCACGACCTGAAGTCGAACCAGGCCATCAACGACACGCTGCGCCGGGTACTGAAGGAAGAGCAGGTCTTTCGCATCGACCACTACCTGGGCAAGCCGTCGGTGCAGAACCTGTTTGCGATGCGCTTTGGCAACGCGCTGTTCGAGCCCCTGTGGCGGCGCGAGCACATCGCCAACATCCAGATCACCATCGCCGAAGAGCTGGGTGTGGAAACCCGCGGCGCCTTCTACGACCAGACCGGCGCGCTGCGCGACATGGTGCAGAACCACGCGCTGCAGTTGCTGTGCGCGATCGGCATGGAGCCGCCCATCAACTCCAGCGCCAACGCGATCCGCGACGAAAAGCTCAAGGTGCTGCAGTCGCTCAAGCCCTGGAGCATGGAGACCATTGGCCAGCACGTGATCCGCGGCCAGTACGCCGCAGGCAAGACGCACGGGCACAACGTGCCCGGCTACCTGCAGGAAAAGGGCGTGGCCGGCAACAGCACCACCGAGACCTTCGTCGCGCTGCGCACCGAGATCTCCAACTGGCGCTGGGCGGGCGTACCGTTCTACATCCGCACCGGCAAGCGGCTGGCGGGGCGCGACGCGCACATCGTCGTCAATTTCCGCCCCGTGCCGCACCCCATCTTCAAGATGCCCACCGGCGCGGTGAACCGCCTAGTGATCAACCTGCAGCCCAAGGACGGCCTGGAGCTGCACCTGCTGGCCCAGGGCGCGCCCCAGAACCAGACCGAGCCCGCGCTGTCGCAGGTGGCACTGAACCTGGACTTCGACCAGCGTTTCGGCACTGAGCGCGTGGGCGCCTACGAGCGCCTGCTGCTCGACGTGATCGCCGGGCGCCTGAACCTCTTCGTGCGCAGCGACGAGCAGGAAGAAGCGTGGCGTTGGGTGGAGCCCATCCTGCAGCACTGGAGGAACGACCCCGCCGGCCCGCGCCCGTACGCACCGGGCAGCTGGGGCCCCAGCGCCGCCAGCGCGATGATCGCGCGGGATGGGCATTGCTGGAGTGAGGAGATGTGATGCCCGTGGGGGCGCCAAAGACCTGATATGTCATTTTGTCCATTTCTTTATAAAATGGACAAAATTGGAGCGCCACCATGCAGCAAATTTCCGCGACCGACGCCAAGCAGTCTTTCGGCCATCTCCTTGAGGCCGCCGAACGTGGCCCCGTGGCCATCGAAAAGCATGGCAAGGTCAAGGCCATCATGGCGGCGCCGGAATACTTCTCTTCAGTCGACAAACGGCAAGCAGCGTTGTCCGAACGCAAGATGGCACGGCTGGCCCAGACCCTGCGCGAGAACGAGCGCCTGATCAGGCACCAGCAGTTGGCCGTCGACCTGGCAACGCTGCCCCCCGCGCAGGGCCGGCAACTGGTGAAAAAAGCAATGGCCGTCGTAGAGCAATGGCGCACGCACCAGCTTTGCAGCAGCGACTACATCGACCGGTGGCAGGCCCTGTTGGAGCTGCCCTTGCCAAAGTTGGCCCAGGCCATGGTGTCTGACGCCGATAGCTGGGGGCCCGCGCTGCGCCAGAACTCACCCTGGCCGGGGCTCGCGCCATGAACCTCGACCAGGTGGTCGTGGCCCTGCAGCGCGCCCGAGAGCTCAGCGGACATTCCGACTACGTCGTCATCGGAAGCCTGTCCGTACTCGGGGTGGAAGATGGGGTTCGCATTCCTGAAGAAATGTCGATGTCCATCGACATCGACTGCTACACCAAGGCGGACCCAGGCCGCATCTTCGACCTGGGGCCCATGCTGGGCGAGGAGTCGCCTTTTCGCATCGAGCACGGCTACTACCTGGATCCGGTCTCGCCCACATTGCCGAGCCTGCCCGACGGTTGGGAGGCCCGCATGCTGTGCGTGCACCGTGATGGGCTGCGCATCTGGTTCCTGGACCCCAACGACGCGGCCGTGTCCAAGTACGCCCGCAGCGAGCCCAGAGACCTCCGATGGGCCCGCGCCGGGATCGCCTGTGGCCTGGTTTCGTTGCCCGTCGTCAGAAGCCGGCTGCGAAGCACCACGTTCCTGGACGAAGAGGAAGAGCAGCTGGTTCGCAAGCAAGTGGAAGAAGACTCGGAATGGTTCGAGAAGACCACTGCTGCAGCGCGGGCGGAGTTGGCTGCGACCTCATCGAAACCGAAGTGACCTGACCATTGATCGCTCGCCGAGCGCAACGGGCCTGGAGAGGCTCAATCTCTGCGTTCAGCCGGCCCCACCAGTTCGATCGGCAACCCATCCGGATCCGCGATGAACGTGAAGGGCGCACCCGTCAACGGATCTAAGCGCACCGGCTCCGCCGCCACACCATGCAAGACCAGCACCTTGAGGCTGGCATCAAGGTCCGCTACCCGCAGCGCCAGATGGCGCAAGCCGCAGGCCTCCGGGTACGAAGCGCGCGCTGGCGGGCGGGGAAAGGAGAACAGCTCGATCTGCGCGCCATCGGGCAGCTGCAGGTCGAGCTTGTGCGATTGACGCTCTGCGCGGTACACCTCGCTCACCACCTGTAGCCCCAGCACCTCGGTGTAGAAGCGGCGCGAGCGCGCATAGTCGCTGGCGATGATCGCCACGTGGTGGATGCCGCTCAGTTGAAGCGCAGGCGGCGCGTGCAGTGCAGTCTGCGAGGACGGCGAGGGCCACCCACCGTCGCCGTGCGTCATCCTTCGGTGCCCGCGATGTCGAGCGCGCGCGAGGCGCCGTACAGCGCGGGCGTGGCGCTGGGGTCGATGATCCAGCAGGGGATGCCTGCGAGGTAGGACTTGAAGCGCCCCTTGGCCTCGAAGCGTGCGCGGAACGAGGATTGGTCGAACCACTCGCCCAGGCGCGGCACCATGCCGCCGCCCAGGTACACGCCGCCGCGGGCGCCCAGCGTCAGGGCCAGGTTGCCGGCCACGCTGCCCAGGAAGCCGCAGAACAGGTCCAGCGCCTCCAGCGCCAGGGCATCCTGGGACTGCAGCGCCAGCTCGGTCACCTGCGCGGCGGAGCTGACCTCTTTGCCGCCGCGCTGCGCGAGGCGGCGCACCGCGTGGTACAGGTCCACCAGGCCCGCGCCGCACACGGCGCGCTCGGCGGACACGTGGCCGTAGCGCTCCTGCAGGATGGCCAGCACGTCGAATTCGCGTTGTGTCTGCGCGGCCAGCGTGACGTGGCCGCCCTCGCCTGACAGCGGCACGCCTGCAGAGGAGCCCGGCGGGAAAACCAGGCCGGACACCCCGAGCCCCGTGCCGGGCCCGACGAGCGCGATGGCGCTGCCCGCCACCGCTTCGCCGCCGCCCACCTGGCGCAGCAGGTCGGGCGTGAGCAGCGGCAGCGCCAGCGCCAACGCCGTGAAGTCGTTGATGACCACCAGCCGCTCGAAGCCGAACGCCTCGCGCACCGCGCGCTGCGAGAAGCTCCAGCTGTGATTGGTCATGCGGATGGCGTCACCCGTCACCGGGTTGGCAATGCCGAAGGCAGCCTCGCGCGGCGTGGGCACGCCCACTTCCTTGAGGTACGCCGACAGCGCGGCATCGACCGTGGGGAACTGGGCGCAGGGCAGCACGCGGGTGTCGTTGAGCGGGCCGGTGGGCGAGTCCTGCCAGGCCAGGCGGATGTTGGTGCCGCCGATGTCGGCGAGAAGGCGCTGCGGGTGCGTGGAGTGCATGGCTTGAAGAAAAATGTTCTGCAGCTATGAAAAATATAGCTGCTTGCGCCGTATGGACAAGCGGTACAGGCAGTTTTTACCTGAAATCCAAAGCCCCGCAAAGACCTAAGTCTCAGTCCGAAACATCTTGGACGTTTTGTTGCGGGCCCTGCGCGTTGCGAGAGAGCCCCGGCACGGGGGAGCGAAAAGCCATGCACGCAGCAAGCGCGGCGAAGGAGCCGGTGCCGTCGGGGCTTCGGGCGCGCCCCCCCCATGCGCGGCGACACGGAGAGAAGGAGGCGGCAGCGGTAGCGCCACTGCTCCCAGGGCGCTGTCGCTACACCTCAGCCCAGCCGCTCTTCGGTCTTCGCGTCGAACCAGTGCGCATTGGCCGGCGCCACCGTCAGGCCCACATGGTCACCGGGCTGCACGCGCGTTTGTGCATCGGTGCGCAGCGTGACGTTGCCAGCGGCGGTGTCGACCATCACGTAGGTGTCCGGCCCGGTGGGCTCGACCACGCTCACCTGGCCGCGCCAGGGCGCGTCGTCCTGCATCTGCAGGTGCTCGGGGCGCACGCCCAGCAGCATCTCGGGCACGGACCGGGGCGGCACCAGGCTCAGCGACGCGCCCTCGATGCCGAACTGCCCGGCCGGCTGCACGCCGCCGCGCAGCAGGTTCATGGTGGGCGAGCCGATAAAGGTGGCCACATACGTGTTGGCCGGGCGGTTGTAGATCTCGTCGGGGGTGCCGAGCTGCTGCACCACGCCGCCCTTCATGACGGCAATGCGCGAGCCCAGGGTCATGGCCTCCACCTGGTCGTGCGTCACGTACACGCTGGTGATGCCGCTGGCCTGGTGCAGGCGCTTGATCTCGGCGCGCATCTCCACGCGCAGCTTGGCGTCCAGGTTGGACAGCGGCTCGTCGAACAAGAAGAGCTGCGGCTGGCGCGCGAGCGCCCGACCCATGGCCACGCGCTGGCGCTGGCCGCCCGACAGCTGGCTGGGCCGGCGGTCGAGCAGGTGGGTGATCTGCAGCATGGCGGCGACTTCGTCGATGCGCTTTTGGCGCTCGGGCTTGGGCATCTTGCGCATCTCCAGCGCAAAGCCGATGTTGTCGGCCACGGACAGCGTGGGGTAGAGCGCGTAGCTCTGGAACACCATGGCGATGTCGCGGTCGCGCGGCGGCATGCCCACCACGTTCTTGCCGGCGATGCGGATCTCGCCCTCGGTGGGCTCGTCCAGGCCCGCAATGATGTTGAGCAGCGTGGACTTGCCGCAGCCCGAGGGACCGACCAGGATCAAAAATTCGCCCGGTGCCACGTGGATGTCCACCTTGCGCAGCACCTCCACGCTTTTGTCGCCTTTGCCAAAGCGTTTGTTGATGCCTGCGATGTCGAGTGATGACGCCATTTTCTTGATTACCCTTAACCCTTGACTGCGCCGGCCGTCAGGCCGCGCACGAAGAACTTGCCTGCGAGAACGTAGATCACCATGGTCGGCAGGCCCGCGATGATGGCGGCTGCCATGTCCACGTTGTAGGCCTTCACGCTGGAGCTGGTGTTGGCCAGGTTGTTCAGGCCCACGGTCACCGGCTTGGAGTCGGTGCCTGAGAACACCACGCCGAACAGGAAGTCGTTCCAGATGTTGGTGAACTGCCAGATCAGCGTGACCATCACGATGGGCGTGGACAGCGGCAGCACGATGCGCCAGAAGATCTGGAAGAAGCTCGCACCGTCCATGCGCGCCGCGTTCACCAGCTCTTTCGGGATGGCCGCGTAATAGTTGCGAAAGAACAGCGTGGTGCCCGCCAGGCCTGCCAGGCAGTGCACCATCACCAGGCCGGTGATGGAGCTGGACAGCCCCAGCCAGCCTAGCACCTGGCTCATGGGCAGCAGCACCACCTGGAAGGGCATGAACACGCCGAACAGCAGCAGGCCGAACAGCGTGTCGCTGCCGCGAAACTTCCACAGGCTCAGCACATAGCCATTGAGCGCACCCCACACGGTCGATATCAGCACCGCCGGCACGGCCATGGCCACCGAGTTCATGAAGAACGGGCGCAGGCCGTTGCAGTCCACGCCGGTGCAGGCGCTGGACCACGCCGTGCCCCAGGCCGACCAGTTCAGCGCGGCGGGCAGGGCCAGCAGCGACGTGCTGCGGATCTCCTCGGCGTCCTTGAACGAGGTGACCAGCATCGCGTACAGCGGCAGCAGGAAGAAGGCGGTGGCCAGGGCCAGCACCGCGTAGACCAGGAAGCGGCCCACGGAAGGAAGCAGAGAGGGCTTAGCGGTCATGGGGCTTGGTCCGCAGTTCGCTGTAGAGATAGGGGATGACCAAGGCCGCCACGGTGGCCAGCATCATGGTCGCGCTGGCCGCGCCCAGGCCGATCTGGCCGCGCGAGAACGACATGGTGTACATGAAGGTCGCGGGCACGTCGGTGGCAAAGCCCGGCCCGCCGGCCGTGAGCGCCATCACCAAGTCGAAGCTCTTGATTGCCAGGTGCGACAGCACCATGAGCGTGGAGAAGAACACGGGCCGCAGGGCCGGCAGCACGATGCGCCAGTAGATGCGCGGCAGCGATGCACCGTCGACCTGCGCGGCCTTGATGATGCTGTCGTCGATGCCGCGCAGCCCGGCCAGGAACAGCGCCATCGCAAAGCCCGCGCTCTGCCAGATGCCGGCGATCACCACGCAGTAGATGGCCATGTCGGTGTCGACCAGCCAGCCGAATTCAAAGTTGGGAAAGCCCCAGTCGCGCACCATTTTTTCGATGCCCAGGCCCGGGTTCAGCAGCCACTTCCAGGCCGTGCCCGTAACGACGAAGGACAGTGCCATGGGGTACAGATAGATCGTGCGCAGTGCGCCCTCGGCACGAATCTTCTGGTCCAGCAGCACGGCCAGCACCACGCCGATGGCGAGCGAGCCGCCGACATAGCCCACGCCGAAGATGCCCAGGTTCTTCAAGGCCACCCACCAGCGGTCCATTTCCCACAGGCGCTCGTACTGCGCGAGGCCCGCCCAGTCGTAGTTGGGCAGCATGCGGGACACGGTCAGGCTCAATACGCCGTTCCACAGCATCAGGCCGTAGATGAAGGCAAAACCCAGGACGAACGCCGGGGTCACGACCAGCTTGGGCAGCCAGGTCTCGAAAGAATTCTTGGTCATCACCGGGCCGCTCTCAGATGAAGATGCCAGTCCGCGAAGGACTGCGACCCGCACAGGGGCGGAGCATGGGGGTCAATTCTCATGGTCTGCGGAAATAGGGGCACGTGCCTGCACATAAAAAAATGGGGGGCACGCACAAAGCGCCCCCCGAATGAACAAAGTAACCTCTGACTAACTCGCTAACTCAATCTCTCTCACTCACTCTCTCACTCACCATTCCAGGTGCGGGCCGCCCGGCGGTGGCGCCGGGGCACAGGCCCTGGCACCGCACCCTGCGGCCCGCAGTGGAATTGCTTACCACCAGACCTCGTACTGCACGCCCACCAGCGTGCGCGAGGTCTTGCCGTTGGCGCCGAACGTGGCGGCATTCGCCACGGCCGCTGCCTGGTTCCAGTTGGCCTTGGTCACATACAGGCGCAGCTCGGGGCGTGACCAGAAGTCTTCCGACAGCGCCAGGGCGCCAGCCAGCGTGACCTTGGACAGGCGCTGGTCGGCGCCCGTGCCCTTGCGGGTCGTGGTCGACAGCTCGGCCAGCATCTTGAAGTTCTGCGTGAAGGCGTACGAACCCCGGCCGCCCAGCGAGAAGTCCTTGGTCTCGACACCGGTCAGGTCAGCCTTGTTGGTCTGGTAGCCAATGAGGGCCTGGCCGCCGAAGGGGCCGCTCTGCCAGTTGATGGAGTCGGCGATCCGCGTGGAGCGGCGGCCGGCGCGGGTGCCGTCGATGGATTCAAACTCGCCGTCGATGCGGGCATGGCCGCGGGACGTCTGCAGGTACAGCGTGTTGCTGATGCTGGGCAGCAGGAATTCCTTTTGCGTGTGCATCAACGACACACCCGAACCCGAGCCGCCGCCGACCTGGTTCTTGCCGCCCACCGCCGTGAGCAGCACGCGCAGCTTGCCGCCGGGGTTGGTGTTGATCTCGGACAGGTCGGCGTTGATACGGTGCGCCTTCACGTCGTTGGGCAGGTTGCCGTCGAACTTGTCGCCCGAGAACACGCCCACGCCCAGCTTCATGCCGCCGATCGGCACGTCGGTCACGCCCGCGCCGACGTTGTCACCGTAGTTGAGCAGGAAGTAGTCGACGATGTGCACGTCCTGGATACGCAGGCGGCGCTGGCCGGCCCAGAACTTGGCTTCGGGCGAGAACGAGAAGCCGCTCATTTCCACGAAGGCCTGCTCGGTGCTGATGTCGCCGCTGCCCCACTTGGCGGGCATGTAGTTGATCTTCCACTTGATGCCGTTGGTCTCGAAACCCTTGGCAAAGTTGACTTCGATGCCGTTGTCGCCTTCGTTGCCCAGGCGGAATTTTTGCAGCTCGCCGCCGAGCGCCAGGTTGCCCTTGACGCCGTCGGAGTGGTTGAACACCGGGCCGCCCCGCGAGTAACCGTTGAACTCGAAGCCGGCAACATCCATTGCCATGGCACTACTCATCGCGCATGCGGCGGCCAAAGCCACCGCCGTGAGGCGGTTTCTTTTCATCATGATGGGATCCCTCTACTGGTGGTTTGCTTGGATTTACTTGGTCTTGGCGGCGGTCGCGATCTTCTTCATCGCGTCGGCAACGCTCACCTTGTCGTCATTCCAGAACTGGCTGACGACGTCCTTGATGGCGCCTTCGGTAGCGGGCGCGATCGCCATGCCGTGGGCCACGCTGGGCAGCAGGCTGCCGCTCTTGGCGGTGTCGACGAAGTCCTTGGCCGAGGCCTTGGCGCAGTCGTCGAACTTGTCCATCTTCATGCCGGCGCGCACCGGGATGGAACCCTTGTTCAGGTTGAACACTTCCTGGAACTCGGGGCTCATGATGGAGCTGGCCAGGTCGCTCTGCGCCTTCTGGGCGGCGGCGTCCTTGAGCTTGAACAGGATGAAGGAGTCCACGTTGAAGGTGTAGGCCGTGGTGGTGCCCGGTGCTGCTGCGCACAGGAAGTCCTTGCCCGGCACCTTGTTAGCCGCCAGGAACTCGCCCTTGGCCCAGTCGCCCATCAGCTGAAAGCCCGCCTTGCCCTGGATCAGCATGGCCGTGGCCAGGTTCCAGTCGCGGCCGGGGGCGCCAGCGTCGGTGTACGACTTGATGCGGCGGAAGGTCTCGAGCGACTTCTTCATCGTGTCGCTGTTGATGGCCTTGTCGTCGAGCTTGACCAGGGCGTCCTGGTAGAACTTGGCGCCACCGACACCCAGCACCACCGATTCGAAGGTGGTGAAGTCCTGCCAGTTCTGGCCGCCGTGGGCCACGGGCACCAGGCCTGCGGCCTTGAGCTTGTCGGCCGCGGCGAAGAACTCGTCCCAGGTCTTGGGCATGGCGGCCACGCCGGCCTTCTTCAGGGCCTCGGAGCTACCCCACATCCAGTTGACGCGGTGCACGTTGACCGGGGCGGCCACGTAGGCGCCCTTGTACTTCATGACGTCGGCGACCACCTTGGGCAGCAGGTCGTCCCACTTCTCGGCCTTGGCCAGCGTGTCCATGTTGGCCAGCACGCCTTCGGACGCCCATTCCTGGATGGCGGGGCCTTTGGTCTGCGCAGCAGACGGCGGGTTGCCCGAGATCACGCGGCTCTTGAGCACGGTCATGGCGCTGTCGCCACCGCCACCGGCCACGGCAAAGTCGCGCCACGTGTGGCCCTTGGCCTGCATGATCTTCTTGAGCTCGGCGACCGACTTGGCCTCGCCGCCCGAAGTCCAGTAATGCAGAACCTCGACCTCCCCCGCGCTGGCAGACATCGCTGCCGCCAGGCCCACCGCCACAGCGGCGATCTTCGTCATCTTCCACATACCCTTGTCTCCTCGATGTTTGAATCCGTTTACGCGCCACATACCGGTGACGTTCAGCGCAGTCGGTACTTTAATTACAATAATTAATGAACATATCAGGGCTTTCCCGGGTTGTTGGTTACATGCCAGTACCGCAGCCCGGTTATCGAATTACAGCCTGCACCGCACACGCCGCGCCCTCGCGGCAGAGCCCTTCGCCGCTCAGCGCGGCAGGTGCTTTGATATGCTCAATCCATGCCCACCCTACTGATCGTCGAAGACGATGCCCTGCTGCTCGACGCCCTCACCGGGCAGCTCAAGCAGCTTGAATACGATGTCTGCACGGCGCGCAGCGTGGCCCAGGCCACCGCGCTGTTGCAGACCCAGGCGGTGGACGGGATCATCCTGGACCTGGGCCTGCCCGGCGCCGACGGCATGGAGCTGCTGACCTGGGTGCGCGGCCACATCGCCGGCCTGCCGGTGCTGATTCTCACCGCCCGCGACGGCATCGACGACCGGGTGGCGGGCCTCAACGCCGGGGCCGACGACTACATCACCAAGCCCTTCAACATGCAGGAGTTGCAGGCCCGCCTGCAGGCCATGCTGCGCCGCGCGCGGCAGCCCGCGTTCACGCAGCCCAGCAGCGCATCGGGCGGGCCCAGCACCACCATCGGCGCGCTGCTGCTGGACCATGCCAGCCAGGCGGCCACGCTCGACGGCCTGCCGCTGGAGCTCACGCAGCGCGAGTGGGAATTGCTGGAGTTGCTGGTCAACCGCTGCGGCGAGGTCGTCACGCGCGACGACGTGCTGGCCGCCTGGCGCGCCGGCCCGCCGGAGCCTGGCCAGTCGGCACCGCCGCTCGCCTCCAACGCGCTGGAGGTGTACGTGCACCGGCTGCGCAAGAAGCTGGACGAAACGAGCCTGAACATCCGCAACATCCGGGGCCTGGGCTACATGCTCGAAAAGCCATGAAGCGGATTGGTCTGCGCCTGAGACGCTTCGCACCTTGCCCGCAGGTGGACGCCGCCCGTGCTGCGGGGCGGCCTTGGCACGGCGGCCTCGGCCTGGCACATGCCGGCAAAGACTGACATGCAGCCCATCCACGGCGTTTCGCTGCAGCGCAAGCTGCTGCTCTGGCTGCTGCTGCCGCAACTGGTGCTGTGGCTGTCGGGAGGCTTTCTTGCGTGGCGGGTGGCGTTGCAAAACGGCGAGAAGGGCATCGACCAGACGCTGACCCAATCGGTGCGGGCGCTGGCGCGGCAGATCAAGCCCATCGGAGACGGGCTGCTGGTGGACTTCCCCAAGGCCGCGCAGGACATCCTGGAGCAGGACCCTGCCGACCGCATCACCTACATGGTCTCGTCGCCGCCCGGGCGCTTTCTGCTGGGCAATGCGCAGCTGCCCTCGCCCCCGCCCGTGGATGTGCGCGTGGGCGAGCCCTACCTGTACCAGGCCCGCGTGGACGACAAGCCCGTGCGCGTGGCCCTACTCGATGTGGACTACGGCACGCCCCAGACCCGCCAGACGCTGCGCGTGCAGGTGGCGCAGAGCCTGACGGTGCGCGAGCGCATCGCGCAGGAGCTGCTCGAACAAATGCTGCTGCCCATGGGCCTGATGGGCCTGGCGCTGAGCGCCGTGGTCTACGCCGGCGTGCTGCGCGGGCTGCAGCCCTTGAAGCGCCTGGAGGCGCAGATCGAGAAAGCCGGCGCGCGCAAGCACAACACGGCCGATCCGCTGCCGCCCATCGAGCTCACGTCCGCGCCGCAAGAAGTGCACTCGCTGGCCAGCACCATCAACGGCCTGCTGGAGACGGTGGCGCGCGGGCAGCGCAAGGAAAAGCGCTTCTTGAACGACGCCGCGCACCAGCTGCGCACGCCCCTGGCCGGGCTGATCGGCCAGACCGAGCTGGCCCTGCACGAAAGCCACGAACCGGCCGTGCAGGAGCGCCTGCAAAAGGTGCTGGCCGCCGCCCAGCGCAGCGCCCACCTGGTGCACCAGCTGCTGCAGCTGGCGCGCTCCGAATCGAACGTGGAGATGCAGGCGGTGGACATTGCCGCGCTGGCCCGCGAGGTGGCACGCGAATGGGCTGCGCGCGCGCTCGCGCAGGGCATGGACCTGGGCTACGAGGGCGACGACTATTTCACCGTGCAGGGCCACCCGCTGCTGCTGCGCGAGGCGCTGAACAACCTGATCGACAACGCGCTGCACTACGCCGGCGCAGGCGCCACGGTCACCGTGCGGGTGAATGCTGCCCCGGGCCTGTGGGCCACGCTGGTGGTGGAAGACGACGGGCCGGGCGTACCGCCCGCCAATATGCCAGACCTGTTTGCACGTTTTTGGCGTGGCTCGGACAAGCCGGGGGGGTGTGGCCTTGGGCTGTCCATTGTGGAAGAGATCGCGCTGCGCCACGGTGGTCAGGCGGTCGCCGAGAACGTGGAGCCGCACGGGCTGCGCGTGGGGCTGCGGTTGCCGGCGGGCTGAGCATTGACGCGTTGGCGGGTGCCTGTGTCGGGTACAACCGGTGGCCGAAGCAGACCGGCGGGTCAGCGGCGCGCAACATCACACACCGTGAATTCACATAAAAATAGCTGCTACCGCTTGATGGACAAGCGCTAGCAGCTATGTTTTCTATAGCAAACCCTTACACAGCCTCTTACGCAGCCTGAATGAGCTTGTCCAGCTTGACCGCATCGGCCGCAAACGCGCGGATGCCTTCTGCGAGTTTTTCAGTGGCCATGGCGTCTTCGTTCAGCGCAAAGCGGAAGCCCGCTTCGTCGTAGCTGACAGCAGCCAGGTCCAGCGTCTTGGCGGCCTGGGCATCCAGCGCGGGCTGCAGCGGCGCGTCGCTGGCGGCCAGCTGGGCCAGCAGCTCGGGGGCGATGGTCAGCAGGTCGCAGCCGGCCAGCGCCGTGATCTGGCCCACGTTGCGAAAGCTCGCGCCCATCACCTCGGTGGCAATGCCAAAGCGCTTGTAGTGGTTGTAGATCTGCGTGACGGACTGCACGCCCGGGTCGTTGGCACCGGCGCGTGCGGCTTCGTCCCACTGGGCGCCGGCCTGCTTCTTGTACCAGTCGTAGATGCGGCCGACAAAAGGCGAGATCAGTTGCACCTTGGCCTCGCCGCAGGCCACGGCCTGGGCGAACGAGAACAGCAGCGTGAGGTTGGTATGGATGCCCTTGCGCTCCAGCTGCTCAGCGGCCTTGATGCCTTCCCACGTGGCGGCGATCTTGATGAGCACGCGGTCGATGTGGATGCCTTCGGCCTGGTACAGCTCGATGATGCGTTCGGCGCGGGTGACGGTGGCGCTGGTGTCGAAGCTCAGGCGGGCATCCACTTCGGTGGACACGCGCCCGGGGATGGTCGCGAGGATCTCGCGGCCGAAGCGCACCAGCAGGCGGTCGATGATCTCGTCCATCGCGCGGCCGCGGAACTGGGCCACGGTGTCCTGCAGCAGCGGCGCGTACTCAGGCTTTTGCACAGCCTTGAGGATCAGCGACGGATTGGTGGTGGCATCCTGGGGCTGGAATTGCGCCAGTTGCTTGAAGTCGCCGGTGTCGGCAACCACGGTGGTGAACTGTTTGAGGGCGTCGAGTTGGTTCATGGCGTCATTATTGAACATCAGCGTCGGCTCAGTCGGTACTACCAACCACCGATACCCCGTGCACGCCCAGGCCGAGCTGCACGTCCTCGCCCGGCGTGAGCACGTCGCTCAGGTCCGACGACACGACGAAGATCGGCCCCAGCTCTGTGGCAAAGGTGTACTCGTGCACCGCGCCCAGGTAAGCGGCCTTCTCCAGCCGCGCGGGCATCAGCCCCTCGCCCTGGCGCTCGATGCGCCATGCCTCGGGCCGCACCGCTACCTTCACCGCGCCCTGCTGCTTGCAGGCCCGCGGGCGGATCGTGAGCGGCCCCACGGTCACCGTGCCATCGGCGCGGGCCGTGGCGGGGAACAGCATGGCCTCGCCCATGAAGCCGGCGACGAACTCGCTGCCAGGGGTTTCGTAGAGCGCGCGGGGCGATCCCCGCTGCGCGATCAGGCCCTGGTTCATCACGATGATCTGGTCGCTGACGGCCATGGCCTCGCTCTGGTCGTGCGTGACGTAGGCCACGGTGAGCGACAGGCGCTGTTGCAGCGCGCGAATCTCCTCGCGCATCTCGCGGCGCAGGCGGGCGTCCAGGTTGGACAGGGGCTCGTCGAACAGCAGCACCTCGGGCTCCAGCACCAGCGCGCGGGCCAGCGCCACGCGCTGCTGCTGGCCGCCGGACAGCTCACTGGGCAGGCGGTCGTCATAGCCCACCAGGCCCACGCCGCGCAGTGCTTCCACCGCCTTGACGCGCGCCACCTCGTCACGCTGGCCGGACATGCGCAGGCCGTACATCACGTTTTCGGCCACGTTCATGTGCGGGAACAGCGCGTAGCTCTGGAACATCATGCTCACGTTGCGCTGCGCCGGGCCGAGCGTGGTCACGTCCTTGCCGCCGATGAAGATCTCGCCGGAGGTGGGCGACTCCAGCCCCGCGATCATGCGCAAGGTGGTCGTCTTGCCGCAGCCCGACGGGCCCAGGATGGTGGCCAGCGTGCCGCGCGGCACCTCGAAGCTGATGCCCTTGACGGCCAGGCCCGACGAGGCGTCGCGGCCATAGCGCTTGGTGATGTTGCGGAACACGATGCCCGCATCTTCGATGTTGTTCATGGTTGTCTTTTCAATGGACGATGACGCGATTAACGGGCGTGGCTCATGCGCGGGACGCCGAGCAAGGGCCGCCCCGCAGCGAGGGCGTCGTCCCCCTTGAGGGGGAAGGCGCCGAAGGCGACTCAGGGGGTGCTTCCTCGTCGGCCCAGCTTGCGCTCGCCCACCACCAGCTGGATCAAGCCGATGGAGGCCGACATCAGCACGATGAGCACCGTGCAGTACGCCAGCGCCACGCCGTAGTCGCCGTTGCCCACGCGGCCGATGATGTAGGTGGTGGCCAGCTCGTTCTCGGCGGTGACGAGGAAGATCACCGCGCTCACCGTGGTGATGGCCCGCACGAAGCTGTAGACCAGCGCGGCCACCAGCGCCGGCTTGAGCAGCGGCAGCACCACATGGCGCAGCGTCTGCACGCTGCCGGCCCGCAGCATGACCGAGGCCTCGTCCAGCGACCGGTCGAGCTGCTTGAAAGCCGCCGTGCCTGCGCGCACCCCCACCGGCAGATTGCGGAACACGAAGCACAGCACGATGATGAGCGCGGTGCCCGTGAGCTCGAACGGCGGCACGTTAAACGCCAGGATGTAGCTCACGCCCAGCACCGTGCCAGGGATGGCAAAGGCCAGCAGGGCGGCGAACTCGAAGGCGCCCTGCCCCCGGAATTCGGTGCGCGCCAGCAGCCAGGCGATGCCGATGCCCAGCGTGGCCGTGAGCGGCGCCGAAATGGCCGCCAGCTTGAGCGTGGTGAACAGCGAGCTCCAGGCGGTGCCGGCCCACACGATGCCGAACTCGCCCCACTCCATGCTGAACGCGGTGCGAAAGTGCGCCAGCGTGATGGTGTAGTCGCGCCCCCAGGTCTGCACGAAGCCGCCGGCCAGCGCAAACAGGTAGACGATGAGCGTGAACGCCATCCACGGCAGCGCGATGGAATGCACCACGCGGCGCACGCCGGTGGGCAGCGGCATGGCGATGCCCGCGTCGCCCTTGCCCGACACCGTGGTGAAGTTCTGCTTGCCCAGCAGCCCGCGCTGGATGGCAAACACCGTGAGCGCAAAGAACGTGAGGATCCACGCCAGCGACGCCGCGCGGCCCTGGTCGTACTGCGCACCCACGATGGCGAAGAAGATCTCGGTGGAGAGCACCGAGAACTGCCCGCCCACCACGATGGGGTTGCCGAAGTCGGCCATGCTCTCGATAAAACCCACCAGGAACGCGTTGGCCAGGCCCGGCTTGAGCAGCGGCAGCGTCACGCTCATGAAGGTCTTGTGGGGGCTGGCGCGCAGCGTCTGCGCGGCTTCTTCCAGGCTGGGCGCCACGCCCTGCACCACGCCGCGCATGATCATGAAGGCGATGGGCGTGAACGCAAACGTCTGCGCCACCCACACGCCGAACCAGCCGTAGAACCATCGCGAAGGCGTGATGCCGAACGCGTATTCGAGGAACTGGTTGAACACGCCCGCACGGCCGAACAGCAGGATCAGGCCCAGGCCCACCACGAAGGGCGGCGTGATGATGGGCAGCAGCGCCACGATGTTCAGCGGACGGGCATAGCGGCGCGAGGCGCGCTCGGCCATCAGCGCCATGAAGGTGCCCAGCAGCGTGGTGCTGGTGGCCGTCATCAGCCCGAGGAACAGCGTGTTCCACGCCACGCCGCAACGCTGGCCGCCGCTGACACACGACAGGCCGAAGTTGCGCTCGTGGGCAATGCGCTCCCACAGCACGCCCAGCGAGAACGGGCCGTCTTCCAGAAAGAACGCGGCCGACAGCGCCTTGAGCACCGGGAACACGATGAACAGCGCCAGCAGGCTGCCGCACGCCAGCACGGCGGCCGCGACGAACAAATCACCCTTGAAGAAACCGCGCCGCGCCACGCCGAAGGCCGTCAGCACCAGCAGCGCCGAGAGCACCACGAACCCGCCCCAGCCGATGCCCGGCTGCCGCGCGCCCAGCTCGCCCAGGATCTGGTTCAACCAGTCGAAGGCCCAGCCCCGCCCGCCGATGGCAAAGCCGCTGAGCAGCAGCGCCAGCAGGCCCACCGCCCCGCCGACTGCCAGCACCGCGCCCTGCCGGCGGCCTGCGGGCAGGCATGCGCCGACGGTCGCGATGGCCAGCCCCACCAGGCCCAGCCACAGCCACGGGCGCCCCAGCAGTGCGGCCTGCATGAGCCCATTGCCCGCCTGCTCGCTGCTGAAGACCTGGCCGATGGCCAGGAGGCCGTTGGAGTCCTGCTGGGCATACCAGGGGAACGCCAGGTAGCCCAGCACGCCGATGGCCAGCCACACCCACAAGGGGCGGTTGACCGAGGCGCGGGTTGCAGAAGATCGTGAAATTGCGTTGTTCGCCGCCGCGGTCGCCGACACCACCAGTCCTTAGCGCGCAGCGTTCTGCACGTCCTTTTCCCAGCGCGCGATCAGGCGGCGGCGCTCGGTGCTGGCACCGTACTTGGCGTAGTCGTAGTTGATGAGCTTCATCTTGGCCGGGTCGGTCATGCGCGGGTCCTTGGGCACCTGCGTGTTGCTGGGCAGTTGGAACTGCTTAGCCGCCAGCCCGAACTGCTGGCCGCCGGGCGTGAGCGCCCATTCATAGAACTTCTTGGCCGCCTCGGCGTTGGGGCTGTTCTTGACGATGCTCATGGAGCCGACCTCGGCACCGGTGCCTTCGGACGGCGTGATGGACGCCACGGGGAAGCCGTTGACGGCCTCGGTGGTCACGTCGTGCACGAAGCTGATGGACACCGTGGTCTCACCGCGCGCTGCCGCCTTGACCGGGGCCGTGCCCGAGCGCGTGTAGGTGCTGACGTTGGGGTGCAGCGCCTTCAGGTATTCGAACGCTTTTTCTTCGCCCATCATCTGCACCAGCGTGGCGATCATGGTGTAGGCCGTGCCGCTCGACGCGGGGTTGGCCATCTGCACTTCGCCCTTGAACTCGGGCTTGAGCAGGTCGGCCCACGACTGCGGCGGGTTGAGCTTGCGCTTGGCCAGCAGCTCCTTGTTGTAGCCAAAGCCCAGCGGGCCCAGATACACGCCCACGGTGCGGTACTTGGAGTCGGCAGCCTGCTTTTGCGCCCAGGGGTAGAGCTGCGCGAGTTGCGGCGACTTGTACTCGAGCGTGAGGCCCTGCTCTGCCGCCTGCAGGTGCGGGTCGCCCGTGCCGCCGAACCAGATGTCGGTCTT
>Ga0209023_10001733_pt1 | contig 28594 bp, 23 predicted proteins | sample LakOneMetagenome_FD_187468 | JGI IMG/M metagenome (GOLD analysis project Ga0209023, IMG submission 187468) | Freshwater and sediment microbial communities from Lake Erie, Canada (SPAdes) (version 2) | ecosystem: Environmental > Aquatic > Freshwater > Lentic | place: Lake Erie, Canada...
TGCTGCCCGATAAGGAAACACTCACTAAAGGATTACGCAACCTGGAAAAACACATTGCCATTCTTAAATCATTTAAGCAGCGGGTATTGGTGTCACTCAACCGGTATCATTTTGATACCGATGAAGAGATCGCTTACCTGCGTAACTGGTGTGTTGAAAAAGAAGTATCGTTTGCGGTGAATGAATCTTTCCGCCTGGGCGGAGAAGGCGCATTAGAAATGGCACAGGCCGTGGTGGATATTTGTGAAACACCGCCGCAACCACTGCAGCATACCTATAACCTGGAAGACGATATTGAAACAAAGATCCGGAAGATAGTGACCACCATCTACGGCGGAAAGGATGTGGTGCTTTATAAAAAAGCGCAGGAAACGCTGAAGAAGATAAAAGCACTTGGCCTGGAACACCTGCCGGTATGCATGGCCAAAACACAATATTCTTTTACACATAACCCTGCCATCAGCGGACTGGATGGTGATTTTAAAATTGATGTGGACGACCTGGTGATCAGCAAGGGCGCCGGTTTTATTGTGGCCGTTTGCGGCGAGATGGTGCGAATGCCTGGTCTGCCCAAAATACCACAGGCCAATTTTATTGATGTGGTGGATGGAAAGATCACCGGGGTAAGTTAAGGTTGATCAATTTTATTTAGCAGCATAACAAACAGTATTATAAACAATGATAGAGCAAACAGAACTCGTTATAAGCAAATGGGATTATCTCCCGCCACAAAACCCTGTTGATGATGCAGGTGAAAAACTGACCAGCTACATTACACTGGACGTAATGAAATTACGGGCTGCTGCAAAAAAAGGAATTGCCTGCCGCTTTACCTGCGAATTTGCTTTTGAAAAAAAGACGCTTTTGGAATATGTGGCAGCCAACACTTATGTGATAGACCTGCCCGATGTGATAGACCGGGCCGAACTGCAGACCATGATCCAGAACACCTATACGATATTCAAAGAAAAATTTGATCTCCGCAAACTTGGTACTGCATTACAGGATAAAACACTGCTGCCTTTTGATGAAAGCCGGTACGACCTGGCTCCCGTGCTTGCATTGCTTAATGAATGACCCTTTTATTTCATTAACCGGAGTTTTCTTGGAATAGCCATTATATCAAACTGCCCCTTTATCAGCCACGAGGTTCCAAAGAAGATCAACGCTATTGCTTCCAGGCAAAAGACCGGATGTATCTTATCAAGCCATGCAAATTTTGTTTCGATCCACATGCTGTAAACAAAGATCAATGCCAGGCATACAAGCATGACGATCCCGCAAATGAGATAGGTCTTGTGGTGTTCTTTTGTTCCAAACGAATCGATGCTGTCTGTTCTTCTGAAATTAACGATCGACATTACAGCCAGGGAGATGAAAAACAAAGAAGCCATGGTAAAATGGATATAACCGGTATTGGAACTGCTCAAAAAAATGCGCATGTTATCTCGGATGCAGCCGTCTGAACCGGTAGGAAAGATCACCACACCCAGGGCAAAAAGGCCGGCAAGGTTTGTTACGGCACTGTCTGACAGGCCTCTTTCCCCCGGGCGTAGTTTATGTCCTTTGTAACAAAACATAAATAAAGCAACAGCGCATAAAACTCCGGTAAATAATTCGCCCACGGTACTGTAGTAATAATGGCTTATTGAATATTTGAAAGAGCTCCCGGCTTCATAAGCCGCCGCCGCACAGGAAGTTTTAATAAAGAAACTGTTATTTAATATATCAAGGCTGTTTACGGTATAATTCCCGATCAGCAGCATAAAAGGAAGAAGCAGGCCAAGCCAGCCAATGGCCCTGCGTATCTTGAGGTAAGAGATTACCAGGTCGCTGTTATCGTTTTTGGTTTGAATTGTATTCATGGCATTTGTTTTTTGAGGGGATTGTAAACACAAAATATAAAAGATACGATCCATTTGCAAAGGTGAAATCACCCTAAGCCGGCGGGTAATAATATGTTGCTGAACGATGCAGGCTGATAACAGGTTGTTGTTAAAACAATGCCTGCTCTGCCAAATTTTCATTCAATTATTTGCGGCATCATTTTTAACGGGGAAAGATGTAATTAATTTTATAACCAAAAACAAAGAACATGCACTACAACGAGTCATGTGCCGCAAAAGGCAACCGTACCGGAAATCCTGCCAGGTCAGGATTCATCCGCTCTATGCAACGGGCAGCAGTAAACATTTACAAAACTGAAAACAGTTATGAAATGCTGGTATTTGCTCCCGGCCGCATCAAAGAACACTTTCACCTGGACCTGAATGGTAATGAACTTACCGTTTCGTACACGCCGCCGGAAGGATTTTCCCGTCCTGAATGGATCCGGAGGGAATACAGCCGCGGCGGTTTTGCAAGAACCTTTACGCTTGATGAGAGCATCGACAGCAAAAACATCTCAGCCAGATATGCCGCTGGTGTGTTGCAGGTAAGTTTGCCCATTATTGCCGGAAAGGAAAACACAAAACAGGAGATCGTGATCAATTAAGATTGCCTTTATTTTGAAACGGGGTCCGCCAAAAAGCGGGCCCCGTTTTATTGATTTAAAATTCTCTGATAGTTTACTTCTACTTCTCTATTATAACAAACGATCTTGCCGGGGTATTTAGCAACTTTTAAAAAACGTCCCCGGTTGTTCTTCCAGCAGCGCTTCAATTTTTTTTGCTGCATTCGTAATGGAGAGCCCGCCCAGGTTGGTACATCGCAGGGTATGGTGTATGCGGTCGCCAACTGCTTTCATGGTTTCAATAACCTCATCCAAAGGGATCAGTTGCTCATAATTTGATAAGGCCATATTGGCACAGGATACTGCATTGGTTGCCGCCATTACATTGCGTCCCAGGCAAGGAGCTTCAACCCGGTTGCCGATGGGATCGCAGATGATGCCGAGTGAGTTTTGTAAGGCCAGTGAGGCGGCAGCAATGGATTGCTGCAGTGTTCCGCCTTTCATTTCTACAATGGCTGCTGCAGCCATACCTCCACCCGACCCGGTTTCGGCCATACAGCCACCAACTTCTGCAGCAAATGTGGCATGTGCAGCAATGAACACGCCGATCAACCCGGCCGATAACATCGCCTTCACCAGTTCATCTTCGTGTAATTGCAGAGAATGTGCTGTGCCAAACAAAGCACCGGGTAAGGCGCCACAGCTTCCGGCGGTGGGGGCTGCAACAATAACCCCCATCGAACTTTTTACTTCCATCATAGCACTTACATACATGACGATGCGGTTGTTGGTTTCTCCGCCGATCAGTTTATTTGCTTCCCAGTTTTCTTTAAATTGTAAAGACTGGCTTCCTAAAATACGGTCCTCGTAATGTGTGCCTTTTAAACCAAGCTGAATGGCATTGCCCATAATGTGTATGATACTCCGCATCTTTTCAAAGACTTCGGCGGCAGAAATGTTTCCCCTTGCCATTTCGTAATCAACAGCCAGTTGCCACAGGGCTTTGTTTTTACCGGCGTTGTATTCCATCATCTCAGTACAGGTAATAAAGGGGACCTGTAAACCCTTCCTGGCCATTACGGGTAAAACAGGCTGCAATTGCTTGATGAATGAAACCCCTTCCATTGCCAGCAACTCTTTGCAAATGCCTTCATCTAAAAATGCCTGCGATTTAATTTCAATAAAAGATATTCCGCTTTTATGAAACTCTATATCATCATACGGGATGGATGCTTTTAAAAAGGCGATGATGTTCTCCGGTTCTTTGCAATAGATCAACGTTTCAAAATAATCGCCTGCCATGCAAACCGGCACCTCATCAACAGCGGTCACTTCAATCATGCCGCCGCCGGTTGATATGGCGGTGAGTTTTCTTGTTTCCTTATTATTATGCAGTGTTATTTTATAAAGGTTTGGATGGCTGTTGCCAATATCAACAATATTGATAGTAACATTGATACCGGCCGTGCTGATATATTTTTCAGACTCGGGCAATCGTTCATCATGGGCTTCCCATCCCAAAAAGCCGCCGAACAATCCCATATCAGACCCCTGGCTTTTGTGTGTGGTTGCCAATGAACCGTTGGGATCAAATTCTATGAGTATATCTTTGATGTTCTCATCCATCAGGTCTCTGCACAAACGGGCAATGCGTAAAGAGGCGGCACAGTGCGAACTGGACGGGCCACGCATTACCGGACCAATGACATCGTTGAATATGCTGGGGTATGTGCTCATATTGTCTCGTTAAGTTACCAAAAATTTCCTTACCCTATAAGAGCAAATGAACCTTAGGGTTGTTTATAAATTATCTTTCCAGAACTTTTCCATGCTCCTCCGCATGTGCAGGGTTGTATTTTTTCCCTGGCTGATGCCATGATCCCTCATTGGATAAGACAGCATGGTGAACAGTTTGTTGTTTTTGACCAGCTCATTGACCAGCATTTCAAAATTCTGGTAATGCACATTATCATCACCCGTGCCATGAATGATCATGAGGTTTCCCTCCAATTTACCGGCATGTGTTAACGGGGAACCATCCCGGTAGCCAGCCACATTATCATTTGGTAAACCCATGTAACGTTCCTGGTAAATATTATCGTACAGGGTCTGTAAGGAAACAAAGGAAACAGCGATACCGGTTTTGTATACATCGGCATGGCGGAACATACAATGCAGGGTCATTTGTCCGCCGCCGCTCCAGCCCCAGATGCCGATACGTTTTTCATCCACAAAAGAAAAGGTTGCAACAATTTTTTTTGCAGCCTTTGCCTGGTCATCTGCAGCCATTAAACCGATCTGCCTGTAAATACATTTTCTGAAATCACGGCCACGGGGTACACGGGTGCCGCGGTTATCGATGCTGACAACAATATAACCCAGCTGATTGCTGAGGTATTGATGCCAGAGATTATCACCCGTTCCCCAGTTATCCTGCACGGTAGAACCAGCAGGCTCCCCGTACACATGAACTAAAAGCGGGTATTTTTTCTGCGGATCAAAATCGATGGGCTTGATCATCCATGCATCCAATACCACATCCCCGATATCTACTTTAAAAAATTCTTTGTTACGCAAACCCAGCTCTTTCATTTTTGCCTTTAAATCGGCATTGTCTTCCAGTAGTTTTATTTCCTTGTGTGTATCAAGATCGATCAATGAGATCCTTCTGGGCGTTGTTGCATTTTCAAAACTATGGATGGCATATTTTGCATCGGCAGATATCTGGTAACTGTGCTGGCCGGCCATACCAGCAGGCGATACCCTTTCCGCTTCCCCGGTTCCATCCAGCCTGCTGCGATACAAATACCGCTGTGTAAAATTCTGTGGCGAAGCAATGTAATATACAAAGCCGCCAACAGGATCGATGCAGTTGATATTCACTACATCAAAATTTCCCCTGGTAATGAGGTTCATTTCTTTTCCATCACGGGATACTTTATATAAATGCATCCAGCCATCTTTTTCGCTGGTCCAGGTAAATGACTTTGTGTTATCCAGCCAAACAATATTATCATGTATATCCAAAAAGGCGTCGTCTTTATCGGTTAAAATCTTATTAAGCGCCATGGTTTTTGTGTTGCCTACCCAAACAGTGTTGGTGTTTTGCAAACGGTTCAGTTGCTGTATCATCACTTCGTCGGAGCCGGGTATATAATCCATCCTGGCTAAATAATTATTTCGGGGATCGCCGGGAACAGCAAACCATTTTGTTTTTCCGCCTGCGGCAGAAATAACACCCACCTTAACCGCAGAATTAGTTGTGCCTACTTTGGGATAAGGCAATGGAATTGGTTTTGAATAATTGGAATCAACGTTGTTGATCATGTAAAATGTGCCAACCCCTTTTGTATCCGATTGCCAGTAAGCGATATTTTTTCCATCGGGGCTCCAGCGAAAACCATCCCGGTCATCCAGTTCTTCTTCATACACCCAATCAAATGTTCCGTTAATGATATTGTCTCCCCCGTCTTTTGTCAATTTGGTGATTACGCCGGTTGCAATGTCTTCTGCATAAATGTTCAGCTTGCTTACATAAGCCACTCTTCCGCCATCGGGCGAAAACTTGGCGAACATGAGTGTGGCTTCTTCAAGCCCTTTACCCAGCTGTGTTAACCTGCCGTTGGCAAGATTCAATACCCAATAATCGCCCCTGGAATTTTGCCGCCACACTTTACGGGTGTTGGTAAAAACCAATAGTTTGCTGTTGTCATCACTCCATATATAATTAGCAATGGATAAAGGGTTACTGGCGCCTGCGGGAACCAGTTGTTTGGCGTTTACCAAAACTTTCCTTGTTCCGCTTTCTGCATCATATACTACAATATCATTTCCTTTTACTTCCGCATTATTCTCCAGCGTAGAATAACCTTTGTTGTCTTTCATCCACCTGATTGGCCCAAACCCCTTTACCCGGTATAAATTATTGGAGTAAATATCTTCTAACGTTAATTTTTTACTTTGAGCAAAACTGTTGCAGAAGCAAAACACAGCGAGGAATAAGATCGGTCCGAATGAAAGTTTACGATTCATAGTGCAGAGTTTACGTTAAGAAATGATAATTATAATTATTCAACCAGGTAAACCGCGCCTTTGGTTGTTTTAAATTCGATCTTGTTACCAGGTATTTTTTTAAAGGAAACAACTTTGCCGTTGCTGCTGATCTTCATGCCTGGTTTCAGCTCAAGCATGCAATCTGCCCCAGCTTTTGATAATATTTTCAATTGCGTTATTGTTTTATTCTTCCAGGCAAAATCCAGTTCAAAAGCCCCTCTTGCACAAAGGCCCTTACAGGCCCCTTCGCTCCATTCATCGGGCAGTGCCGGCAATAATTTTATAAAACCATCATGCGACTGCATCAGCATTTCAGTAATTGCAGCAGTAACACCAAAGGAACCGTCAACCTGTAATGATCTGCCACAAAGCGCAAACAGGGAAACACAGCATTGCTCTTTCAGGTACCCTTTGTAGATCTTGTTGGAACGATTGCCGTCTCCCAGTCTTGCCCACAAGGCCATCTTCCATGCTCTTGAAAAACCGGTGGAAGCATCTCCCCGTTCTTCCAATACTTTTTTATAGGCCTCGATCAATGCCGGCGTTCTTTTTTCATACAAAACCTTGCCCGGGTATAAACCATACATGTGTGAAAAATGACGATGATTTTTTTCTAATGATCTCCAGTCATCGGCCCATTCCTGCAAGGAACCATCTTTACCAATTTGCGGCGGCACCAATTTTTCACGGGCTTTTTTAACCTGTTGAACAAAAGCATCCTCCTTCCCTAAAATTTCTGATGCTTCAATATAATAACCAAAAAGGTCGTACAGGATCTGCATATCAATTGAAGATCCTGCACAGATGGTAGTGCCTTCCCTGAATCCTGCTGTTACTTCATCAAAATAAGGTTTGTTGCCACCACCATCCGGAAAATTTTCAGGCGAGGTGGAAGGATTGGTGACCAGCCATTTTCCATTCGGGTGCGGCACTAAAAAATCCATGAAGAACTGCACCGATCCTTCTATTACCGGGTAAGTTTCTTTTAAAAAATCTTTATCCATGCTGTATTGATAATGCTCCCATATATGTGTACAGAGCCAGGCGCCGCCTACAGTAAAAGTTCCCCAGGTGGGACCATCCATCGGGGCTGCAACCCGCCATATATCTGTATTCTGATGAAACACCCACCCCCGTGCACCATAATGCTCACGGGCTACCTGCGAACCCTGGTCGGTTAATTCTTTTATCATTCTTACCAGGGGTTCGGCGCATTCGGAAAGATTGCCACTCTCTACCGGCCAGTAATTCATTTCGGTATTGATGTTGGTGGTGTATTTTGAATCCCAGGCTGGATTCATATTGTCGTTCCAGATGCCCTGCAGGTTAGCGGGCTCGGTACCCGGCCTGGAAGAACTGATCATAAGGTACCTGCCAAACTGGTAACTCAAGGCAGCCATCGAGGGGTCTGGTTCCGTTTGAATTTTTTTAACCCGTTCGGGTGTTGGTAAAAAAGAATTTTTGGTATTGGCTAACTGCAATGCTACCCGGTCAAAATATTTTTTATAATCTGCAACAGCTGAAGAAAGAATGCTGTTGAACGTTTTGTTTTCTATTGCTTTGAAATAACCCAACACCCTTTGATGCTGATCTGCACTTACATCTTTGTAATTCACAAAATTGGTTGCGGCAGCAAAATAAAGTGTTACCGAATTTGCATTTTCTATGACGAGGTTCACGTCATCTGTTTTGATGGTGCCGCCATCCGGTACCGCCTTTATTCTTGCTTCATACCTCAGTTTTCCTTCAATGCCCATGTAGTCGGCCGATTTACCGGTAAGTACAAGCCCGTCGTTGCCATAGGGGTCCATCCTGAAATAATCGGTTGCATAATTGGAGTGTGTTTGATTTCTCTCTCCCCTCAGGTTGGCCGTAAAAGAAATGCTGCCTGGCTTATTGGCTGTAATGCGCACAACAATAACCTGGTCGGGTGCTGATGCAAACACTTCCCGCCGGTAAATTATGCCGCCTGCTGTGTATGAAACTCCCGAAACTCCATTCTCCAGGTCGAGCCATCTTTTATAATCCGTAACACTGTCCTGGTTTTTAAAAAATAAATGCAGGTTGGCCAGGCATTGGTATTTCATCTGTTCTACCGGGTAGCCCATTAAATGGCGGCCGAACAGATTATGTGCGGCTAAAAATTTTTCTTCGAAGACCAGTTTTTGAATTTCAGGCAATACTCCATAACCACCTTTTACAACGGTTGAATAAGGCCCGCCTGACCAATACGTTTCTTCATTTAACTGAATACGTTCTTCTCCATTCTTTCCAAACACCATAGCACCCAGCCGGCCATTCCCAACAGGCAGGGCCTCGTCCCATTTGTTTGCGGGAGCAGTATACCATAGTAAAGTGGCCGGGTTAAATGTTTTTCCGGTTACTTTTCCCGGAACATCATTCACCTGCGCAGTAAGGGTTGCGGTTGTTAGTATAAATACGGGTAGCAAAAAGAAGGAGAAATATTTCATGCTGAATACTGGTTAAAATAAATAAAAGGCAGAAGAAAGCAATCGGCTGGCTGCCTCTTTAAAGATAGCAAAATATTTGAGGGTTTATTTTTAATGCAAACCAGCATTGCAAAGGCAGGCAGTTTCTTCGTTAAAGATTTTTTACCTTCCCGCCATGAAAAAAAGCCTGCTTTACCTTTTTCTCCTTTTCTCCTTTTCGCTCTCTGCCCAACACAAAACACCCTATAAGATCATTGCCTATGCCACCGGTAATGCAGCAACCATCAAACAATACCCCATTGATAAGCTCACGCATATTATTTACAGTTTTTTAAAAATACAGAACGACACACTTACGTTCCGGGACAGTACACAAGAGAACACCGTGCGGCAACTGGTTGCACTAAAACAGATATATCCGCAGTTAAAGGTCATGGTATCTATCGGAGGCTGGAGCGGTTGCTCTTTTTGCAGTGACCTTTTTGCAGACACTGCACACAGGCAGAACTTTGCCCGGACAACAGCAGCGCTGTTTGAACAATACAACATTGATGGGCTAGACCTTGATTGGGAATACCCGGCTATAGAAGGCTACCCCGGCCATAAATTCGATAGCAGCGATAAAAATAATTTCACTGAACTCATCAAAGCATTGCGCCGGGAACTGGGAAACGATCACCTGTTGAGTTTTGCTGCGGGCAGTTTTGAAAAATACCTGGAACGATCCGTTGACTGGGATGCCGTAATGCCTTTTGTTGATTTTGTAAACCTGATGAGCTATGACCTGGTAGGTGGTTATGCCACGGTAACGGGGCATCACACGCCACTGCAGGATTATTTGCCCGGGCAGGAGTCGGCCGCAAAAGCAGTGAACTGGCTGCTGGATAAAAAAATGCCGGCAAACAAACTTATCATCGGCGCTGCCATGTATGCTAGGGTTTGGGAAAATGTGCCGGACAGCAACCATGGTTTGTACCAACCCGGAAAATTTAAGCGGGGTGTTGCCTTTTCTGATTTTACAAATTACTTCAGCGATACGTCGGGGTATAAATATTACTGGGATAAAAAAGCAAAAGCACCGTATCAATATAGTAAGGCCTGGCAACTCTTTGCAACCTTTGATGACAAACGTTCTATAAAAGCAAAAACAAAATTCATACGGAAGCAAAAACTGGGCGGTATTATGTTCTGGGAATTGGCACAGGATAAAAAAGAAGACGGATTACTGAATGAAATTGCAGACAAACTGGCGCACTGAAATACGGGCTAGTCAACCCGGCATTAGTTTAGTAATTTAGCAATAATAACATCACTTAATAATGACCGGTTCATAGACAGGTAATGATACCGGTTATAGGAGGAAGATAACATGATCACAGCCATTTGCATTGTTTTTCTGTTGGGCTACACAGCCATTGCATTGGAACACCCGCTGAAAATTAATAAGGCGGCAACCGCATTGGTCACAGCGGCCATTTGCTGGTCGATCTATGCACTGTTTTCCCCGGATGGACACGGCGCTTCCGAATACCTCACCGGCCATCTTGGTGAAGTGTCGGGCATTTTGTTTTTTTTAATGGGAGCCATGACGATCGTGGAACTGATCGATGCACACGATGGATTTTACCTGATAACAAGCCGGATAAAAACAACCAATAAAAGAAAACTGGTCTGGCTGATCGCTTTCCTGACCTTTTTTTTATCTGCAGTGCTTGATAACCTTACCACCACCATTGTACTGGTATCATTGCTGAGGAAAATAATTGATGATAAAAATGACCGGCTCATGTTTGCGGGCCTGGTTGTGTTGAGCGCCAATGCCGGGGGAGCCTGGTCTCCCATTGGAGATGTTACCACCACCATGCTGTGGATCGGCGGACAAATAACAGCAGACGCCATCATTGCAGAAACGATCTTCCCCAGCCTGGTAAGTATGGTCATCCCCGCTGCCATCATTGCCTGGAAGATGAAAGGCAATTTAACAGGCACGGGAAAACGGGAGTACAATATGAATTTTAACACCAGTGCATTTAAAAGAAACCTGGTATTTGCAATCGGGCTGGGCTGCCTTTTATTTGTTCCTGTATTTAAAACCATCACTCATTTACCTCCGTACATCGGCATTTTATTCGGGTTGGGTTTAATGTGGATCCTTACAGAATTAATTCACAGCAAAGGAAGCGCACAGGATAAAGGCCCGTTGTCGGTGAATCATGCTTTGCGGATGATCGATACACCGAGCGTGCTGTTCTTCCTGGGCATCCTGTTAAGCATTGGCGCATTGCAGGCAACGGGTGTTTTAAACGAACTGGCTGCACAAATGAATGAAAAGATCGGGAACATCACCGTTATAACCCTTACCATCGGGTTATTGTCTTCCATAGTCGACAATGTGCCGCTGGTGGCTGCAGCACAGGGAATGTATTCATTGGATCAGTATCCCACCGGCCATTTTTTCTGGGAGTTTCTTGCCTATTGTTCCGGAACCGGAGGCAGTGTTCTTATCATCGGCTCCGCTGCCGGAGTTGCTGCCATGGGTTTGGAGAAGATCGAATTTCTGTGGTACATAAAAAAGATAAGCGGGCTTGCCATTGTTGGATATTTTGCCGGAGCAGCCGTGTTTGTATTGCAGCATTATTTAACGGGATAAAAAAACCGAAGCAGTACGGGGGCTTCGGTTCTCCAATTCGATTTTAAAATTCTGCACTCTTCGGATATCTCGGGAAAGGAATCACATCCCGTATGTTCCCCATGCCGGTCACAAATTGAACCAGTCTTTCAAAACCAAGTCCAAAGCCCGCATGCGGACAGGCGCCAAACCGCCTTGTATCCAGGTACCACCATAATTCTTCGGCAGGGATGTGCATCTCTTCCATCCGCTTTGTAAGTTTATCCATGCGTTCTTCACGCTGGCTGCCGCCAACAATTTCGCCAATGCCGGGCGCAAGGATGTCCATTGCTGCCACGGTTTGTCTTCCGGGCTCGCAGTTGTCGTCCTGGCGCATGTAAAATGCTTTGATGGCTGCAGGGTAGTTCGTAAGGATAACCGGTTTCTTAAAATGTTTTTCAACCAAATAACGTTCGTGTTCGCTTTGCAGATCTATGCCCCAGCCTTCTACCAAATATTGAAACTTCTTTTTCTTATTATGATTACTTTCTTTTAAGATTTCAATTGCTTCGGTGTAGGTGATGCGTTCAAAACTGTTGTTCACTACAAAATTCAGTTTATCCATCAATCCCATTTCGCTTCTTTCGGCCTGTGGCTTTTGTTTTTCTTCTTCTTCGAGCCGCTGTGCTAAAAATTCCAGGTCTTCTTTGTTATTGTCCATCGCATACTTAATAATGTATTTGATGAATTCTTCTGCAAGGTTTGCATTGTCTTCCAGGTCGTAAAATGCCATTTCGGGTTCTATCATCCAGAACTCGGCAAGGTGCCTGGTGGTGTTTGAATTTTCCGCACGAAAGGTTGGTCCGAATGTATAAATATCACTGAATGCCATCGCAGCCAGCTCACCTTCTAATTGTCCGCTTACAGTAAGATTGGTGCTGCGGCCAAAAAAATCTTCCTTGAAATTTATAGAACCGTCATCATTTTTTGGAGCGGACCCGTCAATTGGCAACGTTGTTACACGAAACATTTCCCCGGCACCTTCTGCATCACTGGCGGTGATGATGGGCGTATGCAGGTAAACAAAATTCTTTTTATTGAAAAAATCATGTACTGCAAAAGCCAACGCATGCCTTACCCTGAACACGGCGCCAAATGTATTGGTTCGAAAACGGAGGTGAGCAATTTCACGCAAAAATTCCAGGCTGTGCTTTTTTGGCTGCAGCGGAAATTTTTCTGCATCACTGTCGCCGAGTATCTGTATGGAGGTTGCTTTTAATTCCACTTTCTGTCCTTTTCCTAAAGAGGGAATGATCTCACCGGTAGCTTTGATACAGGCACCGGTGGTTATTCTTTTCAATACCTCCTCATCAAACTTGCCCAGTTCGGCTACAACCTGGATATTATTATTGGTGCTGCCGTCGTTGAGGGCAATAAACTGGTTGTTGCGGAAGGTACGCACCCATCCCATCACGGTTGTTTCGTAATTGGCTTTTTCGCTGGCCAGCAGTTCTTTGATCCGGGTTCTGTTATTGAACATATAAAAATAAATTGGGGGACAAAGATAAGATAGAAACGCTGATGACACGGATGAAAACAGGTCTGCACAGATCAAATGAGTCAAAATCCGCCCAAATCAGTGCCATCGGTGTATCTATCCTCCAAAAAAATTGCATTTTATAAAAAAAGCCCTACTTTTGAGCCAGAACAGGCTGATAAGTTTATCCAATCATTCTCTTTATCAGGAAGCCTGGTTCTATCAATATAAATTCTCAATCACTATTTCAGACTTAAGACGGGATTTTTGAAGAAAATCATTTTTCATTCTTTATGTACGATATTTCACAACTGAACGACCTGCTCGTTCCTGAGTTGCTTGACATTGCTGAGCAATTTGATATTCCCAACGCAAAAAAACTTGTAAAACAGGACCTCATCGATAAGATCCTGGAAAACCAATCAAACATGAGCACCGAAAAAAAGAAAGACGACAAGCCAAAGCGCAAACGCATCATTAAACCCACCGCATCCGAAACCGAAGCTGAAGCTGCTTTTACCAAACACAAAAAACCCGAACCGGAAAAGAAACCTGTTAAAAAAGCAGCAGAGAATGAGGAAGAGGAATTAATGCCCATAACAGATGAGCAAAGCACAATACCGCCTGCTATAGCACAGATGCTGCAGGAAGAAGACGTTCAGGCACCGGAAGAAGACCTGGGCGAAGATGCAGCACAACCGCCCGCCAAACAATTTAATCAACGCAGAGACCAACAGGCTTTCAATATTGAATTTGACGGCGTGATACTGGGAGAAGGCGTTTTGGAAATGATGCCGGATGGATACGGATTTTTGAGAAGCAGCGATTACAACTATTTATCCTCTCCGGATGATATCTATGTTTCTCCCAGCCAGATAAAACTCTTTGGTATAAAAACAGGCGACACGGTTTATGGAAGTGTTCGTCCGCCAAAAGAAGGTGAAAAATATTTTGCTCTGTTGAAAGTGGAAACGATCAATGGTAAATCTCCGGAAGAAGTGAGAGACCGGGTTCCATTCGATTACCTCACCCCGCTTTTCCCTTTTGAAAAATTAGACCTCTGTACCCGTGCAGATAATTACAGCACCCGTATCATGGACCTGTTCACACCCATTGGTAAGGGCCAGCGTGGACTGATCGTTGCCCAGCCAAAAACGGGTAAAACGATGTTGCTGAAAGAAGTGGCCAATGCCATTGCCGAAAATCACCCCGAGTGTTACCTGATGGTGGTGCTGGTAGACGAGCGGCCCGAGGAGGTTACCGATATGGAACGCAGTGTAAAGGCAGAAGTGATCGCATCCACCTTTGATGAACCCGCCGAGAAACATGTACGGGTAAGTACCATGGCTTTGCAAAAAGCAAAAAGGTTGGTAGAATGTGGTCATGATGTAGTGATACTGTTAGACTCCATCACCCGTTTGGCAAGAGCACATAACACCGTAGCGCCTTCAAGCGGTAAAGTATTGAGCGGTGGTGTGGAAGCAAATGCCATGCAGAAACCAAAACAATTCTTTGGTGCCGCACGTAAAATAGAGAACGGCGGGTCATTGACGATACTCGCTACCGCACTGGTAGATACCGGCAGCAAAATGGATGAAGTGATCTTTGAAGAATTCAAAGGAACGGGTAATATGGAATTGCAGCTCGATCGCAAACTATCTAACAGGCGGATCTATCCTGCCATTGATATTGTGGCATCTTCAACAAGGCGTGATGACCTGTTGCTTGATAAAGATACCTTCCAGCGCATGTGGGTGTTGCGTAAGCACATGGCAGATATGAACAGCGAAGAAGCGATCAACCTGCTGCTGAAGAATATGAAAGGAACAAAAGACAACGCCGAGTTCCTTACTTCCATGAATGGATAATTAAGAATTAAAAATTAATAATTAATAATTAAGAATGAGCTGCTGTTTAGCGGCTCTTTTCTTTGATGCAACGAATTCTGATAAATACGATTTTTAATTTTTCATTCTTAATTTTTAATTTTCAGTACCGTGGCGATACAAAAACTAACCATAGAAGAATTTTTAAAACTGGCAAAGCAGTATCCTGTGCTGGATGTTCGCAGCCCGGGTGAATACAGCCATGCGCAAATACCGGGCGCATACAACTTACCCTTGTTTACTGATGAAGAAAGAAAATCAGTTGGTACCACATACAAACAACAGAGCCGGGAAGCAGCCATAAAGGCCGGGCTTGATTATTTTGGCGTAAAGATGAAGAAGATGGTGGAAGAAGCCGAATCGTTGATCGTTGGCCGTAGGCCGTTGACAGAAAAGGAGCTTCAGGCGAACAACGAACAACGGACATCGGCCAACGTTGTCCTCATTCACTGTTGGCGTGGTGGTATGCGCAGTGCAGGTGTTGCCTGGCTGCTCGACCTGTATGGCTTTAAAGTATATACCCTGGTGGGTGGTTACAAAGCTTACCGGAAATGGGTGCTTGCGCAATTTGAAAAGGAATACAACTTTAAAATTGTTGGTGGTTATACCGGAAGCGGAAAGACCAATGTGTTGCATGAATTGTTGAAACAAAACAAAACCATTATCGACCTGGAAGACCTGGCAATTCATAAAGGCTCGGCATTTGGATCTATTGCCGGTAAGCCACAACCAAAGCAGGAGATGTTTGAGAATCTTCTTGCACAAGCCCTGGTTGATACCGGATACAAGATGCAGGATATGAATGATAATGATCCCGGACCTGGTATCCCGGATCCTGCATCCTGCATCTGGCTCGAAGACGAAAGCCAACGCATCGGCAACCTGCAGATACCGATGCCGCTTTGGTACACAATGCGGAGATCGCCGGTTTTCTTTTTGGATATTCCTTTTGAAGAACGGCTTGCATATATCACAGAAGAATACGGAAAAATTGAGAAGGAAAGACTTGCCGAATCCATATTACGGATCCAAAAAAGACTGGGGGGGCTGGATACAAAAAATGCCATTAATTTCCTTGAAGAAGGCAAATTGAACGACTGTTTCCGCATTTTGCTCAATTACTACGATAAATGGTACAGGAAAGGGCTAAATAACAGGGAAAATCTTGCTTCCCTGTTAAATAAAATACCCTGTATGGGCGTTGATACAAAAACCAATGTCCAAAAACTGTTATCATGCCAAACCGTAAGCACCTGATCCTTGCCATTGCCCTGCTTATTTCATCACTCAGCCTTATAGCACAAAAAAAGAAAAGTCTCGAAGATGTGGACCTTACCGGCCTTTGGAAAGGATTCATGTTCAATGATACCACCCGGCTCAATTACCGTTACGAGATCGCCATCAGCGAAAGCAAAGGAAAACTTTACGGATTCACCCATACGTATTTTATACTCAACGATAAAGAATACCACGGCGTAAAAAGGATCAAGATAAAAAAAGACGGGGATGAGCTGGTTGCCGAAGATGTGGAACTGATCGCAAACAATTATCCCATCAAGCCACCCAAAGGTGTACATGTACGCAATACCCTCGTGTTTGAAATGAAAGATACGGTGATGATGCTGAGCGGACATTTCAGCACCAACCGCACTAAAGAATATGCACCGGCCACCGGCTTTGTTCATGTAGAAAGAAAAAATGATTTCCGTAATAGCGCACTGATCCCTCACCTCCAGGAACTGGGCCTTGTGAAAGAGTTGACTTTTGTAAGTGAAGAACAACTTAAATCGACCACAACCACCGCCACCGTATTAAAACCGGTACAGGTTGCAGAAGAAGAAAAAATAGTGGAAGCGGCGGTAAAGAAGCAGGCAGAAGAGGTTAAGAAACCCGTTGCTGCAGCCGCTGAAAAGGAGCCTGTTGTTGTAAAAGCAGAAACAAAGACCGTAGAAATTCAGTCTGCTAAAGCAACAATAAAGCCGGCAGAAACAGTAGCAGCTAAACCTGCTCCGCAAAAACCTAAAGAACAGGTACAGGTTGTAGTTAAAACAACAGAACCGGTAGCTGCCAGTACTAAACCTGCGCCGGCAAAAACAGAAGCGCCTGTTGTAAAAGCAGAAACAAAACATGCTGCTGTAAAACAACCGGAGAATGTTGATCCGACTGCCGCCACCGATCTTGCAAAACGAAAAGTGGAAACCATACAAACGCTGTACTTTAAATCAGACAGCCTGGAGCTGGTGCTTTATGATAACGGCGAAGTGGATGGCGATACGGTAAGTATCATAATGAACGGAACCGTGATCATGCCAAAGGTTGGCTTATCTACGAATGCCGTTAAGAAAATGATCTCTACAAAAGATGCCGGCGACAGCATTAAGATAATCATGTATGCCGAGTCACTGGGAACGCTTCCGCCAAATACCGGACTGCTGATCGTTAATGACGGAACAGACCGTTACGAGATACGGTTCAGCGGCGACCTGGAAAGAAATGCGGCCATCGTATTCCGGAGAAAGGAATATTAATAAAGAGATTCAGGCTGCAGCGATCTTGTGAGAAAAGCGGAGGATGATAAATTCTGCCGGCCGCATCATTGCAAGACCGATCTCTGCAATTAATCTTCCCTCGAGTATATCATCCGCAGTCATTGTTTCGTTCAGGCCTACGTGAACGAAAAAAGCATCAACTGGTTTTGCGCCACTCAGCGCACCCTGCCTCCATAATATCGTGAGAAAATTTTCGATCTGCGCTTTTATCCTCACCCAGGTATTTGCATTATTGGGTTCAAACAGCACCCAAGCCGTACTTTGTTTAACACTTACTTCAACCATTGTTATTGTCCGCCTTACATTCAGGTACCGCCAGTCCATACTGTTCCCATCAAGTGTTCTTGCCCCCCAGATCAAAATGCCCTTGCCCGGAAACGGCCTCATTGCATTAACCGCTTTCCCATCAAGCGGAACATTCATGTTTTCCTGCTGCTGCGATGTGATATGCTGTGTGATATCTTTTATCCCGTTCACGGAAACATTTGCCGGAGCTTTCCATACACCACGGTTATTATCAACCATGGTATAGATACCGGCAAGGGCACCCGATGGCGGCAGTTGTTTGTTATCGGCAAGAACAAGCCAGGGATAATAAGCAGCGCCCCATTTCAAATTGTTGCTGCCGGTACCTGACCGGAATTGATGCAGGTCGTTCTCAATATTTCCGGTCGGCGCAAGCGTGTCGAGTATGGCAAAGCGGTCCTGCAGTTCGGCACAGCATTGCAGCATTTGCTGTTGCAGTAATGAAAATTCCTGTGCAGGCAATAAGCAGGCATCCGGTATAGCAAGTAATTGAGCCGGCACATCTTTACTGCTGCTCAATCCGTTTGCAAGCGATGAAAAAGAAACAGGGTCTGTAATGGAGCCTGCGCTTATTATATAACAAGAACCTCCTCCATTATTATAAAAAAGAGAGAGGGCATCATACAAATATCTTCCACCGGGATCGTTGCCAAAAGTAAATGCGTATTCCGTTAAAGATTCAATACGCACTGGTTTCAGTTTTATATCAACGCCATTCTGATCGGTAACTTTTTCGGTATAACCAATAAATGCAGGCACCGATGTTGGTTGCTGTGCAACAGAGGAAGGGAACTTTGGTATTTCCTCTATATAAACACCCGGAGTTTTATAGGTAGCCATAAACAAGCTTTGCAGTAAGATACAGTAACTTTGATAAAACTTAAACTGTGATGAGCGTAGAAGAAATAAAACTTACACAATATTCCCGGGGAGCAGGATGCGGATGCAAGATTGCGCCACAGGTGCTGGATGAGATATTGAAAAGCAACAGCAGTTCTGCTGCTATAAAAAACTTATTGGTTGGCAGCAGCAGCAAAGACGACGCCGCTGTTTACGACCTTGAGAACGGCACTGCCCTGATCTCCACCACCGATTTTTTCATGCCCATTGTGGATGATGCATTTGACTTTGGAAGAATTGCTTCGGCCAATGCTATCAGCGATGTATATGCCATGGGCGGCAAACCCGTTTTAGCCATTGCCATTTTGGGATGGCCGGTTGAAAAATTACCCGCTGAACTGGCACAACAGATTTTGGAAGGAAGCAGAAGAATCTGTGAAGAAGCGGGTATTCCCCTGGCAGGGGGTCACAGCATCGATTCGGCCGAACCCATTTTCGGACTTTCTGTAAACGGGTTGGTTGAAATAAAGAACCTGAAGAAAAATAATACAGCCAAAGCTGGCGACCTTGTTTTTATTACCAAACCACTTGGTGTGGGTGTTTTATCAACTGCACAAAAAAGAGGGGTACTAAAAGAAGAACATTTGCCGGTGATGATAACCCAGATGACGCAATTGAATAAAATTGGCGAGGCACTGGGAAAAATTGAGGGCGTTACAGCCATGACCGATGTTACCGGTTTTGGTTTACTTGGCCACCTTATTGAAATGGCGGAAGGAAGTGGCCTGTCTGCAGAAATAAATTATGCATCACTGCCGGTTGCAGAAGGAGTAAAAGAATATTTAAGTCAGCGCATTGTACCTGATGCCACGTACCGTAACTGGAATGCGTACAGCAGCAAAACAGGGTTTGAAAAAGGGGTGAATGTAATGGAAGCGTTCAGCCTGTTACCCGATCCGCAAACAAATGGCGGCCTATTAATTACTGTGAATGAAGGATCTGTTGCTGCTGTAAAAAAATTACTGAAAGAAAACGGCCTGGAAAAATTTACCGAGCCCATCGGGGTAATGAAACCCGTCGCCGAGAAATCCGTTTTCGTAAAACAATAAAATACCGGCTGCAGGGTATTTTATTGTTTCAGAAGAATGATAAAATTGTGTTTTAAACTAATTGTATGAAAAAGACGATCCTCTTTTCCCTTATGCTGGTCTTCTCGGCTCTTTCCTTTGCACAGGTTAATGTACAAACCTTAATAAAACCGGGTACCAAACTGACCTATGCGGTGGAAGCCAATGAGCAGAAATATAATTTTATTGTAACGGTAAAAGCAACCGTACCGGCGGTGGTATTCGATTGGGAGATGACAGACCCAATAAACAACAGCGGCACCATCATACATACGGCTGCAGCAATGATCTCGGCCAATACGATGTATAACTTTTTTTCCGGCGGACAAAAAACACTCGACGATAATACACTCAGTGTGTGGCTGAGCAAAAACATATTTACCGGGCTTACAAAAGGAAGCAGGACTGTAATAATGAAGATGAATACCAATGAGCCTCCCCAGAAAATGGGAAATACAAAAGAAAACCCTGAAGAGTTACACATCCTTGTTAATGGCGAAAAAGAAACCGTGGAAGAATTCAGCGCAAAACAATTAAACGAAGCTGGCGCCCCGGCAGGAGACGATGTTTACTTTACATTCGCCAATTCTCCAAAAATGCCCATCATCCTGCGGATGAAGAACGGGTTTTATATTGCGTTGAAGGAAATAAAAACAAAGTAGCGTACCGGGTCAGCGCAACGCATCAATTTTTTTTGCCAGTTTATGATCCTTTTCGGTTACAATATCCCCGGCATCATGTGTGTTTAGCCAGACCTCTACCTTATTATATACATTGGTCCACAACGGATGATGATCCATCTTCTCCGCCTCCATGGCAACCCTTGTCATGAATGCAAAGGCTTCGGAAAAATTTTTGAAGTCAAATTTTTTATAAAGACTGTTGTTTTCTTCTTTCCACATGGTTGAATATTTAAGTCGTTTAAAGGTTTGAATCGCTTAAGGGCCTGTGGTTGGCTTCAGCCGCTTTATGCCTGTGGCGAAGCGACTTTACCATAGCGTTAAAAAATAAGATGCTGCTTGTGCTTTATTTTTTCATTCGTCATTTCATTAACCAGTTGTACACCCGGGATGGTGCGGATACTCTGCACCAGTATCTTCAGGTCTTCGGCCGGCACCGGGTCGCCTTTTATCAGCCACAAAAAATCCAGGTGCTTGAATTCGGGTAAAAGGTATTCTCCATCGTACTGGTTGTTGTATAAATAATGCGCCAGTGAAATGGAAGGGATCACATATTCATAAATGCTGAAGAAATAACTGCGTTTCTTTTTGGTGAGCTGTATCTCTATATCATTATTCACCCGGAAGCCGAGCCCCAGTAACTGGTTGAGTTGCCAGCTGAACTGGTAATCTTTTATCGGTGCCACTATGCCCAGCAGGGTGGAGTCTTCAAAAAACTCTTCCGCCAAAGCCTCGTTATCGATCTTTAATTTTTGCCCCGTTGCCATTTACAGAATGTAATTAAAATACAATATCAAATACCAGCTCTTCTTTTCCCCTGTTCACTTTCACTTTGGTTGCGTCGCCTTTATTGAATTTGCCAAGCACCTGCATATAACCCTGCACATCAGAAACTTTATAATCACCTATCTGCACGATCACATCGCCTGCTTTTATCCCTACTTTTTGTGCCAGTTTTCCTTCGCTTACGCCATCAGCTCTTACGCCGGTTCCGCTGTATGTATAATCGGGCATGATGCCGAGGCTTACATTGAAACTTCTTTTTCCCTGCGCTGCCGCTTCTCTTGTTTTGGTGAAAGCCAGTTTTCCTTTTTTGTTGGTAGCGTCAACCACGTTATATATGTATTTGATGAGCAGCATTTCGCCGGTATAATTTACTTTGTCAGCATCGTCGCTGGGTTTGTGATAATCGCTGTGTGCACCGGTAAAGAAGAATAATACCGGGATATCCTTTCTATAAAACGAAGTATGGTCACTTGGGCCAACACCGCTGCTGTCGAGATTTATTTTAAAATATTTATCAGTGCTGCTAAGCTCCTGTCCCCACACGGGCGATGTGCCGTAGCCGCCGATGGTAACGCCGTGAGTGCTGTCATTCAATCTGCCCACCATATCCATATTGATCATGTAATTGGCTTTAGTAAGATCAATGGTCGGATGCTCGGTAAAATACTTGCTGCCGAACAGCCCCAGTTCTTCTCCCGAAAAAGCAACAAACACATAATTGTTATTCTTCAGTTTTGATCTTTTCAGCTGCTTGCTTAACTCGATCAATGCCGCGGTGCCGCTGGCATTGTCATCGGCGCCGTTATGTACCATGGGCGTAGTGCCGGTGTACAAAGAATTGTGGTCTTCTCCATAACCGAGGTGATCGTAATGAGCGCCGAGTATCACGGTTGTTGCAGCGCCGTTATCAATGTAGCCGATCACATTGTGCCCGGTTCTTTTTTTCTCGCTGATAGACACTTCCAGTTTTATGTCGGAAGAAACCGTTTCATCTTTTAAATATTTTTCTTTTACTTCTTTGCTGATGTAGATGACCGGAATTTTTACTTTCTCCGTTTTTGATTTCGGCTCAAACTTCAGCTCGTCTTTTATGGCAGAGGTATTATAAATAAGAAGCGCCGTTGCTCCCTTCGATGCTACGTTGTTTGTTTTTTTAATGATGGCATCTTCCAGGTCGAAATGCGGATTGCTTTTATTTTCCTCCAGCAGTTCTTTCAGGTTCCAGAACCAGACCGTTCCGCTTTCGGGTAATGCAATGGCGGCCGATGCTGATGTTTTTGCATTGGCGCTGTAAGCAAGCGGAAAAAAATCTTTTTCTGCAGAGAAATTGTTTGTATTTATCTGCAACGACGTGGAAGGGTCTACCTGTTTGCCATCATTCACTTCAAAGTCCTGGATATAGGTCCCGTTTTCTCCTTTGGCAATCAAACCCGCTTCTTCAAATTGTTTACTGATGTATTCATACGCCAATTTTTCTCCGGCGCTTCCGGTTCTTCTGCCTTCCAGTTTGTCATCTGCCAGGTAACCGATATGCGATTGAAGATTGCTAATGACCTGCTTATCTGCTTTCTTTAATTTTTGTGCCGAACCTGCTGCAGGGATGAGCAACAGCAACCAGAAAATCCGTTTCATTAAATATATTTTGGTGAGGAGCCACAAAGGTAGTTGCCGGAATGGCTAAATGTGTAAAAGGGTTGTAAAAATTAATCACAATATTTTGTTCTGAACTATGTAGAAGCCTCGTTTTCTATGTGCCCGGGTGGTTCAGGTAAACCTTGCTTAAATTCCGCATTGCATCTCCCATCTTTCCTAATTCGTAACCGTGCCATCCGGGTAACCGTTATTTTTGCAGCCACAACAGTTTGACAGAGCATATAAACATAGCATTAGTAGGAAACCCCAACAGCGGAAAGAGCTCCCTCTTCAATTACCTCACCGGGCTGAAGCAGCAGGTAGGTAATTTTCCCGGTGTTACGGTTGATAAAAAAACCGGGTCAAGCAATATTGGCCCTGGACTTACTGCAACGCTTATCGACCTGCCCGGCACCTACAGCCTTTACCCCAAACGCAGTGATGAATGGGTGGCCTATAAAGTCCTTCTTGACCAGGATAAAGACATAAAGCCCGATATGGTTTTGCTGGTGGCTGATGCCAGTAATTTGAAACGCAATCTTCTGTTCTGCTCCCAGATCATCGACCTGGGTATACCGGTGGTGGTGGCATTAACAATGATGGACCTTGCCAAAAAGAAAGGGACACAAATTGATATTCCCGGGCTCGAGAGAGAGTTGGGCGTGCCGGTTGTTCCGGTCAATCCACGTAAAAGCAAAGGGGTTGAACAACTAAAAAAAGTGCTGGAACAATCCGCCGGAAATTTATACCTGCCTCCTGCCCGTGATTTTATTGATAACAATGCGCTGGCAGAAAATGCCATTGCGGAAGTTAAAAAACGGTACCCCGATATCAGCAATTACAAGGCCATTCATTACCTTATCAACCACGAACATTTTTTGCTGGAAGAAGGAATGCAGGATACGATTGAACAGGTTGAGATCAATAATAAATTCAACCCCACAAAAACACAGGCGGAAGAGATCATGCACCGCTACGGCCGCATCAAACACATCATGCAGCAAACGGTGGTGGAGGCAGATCCCTTGCAAAAAGCACTGTTCAACGAACGGCTTGATGATCTGTTACTGCACCGGCGATGGGGATATATCATTTTATTGGCCGTGCTGTTCTTGCTTTTTCAAAGTGTGTTCTGGGTAGCGAAGTATCCCATGGATGGTATTGAATGGGTATTCGGGCAACTCGGTGGCTGGCTCGGAAATTCATTGCCACAGGCCTGGTGGAGCGACCTGCTTATCAATGGTGTGGTGGCAGGACTCAGTGGTATCATGGTATTTGTACCACAGATCATGATATTATTTGGATTAATAACGATCCTGGAAGATACCGGCTATATGGCCCGTATCAGTTTTCTTACAGACAAACTCATGCGTAAAGTTGGACTGAACGGAAAAAGCGTGATGCCGATGATCAGCGGTTTTGCCTGCGCCGTGCCCGCCATCATGAGTGCAAGGAATATCGAGAATAAAAAAGAACGGTTGCTCACCATCATGATCACGCCACTGATGAGCTGCAGCGCCCGGCTTCCGGTGTACACCATTTTAATTGCATTGGTCATTCCTTCTAAATTATATTTTGGCTTTTTAAGTTTGCAGGGACTGGTGATGATGGGATTATATTTACTTGGAACCGTAATGGCATTGATCGTTGCCTGGGTGATGAAATGGTTCATCAAAAGTACAGAGCGTAGTTTTTTTATTTTAGAACTGCCCACTTACCGGGCGCCAAGGTGGAGCAATGCTCTTACTACCATGGTAGAGAAAGCAAAAATATTTGTGTTTGATGCCGGTAAAGTGATCATGATGATCAGCCTGCTGCTTTGGGCGCTCAGTACGTACGGGCCAAAAGAAAAAATGGCGAATGTTTCGGCTAAGTATGAGCAGTTGTTAAAAGAAAATCCGAAACAGGTGAATGAACTAAATAAACAACGGAAAACCGAATTACTTCAAAGCTCTTTTGCCGGTACCTTAGGTAAGGCCATTGAACCTGCCATTCGTCCGCTTGGGTATGACTGGAAGATTGGTATTGCTTTAATTACATCGTTTGCCGCAAGGGAGGTTTTTGTAGGTACCATGGCAACCTTATACAGTGTGGGTGAAGATGTTGATGAAAATAACAGTACGCTCCGCCAGAAAATGGCTGCGGCCGTAAGGCCTGATGGGTCAAAAGTTTACAACCTGGCAACCGGGTTATCGCTCCTTATCTTTTATGTACTCGCCATGCAGTGTATGAGTACACTGGCGGTGGTAAAGCGTGAAACCCGTAGCTGGAAATGGCCCGTCATTCAACTTGTGTATATGACCGGGCTGGCTTATTTGATGAGCTGGATGGTGTATGTCATTTTTTCCTGACCGGACCACTTAGCTGGTTCCTATGTGGTTCAATTAAAACGTCACATATTTTTCAATCAACTTCTTGTCAACTCCTTTTTCTCTTGCTTTCTTTGCCTGTTTGCGTAAGATGAATTCAAACACACTCATCCATCCGGGTAAATTACTTTCGCTGATATCGAATAACCAGGCAAGTGCCAGTTTATCTTTTGGAAAACCATTTGGTTTGCAAAGGCCGTCACCCGCCAGGCCATACCCGATCTGCAGGCTTTGTTCAAAACCTCGGCTGGCAGGCCTTAGTTCTACTAAAAATTTACAAGGCTTACCACTTCTGTTCCGGAAGAGATGATTGATGTTTGGTTCTGCTGTTGCCGTTTCGCCGGGCTTAAGCGTATGCATTTTTTTGCCCAGCTGTACCTGCACTTCGCCTTCCACGCAATCAAATTTTTCGCTGTAGGTTTTGTGATAGTGTAATCCTACACCGCCGCCATTAGCCAGTTCCACTTCTACCAGGGTGCACTCACCGTTGGTGTCTGCATGCGTTTTTAAAAATACCACCTGGTCTTTCTGTATGGGGTTATAGATTTTTCTTTCCATGATGGGTGCATTTACGCAAAAGTATTATTTCAAGGATTTGAGCAGAGCGAATATTTTGGCCAAGAGATCGAAAGAGCCAGGGTATTTCTCCACAACTCCTTTTACTTTTAGTTTACCACTCCACTGCATATACTATCCTGTTCTTTACCTGTGGATAGATCTTCCGGTACAGTTCATTCAATACATCTTCCCTGCGTGGTTCGTTATAGCGGGTATTGTTGATGATATTCCAATCGTTGGCATCAAGGGCACGGCTGTCGCCGGTATAAGAACCGTATTCTTCCTGCCAGCTGTAATCTTCCCGGTAAGTATTGCGGGTGATCATCTTTCCGGTAGCCACATCGGTGATAACCACTTCCACATCTGCCCGGGCTGTAAATGACTGTCGGGTAATGTTCACTGAAGCATATACGTTTTTATACACGGGCCTGCCGCTGCTGTCCCTTCCGTTCTCTACCTGCTTGGCCACGTTACGGCTGTATTGATAAGTCTGTGGACGGGGAAGGTTCATGTTGCGCAAGGTAAGGTCAACGGTCCAGTCGGGTTGCACGTTATCACGCCTGGCTTCCCAATCGGTATAAAATCGGGCAGGGTAGCGGTTGCTGTTACGCAGTTCCCTTACGAGGGTTTGCTGAAAATATTCGTTGCTGAAATTATAACCCGAGTTGCCCCAGTTGCTGTTGAAGAAATACGAATTATCCTGTACGGGATTCACCTGCACATTGATGATAGCGCTTTGGTACGCCTCGTCCATTTTTTGTTTGGCATCTTTATAATTCGTTACATATTTATCGGCCTTTTTAAAAAATCCGTATGCTTTCTTTGCATTGTCGCGACCGGGGTTGCTTAAGTAATCGGTGGCTGCGGTATAATAATCTTCGGCGGCCCGTTGCTTCAGGTCGTAAATGGTTTGCTGGTAATTGACTGGTGTAACGGCGGCGTATGCGGCATCCACGTCAATGATTGCGTTGTGCATGTCCTGCAGAATACTGTATTCGTCAATGAGTTTATCCCAGCGGCTGAGCTCTTTCGATTCGCTGTAGCTGCCGATCTTACGGATATGGCGTTGTTGTGCGGTGCTGTATAAAACGGGTAAAGCATTGATGGCGGCAGTATCGGTATTACGTTTCCTGATCGCCTTTACAGCATCAAAAAGCGTATTGTCATTGTCGGTGTGCTCCAAATAAGGCTTGCTCGTTTTGCAGCTTACTAAAATGAACAGGCTGAGCAGTGCGTAAAAAATGTATTTCATAATTTTATCCTCCTTAGCTACAATACGGGCAATGACGGCACCAGGGTTACCAAAGTATGTTAAGTTATAAAAAGATTAACACGGCTCAAAGTATAAGATCCCCCCAGTTTTTCTTGTATTTTTTTCAAACTTCGTTTAATGTTGTCACAAAGCTTAATTTTTGGATGTTAGGCACATTTTCTCTCAAGGGTTTATGGGAGATTGTGTATTGAAGTAAATTGGCACTGCCTGGGATAATAAAATAAAGAAATGGATATATGGCTTTGAAAGCTATTGTTTGCTATACGATAAGTCCTAATTAACTATTCAAAATCTCTAAAAAATAAGCAAAGTCCCTCCACTCAGCCTCCAATTTCCGCCGCTCATCAAATCATACCTGGTCCCCTCAAATAATTTTATCCGCTAAAACTCAATATGGACGTGGCTTTTTTTTAAAAACAAGCTAATATTCAACGCCGGCTACTGTAAAAAATATGGTATTATGTGTTGCATAGTACTAAAATTCTATTATCTTTGTGATGTGAAAGGGATGAACCGGTAAAGATCCTGCTCACATAGTTCTTAAAGTATAGTCACTGAAAACGGGTCCCTGGTTAAAGCCAGTCATTAGCCATGAAGCTCCGGGTCGCAAAAAAGCCATGAAAAAACTTGCGGCTTGGGGTAAACGGGCAGACCGGGAAAGTTTGAAAGTATAGCCATGAATAATTTATTTTAAAGAATCCTGGGCGGAGTAGAAGGACAGCCTTCGGCTCTGTTCAGGGTAAAAAACGAAGCCATGAACATAGATAACACAGCCAGCCAGATGCGTAAAGGGGTACTGGAGTTCTGCATCCTCTCGGTCATTAAACAGGGAGAGGCCTACCCTTCGGATATCATTGATAAAATGAAGGCGGCCAACCTGAATATTCTGGAGGGAACTTTATACCCCCTGCTGACCAGGCTTAAAAACGCCGAGCTATTATCGTACCGTTGGGAAGAAAGCACCAGCGGCCCGCCACGTAAATATTTTTCACTCACCGCAAAAGGAGGGGAGTTTTACAAAGAACTTGAAACCACCTGGTTTGAACTTGCCAATGCCGTAAAGGCGCTGACGGAGGCGGAACAGGAACATTCTGATAACAACAACTTCAACAACCCGCAATAAAAAAAGTATAGCCATGAACTCTTTTTTTATTGGCTCACCAACTAACGAAACAAAAAACTAAAGCCATGAAACAAGTAATAAATATAAACTTCCAGGGACGAGTGGTTCCGATAGAAGTAACAGCATACGACCTGCTGAAAAGTTATACAGAGAGCCTGAACCGGCACTTTGCCAATGAAGAAGGCAAAGAAGAGATCATTAATGATATTGAGAGCCGCATTGGTGAACTGTTCCAGGAAAGAATAACAAAGGGTGCCACCTGCATTACCGATGACGATGTTAAAGCCATCATCAAAAGCATGGGTAACCCCGAAGATTTTGAAGCCATGGATGATATGCCATCTTCTTCCTCTTCTTCCTCCTCT
>Ga0209023_10001735_pt1 | contig 28593 bp, 24 predicted proteins | sample LakOneMetagenome_FD_187468 | JGI IMG/M metagenome (GOLD analysis project Ga0209023, IMG submission 187468) | Freshwater and sediment microbial communities from Lake Erie, Canada (SPAdes) (version 2) | ecosystem: Environmental > Aquatic > Freshwater > Lentic | place: Lake Erie, Canada...
TGGCGGAACTCCCCCGAAACCTGCCCGCAATAGGCGGGCAAGGCGGCGAATTTGGCAAGGGGATGCGCCTGGGGCGCTAAAGGGCAGGTCGGGGAGCCGCCAAGCCAAACCGGAAAAAGACCACCGGCTCCCCGCCCCACGCGCGCGCCGGCAGGACCGGCGGCGCGAGCTGAAAGGCAATCGGCCGTCTAGTCGTGCAGCGCCGGTTCCTGCTTGCGCTTCTCCAGCAGCTTCTCGAACTCGCCCCAGACGCCCTCGGCGCCGTGCCACTGGCCGGTCGTGGCCGCCTTGGAATATTCGGTGGCGCGCGCCTCGAAGAAGTTGGCGTGCTCCACGCCCGACAGCAGCGACTGCAGCCACGGCAGCGGGTTTTCCTTGACCCCGTAGATTTCCGGCAGGTGCAGCTGGCGCAGCCGCCAGTCGGCGATGAAGCGGATGTAGGCCTTGATGTCGTCGGGCGTCATGCCCTGGATCTCGCCGGCCTCGAAGGCCAGGTCGATGAACTTGTCCTCGAGCGAAACGACCGTGCGGCCCATCTCGACGATGTCGTCCGCCACGCTCTTGGTGACCGCCCCGGTCTCCTTGTTGAAGGCGTGGTAGAGCTTGATCATCCCCTCGCAGTGCAGGCTCTCGTCGCGCACCGACCAGGACACGATCTGGCCCATGCCCTTCATCTTGTTGAAGCGCGGGAAGTTCATCAGCATCGCGAACGAGGCGAACAGCTGCAGCCCCTCGGTGAAGGCCCCGAACATGGCCACCGTGCGGGCGATGTCGGCCTCGGTCTCGACCCCGAAGGTCTGCATGTAGTCGTGCTTGTCCTTCATCGCCTCGTATTCGAGGAAGGCGCCGAACTCCGCCTCGGGCATGCCGATGGTCTCGAGCAGCAGCGCATAGGCGGCGATGTGGATGGTCTCCATGTTGGAGAACGCCGACAGCATCATCTTCACTTCGGTCGGCCGGAACACCCGCGCGTAGCGTTCCATGTAGTTGTCGTTCACCTCGATGTCCGACTGGGTGAAGAAGCGGAAGATCTGCGTCAGCAGGTTGCGCTCGCCGTCGTTCAGCTTGGTCGCCCAGTCCTTGCAGTCCTCGCCCAGCGGCACCTCTTCGGGCATCCAGTGGACCTGCTGCTGCTTCTTCCAGAAGTCATAGGCCCAGGGATAGCGGAACGGCTTGTAGGCCTTGGACGGGGTCAACAGGCCCGACTTGGAGCCCGGGAACGACTTGAAGCCGGGAGGGGTGATGAGCGTGGACGAGGAGGACATGGATACGACCCGAATGCGATTCTGGCGGCGACAGGAACAGTCATACGCCGAGGGTTAACGGGACGCTACGGGTAGCGGGGTCGCACCCGGCAGGTATCAACATGTTGTGTGTGAGGGTGGGGATAAGGGGGGCCACGGTTAGACGCCATGGCCATACTGATCGATTCCTTGGCAGATCCCCGGACTCTTTTCCCTTCTGAGAAGGAGGACGGTTCCAATCCAAAGCTGAATCAAGATAGCGTGCAGCCGAGCGTGCTGCTTTTGGGATTCTCAAACCTGAACTCTCTTGACTTCCGCAAGCTTGCAATTGTCTCGCCGAAGCGAGCCGTTAAGGCCCAATCAGGGTGGGAAGGATTCTTTCCCTACTACGCTGGCTATCCAGAAAGTTTCGCGCGAGCCCTCCTGAGCTCAGCAGGCCTACCAAAAGGCTCGCGTGTTCTAGACCCGTGGAATGGCAGCGGAACCACTACTTTTGCCGCCTCCAAACTAATGCTTGACGCCGTCGGGATCGACATCAATCCGGTCATGACGATTGTCGCACGAGCCCGGACTTTGCCTCCATCGGAGGCAGACACGTTGGTTGCTTTGGGGCGGGAGCTCTTGGCAAAGGCTCGCCGATCGGCCGTAGTTGTCGATCCGATGGATCCTCTAGCCAGTTGGTTTGGCCCATTGACCGTAGGTTGGCTGCGAGGGATTGAGCGCGCCATATCTTCCTCTCTAGTCAGCGATCAGACTCGAGCGGCTGGCGATATACAGGCGGTTTCTGCAATGGCGGCGACCTTCTACGTGGCGTTGTTCGCTCTGTGTCGTGAGCTCGCCGCAACGTTCCAAACCTCCAACCCGACATGGCTGAAGGTCGCACGCGCCGGCCAACGACGAGCTTCCGGAAACCGGAGCGTTTTGGCGGTGCGATTTATTGGCATCGTGGCTGACATGGCGGGGGCGCTAGCAATCCAGAATATCGCGTCATCTGAGACCGCAGCTGTCGACTTGATCGTGGCGGACACGGCGGGCGGCCTAGGCCTGGCGAGCACGTTCGATTTTGTTTTAACGTCTCCACCGTATTGCACACGGATTGACTACACGGCCGCGACGCGCCTCCAACTCGCAGTCGTGGCCCCCCTCCTCAGGATGGGAAAAGCTGAGCTGAGCAGGAAGATGCTCGGGAGCATCCGAGTTCCCGTCCACGAGGTGAGACCTGTTGCGGCATGGGGTGACACTGCTAACCGCTTCCTAGAAACCGTGCGGCATCACCCTTCAAAAGCTTCCGCAGGCTACTATTACAAAACTCACGCCGACTACTTCGACAAAATGTTTCGGTCACTCCGCTCCATCGCAAAATCGATCAAGCCGTGCGGAACCGCCGTCTTAGTTGTACAGGATTCCTACTACAAAGACGTCCACAACGACCTGCCTGCCTCAATCAGCGAGATCGCTGCGGCCCATGGGTTGGTATTGAGACGCCGGGACGATTTCGGCCTCAGCAAAACCCTCGCCGGGAGCCACCCTCATTCGAAATCGTACCGGAACAGCTTTGAGGCGGTGGAAGCCGTTCTGTGTTTCCAGAAGACGTAAGCGGCAGGAAGAGACCCAGCTTTGAGGCATTGACGTCCACCCCCCCCAGGTTACAGAAAGCGTTGCCGTTTCGCTACAAGGTTGTCAGGCCGTAATTCCCGCTCGGACTGCGGAAGCATCATTCCGCAAGGAAAAGATGGGAATATCTTTGGAGGGCGAACAATATGCTGGCTGTGTACTCACCGATGTCGGTTGGCGATTATTGCAAAGCGCTCAATGAAGGCCTGATAACGGTAAACGACGAATATCAACGGAACGCAGGAATCTGGGCCGCGTATGCCCGCTCATTCTTCATCGAATCCATTTTGCTTGAATATCCAATTCCTAAGATATTTCTCTATTCAAAAGTTGACCTCCGAACTCGCACTACAATTAAAGAAATCGTCGACGGACAACAACGAAGCCATACGCTTCAGAACTTCTACAACCGGAAATTCAAACTCTCTTCTAAGATAGAAACTGAAGAGCTCAGAGGAAAAAATTACAATCAGCTCAGTGAAGATTACCAGTCTAAGTTCATATCTTACAGCCTGCCGATCGACGAATTCCGCGGGGTTAGCCCGCGGGAAATACAGGATTCATTCAGAAGAATGAACTCCAGCAACGTTCCCCTCAACGACGAGGAACAGCGAAACGCGAGATTCCAAGGACCCTTCAAGTGGTTCATTCAGCGGGTGGGGAATAAGTTTTCAGAAGCGCTTCGCGCGGCCGGGGTGCTTTCTCGTAGAGACATAATCCGAATGGCGGACAACCGCCTCTACGCGGAGGTTGTCCATACTTTGCTGAACGGCTTCGTCACAACTAAGTCGACCCAGATCGATGCCCTGTACCGGAAGTTCAATTCGGTCTTCGAGGACGAAGATCGCTTCTTCTCTTACTTGGAGCTCGGCCTTAATCAGGCGGTTGCAGCCGTGACAGCGGGGGAGCGAGAATTTCAGCGCGGATATATGTTCCAAACGTTGGTTACGGTGCTGATAGATCGGCACTTCAACTTGGGCCTGCGTCAGCGAGCAGTTGAGGCAGCGCCGGAGGTAGCAGCCGCCATTACAGCGGCGCCCGCTGACCTGACGGGATTGATCGACGCCTTGCGTTCGCCGGATGAACACCCCGCGCTAGTCGAATTCGTGGACGCAACCAAAGGCACGAACGTTGGTAGAGCGAAGGCGGTCCGGTTCCTCTACCTGGATACGGCCTTCTGAATGCAGTGCGTGACCGATCTCGTGAAACTACGCGACGCCGTAGCTGCGCGATCGCAAAGCTTTCGTCAGATGATCGCCAAGATGTCTCTGCCTCTCAGTACAGACCAGCAGCGAGCGTTAGGGTATATAGCCATTGAGCTGGACAACATCATCGTTGTCGGCCTCAGGCAATACACGAAGAGCTGTCTGCTTCGAAGCCGGACGGCTGCCGGCGCAAGGATAACGTCGACGGTGAGCCCTACGTCAACCGAAGAGGCGGCCGCGTATATTTTTAAGTCGCTTAATCCCAAGGGGTACCAGAGAGCCAAAAATCCGACTGCGATCGGCGAGCGCGATGAGGTCGCATTTCGCGACCCGAAACGGGTTGAGAAGGTTCTGACGGATTATTCGGCCTCCAATATTTCTAATCTGACTCTAGCTCTTTCCTTGAATGCTGACGTATTCTCAGAAGTGAAAGTGTTTCGCCATTTTTTTGCTCATAAAGCAAAGAATACGTTCGACGAGGTACAATCTTTTGCTATGGATATTGGCGTTGTGGGGGTGCATAGACCGGAGCACCTCTTGATCCGCGGGCGGCCAGGAACGGGTGTGAGGTTGCTAGATGGGTGGCTCGCGGACGTAGAGAACTTCTTTGATCTTGCCACATGAGAGCGGAGGGCCGGCGTCAGCGGCAACTTCGCCAACCATAGCGCATACGAATTCTGGGGCGGCCCTAGCGGGCCGGGGGATTTCGGGGACACGATAGCTATTCCCCCTTCACCTCAGCGGGAGCCCGTTCCACTTGCACACTCCCCGCCGCACTAGCCCGCATCACCGCCCCCGCATCCACCCCGACGTCCAGCTACCGCCCCCAGTCCTCGCGCTCCAGGATCACCGGCTGGCGGTCGTGGTACACGGGCCGGTCGGGTCCCGGCGCGCAGGTGAGCATGGTGAAGCTCGCCAGACGCTCGGGCTCGCCGTCGGGCGTTTGGCACGGTCGCTGAGTCCCACAGGCCGGCGAACATCATCGGGCGCCGTCGGCGCGGGCGAACAGCCACTTCACCTTCTTCCCGTTCGCTGCTTCGCGCGGCCCCTTCGGGGCTTCGCCGTCACCCGCAGTAACTGTCGCGGGGATCGCGGAGCTGCGGAGCACCATCCACCAGAACTGCCCACCGGGCTGTCACCCAGCCGGGGCGGGGCCGTCCGCCGACGAATCGACCTCGGAAAGTGGGTTGCGCGAGATCAGCCCCCATAGCCCCGGATTGGTCTCCGAACCCCTGGCGCCCATTTCGACCAAGTACTCTTTGACGTCGCTCTGCGTCAGGCCGGTGACAGAAGCCAGCGTGCTGACCTTCCGCCACTTGGGGCCGTCACGGAGAAGTGCCAGAAGGAGCGCCTGAACCGCTTTATCGTATTTCGGATACTTGCTCCGCCGCTTCAGATAGGCGGTGAGCCAAGTCGTCGAAACCGATCCAATGGTCCCGATGGCCGCGCCTAAAACGACCCAAATTCCTTCACCCATCTTGCTCCCCTTTGGGCTGCGTGATCAGTCCCGAGGGACGTTAAAGCAGGCACGGAATTGGGTGCCACTCCTTGGAAGCCCGCATGCTCGCGCAGACCCAGCCATTCTTCTCTTGGTGGATTGCAGCGCCGGTGGGGAAGGTCGTCAAGGACGCAGCCGCTCCGCGGTGAGAAAAAGGGGTCGCGCCGCGGGGCGGGCGGCGGCGGCTGGTCCCGAGGCCTTGGGGACGCGGCGCCTTTTTCTCATCCTTGACGACCTTCCCCACCGGCGCACCCTCGCCTGCAAGAGAAGAAAGGGCGGGTCCGGCCGCTGGGGGCGGCCGGTCTATCAAGCCCCTTAAGCGCCCCGCCCCTCGCCGGGACGGGGAACCCCCTCCCCTCTCCCCCATTCCACCGCTCCGACCCCTTCACTCCGGAGCCTCCCCATGCCCGCCGCCTCCTCCACCCCCCTCGCCGGCAAGCGCGTCGCGGTCCTCGCCACCGACGGCTTCGAGCAGTCGGAACTGACCAAACCCATCGAGGCGCTGAAGGCGGCCGGGGCGACCGTGGACGTCGTCTCGCCCAAGGGCGGGTCGATCCAGGGCTATGAGCACCACGACAAGGGCCAGAGCGTGCCGGTCGACCGGCTGCTAGCCGACGCCTCGGCGGGCGACTACCAGGCGCTGATGCTGCCGGGCGGGGTGATGAACCCCGACGCCCTGCGCATCGAGCCGGAGGCGATCTCGTTCATCGAAGGCTTCGTTTCGGCCGGCAAGCCGATCGCCGCCATCTGCCACGGGCCCTGGACGCTGATCAACGCGGGCGGGGTGGACGGCAAGCGGATGACCTCGTGGCCGTCGCTGGAGATCGACCTGAAGAACGCCGGCGCCGACTGGGTGGACGAGGAGGTCGTCGTCGACCGCTCCGGCAACGGGGGCCTGGTCACCTCGCGCAAACCCGACGACCTGCCGGCCTTCTGCGAGAAGATGATCGAGGAATTCGCCGAGGGTGGGCAATAGGGCCGGCGCTCTCCCTCTCCTTCAGGAGAGGGAGGCGGCGAAGCCGACGGGTGTGGTCTGTTGACCCTCTCCGTTGCAAGGCCACACCCGGCCCTTTGGGCCACCCTCTCCTAAAGGAGAGGGAGATCGCCCCCTTTGCCCATTGGGTCAGGGGTGATGCGCCCGCACGGCGCGCAGACCTCGCCATACGTCTCTTGGTGGATCGCCGCGCTCGGGGTCAGGCCTGTCAAGGGCGCGAAGCGCGGCTGCGCCGTTGGAAACCCTTGACAGGCCTGACCCCGAGAGCACCCTCGCCTGCAAGAGAAGAATGGCTAACCCCGGCCGCGGCGGGGCCGTGCGATGCGCGCGGCGCCCGCCCGGGACGCGACCCTCTTGCCCCGCTCCCCCGAACCAGACCACGCTTCCGGGGTGCGGCGCCGGTCCCCCCCGGTGCGGGCCGCTCCGCCTGTATTGCGATAACAGGCATAACAGGTGGAAACAGGCGTTTGTAAGGGTTTGCGAGGGGGGGGGGGACCGGACCTTGGTCCTGTCCCCGACGAAGCGCGCCATGTCGGGGACGGGACCGAGGTCCAGTCCCCGGGGTCCGGCCTGTTTTGCGATAACAGGCATAACAGGTGGAAACAGGCGTTTGTAAGGGTTTGCGGAAGGGCGAGGCGATGACGAGCGGCGGCTTTGTGGTCTACGGCGCGGCGGGGTCCGGGTCGGTTCCGGTGGAGGCGGCGATGACGCTGCTGGGGCTGGATTACACCGTCGTGGAGGGCGCGACCTGGACCGGCGACGAGGCCATCCTGGCCCGGGTCGGGGCGGTCAATCCGCTGCGCCAGATCCCCGCCCTGGTGACGCCCGGCGGCGAGACGGTGACCGAGAGCGGGGCGATCCTGACCTGGCTGGCGGACACCTTTCGCGACGGGGCGGCGGGGCCGCTGTCGCCGGGGCTGGACGATCCGCGGCGGGCGCAGTTCCTGCGCTGGATGACCTACATCCCGGCCGCGATCTATTCGCTGTTCTGGGTGCGCGACGAGCCGACCCGGCTGGTCCCGGCCGAGCTGGCCGATGAGGTGAAGGCGAAGACCGCCGAGCGCATCGCCGACTGCTGGGCGATGATGGATTCGCAGGTCTCGCCGGGGCGCTACCTGCTGGGCGAGGAGATGAGCGTGCTCGATCTCTACGTCGCGGTGGTCAGCCGCTGGAGTCCGCGCCGCACGCGCTTCTACCGCGAGGCGCCGAAGTTGGCGGCGGTGGTGCGCCGCGTCGACGAGGACCCCCGGCTGGCGGAATTCTGGGCGGCGCGGTTCCCGTTCAGCGAGGGCTGGGAGGGCTAGTCCTTCCGCGCCTGGCGGATCAGCTCGAGCAGGGGGGCGTCCACCTGCTTGGTGCGGCGGGTGGTGGTGCGGGTGACGCCGGCGTCGGTGGTGGAGACCTCGACCGTCTCGAGGTCGAGCAGCTGGGGCTTGGGCGCGGCCTTCAGGGCGAAGACGGCCCCGGCGCCCATGCCAAGCAGGGCCACGCCGCCCAGGGCGGCGGCCCAGCGCCAGTCGGCCTTCGCCGGCGGAACGGAGGGTTGAGGCGCGGGCTCTGCGGCCTTGTCCGGCGCGGCCCGGGCGCAGGCGGGCAGCCAGCGGTAGCCGGTCTTGTGCACGGTGCCGATGAAGCGGGGCGCGCGCGGATCGTCGTCTAGCGCGCGGCGCAGCTGGGCGATGGCCTGGGTCAGGGCTTCGTCCGAGCCGCCCTCGGCGCCCCAGCAGGCGTCGAGCAGGGCCTGGCGTTCGACCACGGCGCCGCCGGCGACCACCAGGGCGGAAAGGACGGCGGCGGCGCGCGGCTCGAGACGGCGCACGGCCGCGCCGCTCAGCACCTCGCGGGCGGCCAGGTCGATCTCGGCCCCGTCCAGGCGGATGCGCTGGTCGAAGGCGCGGTGCAGGGGAAGGTTCATGGTCGTCCTCGCGCGGCGGCCAAAGACAGGCCCCAAGCCGGGCCAAAAGCCGGGACGAGCCTACGACGGCCGGCTCGCCCGCGGGTTTCAGGGGTGAAACATTGGCGCCGCGGGCGGGGTCAAAAAAGAGGAGTCCAAACCTTTCCCTCAGGACCCGGGGGACCGGGAGGGGCCAGGCTGGCGGCGAACACGGGAGTTCGACCATGCAACGACAGACCCTTCTCGGCGTCGCCATCGCGGCGCTCATCGCCGCCGCCGCCCCAGCCGGGGCCCAGCCCCAGCCCGCTCCGGCGCCCGCCGCCAACCTGGCGGCCCGGCCGGCCCTGGCCGAGGCCCGCGCCCGCGTCGCCGCCAGGTGGGCCGAGATTCAGGCGACGGGCTTTTCCGGCGTGGTGGGCGTCAACCTGGGCGACGAGGCGATCCTGCGCGGCGCCTCGGGTTTCGCCGACCCGGCCGCGCACCGGCCGTTCACGACCGAGACCCAGTTCGAGATCGGCTCCCTGACAAAGGCCTTCACCGCCGCGGCCATCCTCAAGCTGCAGGACGAGGGCAAGCTGAAGGTCTCCGACCCGCTGTCCAAATTCTTCCCCGGCATCCCGGCCGACAAGGCAGGGATCACCCTGCACCAGCTGATGACCCACTCGTCGGGCTTTACCGCCAACACCGGGGGCGAGGCGGACGACCTGGAGCCGATCGGGCGCGACGCCATGCTGGCCCGCGCCTTCGCCCAGCCCCTGGCGGGGCGGCCGGGCGAGAAGCTGATCTACTCCAACCTCGGCTACGGCATCCTGGCGGCGGTGGTGGAGACGGTCTCGGGCGAGCCCTACGAGACCTATCTGAACCGCGAGATCCTGGCCCCGGCGCGGACGCGGCACACCGGCTATGGCGCCGCGCTCGACGTCGCCAACAGCGACCGCACCCCCGACGGGACCGACATCCGCACCTGCTGCTGGGGCGCGCAGGGGCCGTTCTGGAACCTGCTCGGCAACGGCGGGCTGGTCTCGACGCTGGATGATTTCATCGCCTGGCGCCGCGCCTTCGCGCTGGGGCGCATCGTCTCGCCCGCGGCGGTGACGGCGGCGGGGACCGGCTGGGTTCCCGAGGACGACGGCCCGGGCGGCGAGGGCTACGGCTGGATCATCGGCGCTTCGCCGACCCATGGGCCGGCGCACCTGGCGGCGGGCGGCAACGCGTTCTTCGAGACCTACATGGTCTACTACCCGGCCTTCGACCTGACGGTGCTGGTCCACACCAACGGCAAGAACGCCCACATCGGCTTCATCGCCTCGCAGCTGGTCCACGCCCTCTTCGGCGAGCCCCAGCCGGCGGCGCCCACGGTCTCGCCCGACGCCGGCTCGCCCCAGGAAAAGGCGCTGCTGGCCGGCCTGGGCGAGGCGCTGCAGACCAATGACGCGGCCGCGCGGCGCGCCTGGCTCGACGCCCACGTCGGCCCGGTCTTCCGCCAGACCGTCGGCTTCGAGGCCATCGTGGCGCGCGCCGAGGCGCTGCACGGGCGGCTGGCCGGGTCGGGGCCGGGCGAGGCTGCGGTGCTGGACCAGGGCGCGCAGATCATCTTCCATCCGGCCGGCGGGGCGGCGGTGAAGGTCGCCATCGAGTTCGGGGGCACGCCGGACGCGCCGCGCATCGCCGGCTTCGAGGCTCAATGACCGAACCGCAAAGCTGCCCGTGCGTTCAGCGTCGATGCGCAAGGGCGATGAAGACATTCTCGACGCCATCGTGGTCGGGGCCGGGCCGGGCGGACTGACGGCGGCGATCTACCTGGCGCGGTTCCGCCGCCGCTTCGTGGTGCTGCACGACGAGACCAGCCGGGCGCGCTGGATCCCGCGCAGCCACAACCACCCGGGCTTTCCGGGCGGGGTGAAGGGGACAGTGCTGCTGGAGCGCATCCGCCGCCAGGCGCGCAGCTTCGGCGCTGAGCTGGTGCGGGCCAAGGTGGAGCGGGTCACGCGCCGCGGCGACGGGACCTTCGCGGTCGCCGGCGAAGGCTTCGAGCGGCTGGCGCGCACGGTGCTGCTGGCCACCGGGGTGCACGACCACCACCCGCCGCTGAAGGGCGTGGCGGCCGCCGTCCGCCGCGCGGTGGTGCGCATCTGCCCGATCTGCGACGCCTATGAGGTGACGGGCAAGCGTATCGCGGTGCTGGGCGACGGGGACCTCGGCGGGCGCGAGGCCCGCTTCCTGCGCCGCTACTCCGAGGCGGTGACGCTGCTGCACGTCGAGGGGCCCGAGACCCTCTCGGCGGCGGAGCGGCGGGCCATGAGGGCCGCCGGCGTCGGGCTGGAGGAGACGGCGCTGGCGCACATCAGCCTCGACGCCACGGGGGTGAGCGTGGCGCGGGCGAAGGGCGGACCGGCGCGCTTCGACACCCTCTACGCGGCGCTCGGCGCGCGGCCGCGCAACGAGCTGGCCGAGGGCGCGGGCGTGGCGGTGACCGAGGGCGGCTATCTGGTGGCGGGCCAGGCGCATCAGGAGACCGCCGTGCCGGGCCTCTACGCCGCCGGCGATGTGGTGCGCGGGCTCAACCAGATTTCCGTGGCCCAGGCCGAGGCCGCCATCGCGGCGACGGCCATGCACAACTGGCTGCGCGAGCAGGACGGCGAATAGGGCTTGCGCCGGGTGCGCGGATCAATGGACGCTTTCAGTCCTCGAGGATCCTGGAGTGCTTCTGCGTGTCGCGCATGAACCAGTAGACCAGCAGCGACACCCCGATCATCACCGTGACGTAGATGTAGAACCACTCCTCGTGGCCCATGTCCTTGAGCTTGAGCGCCACGGCCTCGGCGGTGCCGCCGAAGACGGCGTTGGCGATGGCGAAGGGCAGCGCCACCCCCAGCGCGCGCACGGCGGTGGGGAACAGCTCGGCCTTCACCACCGCGTTCACCGCCGTATAGCCGCTGACGATGACCAGGGCGGCCATGACCAGGGCGAAGGCGGCCGTGGCGTCGTGGGTGCGGGCCAGCGTGGTCATGATCGGCCAAGTGCACAGCACCCCCAGCACCCCGAAGGCGATCATCACCGGCCGGCGCCCGACCTTGTCGGAAATGGCCCCGATGAGCGGCTGGATGAGCATGAAGACGAACAGCGCCGCGGCGGTGATTTCCGTGGCCGACTGCTTTGAAAATCCAGAGGTATTGGCCAGGAATTTCTGCATGTAGGTGGTGTAGGCGTAGAAGGCGAGCGTGCCCCCGGCGGTCAGGCCCATTACGATCAGGGTCTCGCGCGGGTGGCGCAGGAACAGCCACATAGTCCTGGCCCGCTCTTCGCCCTTGGCCGCATGGAAGGACGGCGTCTCGTCCAGCCGGCTGCGCAGCCAGAAGACGGTCACGGCCAGCAGCCCGCCGATGGCGAAGGGGATGCGCCAGCCCCAGGCCTGCAGCTGATCCTCGGTGAGGAACCGCTGCAGCACGATCAGCACCGCCAGCGCCAGCAGCTGGCCGGAGATCAGGGTGACGTACTGGAAGGAGGACCAGAAGCCGCGCTTCTCGCGCCCGGCCATTTCCGACAGGTAGGTGGCGCTGGCCCCGTACTCGCCGCCCAGGCTGAGGCCCTGCACCAGCCGGGCGATGACCAGGACGATGGGCGCGCCGACGCCGATGGTCTCGTAGCCAGGACACACCGCAATGACGAGCGAGCCGGCGCACATGACGCCCACCGACAGGGTCAGCGCCGCCTTGCGCCCCTTGTGGTCGGCGTAGAGGCCCATCAGCCAGGCCCCAAACGGCCTGGCCAGGAAGCCCACCGCGAACACCACCGCGGCGCTCAGCAACTGGGCGGTGCGGTCGCCCTTGGGGAAGAAGACGGCGGCGAAATAGAGGGTGAAGGAGGAATAGACGTACCAGTCGTACCACTCGACCAGATTGCCCGCAGAACCGCCCAGGATCGACTTCAGCCGGTTGAGCGGCTTGGTCGCGACGCTGTCGAGGCTGGTGGTTTCGGACATGGCGCGCTCCCACGAAGAGGGGGAACGCTAGTGCGGTTCGCGAGACGCCGCTACCGCCGTGCCTCCAGGTGCGCCGCGATGGCCTCGAGGGCTGGATCGCGACCCGCGAGCAGGGCTTCGGCGGTCAGCGGTGCGGGCAGGTCGGGCGCGATCCAGGGGCGCGCATCGAACGAGGTTTCGCCGCCCTGGAACCATGCGCTTGAGATCGAGCCCTTCAGCCCGCTCCACGGGAGGGTGAAATCGGTGTCCTCGCCGTTGAAATTGGGCCGCGATCCGGTGGGTTCACCCACGAAGATCGCCTGGGTCTGGGTCTCCAGCAGCGAGGTCAGCGCTTGGGCCGCGGAAAAGGTCCGCCGGCCGGTGATCACGAACACCCCGTCCGCACGGTCACAGGCGCAGCGCACCACCTCGCGCACCAGGGCCCAGTTCAGCGCGCCGGAACCCCCGTTGTCGTGGCGCAGGTCGAGGATCAACACCCGGTCCGGTTCGGCCCGCAGCCGCTCGCCCATGGCCTCGGCGAACTTGCGAAAGCCTCCAGGCTCTGTCTCGCGAATCTGGTTGACCTGCACGTACAGGGCGCGGGGCTGGTCTATGGGCGTCATCCATTGCGCCTCGCCGGTCCGGGACAACCACAGCGGTGAGCGGTCGCCGCCCATTCGCGGCCAGGCCTGCGGCGCCCAGGGCGTGGTCGGGTCACGGTCGATGGGTCCGGGTTGGAGTTCGACGGTCCGGCGCTCGCCCGCGGCCGTGACCACCTCCAGCGAGACCGGCCCCTGCCCGCTCGCGACGACCTCGGCGAACTGCAGGGCGACGGCGGAAATCCATCGCAGCGACGAAGCGTTGTCGCTGGGCAGGAGGGTCGCCAGTTGGGTCATCATCGGCTCGATGGGCTGGCCGCCGACGCCCACGATGCGCGCGCCGACAAGGTCGGCGTGTTCAGGCGCCGCGGCGAGCACGTACCAGTCGTTTCCCAAACGGTAGGGCCAGATGGGCAGCAGGTGGAAAGCGCGTGGGCCCTCGAGCGGTGGATAGACCACGGTATGGCCGTCACCGATCAAGGCGGCCAGGCGCATGAAGCGGGTGGTGATCTGCAGGTCGTTCAGGCGGGGGATGTCCGTGCTCAGCTGGGTCACCTCGGCGCGCCAGCGCGCTTCGGCGACGGCGTGGAATGGGTCCGGGTGACGGCGTGCGACCAACTCAGCGAACCAGGCCAGGTCTGAGCGCCAGCCCTCAACGCGGTCGAGCGCGGGCGCCTTTCCGGCGAGTCGCGCCCATTCGGGATCATGGATGAGAGCAGCGAAGCTCTCATCGCCCTCCAGCGCCGCGAATTCGGAGAAGCCGAGCCGACCCTGGGCGATCCGGAGGTGGGCGAAGGCGTCCGCGCGGTCGCCCGCCTCTGCGGCGCATCCGGCCGCGTCGAGATGGGCCTGGCGCAGACTGCCCACAGAGCCGGTGGCGCCCAACGCAATGGCGCGGTCCAGCGCTGGTCTGGCCGCCTTGCAGTCGGTCCGCGCCAGGCTGAGACCCAGAAAGTACCAATCCGAGCCCATGTCCGGGTTCTCCGCGACGAGGCGGCGATAAGCCGCCGCGGCCTCGGGCCACTTATGCGCCGCGACGAGTCGTCGGCCATCGGCGCGGTCAGCGATGGGGTCGGCCAGCGCGGGCTGGGCGAACGCGAGGGCGAGGATGGCAAGAGCGGGCAGGACGGGACGCATGGGCGGGACTCCTCCAACGGGAGACCCAGTGTGGCGCGGGCGTGAGGCCGAATCGTCTCACCCGATCTTGTGAGACGTCCGTTCGCGAAATAGCAGGCCTCAGGCGCCCGCCGCGATACGCGCGCGATACTGGTTGGGCGTGACACCCTCCGCCGCCTGGAAGGCGCGGTAGAAAGTTGCCTTGGAATTGAACCCGGCCTCGAAGGCCAGGTCGAGCACCGTACGGTCCGCGGCGCCGCGGCAAGCCGCCGCTTCACGGAAGGCGGCCAGGCGGCGGCGCGCCAGCAATTGATGGAACCCGCCCACGCCAGCGGCCGTGTTGAGCGCCTGGGACAGGCGCGCTTCGCCAAGGCCGAGCGCCGCGGCGAGTTGAGGCAGGCCGTATTCCGGGTCTCGGAAGGCTTCCGTGGCGTCGAGGCAGCGTTCTGCGCGCAGCGCGATAGCGGCCGCTTCAGCCTCGTCCATGGGCGAGGCGTCGTAGCGCCGGACGGCGTCGAAGACCCTGCGTTTGACCAGGCAGAAGTAGCCCAGGCCATAGATCGAAAGGGCCAGGATCACCGCGCCAACCTGATCGGAATCCGGCATCGGCAGGCGCAGGAAGAAGGCAATGAAGCTGGCCGCCGCCACCAGGTAACCGGCCACGGCCGTCATCACGAGCCAGCGCAGCGGCGCCAACACCCCCAACCGCGCCGGCGCCGCGCCGAAGGTCAGTCGCAGGGTCGTCAGGGCGTAGGCGAAGAAGTAGGCCATCTTCAGGAAGACGAAGCCCGCCACCCAGGGGCGCATCGATGGGTAGGACAGGCTGACGCCGTCGTCGGCGAAACCGATCTGGAGCCACAGGGTGAACAGGCCGGCCAGCCCAAGCGGGACAAAGTGGACGAGGTCACCGCGCCTCGGGGCTCCGTCGTCGGCGACCAGTGCGCGGACGAAAAGATAGAGCAGCGGGCCCATGGCGACTTCCAGCGCCATGCTCACCCCCAGGCCCTGACCCACGCCGAGCAGTTCGAACAGTTCTTCGGCCAGCGTCCAGGAGAAGATGGCCAGCAGCGCGATCAGCAGCCATCGGGCGGCCGAGCGACGCACGCTCAGCACGGCGAGACCCAGGATGAGCACCGCTGACTGCAACAGGCCGGCCACATAGATCGCGATCAGCACATTCGTCCCCGACGCCGTTTCGCCGAGGGTCGCTCACGACCGGGCCGCCCGTCCAGTGGACGCGTGCGGACGTGCTAGCGTCCCGGGATGAACGACAGGTGCAACGCCACGATGCCTTCGTCGAGGCTGCGGCCCAGGCGGTTCTCGCGCGGCATGTCACGCTGGACGTAACCGAAGGAGGTCTGCACCGAGCCCTGGCGCCAGGCGATGCCGGCCTGGGCGTCGCCCATGAAGGCGCCGTCGTCCATCGACAGGCCTTGGCGGCTCCAGCCGTCGTCGCCGTGGGTGAGGTTGTAGCCGACGGCGGTCTGGCCGTCGGCCGCGAACAGGTAGAGCCGGCCGCGCTGGCCGAAGCTGTCGCCGCTGCGCACGCCCATGCCGCGCAGCCGCGCCTCGACCGTGCCGCCGGCCAGGGCGATGCGGTCGGCGCGGACGGTGGCGGCGTCGGGATCGACGCGCGCGTGTGTCCGCCGGGGTCCGTCGGCCTGGCGCAGCTCGGCTGCGGCATTGGAGAAGTCGGGCTGCTGCGGGAGGCGAAACGTCTGGGGCGCGCGGGGTGGGGCCGTCTGGGCCGAGGCGCGGCCGCAGGCAGCCAGCGCCAGAACGGCGACGGACAGACCTAGCGCAACACTCCCGATTTCCCGCCGCATAGCGGCCTCCTGAACCCGTCCTCTTTGGGGAAACGCCACTTTTCGGGGGCGGGTTCCTTAAGGATGTTCGCGGCTTGCCCGCCCGCCGCAAAGCCTGCAAGTTCCCGGCCACTTCAGGGGGAGTACGGTCATGGCGGGGTTGGTTTGGCGCGCGGCGGGGCTGGCGGCTGCGCTGGCGATGACAGCGGCCTTGGGCGGCGCGGCCACGGCGCGGGCGCCGGCGGCGCTGACACCGGAGTCTCTCCTTACCTGGCGCTGGACGGCCGATCCGCAGGTTTCGCCCGACGGCAAGCGCGTCGCCTACGTGCTGCAGACCACCGCCGAGGACGGGACCAAGTACACGGGCGACATCTGGGTGGTCGGCTCGGCCGGCGGCGCGGCGCGGCCGCTGGTCACCAACCCGGCCAATGACCGCAGCCCGCGCTGGTCGCCGGACGGCAAGACGCTGGCCTTCCTGTCCAACCGTTCGGGCAAGACCCAGATCTGGATTCTCGAGGCCGAGGGCGAGCCCTGGCAGCTGACCGACTCCGTCACCGACGTGGGCGGCTTCGTCTGGTCGCCGGACGGATCGCGCATCGCCTGGTCCGGCAATCCCCCCAAGCCGGGCGAGGAGCGCGCCGACTACAAGCCGCCCAAGCAGGTGGTCTTCACCACCGAGCGCCTGAACTTCCGCAACGACGGCACGCCCGGCTTCAACACCTATGACGTCGGCCAGATCTTCACCGTGGCGCTCCCCGCCGACCGGTCCAAGGTCAAGCCGGTGCAGATCACCCATGACGCCTTCGACCACGGCGACCTGCAGTGGTCGGCCGACGGCGCGCGGCTCTATTTCTCGACCAACGACAAGGGCGATGAGCAGGACTACGTCCGCTACGACACCGAGATCATGAGCGTTCCGGCCGACGGCGCCTCAGCCCCCGTGCGGGTGACCGACCGGCGCGGCGGCGACGATGCGCCGAGGCTTTCGCCGGACGGGCGGATGATGGCCTGGATCGGCAATGACGTGGATCCCAACGCGCTCCACGCCTATGACCCCGATCGCCTCTACATCCGCACCCTGGGCAGCCGGGACGATCGCTATGTCGTCATCCCCGGCGCCGCCAATGACGGCGTCACCACCGACTCCAGCCCGCCCAAGCAGCCGCAGCAGGGCCTGGCCTGGAGCCGCGACGGCCGCTTCGTCTATTTCCGCGGCGCCTGGCAGGGGCGCTCCAACCTCTACCGCGCCGACGCCCGGACCCTGAAGGTCGAGCTGGTCTCCAAGGGCTTCGACGGCGACCTGATGGGCTTCAGCGTGGGCGGGACCGCCGGCGCGGGCGAGCGCATCGCCGCCCTCTACGCCTCTCCGACCCAGCCCGGCGACATCTACCTCGTTGGCGCGGCCGGGCCGCAGCGCCTGACGGGCGTGGGAGCCGCGGATGTAGCCGGCGTCAGCGTCGCCGACGTGCAGGAACACTGGGTCAATTCCTTCGACGGCCAGCGCATCCAGTACTGGATCGTCACCCCGCCCAACTACGACCGGACGAAGAAGTACCCCGCCATCCTCTACATCCACGGCGGGCCGCATTCGATGTACGGCCAGACCTTCTTCCACGAGTTCCAGGTGCTGGCCAACGCCGGCTACGTGGTCGTCTACGGCAACCCGAGGGGCTCGACCGGCTACGGCGGCGCCTTCGGCAACGTCATCCAGCACCGCTACCCGGGCGACGACGCCAAGGACCTGCTGGCCACCCTCGACGACGCCATCAAGCTGGGCTTCATCGACGACCACCGCCTGGGTGTGGCGGGCGGCTCGGGCGGCGGGGTGCTGTCGTCGTGGCTGATCGGGACTTGGCCCGACCGCTTCCAGGCCTCGGTGGTCGAGCGCGCGGTGGTCGACTGGCGCCAGATGATGGGCTCCGACATCCCGCTCATCGTCAGCCAGCAGTGGTTCGCCCAGTACCCCTGGCAGGACCCGCAGTCCTACGCGGCGCGCTCGTCGATCAGCCTGGTTCCAAATGTGAAGACGCCGGTGCTGATCATCCACAACGGCGAGGACTACCGCGTGCCCATCGGCCAGGCGCTGGACTACTACGGCTCGCTCAAGGCCCTGCACAAGACGGCCAAGCTGGCGGTCTTCCCCAACTCCAGCCACGGCATGAGCCGCGACGGCACGCCCGAGCAGCGGGTAGCCAGGCTGAAGCTGATCGTGGAGTGGTTCGACCGCTGGCTGAAGCCGGCGCCGGCGACGACCGGCGAGGGGTAACTATCCGCCGTGGGCCTCAAACCCATTGCGGATGGCCGACTCCAGCACGCCAAGGTCGATGTCCTTCAGCGCCTTGAACTTGATGCAGTATCCGGTCACCGACGCCTTGCCGAGCGCCGGACCGTAGGTCGTCTTCAGATACGACTTGTCGTCGAGACCCATGACGTAGACGGAGATCCCGCTCGTATTGGCGCTGAGGCCGATCTGGTAGAATTCCCGCGTTTTCCCACCGGCATATTTGATGGTGTAGGCGCCGTAGCCGACATTGGGGTTGGAAACGACCTTGCCCGTCTCGTCCGTCCCGTCCAGGAACCACAGCTTCGCGCCCGGCTTCAGCCGCAGGACAGCGGCGTGCAGCGCCCGCATGTCAACCTGTTTGGCCGCGGGCTGACCCGCGAGATACTGCTCGATCTGGTCTTGCACGCTCATCGGATGACCCCCGCTCGGATGCGCTTCTTCCAGGGCGACGAACGAGCGCGTCGGAAAACGACAGGGTCGCGCAACTTTCTCTCCGGCGCGCTCAGGCCCCCAGAACCCGCTTGAGGAACCCGGCCCCCAGCTGGATGCCGCCCGGGTCGATGCCGTGCTGCAAGCCGGGGCGGATGTGCGCCTCCATGGGGAACTGCAGCGCCTCCATGCAGCCCACGGTGAAGTGGAAGCACGGGCCCAGCGGCAGCATCGGATCGCGGTCGCCGTGCACCAGCATCACCTCGGGCTTGCACTTGAGCTCGGCGCCCAGGCCGCGCGGGTCGGCGACCATGCCGGAATAGCCCAGCACGCCGGCGATGGGCTTTTCGCGGCGCGGGGCGACGTGCAGCGCCATGACCGTGCCCTGGGAGAAGCCGATCAGGACGACGTCCTTGTCCTCGAGCCCGTGGCGGTCGAGCTGCTGGTCGATGAAGTTGTCCAGCACCGGTCCGGCGGCGGCGGCGCCGGCGCGGCGCTCGTCCAGGGCAAAGGTCTGCACCTCCCACCACTGGTAGCCGCCCGGCGTATCCGGAACGGCCTGCCAGGCGTGGGGCGAGACCCACAGGGCATCGGGCAGCAGCGACTGCCATTGCGGCACCAGGCCGATGAGGTCGTCGCCGTTGGAGCGCAGACCGTGCAACAGCACGATCAGTTGCTTGGGCTTGCCGCCGGAGAGCGGCGGAACGGCGGGGCCGTCGAGTTGGGGAAGCGAGGTCATGGGTAGGGGTTAGCCAATCCCCGCCGGTCGGGAAAGCGCCTTTCCTTGGAAGGGTCCGCCGGACCCAACCCGCCTTACTTCTCTTGCCGAGATCGCAGCGCTTGGCCCCAAGCGCGACCCTGCATCCAAGAGAAGAATGCCTCGCTCCGCGCCCGCGCATCCTCCCCAACCCTTGTCATCCCGGCCGCAGCGAAGCGGAGAGCCGGGACCTCATGCGACGCTGAGAGCTGAAGCCTACCGCTCAGGAAGTCCCGGATAGCCCTGCGGGCTTCCGGGATGACAGGGTTTGGGTGGATGACAGCCCGACGAAAAACCCCCGCCGTTGAGGCGGGGGCTTTGGCCGTCAGCGAGGCTGGGCGCTCGCCGTCGGGGTTATTGGCAGGCGAGGCATTCCTCGTAGTCGGTCTTGGCCGACGCCTCCATGTCGACCTTCTCGACCGTCTCGGCGCCGGCGAAGGCGGCGCGCTGCACCGACTTGGAGCGCAGGTAGTAGAGCGACTTGCAGCCGCGCTCCCACGCCGTCCAGTGCAGCATGTGCAGGTCCCATTTGTCGACGTCGCCGGGGATGAAGACGTTGACCGACTGGGACTGGCAGATCTCCGGGGTGCGGTCGGCGGCCAGTTCGATGATCCAGCGCTGGTCGATCTCGAAGGCGGTCTTGTAGATGTCCTTCTCGTCCTGGCTGAGGAAGTCGAGGTGCTGGACCGAGCCTTCCTTCTCCAGGATGGAGGACCACACCGCGTCGGTGTTCTGGCCCTTCGTGTCGAGCAGGGCCTCCAGGTAGGGGTTCTTCACCGCGAAGGTGCCCGACAGGGTCTTGTGGCTGTAGATGTTGGCCGGGATCGGCTCGATGCCGGCCGAGGTGCCGCCGCAGATGATCGAGATCGAGGCGGTCGGCGCGATGGCCAGCTTGTGGGTGAAGCGCTCCATGACGCCGCGGTCGGCGGCGTCGGGACAGGCGCCGCGCTCTTCGGCCAGGACGCGGCTGGCCTTGTCGGCCTCGCGGCGCAGGTGCTTGAAGATGCGCATGTTCCAGGACTTGGCGAGCGCGGACTCGAAGGCCACGTTCTGCTGCTGCAGGAACGAGTGGAAGCCCATCAGGCCCAGGCCCACCGAGCGTTCACGACGCGCCGAATAGATGGCGGCGCTCATTTCCGGCGGGGCGCGCTGGATGAAGTCCTCCAGCACGTTGTCGAGGAAGCGCATGACGTCCTCGATGAACTGCGGATGGTCGCGCCACTCGAGGTACTTCTCGGCGTTGACCGACGACAGGCAGCACACCGCGGTGCGCTCATTGCCGAGGTGGTCGGGGCCGGTGTGCAGCATGATCTCAGAGCACAGGTTCGACTGCGTCACCTTCATGCCCAGCTCGCGCTGGTGCTGGGGCATGGCGCGGTTCACGGTGTCGGAGAAGATCAGGTAGGGCTCGCCGGTCTGCAGGCGGATCTCGAGAATCTTTTGCCACAGGGCGCGGGCGTCGACGAAGCGGATGACCTCGTCGTTCTTGGGGCTGCGCAGGCCGAACGGGGCCCCGTCGCGCACGGCTTCCATGAACTCGTCGGTAATCGAGATGCCGTGGTGCAGGTTCAGCGACTTGCGGTTGAAGTCGCCCGAGGGTTTGCGGATCTCGAGGAACTCCTCGATCTCCGGGTGGTGCACGTCCAGGTACACCGCCGCCGAGCCGCGGCGCAGGCTGCCCTGGCTGATCGCCAGCGTCAGGGAGTCCATGACGCGAATGAAGGGGATGATGCCCGAGGTCTGGCCCGCGCCCTTCACCTTCTCGCCGATGGAGCGGACCTTGCCCCAGTAGGTGCCGATGCCGCCGCCGTTGGAGGCCAGTGACACGTTCTGGTTCCACGTGCCGACGATCGATTCGAGGCTGTCGCCCACGGCGTTCAGGAAGCAGGAGATGGGCAGGCCGCGGTTGGCGCCGCCGTTGGACAGCACCGGGGTGGCCGGCATGAACCACAGGCGGCTCATGTAGTCGTAGACGCGCTGGGCGTGTTCGGCGTCGTCGGCGTAGGCCGTGGCCACGCGGGCGAACATTTCCTGGTAGCTCTCGCCCTGCAGGACGTAGCGGTCCTCAAGGGTGGTGCGGCCGAAGTCGGTCAGCAGGGCGTCCCTGGACCGGTCGATCTCGACCTTGCGCACCAGCTGGAGCTGGGGCCGTTCGGCGGTCTGGGCCGCCCGCTCGGCGACCTTCCCGTCCTGGATCTTCGTTGCTGCTTCACCGCCCGACATGACTAAACGACCAAGCCCCCGAAAAACGCCAATGGATCCTAGGTGTCGACCTCAAAAGACACCGATGAAACACATCATCTTGTGTCTTCGAAGCGCCCCCGACCCACATATGGGGCCATAGGGTTAAGGAGCGGTCAATGGCGCCGAGGCCGGAATTAATCCGTTTAAGTGGGGAAACCGGGGACGAATCGGAGCCGTTCCTTGTCGCCTTGGACTATCACATCCCTGTGACGCCTCAGGGAACGCAAGGCCAGCTTGGCCGTTAGGACGCTCGTGAAAAATATTGTCCTGAGACCCTTGGTCGCGGCCGGCCGCTTTGCGCGCAGCGAACTGGGTCTCGCCGCCGCCCTGCTCGTCCTGGCCACGGGCGTGGTTAGTTTCATCGACATCTCCGAGGACCTGGGCGAACACCCCAACCACGAGTGGGATTTGTCGGTGCTGATGGCGCTGCGGGTTCCTGGCCAACCGCACGACCCCATCGGGCCCCGCTGGCTGGAGATCGTCGCCACCGACCTGACCGCCCTCGGCTCGACCGCTGTGCTGGCCCTGCTGGCGCTGCTGGTGGGCGGATTTCTGTTGATGAAGCGCAAGCCCTGGGCGGTGGCCACCCTGGGCGGGGCGCTGCTCGGCGGCCTGGCGCTCAGCCAGACGCTGAAGATGCTGTTTGGCCGTGAGCGCCCGCCCCAGCCCTACCGGCTGGCCGAAGCGATCAACGCCAGCTTCCCGTCCGGCCACGCCATGCTCTCGGCGATCGCCTTCCTGACGCTGGGCGCTCTGCTGGCCAAGGTGCTGCCGGAACGCCGGGCCAAGGCCTATGTCATGGCGGCGGCGATCTTCGTGGCCTTGCTGGTCGGCCTGACGCGCATCTATCTGGGGGTCCACTGGGCCACCGACGTGATGGCCGGTTGGGCGGTGGGCGCGGCCTGGGCCATGTTCTGCTGGATTGTGGCCTGGGCGATCGAGCGGGTTCGCGGCAAGGCAGGGATCAGCGAGCCGCACGCCGGTCGGAGCGGGACGGCGCCGACCGGCTAAGCTTGCACCCCGGGGACTTCGCGGCTATCTCCGCCGCCGTCACTGGGGAGTAGTCGCCCGCACAGATCAGCGGGAGGCAGCGTCGACACACTGGGTCCAACCCCGAAAGGTTGAGGACCCCGGCGCGCCAGCGGGAAACCGCCCGACGAGACCAATGGCTTCGCGCATCGATCCCGGCGGGTCGGCGTGCGCGAAGGCCATTGTCTTGTCACCGACCCGCCAGGATCGACCGAACCCAGATGGAAGCCTTCCTCGTATCCGCCGGCCTCGTGGCCATCGCCGAAATCGGCGACAAGACCATGCTGCTGGCCATCCTGCTGGCCGCCACCTGGCGCAAGCCGATCCCCATCCTGGCCGGCATCTTCGTCGCCACCCTGCTGAACCATGCGCTGGCGGCGGGACTGGGCGCGCTCCTGGGCTCCTGGCTGCAGGGGCCATGGGTGAAGTGGGTGCTGGGGATCGCCTTCCTGGGCTTCGCGGCCTGGGCGCTGATCCCGGACAAGCTGGAGGAGGGCGAGGGCAAGCCGGACGCCAAGGCCAAGACCCCCTGGGGCGTCTTTGTCGCCACGGCGGTCGCCTTCTTCCTGGTCGAGATGGGTGACAAGACCCAGGTGGCGACCGCGGCCCTGGGCGCCCGCTTTCCCACCGAGGTCGCCTTCGTGGCCATGGGCACGACGCTGGGGATGATGATCGCCAACACGCCCGCCGTTCTGCTGGGCGAGGCGGCGGCGACGAAACTGCCGCTGAAATACATCCGCTGGGCCGCGGCGCTAGGCTTCGCGGCGACGGGCGTCTGGGTGCTGTTGAGCTGATGCGGCCTTGACCCCGGCGCGCGGATCAACGGACGCTTTCGGGGACGGTCTTTGACAATCGAACTCGACCCCTCAGGGCCTGCGCCGCGCCGCCTGTTTTGAGATAACAGGCATAACAGGTGGAAACAGGCGTTTATAAGGGTTTGCGCGGGGACTGGACCTTGGTCCTGTCCCCCACGAAGCCCGCCCTCCCGGGGGCAGGACCAAGGTCCAGTCCCCGGCTCCCGGCCTGTTTTCGCGATAACAGGCGTAACAGGTGGAAACAGGTGTTTTTAAGGGATTGCGAAGGCGGGCCGCGGCCCTATTCGGCCGCGACCCGCTTCGGCTCGTGCTCGGCGAACTGGTCGAAGGCGCGCAGCGCGTCGGCGGCGTAGTTCACCGCCGGGCCGCCGCCCATCTGGATCGACACCATGACGGCTTCGGCGACCTCCTGGCGGGTGGCGCCGGCGCGCAGGGCGCCGCGGGCGTGGTAGCCGATGCAGGCGTCGCACTGCGCCTTCACGCCGATGGCGAGCGCGATGAGCTCCTTGGTCTTGCGGTCCAGCGCATTGGGCGCCTGGGCCTCGCGCGCCAGCTGGCCGTAGGCCGACATGGCGGTGGGAACCAACTCCTTCAGCCGAAGGGCGTATTCATCGACCTCCGCGAGGCGGTCCTTGTAGTCCTTGACCATGGTCTGGGCCTTTAAAGGTTCAGCAGCGCCGGGTCGCCGCCCTGGGCGGCGATGTTCACTGACACCGTACGCTCCGAAGCGAAGCGGACAAGCGAGTTGGGGCCGCCCGCCTTCGGGCCGGTGCCCGACAGCCCTTCGCCGCCGAAGGGCTGCACGCCCACAACGGCGCCGATGATGGATCGGTTCACATAGACGTTGCCGGCCGGAACCAGGCGCATGATCTCGTTGGCGAACGCCTCGATCCGCGAGTGCACGCCCAACGTCAGGCCGTAGCCGCGCGCGGCCAGCTTGCGGGCGGTGATCTCCAGCTCGGCGGGATCGTAGCGGTAGATGTGCAGGATGGGGCCGAACACCTCGCGCTCGAGGAAGTTGGGCGTGGGGATCTCGGCCATCACCGGGCCGAAGCCAGAGCCCTTCTCGCCCATGGCGCCGGGGTCGAGCTGCTTGAGGATCTTGGCTTCCTTCCTGAGACGCGCGACGTGCTCCTCGAGCTCCTTGCGCGAGCCCACGTCGATCACGGGCCCCACGTCGGTGGAGGCCTCGGACGGATCGCCCAGCACCAGCGCGTCCATGGCGCCCTTCAGGCCCTCGATGAGGCTGTCGGCGGACTCCTTGGGCACGTACAGCACCCGCAGCGCCGAACAGCGTTGGCCGGCCGAACCGAAGGCCGAGAGGATGACGTCGTCGATTACCTGCTCACGCAGCGCCGTGGTGTCGACGAACATGCCGTTCAGCCCGCCGGTCTCGGCGATGAAGGGCACGATGGGCCCTTCGCGCGCGGCCAGCTGGCGGTTGATGCCCCAGGCGGTATCGGTGCCGCCGGTGAAGACCACCCCGTCGATGCCCAGGTGGGTGACCAGCATCTGGCCGACGCTGCGCCCCGGACCTGGCAGCAGGGCCAGGAGGTTGGGGTTGAGGCCCGCCTTGTGGAAGATGCGCACGGCCTCGGCGGCGATCAGCGGCGTCTGGGCGGCGGGCTTGGCCATCACCGCGTTGCCGGCGGCCAGGGCGCCGACGATCTGGCCGGTGAAGATGGCCAGGGGGAAGTTCCACGGGCTGATGGCGACGAAGACGCCCCGGCCGTGCAGCAGCAGGTGGTTGGTCTCGCCCACAGGCCCATCCATCTGGGTGGGGAGGGAGAACTGCTTCTCGGCCAGGGCGGCGTAGTAGCGGCAGAAGTCGACCGCCTCGCGCACTTCGGCGACGCCGTCGTTCAGGGTCTTGCCCGACTCGCGGCTGAGCAGGGCCACCAGGCGGTCGGTCTCGGCTTCCAGGGCGTCGCCCATGGCGCGCAGCACCTTGGCCCTGCCGGCCCCGCCCAGGCGGTCCCAGGCCAGCTGCGCCTCGGCGCCGAGGCGCACCGCCTCGTCGACGTCGGCCTCGGTGGCGGCGGAGACCTCGCCGACCTTGTGGGCGTGGTCGAAGGGGTTGAGCACCGGCTTGGCGCCGTCTCCGGCCTTGAGCTTGCCGCCCACGATGGGGCCGGCGGTCAGGCGTTCGTCGTCGAGCGCCTGGATGGCGCGGGCGATGCGGTTGCGTTCGTCGGCCTGGGAGTAGTCGCGGCCCATGGGGTTCTCACGGTTGGCTGAATACATGTGCCTCGGGGTGGGGATGCGGGGATGGGGCCCGGGGTTGGCTTCCACGAAGGCGATCGGGTCGGCGACCACGTCGGCGGCCGGCACCCGCTCGTCGAGCAGGGCATGGACGAAGGAGGAGTTTGCGCCGTTCTCGAGCAGGCGGCGCACCAGGTAGGGCAGCAGGTCTTCATGCCCGCCCACCGGCGCATAGGCGCGCAGGGTGACGTCGCCGAACTTGCGCGAGGCGGCCTCGTAGAGCGCCTCGCCCATGCCGTGCAGGCGTTGGAACTCGATCTTCACCCCCGAGGCCGCCGCCATGCGGTGCACGGCCACCAGGGTGTGGGCGTTGTGGGTGGCGAACTGGGCGTAGAGGTCCGGCGCGCTGTCGATGAGGGCGCGGGCGCAGACCAGGTAGGACAGGTCCGTCGCGGGCTTGGTCGTATAGACCGGGTAGTCAGGCCGGCCGGCGACCTGGGCGCGCTTGATCTCGGTGTCCCAGTAGGCGCCCTTCACCAGGCGCACCATGAGGCGGCGCTTGGCGCGGCGGGCCAGGTCGGCGACCCGCTTGATCACCTCGGGGCCGCGCTTCTGGTAGGCCTGGACGGCCAGGCCCAGGCCGGTCCAGGTTCCCAGGTCCGGGTCGCGGGCAAGGCGGTCCAGCAGCTTCAGCGACAGGGCCAGGCGGTCGGCTTCCTCGGCGTCGATGGTGCAGTTGAGGTCGTGGCGCGCGGCGATCAGGCACAGGCGCTTGACCCGCGGATAGAGTTCCGACCAGACCCGGGCTTCCTGCACCGCCTCGTAGCGCGGCGACAGCGCCGAGAGCTTGATGGACACGCCGTGGCCGGTCTCGGGGCCGGTCCCGCCCTTGGCCTTGCCCACCGCCTCGATGGCCTCGGCGTAGATGCGCTCGTAGCGTTCGGCGTCGTGGGCGGTGCGGGCGCCTTCGCCCAGCATGTCGAAGGAGCAGAGATAGCCTTCCTTCTTCGACCGCTTCAGCGCCGCCTTGATGTCGCGGCCGAGGACGAACTGCTCGCCCATGATGCGCACGGCCGCGGCCACCGCCTGGCGGATCACCGGCTCGCCGATGCGGCCGGCCAGCTTGCGCAGGAATTCGCCGAGATCCTGCTTGGCTTCCTCGTCGACGTCGACCAGGTGGCCGGTCAGCATCAGCCCCCAGGTCGAGGCGTTGACGAAAAGGCTGTCGGACTGACCCAGGTGGCTGGCCCAATCGGCCGAGCCGATCTTCTCGGCGATCAGCTTGTCGCGGGTCTCCTCGTCGGGCGTGCGCAGCAGCGCCTCGGCCAGGCACATCAGCGCCAAGCCCTCGCGGGTGCCCAGCGAGAACTGCTGCAGAAAGCTCTCGACCACGCCCTGGCGCTGGTTCGAGGTGCGCGCCGTGCGCACCAGGGCCTCGGCCTCGGCGACGACGGCCGTGCGTTCGGACGCCAACAGGGGGCTGCGCACCAGCAGCTCCGCCACCGCCTCGCCCTCGTCCCTGTACTTGCCCGCGTCGAGGCTGTCCCAGGCGCTGTCGCTTAACTCCGCCTTGCGCGGCATTCACGGCTCCAAGTCTTGATGGGGGGCGTCCTAGACCATGCGCTCAGGGCGGGAAAGGGGCGGCGCCGGCGCGGCCGTGCGCCGCGACCTTCACCCACTCGCGTTCTTGGCCTTTCCCCGCTATGGAGGCGGCCTCACCAACGGCGGGCGGCGCGCGCTTCATGCGTATCTTGATGGCTACGGACGCCTGGGAACCCCAGGTCAACGGCGTGGTGCGGACGCTGAGCCGCACGGTGGCCGAATGCCGCGCCATGGGCCATGAGGTCGAGCTGATCTCGCCCGACCTGTTCAAGACCATCCCCTGCCCCACCTACCCCGAGATCCGCCTGGCGCTCGGCGCCTACGAGGAGATGCGGGAGATGTTCAAGGCCTTCGAGCCGGAGGCCATCCACATCTGCACCGAAGGGCCGATCGGCCTGTCGGCGCGGCGCATCTGCCTGGAGTGGAAGCTGCCCTTCACGACCAGCTACCACACGAAATTCCCCGAATATATTTCCGCCCGTTTCCCGGTGCCGGTGGCGGCGGGCTACGCCTACATGCGCTGGTTCCACAAGCCGTCGGGCCGGCTGATGGTGGCCACGCCGTCCATGCGCGACGAGCTGGCCAGCCATGGATTTCGCAACATCTCGCCCTGGTCGCGCGGCGTCGACACCGAGATGTTCAAACCCGGCCTGCCCCCCGTCTACGAAGGCATGGAGCGGCCGGTCTGGGTCAATGTCGGGCGCGTGGCGGTCGAAAAGAACATCGAGAACTTCGTCAAGCTGAACCTGCCCGGCACCATGGTCGTGGTCGGCGACGGCCCGGCCCGCGAGGAGCTGGCCCGCAAGTACCCGAATGTGAAGTTCCTGGGCGCCAAGTACGGCGACGACCTGGCACGCTATTATTCCGACGCCGACGTCTTCGTCTTCCCGTCGCTGACCGACACCTTCGGCCTGGTGATCCTGGAGGCCATGGCCGCCGGGACCCCGGTCGCCGCCTTCCCCGCCCCCGGCCCGATCGACATCATCCCGGGCTCGGGCGCCGGGGCGGTGAACGAGGACCTGCGCACCGCCTGTCTCGAAGCCCTGAAGTGCGACCGCAAAGCCACGCGCGCCTATGCCGAGAAGTTCTCCTGGCGAGCCTCGTCCGAGGAATTCGTGCGCAACCTGCAGCCTCAGCCGGAGCCCGAACGGGTCCGCTTCTGGAAGCGCCTGCGCCGCCTGGCCCGTCTGCGCCAGCACGCCTGAGACGAGGCCCGCGGGGCCGCGGGGGCCGATCGCCGCAAACCCTTATAAAGCCCTGTTTCCACCTGTTATGCCTGTTTCGTCGGAAACAGGGGGGGG
>Ga0209023_10001737_pt1 | contig 28577 bp, 26 predicted proteins | sample LakOneMetagenome_FD_187468 | JGI IMG/M metagenome (GOLD analysis project Ga0209023, IMG submission 187468) | Freshwater and sediment microbial communities from Lake Erie, Canada (SPAdes) (version 2) | ecosystem: Environmental > Aquatic > Freshwater > Lentic | place: Lake Erie, Canada...
TGATTCCTGGCGGTACCGGTCTGGCCTTCCATCGCGCCAAGAAGGAAAAAGAAGCGTGGGAAGTCGAAGAGCGCAAGGCACTGCTCGATGCGGAGAAAGCATCGATGTCGGCTGACCTGCAATCGCTGGAAGACAGCACCGCCATGCAGCAACACGGCGGCGACGAAGCGTAATTCGATCTTCTTGCAAATGAAAAAGGCACCGGAATCCATCCCGGTGCTTTTTTTTTACCTCGGCGTCCCGCTGTGCCCGGCGGCACCGGCGCTGTCGACACGCGTGTCCGGGCGCCTGCCTTAATCGCAATGTAAACGTAACAGAAGCCGACATCGAGTGACTATGCCATGACCACGTCCAACAGGAACCCAGGCCCGCTCCGGGACGCCGATCCGACAGGGACACGGCACAGGGGCAGCATCAAGATCGGCACGCTGGCCGGGGTGGAACTGTATCTCAACTGGTCGATGTTGCTGGGCGCCTGGTTCATCTTGCTGGCATGCGCATTCCGGCTGGACAAAGCAGCGGTTTACTTGATGGCGTTCACGGTCGTGATCGCGCTGCACGAGCTGGGCCACCTGCTTGCGGCGCGTCGATTTGGCCTGCGTGTGTTTCAGATGCATGTGTCCTGCTTCGGCGGCCACTGCCGGATGCAGGCGCCGCGTAACGTGCGCGACGCGATTCTCATTTTTTCCGCAGGCGTGATTGCCCAGGCGCTGCTGTTCGGTGCGACCCTGCTCTGCCTGTGGCTGAGCGGGCCGCCGGTGGCAGGTTGGGGAAAGGCTGTGGCTTTTACGTTCACGGTCTGGAACCTGGTGATTGCGATCCTGTCTTTGATACCGAGCCATACCGGCGGCATGGAGTCCGATGGCATGATGCTCTGGCGTCTGTACCGGCATCGCCGGCACGGCGCCCCGCATCCGTTTCCCGACTTGTCCGCCGCGCCTAAACATTTGCCGGAGGGAACGCGGCCAAGCAACGTGCCAAACATGGTGCCGCCGGGCTTCATCACCGGGCTCGAAATCGTCAACGATGACAAGACGCCGATGGAGTTTGTGGTCGGCACGCTCGATCGGCACCTGGGCATGCCACGCGCGGACGCGGTTGCGCTGATGCTGCAGATTCATGGCAGCGGCGGCGCCCTGGTTCCGCTCGCGTCGATGGAGCGCGCGCAAGCGCTTGCCGCGCAGATCGAGGCCGACGCGCGCAGCGCGGGACATCCCCTGGTGTGCCGCGCTGTCGACATGACACCTGCGTCTGAGCCCATGGACAGCGCAGCGCCCATGACGGCCGACCGGCACGCACTGGCAGAGCCCGACAAGACGCGATCCGATGGCGTGGCCGGCTTGCCGCCCGAGCGCAGGGGGGGGTCGCATTGAACTATCTGGCGCACATCTATCTGGCTTCGTACAGCGACGACGCCATGCTGGGCGCGGTGCTGGGCGACTTCGTCAAGCCGCACAGCGGGGCAAGCTTCAGCGCGGTCGTCGAAAGGGAGATCCGCATCCACCGCAAGATCGATGCCTTCACGGATAGCCACCCGCTGGTGCTGGACGCCAAGGCGCTGTTCCCCGGGCCCAGCCGCCGCTATGCCGGCATCCTGCTCGACGTCTTCTACGACCATGTCCTTGCCGCCAACTGGACCCGCTATGCCGACGGCGCGCTGGACAGCTTCATCGCGCGCTTTTACCAGACGCTGCGCGACAACGCCGCCATCCTGCCGGCGCGCCTGGCGCACGCCGCCCCCTACATGATCGAACAGGATTGGCTGGGCTCGTATGTCGACTACGCGGGCGTCGACCTGGCCATCCGCCGCATGTCGACGCGGCTGTCGAAGCATGGCGACCTGCTGTGCGCCGGCCTTGACGACCTGGTCCGGCAATATGACGCGCTCGGCGCCGGTTTTCATGCCTTCTTTCCGGAACTGGTAGAGTTCGTCCATCGCACCCGAACCGAGCTCAAGCCGTGACCAATCCCTATACCCCGCCCAAGAGCATGTCGCCGGAGAGCATCGCTCCCGAGCAGCAAACCCGCCGGCCTGGCCGGCCCAAGTCGGTCTGGCTGTTTCTGTGCATCTGGACGCCGATCACCGTCTTCTACGCCATTGTGCTGATGCGCAACATGGCCATCGCCATCGACTACGCAATGGGGGAGGGCGACCTGGCCACCCTCGCGTTCTATGCCGGATGGCGCAGCGCCTTGCTGGTGCTGCTGGTGGCGCTCATGGTGCTGGTGTGGCGCCGCCGCCAGGCTGGCCGCTGGGGCGGTCTGCTCGCCATTGGCGCCGTGATGGCCTTCGCGTTTCTGGCCCCCGACCGCGCCACCTATGCCAGCGCGGCGGAGCGCGCCGGCGCGGTGTTTGCGCGCCATGCCTTCATCCCCGCGCTGCTGGCCTGGTGGGCATACCAGTTTGGCTTCTCGCGCGCAGCCAGGGCGTATTTCAGCGCGAAGCCTGTGGCGGCGCCCTTCGATCAATCCACCTAAAAAATCCATTCATGTCGATTCATCTTCACAATGCAGCAGGCAATACCTTCGACCTGTCCGGCGGCCACTGGGCCGTCTATCTGACCCTGGCGCAAGCCTATGGCTGGAAGCCGCGCGGCACCGAACGTCCGCCCGCTTTGCCCGCATCGCAACCGTGGAGCGGACAATACGCCTCGAGGGATGGCCAGATCGTCGGCGACGCGGAAGCCAAATTGCTGGCTCAGATACTGCACGCCGCCGCGCTCAGCGACAAGCTGGGCACGGCGCTGACCGATGTCATCAACAATATCGAAGAGCAGATTGTCCGCGCCGGCACGCCGATCGGGGACGCCATGCGCATGCAGCCGCAAGACTTCAAGACCGAATTCTCGCCGCTGCTCAAGTTCCTGTACCAGGGCCGCTTCATCATCGACTAGCGGACAAGAAAAAAGCCCGTACCCTGCCGTAACAGGGTACGGGTAAACGGAAAATCGTCACGTGGCAGAACGCTTTGACAATCGCAGCGTCATCAAAGTTCGTCACGGCATCGATTATTCAAGGTGTCCGACAGACGCCGCGGTCACGCTGTCAAATTACGCGCGCTGGCTGGCGTCCCCGGCGACATTGCCCAAAAAGCGAGCTCTTGTACAAAATACAAAACGCTTCCGTCGACTGGCATATAATCAGACAGCACGCACCGCATCGCACCCGCAAGCTTGGCCCGAAAGGAGATCGGCGAATGGACAATGCACAGTTTTGGCGAATCATCAGCCTGTTTGACTGGGAGACAGACGGCAGCGATGCCGACATCATCGCGCCCGCCGTGGCCGTGCTGGCCGCCCTCCCGCTGGAAGACATCGTGGCATTCGAGGAGTTGCTGAGCCAAAAGCTGTACGCCCTCGACACCCTCGCCCACGCCCGGAACATCGGCGACGATGCCTACGTCGACAAGCGTCGCTATTTTTCGATCGACAGTTTCCTGTACGCGCGCTGCTGCGTCGTCGCCAATGGCGAGCGGTTCTACAACAGCGTCCTGAACGACCCGTCCCAGTTTCCCGAAGATGTCGAGTTTGAAGGTCTGCTGGGCCTGGCCAGCGCGGCCGTGGAGCGCAAGACGGGCAGGGCGCCGGACGGCTTCGACACCTCGGTCAGCTACGAAACCTTCAGCAACCGGGCCGGCTGGGCGCAGCAAGCGCCCGCACGCGCGCGCAAGGCGCCGGCCGAACCGTTCTGGAAATTCTGGACGCGCTGATCGATGTGCAGGCCACGTGTGGCCGCGTAAATGCAAAACAACAAACTTTAACTTTGTGCAAGACTTTTTGACCACGACCCTCTACAATGTTGCACTGCGAAAATGACGCGCACGGGGATGGCCCTGTCGCTCTTCGCGGAGATGAGGGTTCGTATGGTTTCGTTTGACAAATTGCTTGGCGCATTGCTGATGGTCGGGCTGCTCAATGGCTGCGGCGGTGGTGGCGGTGCCGAAGGCAAGGCATCGGTGACTGTCAACGCTCCCGTGCAGGATAAGATTTCCGGTCTCAAAGGCATCGGGCAGTCGCTTCCGAACATCGACTTCAGCGGTACCATCAGTGGCGATGTCAGCGCGCTTTCCGGCCAGCCGGTCTTTGTGATTGTCGAAGACGCCTCGGGGCTGTTCAGCGCAAGCCCCATGCTGAGCCTGTCTTCCAATGGCACCAGCTATCATTTTGTTTTGCCAGGCAAGGCACTGACCACCCCGGGCCATTTTACGGGCACGATCCGGATTTATGTCTGTCTGGAGCGAACCTGCGCCGCGCCGCTCAAGGGGACGCCAATTGCGATTCCCTATGACGTCACCGTCGAGCCGCAAATTACCCTGGACCGCACCGAAGTGACGGTCTCCGTCCCGTTCGGTACCGTCCCGACACGGGAAACCGTGGGCGTCACCTATTCCAAGGCATTCGCTGGCTGGTACGTGGGGCGCACCGAGGTCATCGCCCCCAGTGCAGAGCAACATATCGTCATCGTGCGCGAGAGTCTGAATATGCTCAGCACGGGTTCGCAGTTCCAGCTCGAGCTGATCCCTTCGACGCCGGGGGTGTATCGCGATGCCATCCGCGTGAACACCAGCGGGGTATATCCGCCCAATACCATCTCGGACGCGACAGTCAACGTCACGTATACCGTGACGGCCAATCCCGATCTCGACTTCGTGTTCTATCCTGCCACCGCGGTGTTTACCCAGCCTCAGTCGGTGTACCCGGTAGCGCGCAGTTTCAGCATCGTTCCCAACACGGATGTGACGACCTCGCTGGTCGGTATCGAGTATCTGAGCGCGGCCGGGACTGCGGGACCGGCCACCAGTTGGCTCAGCCTGACTGGCACGGCGACTTGCTACAACAACGTATCCGTTGAAACTTGCCTGGCGCCAGGGCTGTATACGGCCCAGATCCGCTACCGCGTCACCAGCAAGGGCGTCGGGCGCGACGTGCTCTATCCCGTTAGCCTGACCGTGACGAATTGATCTTGGCGACGGCACCTCTTGGTGCCGTTTTTAGTGGCGCGCCGCACTGGGGCGCCGCGCCGCGTGCCTAGCACCGGGCCGCGTCGGTGACGATCAGCGCTTCCTGTGCGACGCTACAGGCCGGCGCGATCCAAAGCCAGGCCGCCAGCGCGGTCGCAGCGCGTTGCATGAGCATGGTGTCTCCATGTGTTGTCGCTTAGCGCTGCATGGCCGCAGCGACCGCTTCCATTTCCTGATCGCGCCCGGCGGCGCGCGCCGCGAAGGTCCGTGCGACCACCAGGTCCGGCGTAATGGCCGCGTCCGGCGTGGTGGCGGTGTAGCTTTGCGCCAGCAGGGGAATGTCGACGGCCACGCCGGAGTGGGGCAGGTTGACCCAGGCCAGTTGTCCGCCGTTCAGGCCGCGCTCATTGCCGCCGGTGGGCTGGCCCACCAGCGTGGCCGCGCCCAGCCGCTTGGTCAGCCTGGCCAGCGCGAAGGTCGCCGAACTGTTTTCCGGTCCCACCAGCATCCAGGTCTTGCCAGTGAAGCGTTCGGGACGGGGAGCGATCTCGCTCACCTTGCTGGCGTTGGGACGAAAGCGCAATCGTCCCGCCTGCGGACCATCGTCGATCCTGTCGACCTGGCCGCTGCGGTCGTAGAATCGCTTGTCCCAGGTATCGAGGTAGCCCAGCAGGCGCTCGGGAATCCGCTCGTACATCGTGACGGACTGGTCCGATACATAGGTGGTGGACGTGCTGACCAGGTAGGACAGCAGGCCCAGCGCAATGGCGCCATCGCCGCCCTCGTTGTCGCGGATGTCGATCACCAGGTGGCGTACCCGTTTGCTGTTGAGCTCAGCGAAGCTGTCGGCAAAAAACGCTTCCCAGTCGAATTTGCTGCGGTAGACGGAAAACGTGGGCAAGGTCATCACCGCGCGTTCGCCATCGATGCGCAAACGCCAGGCCTCGCTCGGCTGCGCCGGCGTGGCGGGGACCAGGGCCGCCGTGCGTGCGGCCAGCGTCATCGCCGTGGCGCTGACGGTACGCGGCTTGCCGTTGCCATGGCGCACGGTCAGGCGGTATTTGCCCTGCTTCGGCGGCGCCAGCAGGGGAAACACCACGTCCATCATGCTGTAGTCGGGCCGGTCGTGGTTCAGCTGGCGCAGGCGCTTGCCGTCACTGCTGCCATCGGCGCGCAGATAGGGCATCATCGCCGCCACCGTTTGCCTGGCGGAGTGGCCGTCAATGGCCAGCAGTTCGTCGCCGGCGCCAATCCCGGCCATCGCGCTGCCCAGCACCAGCCAGCGGCCCTCGACCAGGGTGATGGTCACGGGCAGCTTGTCGGCCGTGTCGAGAATCTGCGCGCGCGCCGCCCCCTGCTGATTGAGCACATTGGTCCAGGTATGGCCGCAGCGCACGGCAGCTGCCAGTTCGGTGGCGGCCAGATACATGGCGCCGGCGCTGCGGGCCGCGCCGGCGCGGCGCTCGAAGCGCGCGATCGATGCCTGAACCTCGGCCGGGGTGCGGTATTTGTCCAGCGCCGGATGCAGGGTCGTCAAGGCATCGACCAGAATGGCAGCGTCGGCCCTGGCAGCCTCGGCGTCGAGGGCGGGCGCCGCCGCCGCGCCGGCAGCGGCAAACAGGAGAGCGGCGTACGCGGGAAAGCGGAAGAGGGTTGCGAGCATGGTGCGCCTTGTGTGAAAAGACGAAAGTCGGGACCCGGGCCGGACATGCCAGAGTTGCCAATGATTCTAACCGGGTCCCCCCTAACTGCGCGACAGAATGCGCGCGCGAAAAATACAGTATGTGTGTCGCGCGGGTCATAAGAATTAATTCTCAGAGGGCAAGACAATTGCAAATTGTGCTAAACGGCGTCATACTCGGCCGCAGTCGAGGACGCCGGTCTGGCCATCCTCTTGTTTATCCTACGGGTTGTCATGACAGAGCAAAATGCCGGATCCGGCCCCTGCGTGCGCGCTGCCGCCATGCTGGAACAGCGACCCGAACTGCGTGAATTGGTAAGGGTGGCGCGCGCCTGGAGCGAAGGGGAAATTCACGTTTCCCATCTGTGCACGACCGCGCTGTTGTTCGATGAAGCTGCCCGATTCCTGCCAATGCCCCCTGAGATCAAGCGGACCGCTGAACAATGGGCAAAGCAATCGCGCCGCCTTGAACCGGGAATGACCAAGGTGGCTGACCCGCTTCCCGAAGACCAGTTCCTTCAGTGGGTGCGCAGCGAGCTGCGCGCGTACGAGGCGGTCGCCTTGCCTGCCTTGCTGTGAAGGGGCTGCCATGAAGCGCATTGCCCTGGGTTTGACCTTGCTGTTTTTCATCCTGTTGCTGCCACTGGCGAACACGCTGGCGTCCCACCTCCAGCTTGCACTGAGCAGCCCCGCCTTTGCGGCTCCGCTCGGCGGCCTGGTGCTCGCGCTCTTGTCCGGCATCGGCGCGGCAGTGGCCTTTTGGCGCTGGGCCGATCTGTCGCGCAGATTGCCCGCCGCCGCCCCTGGCGCCAAATTTCTGCTCGCGGGAACGCTGGTGCACGTCGGCCTGATGCTGTTCATGGCTCTGTCGGTCCTGGGACATCTCGGCGACAGCGGGCGCCTGGCCACTGCCTTCAATGGCATCGGCCAGCTGCCCGGCCTGTACCTGCTCCTGATCGGCGCCTTCGTCGTGCTGACAAACCTCGCGCCGCGCCAGAAGGCATGACCGAAAAAAATCACACCTTCCCCAGCGCGCTGGAAGCGGTGGTGCTGGCCGTCGCCCTGATGATGGTTGAGTACCTGGTGGGCGCCTGTCTGCTCGACTTGCACGCGCTGTCGATGATCAATCCGCTCGATACGGGCGGCATCGTGCTGGTCCTCAGCAATGCCGTCATCTTTACGTTTGTTATGGATTACAAGGGCTTGAGTTACCGCGAATTGTTCCACTCGGCCGCATCGCAGGCCGGGGTCGCCTTGCCCCTGATTCTGCCTGCCATTTTGCTCACCGTGCCAGCGCTGATCATGGTGATCTCTGCCATCGTCCAGGTCATCATCGAGCTGTTCCCGCTGTCTGCCGCCCAGGTGAGCATGTTTCGCGAGATGGGGTCAGGCAGCGTGGGGTCGATAGTCATCGGTTGCCTTCTCGCACCGGTGCTGGAAGAAATGTTCTTTCGCGGGATTATCCTGCGCAGCTTCCTGCAGCAATATCCGCGCTGGGCGTCCATCGCCGGCTCGGCCCTGATCTTCGGTGCGGTGCACATGAACCTGTACCAATTCGCCGCTGCGACCATCCTGGGCCTGTTCCTTGGCTGGTTGTACCAGCGCTCCAGGTCGCTGCTGCCATGCATTGCCCTGCATGCCGCTTATAACACCGTGCTCGTTGTCATGAACCTGGCGGGCGAAGACTGGATTGCAGCGCACACTGGCGGGAGTTTGCCCCTGCTGGTGGTGGCCACCGTGATCTTGGGTGTGGTCGGGCTGTCATGGCTGCGGCGCCTGATGCCGGCCGCCGCGTAGGTCGATGGCCCGGCTGTGGCGGCAAACGCGCTGACCTCGGTCACGCATCGGTGTAGGATCAAGCCCTCATCGTCATTCAGGGAGCGTCCCATGAAATTGTCATTCGCCGCAGTCGGTGCCAGCGTGCTGTGCACTGCGTCCGCCCTTGCCGCACCACCCATGTCGGCCACCATGATGGCCGTGTCCGCCACCGGCACTGGCGCGGCGCTCGGTACCGTCACCATCGAAGAGACGCCGTATGGTGTCGTGTTCACGCCAGCGCTCACGGGGCTGGAGCCGGGCATCCATGGCTTCCACGTGCATGAAAAAGGCAGTTGCGCGCCCGACATGAAGGATGGCAAGGCGGTCGCTGCGCTGGCCGCCGGCGGCCACTACGATCCTGACAATACCAAGCAGCATGGTTTGCCATGGGGTACCGGTCACCGCGGTGACTTGCCCGCGCTGGTGGTCGACGCCAAGGGCGAGGCCCGCATGCCCGTGCTGGCGCCGCGCCTGAAGCTTGCGGAATTGAGCGGCAAGGCCTTGATGATCCATGCCGGCGGCGACAACCACGCCGACCACCCGATGCCGCTGGGCGGCGGCGGCGCTCGCATGGCGTGCGCGGTGCTTAAGTAAGAGGTTGCAGGCGGCCAGACCGCTTAACGGTGGTCGGGGATCATCACCATCGTGCAGGTGCCCTTGACCAGGTCGCCGCGCGGCGTTTTCATCTCGACCGGCGTGCCGGCGGCCTTGCCGCGGCACACTTCCAGCGCTTCCGGCGGCGGGCCGCGGCGCTGTTCGCCGCCCTGCTGGCCACCGCCCTGCGGACCACCGCCTTGCTGGCCGCCGCCCTGGGGCGGACGCTGGTTGGGTGCGGCAAACGCGGCGGCGCTGCACAGTAAAAGGGTGGCGGCGATGGTGGCTCTCATGGTTCCTCCTGTTGAAGTGATGCCATCATGCGCCGCGATTGTGGAGCAATGGTGAAGACGGGGAAAAAAACCACATGCGTCCCTGCGCAGGCAGCACGGCTTATTTCGGCGCGCGCGCCTTGCCGAACGGATCGCCCGCCTTCCAGCCCGGCATGGTCGCGCCCTGGGCAATTGCCAGACCCAGGTTCAGCGTGAACTGCGCCTGCTGCACCATGCCCGACAAATCCCAGGCCGGATCGTACTCGTCGCCGACCTGGTGGTATCTGGCGCGGTAGGCCGCGGCCTTGACCTTGGCGCCGGCCGCATCCTGGATGTACTCCTTGCCGCCCTTGACCGAGAAGGCGGGCACGCCTGCCTTGGCAAAGCTGAAATGGTCGCTGCGGAAGTAGCCGCCGGCCAGGTCCGGTTCTGCCGGAGTGACGTTCAGGCGCATGCGCTTGGCGGTCGCCGCCGCCAGCATGCCCAGGTCGCTGCGCTCGGCGCCGCGGGTATCGATGTCGCGCGTGGCGCCGATGAAGTTCAGGCTGTCCAGGTTCAGGTTCGCGGCCGTCTTGTTGAGCGGCCACAGGGGATTGGCAGCATACGCCGCGCTGCCGAGCAAACCCTGCTCTTCGGCCGCCACGAACAGGAACATCTGCGTGCGCCGGGCGGGCGCCTTGACGGCTGCCTCGGCCATGGCCAGCAAGCCCGCCACGCCGGACGCATTGTCGACGGCGCCGTTGTAGATGGTGTCGGTGCCGTCGCCCTGCTTGCCCAGGTGGTCCCAGTGGCCCGTGTAAATGACCACCTCCTCCTTGAGGCGGGGATCGCTGCCCGGCACCAGGCCGGCCACATTGAACTGCTCGACCACGCGCACGGTGGCGCGCGTTTCGCCCTTGATCCTGGCGTTGAGCGGCACCGGCTTGAAGCCCTTGACTTCGGCGGCCGCGCGCAGCGCATCGAGGTCTTGTCCGGCGGCGGCAAACAGGCTGCGCGCGCTCGCTTCGGTCAGCCAGCCCTGCATGCCGGCGCCGGACTTGTCTTCGGCCAGCTGGAACGTTTCATTCATCCAGCTGTTCTGCACCACGCTCCAGCCGTACGAGGCCGAGGCATCGGTGTGGATCAGCAAGACCCCGGCCGCCCCCTGGCGCGCCGCTTCCTCGAACTTGTAGGTCCAGCGGCCGTAGTAGGTCAAGCCCTTGCCGTTAAAGCGCAGCGGCTCGGCCGCGGTCGGCATCGGATCGTTGACCATCATCACCACGATCTTGCCCTTGACGTCCAGACCCTGGTAATCGTTCCATCCTTCTTCCGGCGCCACGATGCCGTAGCCGACGAAGACCATGTCGGCGTCAAACTGGTGCACCGCGGTGGCGTCGCCCGGTCCCCAGATCCAATCCTTGCCGAACGTCAGCGCCTGGCGCTGGCCGCCGGCGATCACGGCGATCTGGCTCGCCGCCGGATCGGCCTTGACGCCGGCGATGCGTACCGCCTGGCGATAGCTGTTGCCGTTGGCGGGCTTGAGGCCGATCGCCATCGCTTGCGCTTCCAGGTAGGCGACCGTCAGATCGGCGCCGCGCTGGCCGGTGCCGCGCCCCTCCAGCAGGTCGCTCGACAGGAAGGACAGATGGGCGCGCAGCGGCGCCTCCCTGACCGTAGCGGGGCCGTTGGCGGCGTGGACTGGCATTGCCGCGCTCAGGCTGGTGGCGAGCGCGGCGGTGGCGATAGCGGAAAGCATCTTGTACATGGGTTCCTGATGGGTTGGGGGTGGATCGCTGGATCTGCCGTCAAGGCAGGGTAAGTTCGAACACGCGGCGCTGGTGGCGGTCGATTTCCGCCTGCGCCTGGCGGAACGCGGGAATGCTGTTGAACAGTTTGTCGAAGCTGCCATCCTTGAGCGCGATGCGCAGGCCGCGCTCGACGCGCTGGCCGAGGGCGGCATTTTCTTTGCTCACAAAAAAATAGAACGGCACATGGTAATGCAGGAACAAGGTCTTTTCCACCGCCAGCCGTTCAGTCGCATTGGCGCGCTGCTCGTTGGCCGCTTCGTACACGCCGCGCGGCATGTAGTCGAAGCGCTTGGCGCGCAGCATGGGGAACAGGTATTCGTAGGCAATGGACGTCACGACCGGCAAGCCGTTGGCGCGCAGCACCGTGGTCGACGGCCAGTTGACGCCGGCGCCCGCCTTGAGCTGGCGCAGCTGGTCGAGCTGGCGGATCGCGCTGAAGCGGTCCTGGTCTTCGGCCCGGATCAGGAACACCCGGTAGTCGTTCAGGTCGCGCAGCAGCGGCACCCGCACCGGCCACAGTTCGGCTTCGCGCTGGCGGTCCGAGCCGTCCCACATCAGGTTGATGATGCCATTGTTCTTGATCTCCATGGCCTGGCGCGGACTGGTCAGGCTCTGTTCGATATGGACGATCTCGAACGGCCCCTCATGCCGGGTCTTTTCCAGCGCCAGGCGCAGCAGCGCCGGAAAATACGCGGCATGGTCGGCCGCGCTCGCATGCAGGGTGGGAATGACCACGCGCAGCGGCGCCGCCGCGCTTGCGGCGGACGTGCACAGGAACAGGACCAGGAAAAGTCGATGCATGCAAAATCAACAAGAGCCTCAACGCGAGAGACTCCATGGTACCCCAGCATTGCCTAGTAGAACACTAGCATGTCCGATGCCAGCGTCATGCCCGTGTGCGGCTTGTAGCCGGGCCGGGCCAACGCCCCCGGCCGCAAGCCGGGAATGCGCTCCTCGATGTGGACCCGGGCAATGCTGTCCGGTTCGACGTCCAGTTCCAGCAGATTGGTCCGGTCGCCACTGCCATGCAGCGACATTGACCACAGCCTGGAACGCTGGTTGGTAATGAGCCTGCCGTTCAGGCGCGCCGCGAGCGTGTACGTGCCCGTGACCCGGATCTGGATCGTCGGTGCGCTGTTTTTCGAGCGCACCGACAACGCGATCCGGCGCCGGCCGCCGCGCTCTTCATCCTTGAGCGCGACCACGTCCGGGAAGGCAATCGCGTTGCGCTCTGCAGGCGCCACCCACCGTTCTTCCTGCCCGCGGCCGAACACTTCGCGCAATGCGCGCGGCCCGCCCGTGTTGCCGAAGTAAGGGCGGGACCAGTCATCGAGGGGACCGTCGGGCAGCAGCCACCAGGCCTTCCAGCTATCGCTGTCTTTCAGGTAGACCATGCGGTTGGCGCGCGCCAGCGCGCCATCGTACTGGGGCAGGGCGGACGTGGTCGACAGCGCGCCGGCGCAGGCCAGTACCAGCAGCGGCGCCACCACGCGTCGCCGCACATTGGCCATCAGCGCGCCACTCATGCCCAGCAGCGCGGTCAAGGCCAGCATCAGGAGCGCGCTGCGCTGCGGTGTGTAGAGGGTGGCCAGCAGGGCGATGAGCGGGGTCAGCAGCAGCACTGCGGGGGCTGCGCCGGCCAGCAGGATCAGCATGCGCGGCAAGCGTCCCAAGGTGGCGGCGCGCGGCTGATACAGGGCGCCGTACGCCAGCAGCGCGGCCAGCAGCGGCCACGCCAGCAGATAACTGGCGCCGGGCGCCAATGCCGTCGTAACCAGCAGCAGCAACAGCAGCGTGAGCATCGCGCCCAGCACGGTGGCGGGCAGCCCGATGATCTTGTGCAGGCGGCGCTGGGCCTCGATGAAGACGGCGATGCCCAGCGTCATGTAGGCCAGCACGTACCAACTGTCGCGCGCGCCGGCGCCGCTGGCAAGCGGCTGGTAGCTGGCGTGCATGCCGGGAAATTCCTGCCACAGCGTGATTGCGGCAGTCGCCATGGCAATGGCGATCACGACGTAGCACAGCGCGCCTGCGCCCATCATGCGCAGCGCCATGCCGGAGCGGCGCACGGCCAGGCCGCACACGACGAGGAACACAAAGCCCGTCAGCAGCGTGAGCAGCCAGGCCAGCTCGCCCGCATAGCCGACCTGGCCCAGCACCGGCAGGTCGAAATGGATGCTGTCCTCGCTGGCAATATTGCGCAGCGGCGCGCTGCCGAAGTGGCGCGCCAGCGCCAGCATGGTCTCGCCGCTGTGCTGCAGGGTGCGCTGATCGGCCCGTTCCGCGATGTCCAGACCGCCGTCGGTGCCGATCGCGTCCTCGATATTCGACAAGCGCAGCCCGGCCATGCCCAGTTGGTCCAGCGGTCCCGCTTCCAGCAGGCCCGGCGTGATGGCGGCGAACAAGGGCAGGACCGAGGTGCCCAGCGGGCGGGGCGCGCTGGCGGCCCAGCCGCGCACCAGTATGCCGTCGCCGCCGCGGCTGCCCACGATCAGCATCGGTCCGCGGTTGCCGGCGCCGTCGAACTGCAGCACCAGTCCCACCTTGCGCGCCCACGGATGCTGCGCGACGAACGCGCGCGCGCCCAGCGAGCCCACCTTTTCGCCGTCGGCGAACAGGAAAATCACATCGTTCTCGGGCGCCGCACCCTGACCGAGGGCGCGGATGGTTTCCAGCATGGCAGCGACGGCGGCGGCGCCGTCGGAGGCGCCCAGCATGTCGGGCGCGCTGTCGTAGTGGCTGGCGATCAGCAGCGCCGGGCGGCGTCCGCGGTCGATCGCCGTGCCCTTGATGCGCGCCACCAGATTGTTGCTGATGCCGACAGCGACATCGTACTTGTGGTTCAGCCCCAGACTGATGAACGTGGTCTTTTGCGCCGATGCCGATTGCACTTCGTGCTCCACGCCCAGCGCGGCCAGGCGCGTGAGGATGTGGGCGCGCGCCTGTGCGTTGGCCGCGCTGGCGATGGGGCGCGGCGCGCGTGCCAGTTGCAGCAGGTCGGGCCGGGCGCGCGCGGCCAGGAAGGCATCCGGCGCGGCGCTGGCGGGCGGGGCAGGCAGGCGCGTGGTTTGCAGGGACAGCCAGGCCAGCGCGGCCAGGATGAGGGTGACGGCGGCAACCGTCGCCAGGCTGGCTGGTTCCAGCCGGTGTGGCAAATGCATTGGGAAAGTGTCTCGGTATGCGTCCGCTGCACGCTGCGCGGAACGTCGTTGTCGTGGGCCGCCCCGGGCCGGATCGGGCGCGGGGCGGTGCTGCGGGTCAGTCCAGGCGCCAGACGTAGGCAATCTGGCCCCAGGCGGGCTGGGCGACGCCATTGCTGGTGGCCGGCTTGAACTTGCACATCCGTAAAGCGGCGACCGCTGCACGGTCGAGCTCGCGGAAGCCGCTCGACTGCTGCACCCGGCTATCCGTGACTTCGCCATTGATGCCGATCAGCAAGGCCAGGCTGACCGTGCCCACATCGCCATTGCGCAGCGCGTTCTTCGGATATTCGGGCAGCACGCAATCCTTGGCATTGGCCAGCGCTGCCGTGAAGACCTTGCTCTTGGCCTCGGTCGCGGTGCCGCCCCCGCCGCCGCCGTCGCGCGCGATTTTCGCATCGACCTCGCCCTCGCCGCTGGGCTCGGGCTCGGCTTTCGGCTCTGCCTTGCGCGTCACCACCGCGTCGGGCGGCGCAATGACGACCCGCTCGGTTTCCGGGATCACCAGCGCGGGCAGCTTGGCGCGCGGGAGCGCGTCGGGTTCGGGGATCGGCGGCGGCGGCGTGCGTGGCAGACGCGGGAATACCGGCGGGGCCGGCTGGACCGGCGGCCCGACGACCAGCACTTTCATATTCCACAAGCCGATGGCCACGACGATGTGCAAGCCCGTCACGATGGCCAATTTGGTCAACTTACTGCCGCTGTCTCCGAATGTCGCTGCTGCATGCATGATTTTCTCCCTGTTATACGCGGTAAGTTCCTTGCGCTAGATCAAATATATGCTAGGACATAGCAAAAGAAAAGCTATTTAAAAGTACTTTCGCTTCCTGTTGTTTTTTGAAGCAGGCCGCAAGTGGCGTAAACGGCAAAACGCCCCGCCGGGCATGCAGCCGGGCGGGGCGTGGGGGAAGGGCGTCAGCTTACTCGAGCGTCCAGACGTAGGCGATCTGGCCCCAGGCCGATTGCGGCGTGCCGTTGGCCATGGCAGGCTTGAACTTGCACAGGCGCAATGCCGCAACCGCTGCACGGTCCAGGTCGCGCGATCCGCTGGACTTCTGGATCTTCGAATCGCTGACCCGGCCGTCGGGACCGATCAGCAGCGCCATCTTGACGGTGCCGGTTTCACCGGCGCGGGCGGCGCTGACCGGATAGTCGGGTTTGGCGCAATCGCTGGCATTGGCCAGCGCGGCGCTGAACATGTCGCCCGTGTTGGTCGAATTGGACGGCGGCGCTTCCGGCGCCACCGGACCAGGATCGGCCGGCGCGGGATCGGTCTGGGTCGTGGCGGCAATCGCTTCGGGTGGCGGGGCTTGCTCCACGGCCACTTCGACCGGCGGCGTGAACACCTTCGGCGGCGTCACCGGCTTTTGTTTCGGCTGTGGCGGCTCGGGCGGCGGCGGCGGTGGCTTGGGCGCCTCGATATTGAGCATGATGATTTCTTCCACCGCCTTCGGCATCTTGAAGACCTTGGCATCCATGTTGTGAATCAGGGCCGCGCCCACAGCCAGGTGCAGGGCGCTGACGATGGCAATCTTGGTGAACTTGGTGCCTTGGCCTTGGTTGGTATCTGAAAATTCCATAGCAATCTCCTGGTTATCTTTCAGTTTGGGCAACGCTGATCCGGATTTCCCCGGTTTTTGCTGAGGCTTACGAAGCACTATATGCTATTGGGTAGCAATTTATAAGCGTTCAACTAGCAAAACTTGTTGCCAAATGTATCTTGCGCGGGGCGCGGCACAATCATGGCCCTCACGGGTGGGGCGCTCGCATCGCGCTCCGATGTGTGAAATAATCGCATTGGTGCCCGGCCGCTTCCGTTAGCTCCCACACATTGATGCCATTCAATGGTAAGCAGATGTAAGCGACCGCAGCCGTACACACTGGAGAACCAACGTGCAGACAGAGCAAAAAACCATACGCGTCATGCTGGCCGACGACCATCCGATCGTCATGACCGGCTTTGCAATGTCGCTGGCGGGCGTGGGCATGGACGTCGTCGGCCAGGCCAAGACGCCGGACGAAGCGGCAGCCATGTTCGCCCAGCTGCAACCGGACGTCATGGTCATCGATATTCGCTTCGGTACCGAGCTGACGGGCCTGGACGCCGCCGAAGACATTCTCAAGAAGTTCCCTAAAGCAAATATTGTCTTCCTCAGCCAGTTCGACCAGGACAGCCTGATCAAGGAAACCTACCGCCTGGGGGCACGCGCCTTCGTCACCAAGGATTGCGATCCGGCCGACCTGGCCACGGCCGTGCGCCACGCGGCCGAGGGCAAGCTGTATTTCCTGCCGCAAATCGCAGAACGCCTGGCCAACCTGTCCGTGCGTGGCGATGCCTCGCCACAATCGCAGCTCGACCAGCGCGGCCTGGAAATCTTCAAGCTGATGGCCGAGGGCTTGACCAATGCCGAGATCGCCGAAAAGCTGAACCTGTCGACCAAGACCATCAGCAACATCAGCCAGTCGGTGAAGGAAAAGCTGGGCGTGCACCGCCAGGCTTACATCACCAAACTGGCCGTCAAGCACGGCCTGATCGAGCCCTAGTGCGCCCCTTGCGCAGCCTGTGGCGGCGGCGCCTGTCCGCGCTGGCGCTGGCGCTGCTGGCCGGCGGCGCCGCTGGCGCGGCCGTGCCGGTCCCCGCTGCCGGCGACCAGGCCGGTTTCCGCTTCCAGATCGTCACCGCCGACGAAACCAGCGTCACGCGCCGCATTGCCGAAGACCTGTACAAGCGCCTGGTGCCCATCTTCGGCGGCTTTCGCACCGAGCTGGCGCAAAAGCGCCGCCTGGTGTACGTGACCATCGGCCCCGTCGCGCTGCGCAACACGGCCGCGCGCAAATGCGATTGCGTCATCATCGCCGCGTACACCTCGAGCCAGGTGTGGCGTGCAATCACTGCCGAATTGCCCGCGGCGCGACTGTACAACATGACCGCCATCTACGGCGAACCGGGGCCGGCCGACCAGCTCAAGCTGGTGTCGCTGCTGTACCGGCGGCCGGTGCGGGTGGCTGCCATCATCAGCGCCGACACGGCCTATCTCAAGCCGCTGCTCGATGGCGCCGTTCCCGTCGAGATCGAAGATTACAACGCCGGCGCCGACATCAATTACGCGCTCAACCGCGTGGGCCAGGCCCAGGTGCTGCTGGCCATGCCCGACCGCACCGTCTACTCGGCCGAAAACTTCCGCAATATCCTGCTCTCGACCTACCGCCACAACCAGGGCGTGATCGGCTTTTCGGCCGACATGGTGCGCGCCGGCGCGCTCGCCACCACGTTCTCCAACATCGAGCACATCAACGCCCACATCGCCGACCTGGCCAACGACTTCGTCGCCACGGGCGACTTGCCGCCGCCGCAGTTCCCGCGCTACTTCCGCACCATCGTCAACGAGGGTGTGGCGCGCTCGCTGCAGGTGGCCGTGAGCGACGACGCGCGCAAGTTCGGGCGTGAACCGCATCCGAGGCGCCCATGAAAAAACTCAAATTCTGGCAAAGCTGGAGCATCGGCACGCGCATGGCCTTCATCACCATGCTGCCGGTGGCTTTTCTGTTCACCTCGTTCGTCGGCTACTCCTGGTACTCGCACCGCGCCCAGGTGGCCGAAGAGCTGGCAGAACGGGGCAAGATCCTGGCCAAGGCGCTGGCCGAAACGAGCGAATACAACGTCATCTCCGGCAACCTGGCCGACCTGCGCCTGACCATCAATGGCCTGGTCCAGTCGGACAAGAGCATCTACCGCATCGACGTCGTCGACGCCAGCCAGAAGATCGCCATCACCGTCGCCTCGCAAGCGGCGGTGGACGCAGAGAACCGCTATTACGAAGCGCCCATCATGAAGCAGGTCACCTGGATCAACCTGTTCTCGGACAATGGCGTGCCGCACGTCTCGGGTTCGTCCGACACCAAGCCGCCCACCTTCCCGACCGAACTGGTGGGCTACGTGCGGGTGACGATGTCGCCCTCGAACATGCTCGACAAGCAGGCCCGCCGCTTCCAGATCGAGCTGGCCATGGCCGCGCTGGCGCTGATGATTTCCGGCGCGCTGGCCTACTTCCTGGCGCGCAGCCTGACCACGCCGCTCAACTCCTCGATTGGCGCGCTGCGCGAAATCCGCGGCGGTAATTACCGCGTCGCGCTGCCCGTGACGACCGGCGGCGAAGTGGGCGAGTTGCAGGAATCGATCACCGAAATGTCGGTGGCGCTGGGGCAGTCGCGCGAGGAGCTCGAGAACAAGGTAGCCGAGCGCACCAAGGACCTGGTCGAGTCGCGCAACGAAGCGCTGCGCGCCGACGCCGACAAGCGCAAGCTGATTCAGAAAGTGAACTCCATCGTCGAGGACGAGCGCAAGAGCATCGCCATCGAAATCCACGATGAACTGAACGCCTCGCTGATCGCCGCGCGGCTCGAATCGCAAAGCATCCTGCACCTGGCCGGCAAGGCCGAGCCGGGGCCGGCCATCGAAGAGATCAAGCTAAAGTCGCAAGCCATCACCAAGCTCACGCTCGACCTGTACGCCAGCGGGCGGCGCCTGGTACGGCGCCTGCGGCCGGAAGTGCTGGACATGCTCGGCCTGCACGGCGCGGTCGAAGAAATGATCCGCCACTACGACACCAGCCATCCCGAATGCCACTTCGAATTCCATTCCGAAGGCGATTTTTCGGGGCTGGGCAACGAGCTGGCGATTTCGGCCTACCGCATCATCCAGGAAGCGCTGTCGAACGTGCTCAAGCACGCCGGCGCCACCCATGCCGAAGTATCGCTGCGCTTCTCCGACGCGGGCGACATGCTGCACATCGAGATCGACGACGACGGCGCCGGTTTCAGCACCGGCACCGCCTCCTCGGGCATCGGCATCATCGGCATGCGCGAGCGCGTGTACGCCCTGGGCGGCAAGATCGCCTTCAGCTCCGAGCCGGACCGCGGCACCGTGATTTCGATCTCGCTGCCGATCGATACCGAAGTGACGACCTAACCTTTTTGAGCGGACCACCATGACCGACCTGCGCACCCCCTACGAACGCGGCAACCAGAACCAGACCACCACCCACGCCGAGTGCATCGCCTGGTACCAGGAACTGGCGCGCCGTTATCCCGCCATTCTCCGCTTTACCGAAATTGGCGTGTCCGACGGCGGCTTGCCGATCCACGCCGGCGTCGTCAGCGCCGACGGCGTGTTCGAGCGCGCCGAACTGCAGCGCGCCGGGCGCCCCGTCTTCTTCAACAATAATGGCATCCACCCGGGCGAGCCGGAAGGCGTGGACGCCTGCATGGCGCTGGTGCGCGATTTCTGCACCGAACCGGCGCGCCTGGCGGCGCTGGGGCCAACCGTGTTCCTGTTCATCCCCCTGTACAACGTCGATGGCAGCATCAACCGCGCCGCCAGTTCGCGCGTGAACCAGGACGGGCCGGAGCAGTTCGGCTTTCGCGGCAACGCGCGCCACCTGGACCTGAACCGCGACTTCATCAAATGCGACAGCCTGACCGCGCAAGTGTTCAACCGCTTCTTCACCGCCTGGGATCCGGACGTGATGGTCGACACCCACACCTCCAACGGCGCCGACTACCCGTACACCATGACGCTGATTCACACCCAGACCGACAAGCTCGGTGGCGCGCTGGGCGGCTTTTTGCAGCAGACCATGCTGCCGGCGCTGTTTGCCGCGATGGCCGAGCGGGGCTGGCCGACCTGCCCGTACGTCAATCCCGTCAAGGACAGCCCGGACCACGGGATCGCCGAATTCCTCGAAACGCCGCGCTTTTCGACCGGCTTCGCGGCCCTGCACCACACCATCGGCTTCATGCCCGAGACGCACATGTTGAAGCCCTTCGCCGACCGCTACGCATCGATGCGCGCGCTGGTCGAGACCGTGCTCGAGTTCACCGTGGCCCATGGCGCCACCATCCAGCAACTGCGGCGCGGCGCGCGCGACGAAGGCAAGACGCGGCGCGACTGGCCGGTGCACTGGGCGATGGACGCAGCCTCGCCCGCCACCTTCCGTTTCAAGGGCTACCAGGCCAGGTACAGTCCCAGCGAGCTGGGCAACTACACGCGCCTCGCGTACGACCGCAGCGCGCCGTGGGAGCGCGACATCGCCTACTACAACCGCTTCCCGGCCGACATCACCGTCACCACCCCGTGCGCCTACGTGGTGCCGCAAGCCTGGCGCGAAGTGGTCGAGCGTCTGCAGTGGAACGGGGTGCGCATGGAGCGCATCGAGGCCGACCGGATGGCCGACGTGCGCTGTTACCACATCAAGGCAGTCGGCTCGCGCCCTGGCGCCTACGAAGGCCACCTGTTCCACGACGACGTGCAGCTTGAAACGCGTACGGAGAGCGTCCAGCTGCGCGCCGGCGACTGGTGGATCGCGCTCGACCAGGACCAGGCGCGCTACGCGATCGAGACGCTGGAACCGCAAGGGCACGACAGCTTCTTCCGCTGGGGCTTCTTCAACAGCGTGTTGGAAAAGAAAGAAGCCTATTCCGACTACGTCTTCGAAGACCACGCACGCGAACTGCTGCGCGACGAAGCGCCGCTGCGGCACAAGTTCGACGCATGGAAAGCCGCCAACCCGGACAAGCTGAGCAGCCAGGAAGCCGTACTCGACTTCATCTTCGCCAACTGCCAGCGCTACGCCGAACCCGAATGGCGGCGCTACCCCATCCTCTCCATCCTCTAAGCAACAGCGGAAATTCCGGATGGCAACTTCGGGGTCAGACCTCAATTCTGGAATATTTCCGCGGCCGCGTCCGCCTGCGACGCCCAAAAGTTGCCCCAACTTCGGGGTCAGACCTCAAAATTGGAATAGTTTGCCTGCACGCTCATTCTCGAACGAAAAAAGCCCCGAAAACGGGGCTTTTTTGATCCCGGAAGAAAAATATTCCAGAATTGAGGTCTGACCCCGGTGTGGAAGAAATTATTCCAAATTTGAGGTCTGACCCCGGTTGGGGGGAAATGTTGTTTAGCGGGATTTTTCGATCCAGCGGTCGACCTTTTTTTCGAGCAGGGAGAGCGGCAGCGTGCCGTCTTGCAGGACGATTTGGTGGAATGCGGGCAAGCTGAATTTGTCACCCAGCGCGGCCCTCGCCCGCGCGCGCAGTTCGGCGATCTTGAGCGCGCCGATCTTGTAGCCCAGCGCTTGCCCCGGCCATGCCATGTAGCGCTCGATCTCGCTCTTTGCCAGCGCCTCGGAGTAGCCGAGCGTGTCGCGGTAGTATTGGATCGCTTGCTCGCGCGTCCAGCCTTTGGCGTGCATGCCCGTGTCCACCACCAGCCGCGCGGCGCGCAGCATTTCATCGTTGAGGTGGCCGAAGTAGTCTTCCGGCTTGTCGAACAGTCCCATCTCCTTGCCCAGCGTTTCGGCGTACAGCGCCCACCCTTCGGCATACGCGTTGTTGCCGCCGAATTTGCGGAAGTCCGGCAAGTTCAGTTCCTGCAGCAGGGCGATGTGGAAGTGGTGCCCCGGCTGGCCTTCGTGCAGGAACAGCGTCACCATGCCGGTGCTGCCGTACTGCCTCGGGTCGTTGACCACCGACCAGAATACGCCCGGCCGCGAGCCGTCCGCCGCCGGTGCGGTGTAGTGGTCCGATGCCGTCGCCCGGCTCAATTCGGGCTCGAGCCGCAAGTCCAGCGGCGCTTTCGGCATCAGCGTGAACAGCGCCGGCAGCTTGGTGCGCAGCACGGCGTCGAGCTTGCGGTAGACCTCGATCACTTCCTGCTCGGTCTTGAATGGATGGTATTTGTCCTGCGCGGCGACCCAGCCGGGCAAACCCGCCGCCGCTCCCGTGTAGCCCATCTTCGGCCCCACCAGCGCGTACTCGCCCTGGATGCGCGCCACTTCGCGCAGCCCGATTGCGTGAATCTGCTCGGCCGTCAGATCGGTCGTGGTCTGCGCCGCCACCTCGCGGCGGTACCACTCGGCGCCGTTCGGCAGCGCGCTCCAGCCCGTGCTGGTGCGCGCCTTGGGCAGGTAGTCCTGCTCGAGGAAGGTGGCCAGGCGCGCGAGCGCGGGATTGAGGCGTGCCACGGCCGCGCGGTATTGCGTCGTCAGCGCGGCCTTGTCGCGCGCGCTGAAGCCGGCCGGCAGGGCGCGGATCGGGGTGTAGTAGATGCTCGCTTGCGGCGTTGCGCTTGCCAGCGTGCGGTACTGCGGCAGCATCGACAGCACCACCGCCCGCGGCAGCACGACGCCGGTGCGCATCCCTTCGCGCATGTTGACCATCGCCTGGTCGATCCACGCGGGCAGCTGGCGCACGCGGTTCAGGTAGGCGCGGTACTCCTTGACAGTGCTCAGGCGCTGGCCCGCTTCGCCGCTGGCGTAGTTGGCCAGGGTGACGGGCAGGCTGGACATCTGGTTGAGCGGCAGCAGATGGCTGGGGAAACGCTCCAAGCTCAGTGCCGACCCCAGTTCGTAGTCGAGCACGTCGTAGTTGGTCTGCGCGCCCAGGTCCAGTTCCATGCGGTCGATCGCGTGCAGGCGCTGCTGCAGGGCGCGGTAGCGGGCGAACTGGCGCGCCCGCACGGCCGGCGCAATGGCCATGCCGATCTGGTCGTCGAAGCGGTTGTCGCCATCCTCGGTGGCGCCGATCGGGTCGAAGCGTGCCAGCGCCTGGTAGTAATCGGTGGCGATCCGGTCCAGGCGCGCGCTCGCTTGCGCGGCGACGGCGCCGGCGACCTTGCCCGCGGGTGGCGCACCGAGCGTGATGGCCGGGACTGCGCCCAGCAAGAGGGCGCTGCACAGCGCGCCGGTGGTGATGCTGTTCTTCATGCGTCTACGTCCGTGATGAGTGGTGGAAACGGCCACAAGGATACGCGATTCGGCGCTCCCGTGAGCGATAGCGTACGCTTATGGCAGCCCCGCGCGCCGATTGAAACTTCCACTACCGCGGCCGTGTCGCCGGGGGTATGATGTGCAGGCTCCTTCCTAGCCGGCAAAGCACACAACGATGCCGTCAGGACCAGGCAAGCCGGGCTTTGTAGCGCGCCGCGCTGAAGCCATGCGCCTCTGCCATTAAAGCCGCTCCCTCCCGGGGCGGTTTTTTTATGTCCGCTTACGGATAAAAGCGCCAGGCCGGCGTAAAGTCGCGTCCGATCTGTTGGCCCTTCAGGCGAGCGCGCACCAGTTCCTGCGGCAGCATTCCGCCCATCAGGATCTGGTCATGGAAGTCGCGCAGGGTCATTCTCCCGCCATCGACCAGTTCGCGCTTCATTGCGCGCAGCTGCAGGGCGCCGATCATGTAGCCGGCCTGGTACAGCGGCGGATAGTCGCCATTGAAGGAGCGCCGCACTTCGGCGCGCGCATTGTCCGGCTCATGGCCGACGCGCTCGACCAGCATGGCGACCGCCTGTTCGGGCGTGATTTTTCCCATGTGGAAGCCGAGCGAAAACAGGATGCGCGCGGCGCGGTGATTACGCCAGAACATCATGCCGATGCGGTCTTCCGGCCGCACCGCGAACTTGCGCTCGTAGAGCAGCATCTCCCAGTACACGGCCCAGCCTTCGACGAAGAAGGGCGAGTCGAAGGCGCGCCGCTGCGGCTGATAGCGGTCGGCCATGAACATTTGCAGGTGGTGGCCGGGAATGAGTTCATGGTGCACGGTGGCGCGCGAAAAGTGCGGGTTATTGCCGCGCATGGTCATGAGCTTCTGCTCTTGCGTCATGGCGTCGGTGGGATACGAGACCAGGATCGTGTCGCCACCCAAAAAGAAAGGGCTCACCAGTTGCCGCTCGGGCGAGAGCATGTCCATGCGCCAGCTGCGGCGCGCCACTTCGGGGATCGTCACCAGCGCATTGGCATCGAGATAGTCGACCGCCTCCTGGGCCAGGCGCCGCACCATCGCCGTCTGTTCGCCCGGCGCCACGTACATGGTCTTGACCTTCTCCATGGCCGCGTGCCAGTCGTTCCCGTACCCCATCTCGGCGGCGGCGGCGCGCAGCTCGGCCTCGCCCCAGGCCAGCTCTCTCTCGGCCAGCGCCATCAGTTCTTCCGGCGTGTAGGGGATCATCTCGCGCTGCAGGGCGCTGACCAGGCCATCGCGTCCGATCGGGTCGCCCGTCACGTTCAGACGCTGCGCCGTTTCCTTGCCCACCAGGCGTTCCTGCAGGCTGGCCGTGTAGTCGCTCAGGGCCCGGTCCAGGTCCGCGTAGGGACGCTTGACCCACCAGCTCAGGGTGGGATCGTAGCCTTCATAGTAGTCGTGCCATTCCTTCAGGTCGCGCTGCAGGGCAGCGATGCGCTGCAATGCGCGGTTGGCGACGCTGCGCGTGGCCAGCGGCTTGGCGGCGTTGATGTCTCCCGCGCCCAGCAGGGCATGCTGGGCCAGCTTCACGCTGCTCAAGCCCTGCTGGAGCACGGCCGCGGCGCCCGGGCCATCCTGCGCCTGCATCAGGCGGCGCGCTTCGGCCAGCGCCGTCAGGGCTGGCGCGAACGGCACCAGCGGCGCCGCTTCGGCCTGGCGCTTGCCGGTCGCGGCCAGTTCGCGCAGTTCGAAATCGATCTGGTTGCGCAGCATGACGAAGTCGATCCGGTCTTCCACGCCGTAGCTGTCGAAGGGCAGGGTGTCGAGTGCGGCGCGCCACTGCTGGTAAAACGCGCGCAGCGTCGCTTCGCGCGCGGCGCCGTTGGCCACCGTGTACTTGTGATCGAGGCTGGCGTAGTCGAGCTGGTAGCGGGCGATCACGGCCGGCATGGCTTGCGCGCTCACGCGGAACTGGTCCATTGGCGGCGTCAGCGTGACTGGCACGATTGGCGTAGCTGGCGCAGTCGGCGCAATCGGCGCCACCGGCGCGCCAAGCGCGCATGGCAAGGCCGCGGCCAGCGCGGCCGCAAGGATCAGCCGGGCGCGCATCAGAAGGTCGCCAGCGCGACCGGGGCGCCATCCTTGAAGGTGTAGATGGTCACGGCCGACTGCTTCATGTTCCCGGCCGCGTCGTAGGCGTAGCTGCCGACCACGCCCTTGTAGCTGCTGGCGTGCATGGCGACGCCGACCACCGAAGGGTCGACCGAGTTGGCCGCCTTCATGGCCTGGGCGATGAACATGGTCTGGTCGTAGAAGGCGGCGGCGTAGACGTCCGGCGCCTGCTTGAAGCGTTCCTTGTAGCGTTTCTGGAATGCCGGTCCGGCGGCCTGCTTGTCGAGAATGGCGCCGCCCTGCGCGCACAGGACGTTGGCGCCGACGGCGTCGCCGCCCAGCTTGGCCATCTCCGGACTGCACAGAGTGTCGCCGCCGAGCAGACGCACATCCTTCATGCCCAGCGCGCGCATCTGGCGCACCATTGGCGCGCCCTGCGGCGCATAGCCGCCGAAGAAGATCGCGTCGACCTTTTTGGCCTTGAGGGAAGTCAGGATGGAAGCGAAGTCGGTGGCCTTGTCGGTCGTGAATTCGTGCCCGGCCACGGTCAGGCCCGATACCTTGGCCTGCTTGAGGAACTCCATCGCCACGCCCTGGCCGAACGCGGTGCGGTCGTCGATCACGCCCACCGTCCTGACCTTGAGCTGCTTGGCCGCATAGCCGGCCATGGCCGCGCCAAGCTGGTTGTCGCTGGCGACCATGCGGAACACGTTCTTGTAGCCGCTCTGGGTGACCTTGGGATTGGTGCCCACGGTGGACATGATGATGCCCGCCTCGTTGTAGATGCGCGAGGCGGGAATCGCCACGCCCGAGTTGTAGGGGCCGAGCACGAAGCGCGCGCCGCCATCGGCCAGTTTTTGGGCGACGCTCACGCCCGCCTTGGGATCGCCCTGGTCGTCTTCGGACATGAGCTCGAAGCGCACCGGTTTGCCGCCCACCGTGATTTTCTTCGCGTTGAGTTCTTCCAGCGCGAGGCGCACGCCGTTCTCGTTGTCCTTGCCGGCGAACGCGTTGGCGCCGGACAGCGGCCCGCTGACGCCGACCTTGACCACGTGTTCCTGCGCGCTGGCAGCCTGGGACGCGAGCAGCACGGCGGCTGCGGCGATCGTCAATACGGTGTGATGCAACGGCATGGGGAGTCTCTCCTGTGATCTGAACCTGCGCCATGATCGCATGATTCTGCCGACCTTTTGTGCGGTTTTAGGCGCCCGCACCATGCGAAATCAGTGCAAGCGGCAAGGCCGTGGTGAACTTTATTTGCTCCATGGAAAATGCGGACGACACCCCGGACAAATGGGCGGCCTTGATCAGCTTCTTGTAGAAGCGGTCGTAGCCGTCGATGTCGGTGGTCACGACCTTGAGCAGGTAGTCGACATCGCCGCTCATGCGGTGAAATTCCTGCACTTCCGGCAGGCCGATGACGGCGGCGGCGAAGCGGTTGAGCCATTTTTCATCGTGCTCGGTGGTGCGGATGCTGACGAACACCGTCACCGGCAAGCCCACCTTGCGCCGGTTGACGATGGCGACCCGGCTCTCGATATAGCCTTCCTCTTCCAGCCGCCGCAGGCGCTTCCAGCAGGGCGTGGAGGACAGGCCGACCTTCTCGGCCAGCGCCGCAATCGACAGGGTTCCGTCCACCTGCAGCGCCGCCAGAATGGCGCAGTCAAACTTGTCAAGATCATGCATGCTATTTATCGCCAATTCATAGAATGGATATGCTGATAATATGGTTAAAAGCGGAATAAATGGTAACTTTTTTCTTGGCCCGATCGCTACCATGTCCGCATGAAAGAAATTTACCTCGACGCCAACGCCACCTCGCCCGTCCTGCCCGCAGCCATTGCCGCCGCGGCCGCCATGATGGCCGACGGTTTTGGCAACCCCAGCAGCAGCCACTGCGCCGGCCTGCGCGCCCGTGCCACGCTGGACGCGGTCCGCGCGCGCGCCTGCCGCCTGCTCGGTGTGGGCGGCGGCCAGCTGATTTTTACCAGCGGCGCCACTGAAGGCATTCAGACCGCCGTACTGTCGGCCCTGTGCGCGGTGCGCGATCGGCGTGCGGCGGGTGAAGCGACGGGCGACCTGCTGCTGTACGGCGCCACTGAACACAAGGCCGTGCCCGAAGCCCTGGCCCACTGGAACCGCCTCCTCGGCACCGGCCTGGAACTGCGCCAGCTGCCGGTCGACCAGCACGGCCGCCACCAGCTCGACGTGCTGCGCGAACTGGCCCCGCGCGCGGCAATGGTGTGCACCATGGCCGCCAATAACGAAACGGGTGTCATCTCGGACCTCGACGGCATCGGCGCCACCGTGCGCGCCCATGCGCCTGGCGCCTACTGGATGGTCGACAGCGTCCAGGCACTGGGCAAGCTCGATCTCGATCTGGCCGCGGCAGGGATCGATTACGCGCCGTTCTCCGGCCACAAGCTGTATGCGCCCAAGGGAATCGGCATGCTGTACGTGCGCGCCGGCGCGCCCTACACACCCTTGATGTGCGGTGGCGGCCAGGAGGCGGGCCAGCGCGCCGGCACCGAGAACATGGCCGGTGTGGCCGCCCTGGGCGCCGTGCTCGAAGCGCTGGAAGCGGGCCAGCTGCGCACCCACGCCGAGCTCGACGCCTACCGCGCGCGCCTGGCCGCGGCCCTGCGCGCCGCGCTGCCCGGGATCGTCTTCAATTCGCCGTTCGAGCACGCGCTCGCCACCACGCTCAATTTTTCCGTTCCCGGCCTGTCCGGCAAGGAGCTGCTCGATCTGTTCGACGCGGCCGGCGTGCGCGTCAGCGGGGGCTCGGCCTGCTCGTCGGCCAAGGCCGCGCCCAGTTATGTGCTTGAAGCGATGCAGCTGCCGCACTGGCGCTGCGCCGCCGCGGTGCGCATGTCATTCGGCCCGCTGGCCGATGAGGCGTTCATCGACGCCGCCTGCGAACGCATCGCCCATTGCGGGGCGGCCCTGCGCGCGGCCTGCTTGCTGCCGTCGGAGCAATCGTCCGCTGCCAGCGACGGCATCGTGCAATTGTCCGCCGACGGCCAGTCTTGCTGGCTCATTCACGATGCCGCCAGCCGGCGCTGCATCGTGATCGACCCCTTGCCTGTGCTGGCCGAACGGATCGCCGCCCAGATCCGCTGCCAGGGCCACACGGTCCGCGCGGTGCTGTCGACGGGTGCGGTCCACGCTGGCGTCCAGGCCTTGCTTGCCGCGCTCGCCGAGGCGGACTGCCCGCAGCCGTGCGATGCGCGCGTGCGCCTGGCCGATGGCAGCGCTGCCGATGCGTGGGTGATCGGTGATGCGGTGCTGGCCCGCGTGCCGCAAGGCGCGCATGTCCACTACCTGCTCGGCAGCAGCGCGCCGGACGGCACGCTGTCCGCTGCCGCGGTGCGATTCGCCTTTGTCGGTGCCGGCGAGGCGTGCGCGCTGGCCGGCGTC
>Ga0209023_10001738_pt1 | contig 28577 bp, 20 predicted proteins | sample LakOneMetagenome_FD_187468 | JGI IMG/M metagenome (GOLD analysis project Ga0209023, IMG submission 187468) | Freshwater and sediment microbial communities from Lake Erie, Canada (SPAdes) (version 2) | ecosystem: Environmental > Aquatic > Freshwater > Lentic | place: Lake Erie, Canada...
CCGATCTCATCGCCCAGTGGAGTGTTCAACCCGGATCGGCGACGGCACGAGCACCTAGTGTGACGCACGTCATACTTGTCGAGGGGTGCGGCGGGCATGTATCGGCGCCCAGCGCTGTTGCACAGTCCGTGAGCACTGCAACGGCACTCAAGAAGGGGAACCCTCCCCAGACACAGCCGAAGGACCGCCCCCGCCGCCGACGCGGGGCCGGCGTGGACGACCCGGTCGGCATGTACCTCGAGCAGATCGGCAAGCACCCGCTCCTCACCCCGCAGGGCGAGAAGGCGCTGGCCCGCACCATCGCGGACGGCCGCGCTGCGCAGACCGAGCTCGACGAGCGCGGCGCCCGGGGCACTGACAACCCGTTGACGGCCGCCGAGCGTCGAACGCTGCGCACCCGCATCAAGGCCGGCCGCGATGCGTCGGAGCTGTTCATCAACTCGAACCTCCGCCTCGTCGTGTCGGTCGCCAAGCGCTACCAGGCGTCCGGCGTCCCGCTGCTCGACCTGGTCCAGGAAGGCAACCTGGGGCTGATCCGAGCCGTGGAGAAGTTCGACGCAGAGAAGGGCTTCCGGTTCTCCACCTATGGGGTCTGGTGGATCCGCCAGTTCATCTCCCGCGGCATCGCTGCCTCCCGCTCCACGGTCAAGTTGCCGTCACGCGCCAACGACGAGCTGCTGCGCATCCGGGAGATGACAACCATGCTCGAGCAGTCGAACGGCCGGGCCCCTCGCCCTGCCGAGTTGGCGGAAGCGGCCGGCCTGTCCGAAGCCCGGGTGATCGAACTGCTCCGTGTGGGGGCGGACCCGATCTCGTTGTCGGGTCCGGTCGGCGACGACGGCGCCGAGCTCGGCGACTTCGTCGAAGACCCCACCGCACGTACCGCGGTCGAGGGCATGGCGTCGCGCCTGCTGCCCGACGAGCTCGAACGCATCTTGAGCGTGCTCGACGAGCGGGAGCAGCAGATCATCGAGCTTCGCTTCGGCTTCGGTGGCGACGAACCGCTGTCGGTCGCGCAGGTTGCGGTGGCCGTCGGCCTGTCGCGTGAACGGATCCGCCAGCTCGAGCATCGGGCGATGGCCAAGTTGATGCACCCGTCGTGGCGGGCCATGCGCAGTCTGCTCGTCGAAGCCTGACGAGCCGGACCGTTCGCCCTGAGCGCACCCGGATCGTGCGCTCAGGGAGAAAGCTGCCGACCGGGCCGACCGGCCACAGCCGCTGACCCATGCGGTCTGGTGCTGCCGGTTGGAACCGACGTCCACTAGACACTGCGCCATGAGCAAGTGGGCGGTGTGCGCCGCGGTCACCCAGGAGATGCTGAACGACCTCGTGTTGTTCGCCGTCGGAGCGGGCGTGCCACTCGATCCGGTCGAGACCGACGTGGCGCTGCCGGCACTCGGCGACGTGCGGTTGAAGGTCGCGCTCACGATCACGGGCGGCACGTTCGACCTGCGCGCCGACGACGGTGGGCGAGTGCGCGTGGTGGTGAGCGCCTCGGGTGAGGTGGAGGCGAAGGCCCTCGGTTTCGACGGCGACGCGTCATCGATCCTGCCGAGTGGCCCGGTTCCGATTCCCGTTCGGGTCGAAGCGCTGGTCGACCCGGTGCTCGAGCTGCGCGACGACTTCACCATGCAGGTCGGTCTGGCGGTCCAGGGTGGTGAGCTGATCGGCGTCACCGTCGATGCCGACGCTCCCGCTCCCGAGGGCATGGACCCGAGCACATGGGCTCCGATGACACAGATGGTCAACATGTTGTTCATGTCGATGGGCACCCAGCTCTGGGCGGGGCTCGGTGAGCACGTGGGTGTGGTCGGTACCGAGGTCGGTGCTGATGTCGGTGCGATCCTGGCCGACCTCGGCGTGGCGGTGGGCCGTGCAGAGGTTCATGTCGCGAGCGGGCTCTTGACCGTCGGCCTTCCCGCCACCGACGACGTGGTCGGTCGGGCAGCTCCGGTACCGGTCTCCGGCAAGCGCGTCGCATTGTCGCTCGCCGATTCTGGTGTGCACCGCCTCGCGGCCCTGCTCATCCCTCTGGCGCTCGGCCCCGCTCCGATGCCGTTCGAGATCGAGGTGAACCTGGGCGACCAGACCGTGAAGGGAACGGTGCGTCAGACCCGGATCTTGTCGGAATCCATCCCGGACCTTCGCCTGTCGCTGCGCACCGATATCCGGCCGCGTCTGGTCGGTGGCCGGCTGGAGCTGTCGTTGCAGGCGGCGTGGGTGGAGCTGCCGGCGCTCGGCGGACTTGCCGCGTTCACCGGTCTGATCAACGACGTGTCGCGTCGTGTGGGCGGGCTCGCGTCGCTGGCGCCGCTCCAGTTGAAGTTCCCCGCGGTCATCCAGGTCCCGATCGGGACCTCGCAGCCCGACGGCACGCCCGACACGATCGGTATCGCCGTCGATGACCTCCGCGTGACCGGCGACGGTCTCGGCGTCGTCGCCGGCCTGGCCTGAGTCGGCGCCGGGCCGCAGAGATCACGCACCAGAGATCACGCACCAGAGCCGTACGGACGACAGGACGAGTTCCATGCCACATTCCTCGCTCCGCCCCGGACTCGCCCGCGACGGCATCCTCAACCTGCGCGACCTGGGTGGGACGCCTGCGGCTGACGGGATGGTCGTCCGCGATCGCGTGCTGCTCCGCGCTGATGCGTTGCAGCGCAGCTCGCAGGAGACCGCGATCGCGTTGCACCGACACGGGGTGCGTCGAGTCCTCGACCTGCGAGATGACACCGAGCGCGCCGAGACCGGTGCGTTCCTTGCCGCCGAGGACCACACGATCGAGGTGTGCCACGTTCCGGTCGTCGACCCCGCCTATGTGTGGGAAGTCCACGGTGTGGACATCGAAGGTGTCCTGGCGCATCGCTACGGCGACATCCTGGAGCAGTTCGGTGATCGCTTCCGCACCGCGGTCGAGCTCGTGGCGTCGGCGGACGGTGGCGTCGCGTATCACTGCGCGGTCGGCAAGGACCGCACGGGTCTGCTCACGTTGCTGCTCCTGAGCGTGCTCGGCACCCCCCGGGACGCGATCGTTGCGGACTACGTGCGTTCGGCTCGGGTGAACGTGCTGCAGGTCGCTCGCCTGAGGGTCATCGGTCATCCTGCGGGTGCTGCGACCGACGAGGACCTGGCGGTCGGGGTGTGGTCGGCCCGGCCCGAGACGATCGAGGCGACGATCGATCTGCTCGACGATCGCCACGGCGGTGCGGTCGGCTACCTCCGCGGCGTCGGCGTCGACGATGAGGTCATGGCGACCTTGCGGTCCCGGCTGCTGCGCCCTGGTGACCAGCGGCCCTGACTGGGCGCCACGGCACCTGCCCGTTCTGCACGGCACTCGCTGCACCCTCCGGTGCTCGTGGCTCACCAGGACTGGCGTCACGTCTGGCACACTCGTCACCGACCGTGACGTCGGCGTCGTGGTCATCGACGGAGGGATCCACATGCTCGGCATCGGCGACACCGCCCCCGACTTCACGCTGCCCGATCAGACCGGCACGGAGCGCACGCTCTCAGCGCTGCTCGCTGACGGCCCCGTCGTGTTGTTCTTCTACCCGAAGGCCATGACGGCCGGGTGCACCAAGGAGTCGTGCCACTTCCGCGACCTGGCTGGCGAGTTCGCCGCGGTCGGAGCGCAGCGTGTGGGCATCTCGGCCGACAAGGTCGACAAGCAGGCGGCATTCGATCAGCAGCACTCGCTCGGGTACCCACTGCTGTCGGACTCCACCAAGGCGGTGGCGGCGCAGTTCGGAGTGAAGCGATCGCTCGTGCCGATGAGCAAGCGGGCCACGTTCGTGATCGACACCGACCGTCGAATCCTGGCCGTCATCTCTTCGGAGCTGAACTTCGACGTCCACGCGGACGAGGCGCTCGACGTGCTCCGCGCTCGCACCTCGTGATCGCCGTGGAGCCGGTGCTGCGCCCGGAGTGGTGGCGAGACCCCGAGCTGACCTCGTGGAATCGTATGCCGATGAGCGCGCCGCTCGTCGCGTTCCCCGACGTACGTTCGGCTCGCTCCGGCGACCCGTCGGCGAGCCCGTGGTGGCGCTCACTCGACGGCACCTGGCAGTTCACCGGGTTCGCCCGCCCCGAGGACGTCACCCCGCAGTCGCTGCTCGGCCACGATCCCGACGCTGCGGCACCGGACACCCCAGATCGCATGGATGTGCCGGGCGCGTGGACGTTGCAGGGCTTCTCCGCGCCTCATTACACGAACACGCTGATGCCGTTCAGCGGCGAGCCGCCGAGCGTTCCCGAGCACAACCCGACGGGCGTGTACGTGCAGCGCCTGACCATCCCGAAGGAGTGGAAGGGTCGGCGCACCGTGCTGCGAGTGGGCGCGGCCGAGTCGGTCGTCGTCGTGTTCGTCGACGGCGTGGCGGTCGGTTCGGGGACGGACAGCCGTCTGCCCAACGAGTTCGACCTCACGCCACACGTGCGCGCCGGCCGTAGGTCGACGATCGCGTTGGCGGTGATCCGCTGGTCGGCCCAGACCTGGGTGGAAGACCAGGATCAGTGGTGGCACGGCGGGCTCCAGCGCAGCGTCTCGTTGCACTCGACCGCTCCTGACCGCCTGGCCCGGGTCGAGTTGGTGCCCGGACTGGAACCCTCGCAGCACCCGACGGGTCGAGCCGGCTCGCTCGACATCCGCGTCGACGTCGCCGGCCCAGTGACGTCGGTGTCGAACGACTCGCTCGACGGCCCGCCCCCGGCGACGGTCGAGGTGTCGGTCGAGACCGAGCGGGGTCGTCGCCTGGCCACCACCGGTCGCCTCGATGTGCCGGCGTGGAACGCAGCGTCGGAGGTCACCCAGCTGGTCTCGGCGATGCTCGTGCAGCCCGGATCGGTTCGTGCCCGACTGGTGGTGCCGGACATCGAGGCGTGGTCCGCCGAGTCCCCGCAGCGCTACCGGGTGACCGTGGTGTTGCGCGGTCCCGATGGCGAGGTGATCGAAGCGACCGCTCAGCAGACCGGGTTCCGCTCGGTCGAGGTTCGGGATCGGCAGCTGCTGATCAACGGCGAGCCCGTCATGCTGCACGGCGTCAACCACCACGAGCACGATCCCGATCGCGGGCGTGCGGTGACCCGAGAGCTGACGCGCACGGATCTGTGTCTGATGAAGGCGCACAACCTGAACGCGGTCCGAGCGTCGCACTACCCGCACGACGAGCACTTCTATGACCTGTGCGACGAGCTCGGTCTGTACGTCGTCGACGAGGCGAACGTCGAATCCCACGGCCGGCAGGACTCGCTCTGTCACGATCCCCGGTATTCGCGGACGATGGTCGAGCGAGTCGAGCGCATGGTCCGTCGCGACCTGAACCACCCCAGCATCGTGGTGTGGTCGCTCGGCAACGAGTCCGGGTACGGGGCGCCGCACGACGCGGCCGCAGCGTTCGTGCGTCGCCACGACCCGAGCCGCCCGGTGCAGTACGAGGGTCCGTTCATGTTCGACCTGCACGCGGGTGCGCCGGTGAGCGACATCGTCTGCCCGATGTACTCGCCGATCGAGAGCATCGTCGAGCGTGCCGGCTGGTCCGGCGACGACCGGCGACCGCTGATCCTCTGCGAGTACTCCCACGCGATGGGCAACTCCAACGGGTCGCTCGCCGACTACTGGGACGCCTTCCGCTCCACGCACGGCCTCCAAGGCGGGTTCATCTGGGAGTGGCTCGACCACGGCATCGCACTGCCCGGGCGCAGCGTGACGCCGGTTGGTGCAAGCCAGCCCGAACCGGTGTGGGGCTATGGCGGCGACTTCGGCGAGGGACCCGATGGTGAGCAGCCGAACGACGGAAACTTCATCTGCGACGGGCTCGTCTCGGCCGACCGGGTGCCGCACCCAGCGATGGCAGAGGTCGCGCACGTGGGTCGGCCCGTGCATGTCGAGGTGCGTGATGCGGCGCGAGGACGACTGCGTTTCACCAACGTGCGGCACTTCGTCGACACGGCCGACCTCCGCTGTTCGTGGGAGCTGCTGGTCGACGGTGCGGTGGCCGAGCGCGGTGACCTCGACGTGGCACCGATCGCCCCAGGTGGGTTCGCGTCGGTCCGAGTGGGCTTCAACCGTCGGCTCCTGAGCGATGCCGCCGAGGCGTTCGTGACGCTGCACTGGCATCAGCGTCGAGCGACGCCGTGGGCTCGGGCCGGACACGTCGTGGGCACCGAGCAGTTCTCGATCCCGATCGAGGCGGAGTCCGTCGGTACGCAGTCGGCGGAACGTTCGGAGCGCGCCCGTCTCGCTGCGGGCACCGCAGTGCGTCCCGAGCCGCCTGCCGAGCTCCTGTGGGAGCCCACGCTGAGCCGTGCGCTGACCGACAACGACGCCATACAGACCAGTTGGATGCGGCCGTTCGCCGAGCGGCTGTCCCGTTGGAGTGAGCTCGGCGTGCTCGACGCCCGATGGGTGCCGGGTCCGGAGCGGCGTCGTCGTCAGAGCGGCGCGCATGTCGTCACCTCGATGGGTGAGCTCGTCCCGTCGGGAACCGCTGCGCCGGTGTCGGTGCACGTGCGGGAGCTGGTCGGATCCGACGACGGCTGGGGCCACGTGTCGGTGACGCTGTCATTGCCGCCCGAGCTCGCGGACCTGCCCCGAGTCGGGGTGACGTCGGTGCTGCCCGGTTCGTTCGATCGGCTCGAGTGGTACGGCGATGGTCCCCACGAGAGCTACTCGGACCGACGACGATCCGCGGTGGTGGGACGGTGGCGTTCGACCGTCGCGGAGCAGTACGTGCCGTACGCGTTCCCGCAGGAGCACGGCCAGCACACCGGGTTGCGGTGGTTGGCGTTGCGGGAGTCGAGCGGGTCGGCACGAGCCGGGCTGCTGGTGGTCGTCGACGGCGACGGCTCGCTCGGCTTCTCGGCCCGGCACCACTCCGACGCCGACCTGTTCGCCGCGACCCACACCGACGAGCTGCCGCACGACGGTGCACTCACCTACCTGTCGATCGATTCGGGCCAACGGGGGCTGGGAACCGGCTCGTGCGGGCCCGACGCACTCGATCGGTATCACTTGTCCGCCGGCCGTCACCGGATTGCGTTCTGGCTCCGCTGGTTCGACCCCCGCAAGGAGGACCCGGCGGTCCTCGCAAGGCTGGTGCTCGGATAGCGGCCTCGACCGGCTCGGGCACGACCGTCATGCTGGCCCGGGTCCGGAGGTTTCGCCCCAAGAGCGTCCGAACCGTGCGCTGAGGGTGAACCTGCGCGCCGCGCCAGTCGTGCGAGCCGCGCTGGTCGTCGTGTGCGGCGACGATCAGCCCATCGCGTCGGCGGTCGCCGCCAACTCGTCACGGAAGTCGGGGTGCGCGATGGCAACCATCGCCTGTGCCCGTTCACGCACGGTTCGGCCGGACAACTCGGCCGCACCGAACTCGGTGATGACGACGTCGACCTGGTGTCGAGGAGTGGTCACCAACATGTCGGGTCCGACGTTGGTGCGGATGCGCGACACCCGCACGCCGTCGACCATCGCGCTGGAGTGCAGGCAGAGCAGCGACCGGTCGTCGACCTGGAGGCCGGCGCCGGCGAGGAAGTCCTCGTGGCCGCCGGTGCCGGAGTGCTGGCGCCCGGCGATGGTGTCCGCCGCGATCTGGCCCCACAGGTCGACCGCGGTCGCACCGTTGATCGACACGAAGTCGCGGTTCTCCGCGATGATTCGGGTGTCGTTCACGACGTCGACGGGCAGGAACCGCACATCGCTGTTGCCGTCGAGCCACCGGTATAGCTCGGCGTTGCCGGCGGCGAAGGTCGTGATCGAGTAGCCGTCGAGCTCGCCCTTGTTGGCGTTCGTGACCTTGCCCGACTGGTGCAGTCGCATGAGCCCGGTCGTGAACATCTCGGAGTGGATGCCGTAGCCGCCGCCGGGCCCGTCGGCGAGCGCCGTGGCGATCAGCGACGGGACCGCGCCGATCCCGGTCTGCAGCGTCGCTTCGTTGGGGATGAACTCCGTGGCGATCGCCGCGATGGCCAGGTCGACGTCGGTGGCGACCGCGTCGGCGAGGTCGACTGGAGCCCGGTCGGATTCGAGGAGCACGTCGATTTCGTCGAGGTGGAGCCGGTGATGGTGCGGGTCCAGACCGAACGTGCGCGGGTAGTGCGGGGAGCACTCGACGATGAGCAATCGGTCCGGATCGGCACCGGTCGCGTGGAACGCATCGACGGTCGACCCCGCGTGCACCGACAGGCTCAGGTAGCCATCGGCGTCAGGCATCGCAGCAGCGGTGGCCATGACCCGCGGGTTGAGGCGTTCGACGATCGGGGCGAAGCGGCGGAAGTCGGCGGGGACGTACTCGATGGCGGCGCCTGAGTCGCGCAGGAACCGCTCAGCCGGTCCGAAGAAGCCGCTGCGGAAGCGGACGCCCGGACGGGTGAACACCTCGTACAGGTCGGTGAGCAGCGCGCCGAACATCTCGAGGCCGTTCCAGTCGTCGCGGGCGCCGAGGGCATGGAGGAGCTCGACGGGATGCGCTGGACCGAGTCCGATGGCGAACGTGTCGTTCGGGCGGATCAGTGCGGCGGCTTCGGCTGCTGAATCGACACGGCGGGCGGCCATGGTGGGCTCCTCTCGGTGGTTCCGGAGAGGGTAGAGGAGCGCGGCGTCGTCCGGTTCAGTCCACGAGGACGGCGCTGGTGGTGCCGACCCAGCCGAGCATGGCGGCTTCGAGCGCTTCGACCCGCGAGGGAAGCGCCTCGAACGTGACCGGCTCCGACAGGTGGAGGCCCTGCGCCAGGTCGCAACCCATCTCGGCGAGCATGCTCAGCGAGTCGGCGTCGGCCACGCCGTCTGCGGTGACGGGCACGCCGAGGTCGTGGGCGACACCGATGGCCCACCCGACGGCTTCGGCCTCCGCGGGCACCGACGCGATCGCGGTCGTATAGCCGCGGTCGATCTTGATGCCGGTGACGGCGAGCGCGCTCATTTCCTCGATCGACATGTAGCCGGTGCCGAAGTCGTCGACGACGACGCCGAGGCCGAGCGCCCTGAGCGCACCCACGACGTACTCGGCTCGGGCGCTGTCGGCGGTGAGCTCGCCTTCGGGCAGTTCCACCTCGATCAAATTGCACGGCAGTTCGCCGGTCCCAGCGAGCAGACCGATGAACGTGAGCAGGTCGTCGTTGCGCAGGTTGCGCATGGACAGGTTGGTGCTGACGACGATCGGCTCGCGGTCGCGGCCGATGCGTTCTGCTGCACGCGCAGACTCGCCGAGGATCCAGCGGGTGAGCGGCTCGATCAGGCCCGACTTCTCTGCCATCTCCAGCAGCTCGACGGACCGCTGGGGGCCGCTGCCGGCCCGCTGCCAGCGCAGCAGCGCTTCGACCTTGGCGACCCGGCCGGTGCGCAGATCGACGATCGGCTGGTAGCGCAGCTCGAGCTCCTGGTTGGCGAGTCCGCGGCGCAGCTCTGTCAGGAGCCCGACGCGCCGCATGGCGGTGCGCTCCTCGATGGGGTCGAACACCGCGACCGCGTCGGCAGCGGAACGAGCGTGGCGCAACGCTCCGTCGGCAGATCGGACGAGCGTGCCGGGATCGACGCCGTGCTCGGGAGCGACCGACGCTCCGATCGTGCAGCGGACGTGACACAACTCGCCGCCGATGTCGAGGGGCTGATCGAGCGCCTCTCTGATCAGCCGGGCGCGGTCGAGCGCAGCGTCGCGATCAGCGTGGGTGGTGGTGAGCACCGCGAACTCGTCGCCGCCGATGCGGGCCACCACGTCGATACCGCTGACCTCCTCCGCGAGGCGTCGACCGAGCTCGCCGAGGATGTAGTCGCCGGAGTGACGACCCGACTGCCGGTTCACGTCGTCGAGCCCGTCGATGTCGACGAGGACCACCGCAACGTGCTCACCCGGAGCGAGTCCGGCAGCGACGAGCGACAGGCGATCGTCGAATGCCGATCGGTTGGGCAGGCCGGTGAGGTGGTCGTGGCTGGCCTGGTGGCGCAGGCGCTCTTCGACCTCGACCGAACGGGTGACGTCATCGATCGTGACGCCGAGCGAACCGTCCTTGAGTCGATCGATGCGCAGGTCGATGAACGTGCCGGGCACCTCAGCGAAGCTGAGTCGTTCGGCGGTCAGCGATTCGCCGGTGTGCGCGACGTCGTACATCGCCGACTGGAGCAGGCGAGCGCTGGGGCCGTCGAAGACCGAGCCCAGATGACCGCCGTCGAGCACGGCGGCGTCGAGCTCGAAGAGACTGCGTGCGCTGGCGTTCGCGGAGCGGAACACGATCGAGTCGGGGTCGTCGCGATCGAGCAGCTCGAACAGCAGGTGGCCGTGATGGGACGCCGCGGCGACCTCGGCGAACCGGCGGGCCTGGCGCCGCGGTTCCTCGCCCGGCGCGACGTCGATCAGGGTGCCTCGGATCGGCTCGTCGAGCCCGGTGCGGACCATGCGCACCAGCATCGGGCGGTAGCCGCCGGTCGCGGTGAGGAAGCGCACGACGGGCTCGTCGTCGGTGGGGTAGGGGGAGGCTCCGCAGATGCCGGTTCCTGGGACGCCAGCAGCACCAGCAACGGATTCCAACGAGCCTGCTGAGTCGATGTCGTCGAATGCGTCTGCACCGGCCGCGGACCCACAACGCAAGCCGGTCGCGTCGGGCAGATCCGTGGAGATCGCCCGATCCGCGCCGTCGGGTGCGACGGAGCGGAACACTGCAAGGTCGTCGGGGTGCACCAGGCGACGCAGCGTGCCCGGGTCGCGGAACGCTGCCGCGTCCCAACCGAGCACCTCCGCCATCGACGGCGACACGAAGTGGCCATCGGCATCGGGTCCGACCTGCTGGAACAGCACCACTCCGGCGTCGGTGATCGCCCGGTCGTAGCCGCTTCGGACTGCGGTGATGGCTTCGATGATGCGCCGCTTTCGTCCGAACATGGCACAGGATGCTATCGGAGGTCGTCGTCGGGTGACGAGGGTCCTCGTTGATGCAGCCGTCCTCGTCGTCGCCTCTACGATCCACCCGTGGCCGATCCAGCATTTTGTGACGAGACCGGCTGGGCGTGCGGGCCGGTGTGGGACGCGACGGGCAACGAGACGCTCGCTCGCGTCGTCGGCTGGCTGTCGCAGAAGCCGTTGCAGATCGCCGCGATCCTGGCCCTCGGTTACCTGGCCAACAGGATCGTGCGGTCGTTGATTGCTCGCACGGGTCGGCGGATGGCCGACAACGCAGATCGCCTCGGTGGCTACGTGCCGAACGGCCTGCGCACCCGCGAGGTGGACGGTCGTGGGGTCGCCCGCGCCGCCACCATGTCGACGATCGCCCGGTCGATGGCGACAGCGGTGGTGTCGGTCGTGGTCACCGGGTGGATCCTTGCGGTGCTCGGCGTCAGCCTCGCGGCGATCGTGGCGTCCGCCGGTGTTCTCGGCGTGGCGTTGGGCTTCGGGGCACAGAACATGGTGCGCGACGTCCTGGCAGGCTGGTTCATCCTCGTGGAGGACCGCTACGGGGTGGGCGACGTGATCGACGCCGGTCCGCCGGCCGTCGGCACCGTCGAACGCGTCACGCTGCGTTCCACCCGCCTTCGTGACATCAACGGCACGGTGTGGCACGTCGCCAACGGCGAGATCGCTCGGGTCGGCAACAAGAGCCAGAGCTGGTCGAGGGCGGTGATCGACGTCGCGGTGACGCCGGACGCGGATCTGGAGCGGGCCCGGACGATCCTGGGTGACGTCGGCGACGAACTGCACACGGATCCCGAGTGGTCCCAGCTCGTGACGTCACCGCCGAACGTGCTGGGCGTGCAGCGGATCGACCCCATCGGCATCACGCTGCGCGTCGTCATCGACACGTCGCCCGGTGAGCAGTTCCCTGTAGAGCGCGAGTACCGACTTCGGGTCCTCCGTGCGTTCGAGGCCGCGGGCGTGGTGCTCTCCGCTCCGTACGCCGGCAACGCTCCGTACGGAGCGGGGGCTGCTGGGTCGACCGGTCGTGCGCCGGCTCCGTCGGTCGGCAGCGGCGACCCGGGCGGGGACCCGCCCCCGGGCTGAGCGCCGGCGACGCACCCGGAAGCACCGTCCATCCACCAGCTCCAGAATGATCGTGAGTAGCGTCCTCGGCGGACGGAGCTTCCTCCCGCGTCAGCGCGGGCTGGGCCAGCTCGTGGACCTCGTGTTCACAACTGACCTGCCCACGAACCCCGGAGGAGATCCATGAAGAAGGTGGCGCAACCGATGCTGGCGCTCGCAGTCGGCTTCCTCATCCTCGCCATCTGGCGCAGTCCCGCAACTGCCGCCGGCGATGTCACCCACGTGCTCGGCAACGTCGGGAGCTTCCTTCAGGAAGTGCTCGCCAAGGTTGCGGAGTTCCTCGGCAGCTTCGGCAAGAGCTGAGCTGACGGAGGCCGAGCCAGGAGGGTCCGTGACACGACGCTGGAATCCCGACGCGATCGTCGACAGCTACTTGCTGCGCGACGAGACGGTGAAGCTCGACGTCACCCGGTCGTTCAAGTCGTGGCTGATCGACCAGACGCTGTGGGTGCTGCTCGCTGCGACGTCATTCGTCGTGCTCGCCGCGGTGGGATCCGACGTGGCGATCCTGATCGGCACCTTGGTGCTCGTCGCCATCGGCGGAGTCCTGATGGCGGACTGGCTGCGCAAGCGGTTCACCCGCTACGTGATCACCGACCTTCGGGTGCTGCGGGTCACCGGGGTGCTGCATCGTCAGATGGAGTTCATCCCCTGGGGCAAGATCACCGACGTCAGCCGCAGCGAGTCGTTCCTGCAGTGGATCGCGGGCACGGTCACGATCCGGATCGAGTCAGCGAACGAGCGCTCAGCCTTCCGGGCGATGACCGACGTGTCGGACCCCGAGCACTTCTACAAGGTCCTCGTGCGCATGGTGGACCTCAAGCAGGGTCGCGTCGAGAACCACGAGCAGGTCCGCTGACCCACCAGCTTCCCACCCGCACCGGCTCTGTCCCGCGCTGTGGTGGCGATCACCACCACAGCGCGGGACAGAGCCGGGGGCTGGTCAGGATTCGGGGGCGGCGAGGGTGACCTCGACGGAGAACGCCTCGCCCTCGACGAGTTCCAGGTCGGTCACCTTGCCGGCGTCGGCGACATCCGCGGCGACGGTGCGCAGCAGTGCGATCCGCTCGGCGGTGTCGACCACGACCGCCCGCTCGATCGGTGCACGCATCGAGACCTTGGCAGCGGACTTGGCGCCGCGCAGCTCCGACAGGACCGTCGCGGCGACCGCCAGCGCGGCCGGTTGGCCGTCCTTGGCGACCTCGGCCAGCGGCGCTGCGGTCGGCCATTCGGCGGTGTGGACCGATCCGTCCATCCACCATGACCAGGCCTCTTCACACGTGTAGACGAGCACGGGCGCGAACAGTCGGTGCAGCGTGGAGAGGGCGTGAGCGAGTGCGGCGCGTCCAGAGGCGGTGCCGCCGGAGACGACCTCGTCGTCGGGGTCGCCGTAGGCGCGGCCCTTGACGAGCTCGAGGTAGTCGTCGCAGAAGCGCCAGAAGAAGGACTCGGTGCGTTCCAAGGCTCGGGCGTAGTCGAACGACTCGAGTGCGGTCGTGGCGTCGGTGACGAGCGCGGCGAGCTCGGAGAGCATCGCCCGGTCGAGCGGTTCGGTGACCGGGGTGCCCGGCTCGACGTCGCCGAACGTCAGCGCGAACCGGCTGGCGTTGAGCAACTTGACGGCGAGGCGGCGCCCGACCTTCATCTGCGCTTCGTCGAACGCTGTGTCGGTGCCCGGCCGGGCCGAGGCCGCCCAGTAGCGGACGCCGTCGGAGCCGTACTGCTCGAGCATCCCGAGCGGGGTGACGACGTTGCCCTTGGACTTCGACATCTTCTTGCGGTCCGGGTCGAGGATCCAACCCGACAGCGCGGTGTTGCGCCACGGGAGGGAGTCGAACTCCATGTCGCTGCGCAGCAGCGTGGAGAACAGCCAGGTCCGGATGATGTCGTGGCCCTGCGGGCGAAGGTCCATCGGGAACGTGCGAGCGAACAGGTCCGGGTCATCGACCCAACGACAGCCGATCTGCGGGGTGAGCGATGACGTGGCCCACGTGTCCATGATGTCGGGGTCGCCGATGAAGCCGCCGGGCTCGCCGCGCTGGTCCTCGGTGAAGCCGGGAGCCGGCTCTGCGAGCGGGTCGACGGGCAGTGAAGCGACGTCCGCGACGATTGGGTGGTCGTGGTCGGGGGTGCCCTCGTCGTCGAGTCGGTACCAGAGCGGGAACGGCACCCCGAAGAACCGCTGGCGTGACACGAGCCAGTCGCCGGCCAACCCGCCGACCCAGTTGTCGAACCGGTGCCGCATGTACTCGGGCACCCAGTTGAGCTCGCCGCCCCGCGAGAGCAGCTCGGCGCGCCGCTCTTCGGACCGCCCGCCGTTGCGCAGGTACCACTGCCGGCTGGTGACGATCTCGAGGGGCTTGTCGCCCTTCTCGTAGAACTTCACCGGGTGGCTGATCGGGCGGATGTCGCCGATGAGCTCGCCGGTCTCGGTGAGCATCTGGACCATCTGCTCGCGTGCGCCACCGGCGGCCTTGCGGGCGATGCGCCCGTAGCGCTCCCGGGCGACCTCGGTGCTGAGCCACTCGGGGGCGTCGGCAGCGAAGCGTCCGTCCCGGCCGATGACGGCTCGGGTCGGCAGGTCGAGCTCCCGCCACCAGGTCACGTCGGTCAGGTCACCGAAGGTGCAGATCATCGCGACGCCGGTTCCCTTGTCGGGCTCCGCGAGTGGGTGGGCGAGCACGGGGACCTCGACGCCGAACCCGGGCGTGGTGACCGTCCGGCCGAACAACGGCTGGAATCGCTCGTCGTCGGGGTGCGCGACGAGCGCGACGCAGCTGACGACCAGCTCCGGACGGGTGGTGTCGATGACGACGTCGTCGGTGCCGTCAGGGCCGACCGCGCCGGCGGCGAGGGCGGCGTCGCTCAGGTGGAACGCGAGCTGGTGGTACGCGCCCGGGCGGTCGCGATCTTCGAGCTCGGCCTGAGCGACCGCGGTCTGGAAGGTGACGTCCCACAGCGACGGCGCTTCTTGGGAGTAGGCGTCGCCACGAGCGAGGTCCGCCAGGAACGCCTTCTGCGAGGTGCGACGGCTGGCCTCATCGATCGTCGCATAGGAGTAGGCCCAGTCGACCGACAGGCCGAGCGTGCGGAACAGCGATTCGAACGCCGCTTCGTCGACGACGAGCAGCCGTTCGCACAGCTCGATGAAGTCCGGTCGGCTCACTCTCACGAACTCGTGGCGCTTGCTCGGCGGCTGCTCTGGGATCTCGGGCATGCCGACGGGGACCGACGGGTCGCACACGACGCCGAAGTAGTTCTCGACCCGGCGCTCGGTCGGCAGGCCGTTGTCGTCCCAGCCGAGCGGGTAGAAGACGGCCTTGCCGGTCATGCGCTGGTAGCGGGCGATGACGTCGGTGTGGGTGTAGCTGAACACGTGGCCGACGTGCAGCGAGCCCGACACCGTCGGCGGCGGCGTGTCGACCGAGAACACCTCGTCACGGTTCGCAGTGCGGTCGAAGGTGTAGGTGCCCTCAGCATCCCAGTGCTGGGCCCACTTGGCCTCCAATCCGTCCACGCTCGGCTTGGCGGGCACGGCGCGGGCCGCCTTGGGGGCGGGCGGCGCTGCTCGACCGGCGGACGGATCGGTGCTGACGGGCGGGGGAGTGGCGGACATACAGCGACCCACCGTACCGGCCGCGCGCACTACGGTCCGAAGGGGTTCGCCGGCGTTCGGGAAGACGGACGGCGCCCTGCCCAGTGAAGCCGTCGGTCCGGCAGACGAGCCGATGGCGGATGGACGATGAGCGTCCAGATCGGACGCTCACGGGGGCATCGACGTCGGTGCTGTCGGAACGAGGGAAGGACCGCTCGTCGCAGCGGCCATGGAGGCAACGATGGCAGCACTCGAGGGGGGCGTCGCGATCGTGACGGGAGCGGGAGGTGGCATCGGCGCTGCGGTGGCCCGGACCTTGGCGGGCGCCGGCATGTCGCTGGTGCTGGCGGACCGCAGCCGCTCGCTGCTCGATGCCGCGGCCGCGACCATCTCTGACGACGTCACGGTGATCACCGCCGTCGGTGACGTCGCGGATCCGCGCCACCACGCCGGGTTGGTGACCGCGGCGGAGGACCTGGGTGGTCTGAGCGTGTCGGTGCAGAACGCTGGTGTGGTGCTGCCCGGGTTCAGCTGGGAGATCCCGCTCGACCGGTGGCAGCTGCAGATCGACGTCAACTACTGGGGCGTCGTGCACGGGGTTCGTGCAGCGTTGGTGGCGATGACCCGGCGTGGCACCGGCCACGTCGTCGCGGTGTCCTCGGGTGCCGGCCTGGTCGCGATGCCGGGGCTGGCGCCGTACGTGAGCTCCAAGCACGCGGTCGTCGGACTCATGGAGTCGGTGCGTCACGAGTTGGCGCGGGCGGCTCCGGGGGTCAGGGCGTCGGTGGTGTGCCCGGGCAACATCGACACGCCGATCGCGGAGCACTCGCTCGCGGTGGCCGGTGTCGCGGACGAGGGCCTGTCGGCTCCGTCGCAGTCGGTGGCCGACGCGGTGCGCGCTGGCGTGGCCGAGGGGGCGTCGCCGCAGACCGTTGCCAACTCGATCCTCGACGCGTTGGGCAGCGGCAGGTTCTGGGTGCTTCCCCAACCCGAGGTGGCGATCGGGGCACTTGACCGGGTGCAGCGGATCCTCGACGGCCGGGACCCGGTGGACCTCCTCGGCTGACCGCTGGCCGGTGAACGCTCAGCCCGTCAGGCGGCTCAGGCCGGTCAGGCGATCGACGCGTCGGCGACGACCACCCGGTTGCCGCCTTGCAGCAGCGCAGCGTGTGCGGCTGCATCAGCGAGGCGGATCGTGTCGTCGACCGACGTGGTCCGCGCTCCGTCGACCAGGCCGGCCGAGCAGGTGAAGTGCGCGACGCCCGCGACGGTGAGCGCGAGCACCAGCGATTCGCGCACCCGTTCGAGCGCAGCGGCGCCTTGCACGGTGCTGCAGTTGGCGAGCACCGCAGCGATGCGGTCGTCGTCGATGCGGACGACGACGTCGTCGGGGCGCAGCGTGGTGTTCGTGGTGTCCGCGACCAGGCGGATCGCGTCGTTGAAGGTGTCGGGGCTGTGGGTCGCTCGGAACTCCGCGGCGCCGTCGATCTGCAGCACGGCCAGGCAGTACTGCTGATGTGAGCGGGTGAGCTCGCCGGCGCGGCTGCGGAGCGCCACCTCGGTCGGCAGTCCGGTCACCGCGTCGGTGGGTCCGGGCACCGCCGGCCCCCGCCGTCGCCGGACCGCGTCCAGTCGGCGTCCAGCGGTCCGGGTGAGGTGCTCGAGCACGGAGATCTGATCGACATCGACCAGCTCCCCGGGCGCGCCGCTGACGCACAGCACGCCCAACGTCCGGTCGCCGAGCGGGAGCGGCAGACAGGTGGCGGACACGTCGAACGGGTCGAGGTCGACGCCGTGCTCGTCCCGTGCCCGGAGGTGTTCGCATGCTCCGAGCTCGTGGGAGGAACCGATCGTCGAGGTCCGTCCCGATGCGAGCGCCACGCATCCGGGGCGGCCTGCGACGGGTACCGCGGGGACGAGGTCGCCGCCGACCATGCGGACCGACCAGGCGATGCGCGGTTCGTTCGGCAACGACAACAGGAGTGCGACGTCCGCGTCGGGCACGAGCTCGGTGGCGGCACGCACCAGCAGGCGTAGCACGCCGGCCTCGGATTCCTCGGCGGCGGCCGCCGCGTCGAACCGGTCGCGGAGCACGACGGTCAGGCGTAGCGCCTCGCATTGCGCAACGGCGTCCTGGGTGCGCAGCCGGGCGTCGACCGCGTCGTGGGCGAGCGGCCGCAGCAGCACCGTGAGTGTGGCAACGGTGCCGGCGAGTGCGCCGAGCGCGCTCAACGCGACGAGCGTTGCGCCGTTCAGGCCGAGCAGCGCACCGACCGCGACGAGCACGACCGGGGCGGCGCCCACCGCCAGGGCCACGGAGGGCCACCGGTAGGGTGGAGCGCCATGATCCGATTGCACGACACCGCCGCGGGAGAGGTCCTCCCGCTCAGCCTCCGGGAACCCGGAAAGGTGTCGATGTACGTCTGCGGCCCCACCGTCTACGGGCCGCCCCACCTGGGTCACGGGCGGTTCTCCCTGGTCTTCGATGTGCTTCGACGGTATCTGGAGTGGTCCGGAAACCGTGTCGAGTACGTGTCGAACATCACCGACATCGACGACAAGATCATCGACCGGGCGATCCGCGAGGACCGCCCGTGGCAGGAGATCACCGAGGACTGCGAAGCGGTCTGGTGGCGGGCGATGGACGCCATCGGCGTGCGCCGTCCCGATCACGCGCCGCACGCCACCGAGTACGTGGCGCAGATGATCGCCTTTATCACCGACTTGGTGGAGCTCTCCAAGGCGTACGTGACCTCCGACGGCGTGTACCTGTCGGTGCAGGACGTCCCGGGCTACGGCCTGCTCGCACACCAGTCGCTCGACGACATGCTCGCCGGCGGTGGCGAGCGTGAGATCGTCGGCGGCTCGCAGAAGCGCATCCCGGCCGACTTCGCGCTGTGGAAGTTCGCCAAGCCCGGCGAGCCGTCGTGGCCTGCCCCGTGGGGCGATGGCCGTCCCGGTTGGCACACCGAGTGCGTCGTCATGAGCCTGGATCTGCTCGGCGAGGACTTCGACATCCACGGCGGCGGCATGGACCTGGCGTTCCCGCACCACGAGAACGAGCGCGCCCAGGCCGTCGCGATGGGTCGGGAGTTCTCCCGGCACTGGGTCCACAACGGGTTCGTGGAGGTGGGCGGCGAGAAGATGTCGAAGTCGCTCGGCAACTTCACCAACCTGATCGATCTGATCGAGGCCCACGATCCGCGGGCCTACCGGCTGCTCGTCCTCCAGGCGCACTACCGCTCGCCGGTCGAGGTGACCACCAAGACGGTGCAGGAAGCAGAATCCGCGTTGGCCCGGTTGGACGGAGTGGCCCGCCGAGCCGTCGACGTGGCCTCCGCCGAGCCGGACGCCGACGTGATCGCCGAGTTCGCCGCGGCCATGGATGACGACCTGGGCACGCCGCAGGCCATGGCGATCGTGTTCGGCCTGGCGACGCGCATCCACACCCTGCTCGATGCGGACGACCCGGACGCAGCCGCACCGTTGGTCGCCGCGTTCTTCGACGTGCTCGGGGCCCTCGGTCTGGAGCTGCGTGACCCGTCGGGCGACGAGGTCCCCGACGACGTCGCCGCCTTGGCGACGGCTCGCGACGCGGCGCGAGCGGACAAGGACTGGGCGACTGCGGACGCCATGCGTGACCAGCTCGTCGGCTTGGGTTGGGTGGTCGAGGACGCCGCAGAGGGAACGCAGGTGCGTCGCCCCTGACGCGTGTGGACCCCGCCGGGCGGGTGCGGTCGGGGCACGTCCGAGCGAGCGCAGCATGGTGAGCTCGAACACGTTGCCCCCGGTGTTACCCGTCGGTAACCTACCGACTGGTAACCACGTCGCCGGCGAGCGGTGACGGGGTCCGGCCCACTCATCGAACCAACGAGGACCGATCTCATGAGCGGAAACTTCTCCCTCGAGCTGAACGAAGACCAGCTGCAACTGCAGAAGTGGATCCACGACTTCGCCGAGGGCGTCATCCGCCCCGCTGCCGAAGAGTGGGACGAGCGGGAGGAGTTCCCGTGGCCGATCGTCCAAGAGGCGGCGAACATCGGTCTGTACAGCATCGACTTCATGGCGCAGGCGCTCATGGCCGACGAGACCGGCCTCACGATGCCGATCGCCGTCGAGGAGCTCTTCTGGGGTGACGCCGGCATCGGCCTCGCGATCATGGGCTCCGGGCTCGCTGCTGCGGGCATCGCCAGCAACGGCACCCCCGAGCAGTCCCTCGAATGGATTCCCCAGTGCTACGGCACCCCGGAGAACGTCCAGCTCGGTGCGTTCTGCGTGTCGGAACCCGACGCCGGCTCCGACGTCTCCTCGCTGCGCACCCGTGCCGTCTACGACGAGGCCAAGGACGAGTGGGTCCTCAACGGCACCAAGGCGTGGATCACCAACGGTGGCATCGCCGCCATCCACGTGGTCGTCGCTGCGGTCGAGCCGGAGCTGAAGGGCCGCGGCCAGGCGAGCTTCATCATCCCGCCGAACACGCCGGGCCTGTCGATGGGTCAGAAGTACAAGAAGCACGGCATCCGTGCGTCGCACACCTCCGAGGTCGTCCTCGACGACGTGCGAGTCCCCGGCGCCTGCCTGCTCGGCGGCAAGGAGAAGCTCGACGAGAAGCTCGCTCGGGCCCGCGAAGCGCAGAAGAACCCGCAGGTGCGCTCCGGCAAGCAGCCGGCGATGGCGACCTTCGAAGCAACCCGACCGGCAGTTGCCGCTCAGGCGATCGGCGTCGCCCGTGCCGCCTACGAGTACGCCCTCCAGTACGCGCAGGAGCGCTACGCGTTCGGCAAGCCGATCATCATGAACCAGTCGATCGCGTTCATGCTCGCCGACATGGCCACCCAGGTCGACGCTGCTCGCCTCATGACGTGGCGCGCCGCGTGGCTGTCGCGCAACGGCGGCGGCTACCAGAACGCCGAGGGCTCGATGTCCAAGCTGATGGCCGGTCGCACCGCGGTGTGGGTCACCGAGCGGGCCATCCAGATCCTGGGCGGTTACGGCTACACCCGCGAGTACCCCGTCGAGCGTTGGCACCGTGACGCCAAGATCTTCGACATCTTCGAGGGCACCGAGCAGATCCAGCAGCTGGTCATCGGCCGGGCGATCTCGGGCCTGCGGATCGAGTAGCAGATAGTGCCGTGATCCCGTTGTTTGTAAGGGATCCGGGCTGCGCAGTACTGATCGAAGCGAGCATCCCGGTCCGATCGCGGGCCGGGATGCTGCGCGTCGGGACTGCCGCACAAGGTGACCGGCTGCAAGCCGCAACGCACCACGATGTGCACCGCAGGCGCGGGGATCTGCCATCGGTGAGCCAACGGCATCTCAACTGAGGAGATCTGCGGCCTGTAGTATCAGCTGATGGATAACTGATACTGGAAGGGTCGGATGGTGGACGACGAGCACAACGGCCGCTGGCCGCCCGTGGGCTACGAGTTGCTCGACTGGCGCACTGATCCGGACGTCCCAGCGTCGCGCTCCGTGCGGCGACAGCACCAGGGCCCCTACGCGGCCGCGATCCCGGCCGCGATCGCCGACTTGGACGTGCACCTTCCGACCTCGCTCACGGCAGAGCTCGAGGATGCCGCAACCGAGATCGCCAGGTTCGACTCGGAGCTCGGAGCCGAGATCGCACCCTTCGGTGCGGTGTTACTGCGCTCGGAGTCGGCGGCCTCGTCGCGAATCGAGAACCTCACTGCGTCCGCTCGAGCGATAGCGGAGGCCGAGCTGGGCGATGCTCGAAAACGCAACGCGTCCCTGATCGTCGCGAACGAGCAATCGATGCGTGCCGCTGTGGACCTCGCCGACAGCATCGACAGCGACGCGATCTTGGAGATGCACCGCGCTCTGCTCAGCGTCGACGCCCCGACCATCGCAGGCCGCTTCCGGGACCAGCAGGTCTGGATCGGCGGCAGCCACATCGGACCACACCAAGCCATGTTCGTGCCGCCGCGCCACGAACGGGTGCCTGAAGCGATTGCGGATCTCATCGCGTTCATCGACCGCGATGACATCGGCGTGCTCGCGCACGCCGCGATCGCCCATGCCCAGTTCGAGACCATCCACCCCTTCCCTGACGGCAACGGGCGCACCGGCCGCGCACTCGTGCACGCCATGCTGCGCAACAAGCGCCTGACCCGCAACGTCACCATGCCCATCTCGGCGGGGCTACTCACCGATGGTGACGGCTACTTCGACGCCCTCACCCGGTACCGTGCCGGCGACCCCGAGCCGATCTCCAACGCGTTCGCAACAGCCGCGTTCGCTGCGGTGGCAAACGGACGCGAGCTCACTGACCAGATCGCCGAGACCCGGGCGAAGTGGGACGACACGGTGAAGGCTCGCACGGGTTCCAACACGTGGAAGGTCGCCGACCTGCTCCTACGCCACCCTGTCGTCACCGCAGCGTTCATCGCCGAGCAGACCGGGATCAACACGAAGAACACCTATCGTTCCATCGCTCCGCTCCTCGACGCGGGCGTTGTCCTCGAGGCGAAGGGACCTGGGGGCAGGGTGTGGAGAGCCCCGGAGGTTCTGGACGCTCTCGACGGGTTCGCGACGAGAGCAGGGCGGCGCAGCGCCCCGAAGCGCTGAGATCGCGTGGGCGGAGCAATGAAGTGCGACAGGGTGCGTCGGATGCTCGCGGAATTGTTCGAACGCCAGACCGCCCACGCCGCAATCCCGGCGGTGAGCGATCCCTGCGCGCAGCGCTGATAGACGGAACGTGTTGCTGGTGGCGGGCGCTGCAACATGTTCTCGCCTCGAGAGCGATCTGGCGGACTGGGGCATGCGGTCGGCGTCCCGTATCGGGGTGCAAGACTCGTGCCATGACAGGCGTTGCGGTGCCACGGGCGACGGATGAGGTCGCAGGGGCGGCGCACCTCGCCGGTGCGCTCGTCGACGTCTTCACTCCGACCGTGCAGGCGGTCCACAACGGCGTGGCGCACCGCGTGTTCACCACGCTCGGTCCGATCGCAGCACCGTTCCGGACGTTGCACGACGCGATCTCCGATGTCGCCTACACCTCGGTTCGGGCCGGCGCTCAGATCGCGGGCACGCTCACGGGCATCGGTCTGGGAACCACCGCCGGCGGTGTGGAACGCAGGCCGATCACGCAGCATCCCAGGGGAGCGCTCGCCGTCGCCTTCTTCAACGGCCTGCTTGGCCACCATCTCGATGGTCGGGTCGACGACCTCGTCGTGCGCCCGCGGCTGACCCGAACCTCCGGCGGCGAGCGGGCCGACGGCGATTCGAATTCGTGGCACGCATCAGAGCCGGTGACGGATCGCGTCGTGGTGTTCGTGCACGGCTTGGCCGAGACGCCGGTCGGCTGGACGTGGTGGTCCGACGCAGCGGAGCCATATGCCATCCGTCTGCTCGGTCATGGTTGGACACCGGTCGACTTCACCTACAGCACCGGTCGATCCGTGGCCGAGTCGGGCGCCGCGCTTGCGGCGCAGTTGGCGGACCTGGTTGCCGGCTGGCCGGTGCCGGTGTCCGAGCTGGCGCTGATCGGCCACTCGATGGGCGGACTGGTCGTCCACGAGGCGTGCGCCGCTGGCCTGGGTGCGGACGCCGAGTCATGGGTGGAGCAGGTTGCACACGTGGTCACCCTGGGTGCGCCGCACGCTGGATCGTGGTTGGCGAACGCAGCGCACTGGGGCTCGGCGATCGCAGCCCGACGGCCGGAGACGCTCGGCATCTCCACGTTCCTCGAGGTGCGCAGCCGGGGCATCCGCGACCTCACCGGCGCCCTGATCCGTTGGCCGGACGCAGACGACAGACCTGCACCTGGTGACGCTGCTCTCGGCGACCTTGCGGCCCGGATGCCGAACGCGCAGCACGCGTTCGTCACCGCTGCTGCTGCGTCGCCCATCGACGCGTTCATCGGTGACGGGCTGGTGCATCGCTCGAGCGCGTCGGCGCCGGCCACGGAACGACAGAACGTGGTCGTCCGCCATCACTCGGGTGTCGGCCACATCCGACTCCTGAACCACGCTGCAGTCGGTGACGACCTGGAAGCGTGGATGTCGCTTCGGCGCAGCTCAGGTACTCGTCTCAGCGGGGTGGCGGGAGATGTGGCCGGTCACCAGGGCGGCGACGAGCGCAGGCTCGGTGAGCGGTAGCCAGTGGCCGCCGTCGACGGCCACGATGGACACGTCGTCACCGATCGACGCGGACGCGGTTGCCAGCGCCGGACTGACGTAGCGGTCGTGCGTCGGCACGATCACCTGCACCGGCACGTTGGTGTGCGCCGGGCGGGGTCGCATGATCGGCGACGCCATGTTCGCCCGATACAGGTTCACGCCGTTCGCTCCGTTGGCCTGGGTTCTGGTGATGGCCGCGTCGTCGGGGAGCAGTTCGGCGGGGACGCCTTCGACGTCCGCGAGGACCTTGGGCCAGGAGCGGCGGCTGAAGCTCGCTCGCCAGAACGCGGGTGCCAGCCATGGCAGCTGGAACACCCCGACGTACCAGGACTTGGTGCCCTGGTAGACGACGGTGGGGATGGATGGCGGCCGTGGGCCGCGACGATGGAAGAAGTCGCCCACGGCATCGAGGTGCGGGCCGGAGATCGACGTGTACGACGCGAACCTGCTGACGCCGTCGACGTGCAGTGAAGCGTCGCACACGAAGTGCCACCCCTGGATCGACCCCCAGTCGTGACCGACCAGGTGGACCCGGCGGCTGTTGGCGGATCCGTCGTCGACCACGTCAGCCAGGCATGCGTCGAGCACCGCGGCGACGTCACCGGACAGCTTGTCGAACCGGTAGTCGTCGACCCGCGACGGCGTCGCGGAACCACCGGCGCCACGCACGTCGTAGGTGATCACGTGGAACCGCTCGGCGAGCAGGTCAGCAACCGGTTCCCACACCACGTGGTCATCCGGGTACCCGTGCACGAGCAACACCGTCTGCGGTGCGCCGATGTTGCGCTCGTAGGCCTCGAGCCGGAGCCCGTCGGCACCGGTCACGCTCCGTTGCTGCACCTCAGCGCTTCGCGTCATGTGCTGAGTCTGCACGACGTCGACGGTCTGGTTCCGCTCGCGGCGGGACCGGCGGGCGCTCGCGTCGTCCGTCGAGCGCGGCGGAGCCCGTAGGGTCAGTCGATGTCCGAGCGCGCAGCAGGGTCGCCACTGCCACCGGGAACACGGCTGGGACCGATCGGCACGGGCCCGAACGGCGCGGATCCGGCGGCGGCTGAGTCTGGATCTGCGGCGGTGTCCGTCGTCGGGTTGCGGCGCACGTTCCCGGCTGATCCACCGGTCGTAGCCCTCGACGGGGTGGACCTCGACGTTGCCGCCGGCTCGTTCACGGCGATCCTGGGACCGTCCGGGAGCGGCAAGACGACCCTGTTGCGCGTGCTCGCCGGCACCGAACGTGCCGACGGGGGCACCGTCGTGATCGGCGGTCAGCTGGTCGAGGGGAGGGGCACCCACGTCGTTGCCGAGGGTCGCCGGGTCGGACTGGTCCCGCAGGAGGGGGCACTGTTCCCGCATCTCGACGTCGCCCGAAACGTCGGCTTCGGCCTGCACAAGGTGCCTAAGGCCGAGCGCGCTCGCCGGGTGGCGGAGCTCCTCGATCTGGTTGGGCTGGCCGGCATGGGAAACCGGCGGCCCCACGAGCTGTCAGGCGGCCAGGCCCAGCGGGTGGCCCTTGCCCGAGCGCTGGCACCCGACCCCGACGTGGTGCTCCTCGACGAGCCGTTCAGCGCGCTCGACGCGTCGCTGCGGACGTCGTTGCGCGCTGAGGTGGCCGAGCTGCTGCGGTCGACCGGGACCACCGCCGTGCTCGTCACCCACGATCAGGACGAGGCGATGTCCCTGGCCGACACGGTTGCGGTCATGAGAGCTGGCCGAATCGTGCAGCGAGGTGCACCCGCCGACCTGTATCGATGCCCGACCGATCTGTGGGTCGCCGACTTCCTGGGCGACGCCGTCCTCGTCGACGGTGAGCTGCTCGACGATGGGCCTCTGAACGCCGGGCCGGATCGCACGTGGGTGGTTCGGTGCGCGCTCGGCGACGTGCCGACGGTGCTCGCCGCGACGGCCCCGCCCGATGTCGGGCCCGTGCGCTTCTGCTGTCGGCCGGAACAGCTGTGGCCCACGATGTTGAACGGCATCGTGATCCCGGCGCCTGACCAGTCAGCGGGAGCGGTGCAGCCGAGGCAGGGAGCATCGGGGCGTGAAGCGTCGGACCGCGGCGCGTCAGGTGTGGTCACACGCACGGAGTTCCGAGGCTCGGTGATCGACGTGGACGTGCAGCTGGCATCCGGGACCGTCTCGGCCAGGTGGCCGTCGTCGATGCCGCCCGTCGAGGTGGGTGACGCCGTCGAGCTCGTCGTGCTCGGTGCTGGTGTCGCCTTCCGTCACCCAACCGAGGCAGCGACCCCGGATGAGCCCGGCGACGTGGGCTGAGACCGGGCCAATGCCTGCGCTTCCCGCACGTCGACCCAGTCGTTGCGCAGTCGTTGCGTAGCGGGGCGAGTCGGATGGGGGAGACTGCCGTGATGAGCGCTGCCTACGACGTCGATGCGTGGAAGGACTTCGCGGTCATGACCGGAGGAGCCTCCGCTGCGCTCGCCGGCATGTTGGTCGTGGCGCTCACGATCAACATCGATGAGATCGTCCGGTTCGCCTATCTCCCCAGGCGTGCGCTCGTCGCGCTCGTCGTGCTGATGACGCCGTTGTTGATGGCGGTGCTGCTCCTGGTCCCGCTGCAGTCAGACGTCGCAGTGGGCATGGAGCTCGTCGCGCTGGGCATCGTGGTCGGTGTGGTGATCTTCGGTCAGCTGGGTCGCTATGACAGCGACAGCCATCGCACCCGGAGCCAGTGGTACAGCCAGATCGTGGCACCGTTCATGATCGTGGTCGTGTCGGCGATCCTGGCCGGCATCGGCCTGGCGGCGGGAGCGATCGGCGGGTTGGTGTGGTTGGTCCCCGCCGTGCTGGCCGCGATCGTGGGCGGCACCGCGCAGGTGTGGGTCCTGCTGGTCGAAGTGCGTCGCTGATCGCTGTCGCGCTGCCTGAGTCGCCGTTGCCGTGCGTTCAGCCGCCGGGAGGCGGGGGAGCGGCCTGGCTGAGCTCCGCCTGGGCCACCGACCAACCTGCAGCGGCTGCGACCTGCTCCGGGGTGAGCGTGACGCGTGGCGCTCGCACCAGGATCGGGTAGGGATCGATGGCGTTCGACGAGCCGGGATGGATCTCGAAGTGCAGGTGCGACGGCGTGGTGATCGCGTTGCCGGTGTTGCCGACGGTGCCGACGACGGTCCCGGCGAGGATCGGTTGACCGGCCACGAGCGGGGCCCAGTCGCGGAGGTGTGCGTAGTAGTAGCGGTAGCCGCTGCGGCCACGGGTCCAGACGGTGAGCCCGCCCAGGCGGTTCACGCCGACCTTCTCCACCCACCCGTCTTCGACGGCGACGACCGGGGTGCCGGCGCGGGCGAACAGGTCGTTGCCCTGGTGGGATCGGCTGCAACCGTCTCGGCAGAATCCGAAGCTGGAGATGAAGCTGGTCGGGCCGGCGACCGGGAACACGAACCCGGCGATCACCGCAGGGGTCTGCGCCATCTGCTTCTCGGCATCGGTGGCGGCCGCCTGCGCCGCCGTCAGCGCCTGACGGGCGCTCTCGAGCGTCTGCGTGGCGGTCGTCTCGCTCTCGACGGTGGTCCGCAACTGTTCGGAGACCTGGTTGCGCTCGGCGAGGTACTGGTCCGCGAGCGTCCGGTCCGACGAGGTGACCGCTCCAGGGAGCACGACGCGGTCGGCCTCGGCCGACAGGTTCCGGTCGGGCCGCATCCGCAGTGCCGGCTGACCGGCGGCGACGTACGCCGCGGCAACCCGACGGGTGAAGCGGTCGCGCACCGCCGCGTATCGCTCGGCGGCTTCCTTCTGTGCACCTTCGATCCCGGAGCGAGCCTCCTGGGCGGCGACCAGCGCTGATTCGGCTTGTGCCACGGCGGTCTGTGCGCCGACGAGTCGGTTCTGGGTCAGGTCGACCTGGGCACGCAGACCGGCGAGCACCGGGTTGGTGATGCCGACTCCGTCCCACGGTCCCTTGGGCGTGATGAGCGCGGTGGGGTCTTCGAAGCCATCGTCTTCGTGGGGAGCGTCGCCTTCGATCGGAATGGGGATGGAGGGGTCGATCGGGTTCACCGTCACGCCCTCGGGCAAGGTGGTGGTGGTCTCGCCCGGGAGGGTGCTGGTGGTCGAGTTGGTCGTGGATGTCGACGGGTCGGTCGTGGTCGTCGTCGACGGGTCGATCGTGGTGCTCGACGACGGAGCCACCGACGTGGTCGAGCTCGGATCGGTGGTCGTCGGGGCCTGAGCGGACGTCACCGGGCCGAACGCGATCGCTGCTGCCAGACACGTCACCAACGTGACCGCAACGCCGAGGCGCTTCATCGTGACTTCCTGAGCGCGTTGGCGGTGGTGAGCACCGACACCGCGGTGCACACCGCAATCGTTGCGATGGCGACGACGACGATCACCGATCTGGCTTCCGAGGTCGGCGGCAAGAGCGACGTCACCACCGAACTGCTGGAGCCCGACGCCTGTGCCATCGCAATCGCCAGCCCTCCGGAAGCGACCACGGCACTGGCGATGCCGATCAACACGCCCTCGATGGCGACGGGTGCAGCGATGTAGGTGCGGCCGGCGCCGAACGAGCGCATCATGGCGATCTCACGCTGCCGAGCCGCGATCGACGAGCGGATCATCGATGCCGACAACACGATGCCGACCGCGCCGAGCACGATGGCGAGCCAGGTGCCTAAGCCGGACACGGCACCCGACAGGTCCCGGACGTCCTGGACGGCCTCATCCGCGGTGACCACCTGGTACACGTCGGGGTCCGACGCGAGCGGTCGGGTGATCTTCTGGATCAACGCCGGGTCAGCGTCGTTGGGGGAGACCCGGAACGACGCGGGCAGCAGGTCGGGCGTGACCGCTTCGGTCATTGCGCCCTCGTCGGCG